>ENA-ORCR01000780-ORCR01000780.1-marine-metagenome-genome-assembly--contig:-NODE-780-length-12733-cov-3.353034_pt1 | contig 12733 bp, 16 predicted proteins | sample MGYA00237782_ERZ508514 | MGnify/ENA primary metagenome ERZ508514 (study PRJEB26185, sample SAMN06268960) | marine metagenome | isolation source: Eden Landing Ponds, San Francisco, CA, USA | place...
CGGCCGGCTGGCCGCCGCCGACGAGAACCCCATGGCCGCCCTGCGCACCGCGGTCTCGATGTGCTCGGCGTACGACCCCGACGCCGACGAGCCCGCCACCGACCGCGAGGCCACCCTCCGCAAGGGTCGGCGCATCACCGCGAAGATCCCCACGATCCTCGCGGCGTTCACACGCATGCGCGACGGCGACGACCCCGTCGAACCCCGCGAAGACCTGGACCACGCCGCCAACTTCCTCTACATGCTCAACGGCGAGGAGCCCGACGAGGTGCTCGCCGAGACGTTCGACATGGCCCTGGTGCTGCACGCCGACCACGGGTTCAACGCCTCGACGTTCTCCGCCATCACCACCGCCTCGACGCTCTCGGACCTGCACAGCTCCGTCACCTCCGCCATCGGCACGCTGAAGGGGCCGCTCCATGGCGGCGCCAACCAGGACGTCATGGAGATGCTCAAGGAGGTCGACGACAGCGACCGCGACCCCGTCGGCTGGGCCGAGAACGCCCTCGCCGAGGGTCGGCGCGTCTCCGGGTTCGGCCACCGCGTCTACAACGTCAAGGACCCCCGCGCCAAGATCCTCGGCGAGCGCTCCCAGGAGCTCGGCGAGGCCGCCGGCACCCCCAAGTGGTACGAGTACTCCACCAAGATCGAGCAGTTCATGGCCGACGAGAAGGGGCTGGCCCCCAACGTCGACTTCTACTCCGCCTCCACCTACTACCAGATGGGCATCCCCATCGACATCTACACCCCCATCTTCGCGATGAGCCGCGCCGCCGGCTGGATCGCCCACGCCGCCGAGTACGTCGAGGACAACCGCCTCATCCGCCCGCGCGCCCGTTACACCGGCCCCGAGGACCTGACGTACCCCGCGCTCGACGAGCGGTAATCCGAGTCAGCGCTGCAGGGTGACTGACAGTCTGTCCCCGATTCCTGCTGACCGACAGTCGTACGTGGCGCGCGCTGTCGCGCGCTCTCGTGCGCGCGACATCACCCGTGCGAGGGACGAACGAGGGAGCGGAGCGACCGAGTGAGTCGGCTGGGGAGGTGTGTGGTGCGGTGCCGTGCGGTCGCGGTAGTGGTGTTGACCTGGCGTCCTCGTGAGCGAAGCGAACGAGGGTTCAGGAGAGGTTGCTCTCCTGGCGGACTGAAAGGGCGAGACGCGGTCGCTCATAGCGAGCGGGTCGAGGGCGTTCGTCGCTTGCTGTCTCCTGCAGTCGCGGCCACTCACAGCGAGCGGGTCGAGGGCGCTCGGGACACACGACCTCGCTCGGCCACGATCACACCCCATCGACCAACACCTACAGGACCGACCACTCCCACACCACATACATGCTCACCTGCGGCGACTGCGGCCACACCTACGCCGACGGCGCCGACGCGCCCTGGCGCTGCGACTGCGGCCACCCGCTCGACTACGAGGCCCGGCCGCTCCCGGCCACCGAACACCCACCAGCCCACCTCGATCGGGACCGCGGCCTCTGGGCGTTCGAATCGTTTCTCGATACCGAACGCGCGGTCACGCTGGGCGAAGGCTGGACGCCGGTCGTCGACGCACCCGAGTGGAACGCACAGTTCAAGCTCGAATCGGTGTTCCCGACGGGGAGCTTCAAGGACCGCGGTGCCGCGCTCACGATATCGCGAGCGGTCGAACTCGGCGTCGAGCGCGTCCTCGAAGACTCCTCGGGCAACGCCGGCCTCGCGATCGCGACCTACGCCGCCCGCGCGGGCATCGACGCCGAGATCTACGTCCCCGCCGAGGCCAAACCCGGCAAACTCCGCGCTATCGAGCGGACGGGCGCCGACGTGCGCCGGATCGAGGGATCCAGAGGCGACGTGACCGACGCCTGCGTCGAAGCCGTGGAACGCGGCGAGGGCTGGTACGCCAGCCACGCTTACAACCCCGCCTTTTTCCGCGGGACGGCGACGTTCGCGCTCGAACTCGCCGCCCAGCGCGACTGGACGGTTCCGGACGCCGTCGTCGCGCCGCTGGGCCACGGGACGCTCTTCCTCGGCGCCTATCGCGGCTTCCGGGCGTTGCGGGCGGCCGGCTGGACCGACGAGGTGCCGCGACTGCTGGGCGCACAGGCGACCGGCGCCGCGCCGGTCGCCGACGCGCTGCACGACGACGGACCGGCCGGCGCGCCCTCGAACACCGCGGCCGACGGCATCCAGATCCGCGAGCCCGCCCGTCTGGACCAGATCCTGGCCGCCGTCGAGGCCACCGACGGCGACGCGCTCGCGGTCGGCCCCGAGGCCACCGAGCGCGAGCACGGGCGCCTCGCTCGTGCGGGGTTTCACGTCGAACCGACCTGCGCGACCGCGACGGCGGCGCTCGCCGAGTACCGCGACCGGGGCGTCGTCGGCCCGGACGACGACGTGGTCGTCGCGCTCACCGGGACGGGGCTGAAGGGGTGATCCGACGGCACGGTTTTGTGTCTGTGTACACAAACACAATCCATGGGGACGAAGACGATCGGGCTCGACGACGAGGCCTACGAGCGCCTCAGCGCCGAAAAGCGTGAGGGAGAGAGTTTCAGCGACGTGGTCAAGCGAGTGACCGAGGCGGTCCGGACCGACTGGCGACGCGGGTTCGGGAAGTACGAGGGCACCGACGGCGAGCGGCTGGAGCGGGCTGCTCGGGAGAGTCGGGAGCGCCGCGGAGCGGGGCTGGCGGCCAGGCAGTCCGAGGTGTTCGATGCGCTGACGGGTGACGGGGACGACGGCCCGCGACGGAGCGACGACGAGGGCGACGCGTGAAGCTGCTCGACACGACGTTTCTGGCCCACTACTACCGCGGCGACGACCGCGTCGAGTCGTTCCTCGACGCCCACGACGACGAGGAGGATCTGGTCACCTCGGCGATCAACGTCGAGGAGATCGCGGTCGGCGTCCACACCGTCGAGGACGACCCGTCGCTGGAGTCGGTCCTCGCCGATCTGGGCTGGCTCGCCGTCCTCCCGTTCGAACCGGCGGACGCGTTCGCGGCCGCCGGGATCGAGGCGGCCATCCACGCGGACGAGACCGTCGCGCGGGACCGGATCGACGCGCTGGCGGGTGACGTGTTGATCGCGGGCGTCGCCGAGAACCGCGATGCGACGGTCGTCACCGAGAACGTCGACGACTTCGAGGCGCTCGGCGTCCCGGTGGAGGACTACTGATGACCAAACGCCGAGCCGACTACTGTCCGTACTGCGGGGTCGCGCTGGAGACGGCGGTCTTCGAGGACCGGGACCGGCGGTACTGCCCCGACTGCGAGGAGATCGTCTTCCAGAACCCGGTGCCCGGGGGGAGCGTCGTCGTCCTCGACAGCGGGGGACCGACTCGGCCGGGCAGCGCGGCGGCGCCGCACGACGGAGATGCCGTGCTCTTGATCGAGCGCGCCAACGAACCGCACCGCGGCGCCTGGGCGGTTCCCGGCGGCATCCTCGAAGTCGACGAGCCCGCCCGCGTCGGCGCCGCACGCGAACTCGAAGAGGAGGCCGGGCTGGCCGTCGACCCCGACGCGCTCGAACTCGTCCGCACCGGCTTCGACGTCGACGACCCCGACGAGGGCTCGTACCTCTCGGTCTGTTTCGCGGTCGAGCGGGCCGATACGGACGGATCGCTCGACCCCGGTCCGGAGTGCAGCGACGCCCGCTGGTGGCCCGTCGCCGAGCTGTCGGCGACCGACGCCTGGGTCCGGTCGGTCGACCGCCGGCGGGTCGAAGCGGCCGTCGACCGACTGCGCGGCGATTCCCCGGAACTCGACGGCTGATTATCGCCACAGCTCCCGCTCGACGACGGCCCCGACGTCGACCGAGAGTCGGGTCTCGGCGACGCCGTCGTACTCCGGGGCCGCCGAGTAGCAGATGTACCGTTCGCTGTCGTCGCTCCGGGTCCGGACGACCGCCGGGAGCACGTCCGCGGGCGCGGCCGTCGGCGGCGGTGGCGGCCCCACGACGACTCGCCCCTCCGGCGGGTCCGAGTGGTCCTCTCGCATGGCCGAGCTTACGTCCCCGCCGATCATTGTTACCGGTCAGTTACCGGCTATCAACACCGTATACTGGCAGATTCGGGCCCGCTTACCGACCGCGGCCCGACCGCCGATGCGGCGCGGACGGCGGTCGACTCGCCCGCTCCGGACCGACACCGTTTCGGCGCTGGCCCGCGCGGACTCGCCCATGTCCGGAAGCGTCCACCACACCGGGACGACCGTCGCCGACCTGGACCGCGCCGTCGACTTCTACACCGAGATCTTCGACCTGGAGGTGCTCGCCGAGTTCGAATCGTCGGGCGAGAACTTCTCGCGGGGCGTCGGTGTCGAGAACGCCACCGGCCGCTTCGCCCACCTCGACGGCGACGGCACCCGCGTCGAACTCGTCGAGTACGAGCCCGAAGGCGACGAGGCCGTCGCCGACTCCGTCAACGACCGCGGCGCCAAACACCTCGGCTTCGGTGTCGACGACGTAGCGGCCTTCTACGAGGGCCTGCCCGACGACGTGGAGACGGTCAGCGAACCCCAGACCTCCTCCACCGGCACCACGATCCTCTTCCTCCGCGACCCCGAGGGCAACCTGATCGAAGTCCTCGACGCGTAGTCGGCCCACCGCCGTCCGGTCGCGCCGTCGATTCGGACCGCGGGCGACCCTCGCCGTCGCAAGAGGTATCCACGAGCGGGACCAGAACCCGGGTATGACGTTCGACCCCAACGAGGGCCTCCCACAGGAAGAGGTCGACGAGCGCGTCGACGAGGCTATCGAGGACAACGACGTGGTGCTGTTCATGAAGGGCACGGAGATCATGCCCCAGTGTGGCTACTCCGACCGCGCGCTGACGCTGCTCAAACAGTACCGCGACGACGTCGAGGTGGTCGACACGCTCGAATCGCTCGACGAGTTCCGTGTCGCCCTCGAACGCCACAGCGGCCGCGAGACCATCCCCCAGACGTTCGTCGACGGCGAGTTCGTCGGCGGCAGCGACATCCTCAAACAGCTCGACGAACGGGGTGACCTCGAACCGAAACTGACCGCCTGACCGCCCGCCGCCGCCCGCCCGATCGCCCCCTCACCGCCGGACCGAACGCGTTAGCCCTTCCACAAGACATTTTTCGGCCGTGTGCGCAGGCGGTCACGTGACCCTCCCTCCACCCCGCCCGGTCCCACTGCTCGCATCGCTCGCGAGCGACCTCGCCGAGACGGCCCTCGGCGTCGTCTTCCTCCTCGTCGCGCTGGCGCTCCCCGGACTCGTCCTCGCAGCGCTGTGGATCCCCTTCGTCGTCTCCGCTCGCGTCCGCCGGCTGTTCGAACTCGGACCGACGGGCCGCTGGTCGACCAACTACGTCGCCGGGTTCGTCGCCGTCGGCGCGGTCCACACCGCCGGGCTGTTCGCGACGCTCGTGAACGCGCCCAGCGACGACGCCGTCGCGACCATCGTCGTGCTCGCCAACCCCGGCTTCGCGCTCGCGCTCTGGGCGGTCGCGGCGTTCGGCCTGCCCGCCGCCGGCTACGACTGGCTCGACGGCGAGGTGATGCCCCGCGTGTTCCTCTTTCTCGGCGCCGTGTGGTACGCCGCGGTGACGACCGTCCCGCTGTTCGGCGCGATGGTCTTCTACTACATGCCGATGTAGCCCTCCCACCCTCGCGCTCGCCGTCGCCCGCTCTCCTCATCTCGACCTCCGCTCTCCGTCACGGAGTTTAAGCCCGTCGCGGCCGCCCGTCCGGGTATGAAGCGCATCGTCAGCACCAACGCGGCACCCGAGGCAGTGGGCGCGTACAGCCAGGCGACCGAGACCGACGACCTGGTCTTCACGGCGGGGCAGATCCCGCTGACCCCCGACGGCGAACTGCTCGACGACGCCGCGATCGACGTCCAGACTCAGCAGGCCCTGGAGAACCTCGTCGCCGTCCTCGCCGAGGCCGACGCTCAGCCGGAGGACGTGCTGAAGGTCACCGTCTACCTCGACGACATCGACGACTTCGATGCCATGAACGACACCTACGAGACCTTCTTCGACGACGAACCGCCCGCCCGCAGCGCCGTCGGCGTCGCCGACCTCCCCAAGGGCGTCGGCGTCGAGATCGAGGCCATCGCGACGAAGTGATGGGCGATTCCACCGACTCCGGCGGCGACTCGGACACCGAGTCGAGTCCGGCTCGCGAGCCGCTGGTCGCCCCCGCGACCAAATTCAGTCTGCTGTGGGGCCTGGTCGGCGGACTCGCCTTCCTCGTCCTCGCACAGGGGTACGAACTGCTCGGCGACCTGGGCGTCGGGATCGGGCCGAAAGTCGCCGTCGCACTGGTCGTCGCCGCCGGCGCGGCCGCGACGACGCATCTGGCCCGGGGTCGACTGCCGACCGAGAACGAAAGCCCTTAACCGACCGATTGCGGATACCTGAATGCGTGCCAGGATGGCCGAACGGTAAGGCGCACGCCTGGAAAGCGTGTTCCCTTTGGGATTCTGGGTTCAAATCCCAGTCCTGGCGCTTCTGACGCGAACAACTCCGGCGAGCACCTCGTGTGCTCGCCACCGTGAGCGTCGACTCGCTCCGACTGGGATTTGAATCACGGCAGACGCAGCGCGAACGGAGTGAGCGACCGTCTGGCATCGGGTTCAAATTCCGAGAGACGCGCAGCGTCTCTCGGCGTTCGCGACCGCGAAGCGGTCGCTCACTCCCAGTCCTGGCGTACCACCTTTTTCATCGTCGCCCTTCCTCGCGCAGCCTGACGGCTGCGCTGCGGGAGGGCTCCTCGAAAAAGATGGGGCAAAAAGGCCGAGCGCGCTCCGCGCGCTCGAAAGAAACCGCCCTCGCTCCGCTCGCGCGGTACGTTTTCCGCCCGCCCAGCCGCCGCGACCGCCCCGCACCGCCCAGCCGCCCTACTCCGCGAACGTCGCGGTCCGGCCGACGTTCAGCCGCAGGAAGACGGGCAACGTTGCAGCGGCGACGAGAATCTCCAGGCCGCCGGCGACGAGGAACGCCTCGGGGTAGCCGTAGGCGCCCGCGACGCCGCCGCCGACGACGACGCCGGCCAGGAAGCCCAGACTGCCGAAGATATTGAACCCGGCCATGGCGACGCCGCGCTCGGTGTCGTCGGCGAGGTCACTCACGAGCGCCATCGTCGCCGGCGACATCAGCGCGCCCAGGACCCCGACAGCGAGCATTCCGACGCCGGCGAGTTCGACCGTCGGTGCGCGGCCGACGGCGATCACGACCAGGCCGTAACACGCCGACCCGGCGACGATAGGTGCGGTGCGGCCCACCCTGTCCGAGAGGATCCCCATCGGGTACTGCAGGAGGGCGAACGGTGCGAAAAACAGGGCGAGCATCAGCCCCGTGGCGCCGGGGTCGAGCCCGAACGCCGAGCGGAAATACAGGGTGCCGACGAGCGCGAAGAAACCGGCCGTGAGTCGGTCGAGGAAACCGAAGGCGTAGGGGACGGCGAGCGTCGGCGTCCCCCGGAGGTTCGCGAGTGCGCGGGCGAGCGAGTCGCGGTCGCCGTCGGGCGCGCGGTCGTCGACGAGCAGTGCGAGGGCGGCGACGGCCGAAAGCAGCGCGCTCGCGAGGTAGAGGGGGACGAACGGGCCGACCTCGTAGAGCTGGCCGCCGAGCGGCGCGCCCAGGGCCGTCCCGCCGCCGATGGCGGCGCCCGCCGCGGCCATGTTCCGGCCGTGGCCCCCCTCCAGGTCCATCAGCATCGTCATCGCCAGCGAGAAGGCCCCGATCGTGGCCGCGCCCTGGAGCGCGCGCACGACGAGGACGCCGGTAAAGGAGAGGTCGGTGACGCCGGGGACGAGCGCGAGCGCGAGATAGCCGACCGCGCCGCCCAGCGCGCCGGCGGCGATGAACGGGGTCCGGCGGCCGGCGCGGTCGCTGGCGGCGCCCCAGACGCCGGCGAATGCGACGAACGCCGCGAACTCCGCGGCGAGGAACCACATGCTCGCGTCCAGGTCCGTCGTCGCGCCGAGCGCGCCGACAAGCCGGTCGACGCCAGGATACAGCAGCACCTGCGCGAGCAACACGGCGAACACCATCGCCGCCAGCCACGCGCGGTCCCGCGAGCCCGTCATTCACCGGAACGAAGGGGCCAGCGGGATATCCAACTGTCGGATGCGACACCGGCCCGGTCGCGACCTCGTCGCGGTGGTCGCCACTGTCGGGTCCTCCTCCCGCTCAGAACGGCGTTCGCGACCCGTCGCGGGCCGCCCGTCCGGATCCGGGGGCACCGTCGAGGCCGTCGGAAGGGGCCGCAGTATCGCCCTCGCCGGTCTCGGGTTCGGGCAGTTCGCCGGTCTCGACGAGCGTCGCCTCGGTCTCGCCGAGCGCGGCGTTGATCTCGGTCGCGCGCTGGTGCATGGGCGCGACGCGGACGCGCACGAGGTCGAACTCGTGGCGGTCGGCCAGGCCGTTCCACGCCCGCAGCGACCCCCTCGTGAGCGTGTCGCTCTGCGGACAGAAAGCGGTCGTGGGCGTGAACTCCGCCCGGAGGACGCGCGGTTCGTCCCGATCGGGGTCCGACACGTCGGGCGTCGGCAGGTCGTCGTCGACCGCCTCGGGCCGCTCGACGGCGTAGCGATACCCCGCGTCGGGGTGGCGCCGGTCGGTGTTGAGCCGCGCGAGGTTGTACCCGAAGGTCATGTCGTAGACCGCCCGCTCCTCGAACAGCTCCCGGGCCAGTCGGTGGACCGCGAGGTGTTCGTGACCGTCGAGGACGTCGTGGCCGTCGAGAAAGTCGCCGGGCACCGGCACGTGCTCGGGGACGAACTCGTCGTAGCTGTCGAAGGTGTCGTCGCTCCCGCCGAACGGCGACGGAACGGTGACCATACCGATCCTCGGGTCGCCGTCCTGCTATGTCCCGCCCCGAACGTATTCGGGTGCGGTCGGCACTCTCGTGAGGTGTCACTCGGCGCGGCTGATGTAGACGCGGATCTCGTCGTCGGCGACGCGCTCGGTCTCGTGGGCGAACCCGCGGTCGTCGAGCACGCCGTACAGCGGCTCCGGTTCGAAGCTGTTGACGAGTTCGAGCGTGCCCTCGGCGGAGAGGTCCTCCAGCGCGGCCACGATCTCGCCGAACGGTTCGCCGTCGATCTCCCGCGCGTCGAGCGTCCGCGTCGGGTCCGTCGATACGTCGCGTCCCATACCCGTCCTTGCGGCGCCGCGGGCGAGCGCGTTGCCCCGAAGACGTTCGTGCGGGTCGTCGGTCGGCGGGACTCACCGGTCGCGGTCGCGCCGCGCGGTCCGCCCCTGGCGCCCGCCGTCGCCGAACCGGTGCGGCGTGACACTGACGTGGGTGGGGGGAGTCGGACGCGGTATGCAGACGGTCACGGTCTCGCGACGGGTCGACGCCCCGCCCGAGCAGGTCCGCGAGCTGATGGGCGACCTGGAGGGGTTCATGCTCGCCGCGGGGTTCACCGAGGTCACCGTCGACGGCGCGGAGATGCATCTGGAGAACCAGGTCGGGCTCGCAACGGTGACGCTCGACCTCCGACTCGTCGACTCGGCGGCGGACCTGGCCTACGAGCAGGCCGACGGCTTCTTCGAGACCATGGACACCGAGTACCGCGTCGAGGCCGTCGACGGCGGGTCGGAGATCACGGCCACGACCGACTTCGAACTCGACGTGGCACTGGTGGGGGCGGTGCTCGACGCCACCGTCATCAAGCGCCAGCGACGGCAGGAACTCGAATCGCAGTTCGACTGGTTGGAAGCGGAACTCGCGGAGTAGGCCGCTCGTCGACGGGAGGCACCGCCGAGTCACGGCCGACCCTATCGCTCGGGGTGGACGGGCGCGTCGAAGCCGCCGCGGACCAGCGGTTTGGCGACGTGCCGGCGGGCGCAGGGGGGCACCTCGTACCAGCCGACTTCGAGATCGCGCTCGACCGGCACGTCGACTTTTCCGTCGGCGCTCGTCCCGCAGTCCCGACAGCGGTAGCCCTGGCCGGCGCCGGCCGAGCCCATCGACCGACCGCAGTCGGGGCATTCCGGATTGGCGGGTTCGGTCGTCACCAGCTCCCGGACGGCGAACTTCTCCAGTTTCAGCGTCCCGTCGCTCAGTTCGCCGCAGACGGTCAGCCGGTCACCCGGGCGCAGCGCCCGCACGCGGTCGCGGAAGCGCTTGGTCGGCTCGAAGGCGGCGATCCGGGCGCGCTCGCCGTCGGCGCTTTGCACGGTGGCAAAGACGTGGCCGCCCTCGCGGGTCTCCGGTTCGCCGACGACCTCGGCGTCGACCCGGTAGGCCCGGCCCGCCGACGCGTCGCCGAAGCCGTCGACCCGGCGGAGGTGGGCGTCGGTCCCCTGGTTGGTGAGAAACAGCGCGCGGCCCGCGACCGGCTCGCTCTCGATGGCGTTGGCGACCGCGCGCACAGTACTGGCGTCGTCGCCGCGGATCCCGTGGAGGATCGGGCAGGGCGTCCGCGGGACGCAGACGGGGTACCCCTCGCCCTGATCCACGGTGTCCCAGGCGTCGGGGTAGGCCCGGTCGGCGGCGGCGAAGACGCTCTCGCGGTCGACCGCCCGTTCGGTTCCCCAGCGGTCTTCTTCGCGGTAGGAGATGCACTCGTAGGTCCACTCGTCGAAGGCCCGCCACGCCCCGACGGCGGCCAGCGCGCCGATGCGGCCGCGGCCGTTGCCGGCGTGGGCCGTCTCGTAGCCCGCCCGCTCGGCCAGCGCGACGGCGTCGTCGACGTCGTGGTAGTCCCGGACGGCCGCGCGGGCGAACGCGGTCACGGCCTCGGAAACTCCCCCGGGGTCGCCGGGCGCGACGACGACGCCGGGGTTCGTCCGCGGGTCATCGGTCTCGGCCAGGTCGAGACGCTCACGCGCGAGGTCGAGCGCGCGGTCGGGGGCCAGATCGGTGTGGAGGGCCAGCGCCGCGTTGCCGCGGGTCTTGTGCTCGACGCCGGGGTTGAGCCGCACGAGGACGCGCCGGTCGACGGTCGCCCCCGCCGCCTCGATGCGCTCGGCGAGGGTGGCGGCGACGTAGGTGGTACACATCCCGCGCTCGCGGGAATCCGTGTCGTCGAGCCCGATGACGGTCACACGCCGCCGTAACGCGACCGCGAACAAACGGGTTTCGACCGAAAAATTCTATATCAATCTATCGGTCGGCGTGAAAAAACGGGGCGCACGGGGATTCTACCGGGGCACAACGCATATATGCGAAGACCTACTTACCTCTCGGTATGTCACGGTCGGCACTGGTCGGCAACGTCACCGCGATGTTGGAGGACGCGGGCTTCGTGGTGAGCGAGCGCTGTGCCATCCGGCCGAAGAGCTTCGACATCGCGGCCCGCCGCGGGGAGGAGGTCCTCCTCGTGAAGATCCTCGGCAACATCGACGCCTTCGACGGCCACACCGGCGCGGAGATGCGCCGGCTGGGCACGTACCTGGGCGCCACACCGATGGTCATCGGCCTCCGCACCCGGGACGAGGAACTCAAACCGGGCGTCACCTACTTCCGCCACGGCGTCCCGGTGCTCTCGCCCGACACCGCCATGGATCTCTTCGTCGAGGAGGTCCCGCCGCTCATCTACGCGGCGCCAGGCGGCCTCTACGTCAACATCGACAGCGAGGTCCTCGCCGACGCCCGCGAGGACCGCGACTGGTCGCTCGGCCGACTCGCCAGCGAACTCGGCGTCTCCAGGCGGACCGTCTCCAAGTACGAGGACGGCATGGACGCCTCCGTCGAGGTCGCCAGCCAGCTCCAGGAGCTGTTCGACGAGCCGCTCACCTCCCCCGTCGAAGTCCTCGAGGGCGCCGACGAAGTCCGGGAGGACGAGGAGACGCCCGAGGACCCCGAGGTCGACCCCGAGGACGAGCCCATCGTCGCCGTCCTCACCCGTGTCGGCTTCGACGTGCATCCGACGGATCGGGCGCCGTTCAAAACCGTCAGCGAGAACGAGCGCCGCGAGGAGGAGATGCTCACCGGCCACTCCGAGCTGACGAAGACCGCCGAGAAGCGCGCTCGTATCATGTCCTCCGTGGGGAAAGTCACCCGAACTCGCTCGGTGTACGTCGTCGACCGCGCCACCCGCAAGTCCGTCGAGGGGACGGCTATCGTCGAGGAGGCCGAGATGGCGAACATCGAGGAAGCCGACGAACTGCGGGACATCATCCGCGAACGGGCCGACCTGGAAGGCAGCTCCGCGTAGCCGCTCGTTCTCGACGCCGAGGTCGTCGCCGGCCGTTCTCGACGCCGTTCGAAGCTCGACCGTCAGATACCGCTCAGTCCGCGGGCTGGTGGGGCGGGCGGCGATCCTCGTCGTCGCTCGACCGTCTGCTGGCGACGATCTGGCTGGCGACGAACGGCGCGGCGACGATGGCGCCCGCCAGGCCCCACAGCGAGGTCTCGAAGAAGTCGATCCCGGCACCGCCGGCGCCGGCCGCGGCGGGGTTGCCGACCACGACGGCGCCTTTCATGCCCGCCATCCGGTGAGGGGCGCAGGCGTACTTCACGACGCCCTCGCCGTCGAGTTCGAGCGCGTAGGTGTCGCCCTCGGTGCCCTGCATCGGGCTCTCGAAGTCGTGGGTCTCGCCGACGACGTTGTGCTGGCCGCCCTTGCCGGTCCACTCCCAGACGACCGTCGTGCCCGGGTCCACCCGGACGGCCGCGGGCCCGAAGGCGAACGGGCCGCCGTTGCCGTCGGCACCGACCTCGATCGTCACCTCCTCCTGGCCGGTCTTGTCGACCGTGCCGTCGTAGTTGCCGACGCCGTCGAACCAGCCGTCGTAGTCGGGCTCGACGAACTCGCCGCTCGCCCC
>ENA-ORCR01000781-ORCR01000781.1-marine-metagenome-genome-assembly--contig:-NODE-781-length-12728-cov-3.381472_pt1 | contig 12728 bp, 17 predicted proteins | sample MGYA00237782_ERZ508514 | MGnify/ENA primary metagenome ERZ508514 (study PRJEB26185, sample SAMN06268960) | marine metagenome | isolation source: Eden Landing Ponds, San Francisco, CA, USA | place...
CGAGCCGGTCGCCCCTTTCGTTTCCACCCACTCAGACTGGCCGATCAGCCGATACGGGCGGGGGCTTTCACGCTGTTTGCGGTCGCGGTGGAAAGTTCGGTCGCCGTAACGGTCGCTGTCGAGTGAGCGGTCACTCCAGTCGTCGCACTGTCACGGAATCGAACGTAGCGAGCAGTTCGCTCGACACCAGCGACCGAACCGACCAGACCGAAATCAGATCACGCCGGTGACGCTCGCGGCTTCCACGGCGGCGGCTTCGCTCATGCCGTCGCCGAGGATCGTGTAGCGGTCGCGGATCTCGTGGGCGGTCGTCAGCGCCTCGACGATGGTCTCGTCGTCGATCCCCAGTTCCGCGGCGGTCGTGGGGGCGTCGATGCTCGCCAGCGCGTCGCGGATGTCCCGCCACTGCCCTTTGGGTCCCGAATGCAGGTACTCGGTCATGATCGAGGCGACGCCGACCTGGTGGCCGTGCAGCGCGGGCTCGGGGGCGATGCGGTCCAGCTGGTGGGAGATCAGGTGTTCGGCGCCGGAAGCGGGCCGCGAGGAGCCGGCGATGGACATGGCGACGCCGGAGGAGACCAGCGCCTTGGTGACGATCCAGGCCGACTCCTCCAGTTCCGGGCGGATGGAGTCGGCGTTCTCGACGAGCATCTCGGCGGTCATCCGCGAGAGCGCGCCCGCGTACTCGTGGTACTCGACGTTCTTCAGCCGGTGGGCCAGCTCCCAGTCCCGGACGGCGGTGAAATTCGAGATGATGTCCGCACAGCCCGCGGTGGTGAGTTCCCACGGCGCGTCGGCGAGGATCTCGGTGTCGGCGACGACCGCCAGCGGCGGTTCGGCGGCGACGCTGTGACGGGTGTCGCCCTCGGGGATGGAGGCGCGGCCGGAGACGATGCCGTCGTGGCTGGCGGCGGTGGGCACGGAGACGAAGCCCTTGCCCACGTCCTCGGCGGCCATCTTGGTCACGTCGATGGCTTTGCCGCCACCGACGCCGACGAGATAGCCCACGTCGTCGCTGGCGGCGACCTCGATGACCTCCTCGACGGCGCCGAACGTGGCCTCCTCGATGCGGACGACCTGCGGGTCGAACCCGGCGTCGGTAAAGCCCGCGACGACGCGGTCGCCGGCCACCTCGGCGGGCGTCGGGCTGGTGACGACCAGCGGGTCGCCGTGGAGCCGGAGTTCCTCGACGGCCGCCGCGGCGTCGTCGAGCACGCCGTGGCCCACCACGACGTTTCGCGGCAGCCGTATCCACGTCGACTTGTCGAACATGCCGAGGTATGCGCGGTCGGCCGGCAAAACGCTTGCCGTCGCGCGCGAAGCCCGAGTCGGCGGTTCAATCCCGGCTGGTCGGGGTAAACGACCGGGGCGCTTATGCAAGCCGACGGTCATCTACCGTCGACATGGTCCCCACAGATGTGCGAGCACCGTTCGAGGAGCACCCCCTCGCTCGCGAGGGCGCCATCGCGGTCGCCGCTTTCGGCGCCGTTGTCCTCTGGATCCACGCGCTGTCGCCGGTCGCGAGCGCGCTCCAGTCGGTCGTCCGCCCGGGCGCGCTCGCCGAGACCGGCCTCGGCAGCCTGGCCGCCACGGCGCTGACCAACAGCGCCGTCGTCGTCGCCGGCACGGTAGCCTTTACCGCCTCCTACGCCAGGGTCAGGGACCGGCCGATCCCGCTGGCGCTGCCCGACCGGTCGGACCTGCCGCTGGTCGCCGCCGTCGCGGTGGCCCCCGTCGCTGCCGTCGGGGTCGTCGAACTCCTGGCCGGGGCGACGGGCACGAGCACGGCGGCGCTGACGGACTCGTCGTACGCTCCCGGGGTCGACCCGGTCGGTCCCGCGACGATCACGGCCCTGGTCCTGGCGCTGGGCCTCCCCGTCTACGTCCTCGTCACGCACGCGCTCGTCCAGCGGACGCTCCGGTCGGCCGCGCGGCCGTGGGTGGCGATCGGGCTGACGACGCTGCTGATCGGGACGGTCGGACCGACGGATCTGGTCTCCTCGGGCCGGCCGTTCCAGGTCGCCGCCGTGACGCTGTCGCTCGCCGCCGCCATCGCGATCCCGGTCTTCGCCGCCGAGGCGTTCGACCGCGCGTGGCTGTCGGCGTTCTGCGCGCTCCCGCTGGCGATCTTCGCCGGCGGGGTCGTCGTCCAGTGGGCCACCGGCTTCGACGGGTTCGCCGATGCGGCGCTCGGTCTCGCGGAGGTCGGGCTCGTGGGAATCAGCGCCTACGCCTACGAGCGGACCGAGTCGCTGCTCCCGCCGGCGCTTGCCTACGCGGCGTTCGTCGTCGCCAGGGACGCCGTCTCGTTTCTCGTCGGGACCGGGGCGGTCTGAGCGCCCGTCCTACATCGTCTCCAGCACGCCCAGCACCCGCTCCTCGGCCTCGCGGTCCGGCCCCTGCTGGGCCTCGTCGGCCCCCCGTTCGGGCGTCGCCTCGACGGTCTCGGCGATCCCGTCTTCGGGCGCCTGCGGCTCCCACCCCAGCGACCGCAGCTTGGTCGTATCGAGGACGTGCGGCGGGTCGCGATAGAGCGGGAAGTCCGAGGATTCGAGGCCGCCCGCGGCGAGTTCGCGCTCGCCGGCGGTGACGACCTCCACGTCGGTCCCGACGGCGTCGGCGACGGTCTCGACGGTCGCCCGGAGCGTCTGGAGCGTCCAGTCGCCGACGTTGTAGGCCTCGCCGGCCTCGCCTTCCTCGGCGACGACGCGGAGCGCGCGGGCGACGTTCTCGACGCTCACGCGGTGCCAGAGATTGGTGCCGTCGCCCGGGACGAGCACGCGGTCGTAGCTGGCGACGCGCTGGACCCAGTAGTCGAACCGGCGGGTGTAGTCGTTGGGGCCGTAGACGACGCAGGGCCGGACGCTCATGGCGTTGACTCCCTCGTCGGCGGCGGCGAAGACCGCGCGGTCGCCCTCGGCCTTGCGGGGGCCGTAGGTCGCCCCGGAGTCGTCGGTGGCCTGCTCCTCGCTGCAGGGTTCCAGCGCCGTCTCGCCCTCGCGTTTGGGAACCGCTTCCTCGCCGTAGGCGGCGCCGCTGGAGACGTAGACGTACGCGTCGACGTCGTCGAAGACGCGGGTCGCCGCCCGCACGTCTCGGGGCTGGTACGCCACCAGGTCGACGACCACGTCGGGGTCGCGGGCGGCCGCGTCGGCCAGATCGCCGTCGTCGGTGCGGTCGCCCCGGAGGTGGTCGATAGCCTCGTCGTCGAACGGGCTCTCGTGCTCGCCGCGGTGGAAGACGGTCACGTCGTAGCCGGCGTCGCGGAACGCCCGGACGGCCCGGCGGCCGATGAACCGGGTCCCGCCGACGAATAGCGCCTGTCGTGTCATACCCGTGATTCGGCGCTGAGTCTGTTAAGTCCGGTGACCCCGACTGACCCACGGTCCCGACACCGGCCGCCCGCTCTCGGTGTGGCTCCCGTCGGCTATCGAGGTCGCGGTCGCCGTCGGTGGCGCCCGGGAGCGCTATCGAGGCCGTTGCGAGTTCGCCGATCCCAGCGGCGTTAAACGGCGAATAACAACGGGGGATCGGATCCATGTGGGTCACATGAAGTGCGCGAACTGCCAGGCGGAGGGGGAACCGGCGTACACGCTCAGGGCACACGTGGAGCGCGAGGGCACCGGCGAGGAGGACGACGGGAGCGAGGCCGCACGCACGGACGGGGGCGCGACCGCGAGCGCGACCGTGGACCTGCCGTTCTGCTCGCTGGGGTGTCTCACGGCCTGGACGTAGCGGAGCCAAAGAGCTATCCGGGCGGGCGCGCCAGCAATCGGCATGGAAAACGTCCATCCCGGACAGCGCGTCGCGGTGCTCGCGGACGCGCAGAACCTCTATCACAGCGCCCGGAGTCTCTACACGCGCAACATCGATTACTCGTCGCTGCTCGACGCCGCCGTCGCCGACCGCCAGCTGACACGCGCCGTCGCCTACGTCATCCGCGCCGACGCACCCGAAGAGGAGTCCTTTTTCGAAGCGCTGGTCGACATCGGCTTCGAGACCCGCATCAAGGACATCAAGACGTTCGGCGACGGCTCGAAGAAGGCCGACTGGGACGTGGGCATGAGCTTAGACGCCGTCACCCTCGCGAACCACGTCGACACCGTCGTCCTCGCAACCGGCGACGGCGACTTCTCCCGGCTCTGTTCGCACCTGCGCCACGAGGGTGTCCGCACCGAAGTGGTTGCCTTCCGCGAGTCGACCGCCGAGGAACTGGTCGCCGCCACCGACGACTTCACCGACATGAGCGAAGACACCGAGCGGTTCCTCCTCTGAGCGCGCGACCCGCTCCACCGATCGCCGTTCGAAGCCCGAACGAAGACCGCCAGCCGCGGTACTCCTCGTCGCCGTCCGCGTCGTCGGGTCCGCGATCCGGTCCCGATACCACCGGACCGTCGTGCCCCGACCCGAACCGAGGAGAGATGATACGAATCGAACAGTCGCCCCACGGATAGATTGGTGAACGACGATTCGGTGACTATCGACGCCTCTCAGCGGTGAAAACGGTGAATAGCGGGAGAACTGTGCACGAGGGCGGCGTCGTGAGCGGCGTTCAGACCGGGCGGCCGGGGTCGGAGGTGCCGACGAGCAGGGCGCCGGCGGCGAGGCCGAGCGTGCCCGCGGCGATGGCGACGACCGGGACGGCGACGTCGAGGGCCCCCGGCCCGAAGATGAGGACCGTGCTGATCGCCAGCAGCACGACTCCGAACGCGACTTTCCGTGTATCGGTCTCTGTCATGATAGCCGTAGTTTGGTAATCGATCCGTATAAATTCTCCTGAAACCGCGTCACACGGCCACGATCGATCGTGATCGATACGGCATATGTCGGTGCATGGTACCATGCAACACGCCGGCCCGGGAGTGAGACAGATACAAGACGCGGTGGGGCAAACGGAGGGGCGATGGACGACGAGGACCGGGCGATGCTGACGCGGGTCGCCGACTACCAGTGGGGTCGCGGCGCCGGGCGGGCGCTGTTCGGCGGGGGCGACCCCGAGGTGACACACACCAGTTCCGGCCGACCGCGGCAGGTGCTGGCCGACGAGGGGCGGCTGGTCACCTACGCGACCGACGGGCGGTTCACCCTGGGCGTCGCCGGCGGGCGACGGCTGCACGACGGGCTCGACGCCGACCGCTACCGCGTCGTCGTCGGCGACGAGAGCGAGCCGTTCGTCCGCGAGGGTCGCAACGCCTTCGCGAAGTTCGTCACCGCCGCCGACCCGGCGATCCGGCCGGGCGACGAGGTGCTGGTGACCCACGAGCGCGGCGAGGTGCTCGCCGTCGGCCGCGCCGAGCTGAGCGGTGCGGGCATGTGCGACTTCGAGACCGGGATGGCGGTGTTCGTCCGCGACGGCGCCGAGAGCGAGGCCTGACGGAGCGGTCCCCGCGGGGGCGAGGCGCGACCTTTTTTGCGCCGGCCACCCGACGTGGGGGTATGTTCCCAGGAGGCGGCGGCATGAACGACCGCAAGATGCAGCAGATGATGAAGCAGATGGGCATCGACATGACCGACCTCGACGCCGAGGAGGTCGTCATTCGAACGCCCGACGAGGAGCTCGTCTTCACGGACGCGGACGTCCAGCGGATGGACGCCCAGGGTCAGCAGACCTACACCATCGTCGGCGAGCCCGAGTCCCACGAGCGCGGCGAGGGCGCGAGCGGGAGCACCGAACCGGTCATCGAGGAGAGCGACGACGACGGCGGGGCGGCGGCGATCCCCGACGAGGACGTGGAACTGGTCGCGACGCGAGCGGGCGCGAGCGAGGACGACGCACGCGAGGCCCTGGAGGAGACCGACGGCGACCTGGCGGCGGCCATCGAGCGGTTAGAGTGAGCCTGCTGTTCGTCCACGAGGCCGAAGACCGGGAGTACCTGCTTTCGCCCGGCGAGACCCAGGAGTGCGATTTGGGCGTGCTGGAGGTGCCCGAGGACGTCGAGCCCGGCGAGATCGTCGAGACCCACATCGGCGAACCGTTCGTCGCCCGGAAGCTGCGGGGCCCGGATCTGTTCAACCACTTCGAGCGGACGGGCGCGCCGATGATGCCCCGCGACATCGGGCTCATCGTCGGTCACACAGGCATCTCCGGCGAGGACGAGGTGCTCGACGCCGGCACAGGGACGGGCGTGCTGGCGGCGTATCTCGGCCGCTGTGGCGCCGACGTGACGACCTTCGAGCGCGACCCCGAGTTCGCCGAAGTCGCTCGCGAGAACATGGCACTGGCCGGCGTGGCCGACCGCGTGGACGTGCGGACCGGCGACGTGACCGAGCAGCTCGGCGACCTGGACCGGTACGACGCCGTGACGCTGGACACCGAGGACGCGCCGACGATGGTCGAGCGGACGCCGAATCTGCTCCGCGACGGCGGCTACGTCGCCGTCTACTCGCCGTTCGTCGAGGCGACCCGCGAGGCCGTCGCGGCCGCTCACGAGGTCGGGCTCGGACAGGTCGAGACCCTGGAGACGATCCAGCGCGAGATGGACTTCGACGACCGCGGCTCCCGTCCCTCGACCGCGGGCGTCGGTCACACCGGCTACCTCACCTTCGCGCGGCGAGTGTAGCGGACCCTCGCCACGCGCGGTTCTCCCGTTCTCTCCCCGTTAGCCGGTCGCTCGAACGAGGTCGAGCAGCGCTTCGCGGTAGTCGTCGGTCGAGCCGTCGAGTGCCGGCTCCTCGACGGCCGGGAAGCGGTCGGCGAGCGACGATCGGGGGTAGGCGCCGCCGGCGAGGTGGATGTCGCCGTCGTCCCAGGCGCCGACCCACCCCTCGACCGGGACGGGGTCCCCGTCGGGCAGCGCCACCTCCCCGGTCACCTGCCGGAGCGAGACCCGCGAGCGGTCCTCGGTTCGGATCCGCTCGCGCCGCCCACGCCCCACGTCGGCGACGCCGCGGTCGGTCAGGTCGTCCGCGAACCGCCGGACCGCCTCGGTCTTCACCGACGGGAGCACCATCGCGGGGCCGATCCCGGGTGCCAGCGGCGGTCGGAAGGCGAGCCTGGTCGCGAAGAAAAAGCGCCAGGACTGGTCGAGCGGCGGGTCGGTCGCGCGCCGGACGGCCGCCCGGAGGTCGGCGTCCTCGTAGACGACCGTGTGGCCGCGCACGTCGGCGCCCTCGACGCCGAACAGCGTCTCCGTCGAATCCTCGGCGCGCTCCCAGGCGTCGTCGAGCCGGTCGACCGGAACCGCCGGCGGCGCTACGTCGTCGCCGTCGTCGGGAGCGCGTGGCACGTCAGCCCCTCAGGGCCGACGGTACTTCAGTGGTCGTCCTCGCGCCACTTGTGCTCGCAGTCGGTACAGGTGAAAAAGCGCGTCTCGCTCTCGTCGGCGGCGCGGATCTGCTTCATCTCCCAGAACGCCCGGTCGTTGCCACACTCGGGACAGCGGGCGTCGGTGGTCGGGCCCATGTCCTCGGCGCTCACGTCGGAGGTGTCGATGACCTCCGTCTCCTCCTGGCCCTGCGTGGTGACGGCGGTCTTGGCCTCCTCGGCCTCGTTGCGCGACTCCTCGTAGCCGCAGCTGCCACAGACCCAGGCGTCCCCCTCGGTTTTCATCATCGAACCGCATTCGTCGCAGAACTTCATACCCGCGGTAGCGGGCCACCGGTTGAAAAATGTCCGGGTTCGCGGTGTTCGGATGGGGGGCGAGCGCTGACCCGAGCGGTCGGCGCTACTTCGCCTCGGACCACTGGTCGCAGGCGTCCATGTCCTCCATCAGTTCGTCGTGGAGGCCGCAGTAGGGGGTTATTTTCTCGTCGACTTTGACGTACTCGAAGTGGGCGCAGTTGCCGCAGTAGGCGTCGGGGCGGCCGCGCTCGCCGGCGGCCTCGACGAACTCCGCGTCGGTGAACTCACCGTCGCCGGGGCCGCCTGCCGAGCCGTCGTCGACGGTGGCCGACCCGCCGTCGGCGGCGGCGCCGGGCTGGCCCGCACGGGCGGACCGGCCGCCCGCCGAGTCGGCGAGGATCTCGGCGTCCTGTCCGCGACTCGTCGGCTCCTCGCCCGGGGGCTCCTCGCGGTTGGTCTGGGTGCGGACCTCGCCCTGCGGGTCCTTGCCGAACAGGCCGACCGAGCCGAAGCCGCCGGCGGGCTCGGCGTCTTCGACGAGACGGAGGTTGCCCTCCTCGGTGATCTCCATGCGGGCGGTGCCACCGGGGTCGTTGCGGGTCTTGAACGTGGCGAGGCCGGCGAACAGACAGGTCAGGGAGACCAATGCGCCGGAGAAGTAGACGACGACGGCCGCGGCCCCGAGCGGGTCGCCGGCGCCGAACCACTGGTCGGGATAGGCGACGCGGAACAGCGCGACGCCGAGGACGGCGACGCTGGCGCCGATGACCGAGGCGGCGCGGGTCGTCCGGCCGCTCGGCAGGACGGCGAACACCCCGAGGAACGTGGCCGGGAGGCCGAGGCCGGCGAGCGTGCCGGCCAGCGTCCGCGCCGCGATGCGGTCGAGCCCGAGCGATGCCCCAGCTGTCGTCGTCGAGACGACGATGCTCGCGACGACCATCGCCGTGCCTGCCGCGAAGAGTGTCGCCCCCGCGTAGAACCGACGAGAGGTCGTCACCGTCCGCAGGTGGCCCTCGTACACTTCGGTCAGGCTTGCCATACGCGACCTTCTCCGTGCGAGACCATAACGACCCGTCAGACGCGCGTCTGACCCCCAGTGTCGTCGCGGATCGACGCGACCGCTGGTCGGTTTAGGCGCACGAAACGGGGAAAACGAGCGGCGTCGGTGCGGTCAGTCGGCGGTCATCTCGACGCGCTGGGTGGCCTGCTCACCGCCGGCCGTCGCGGCCATGCGGTATACCTGCCACGCCAGCAGGACGACCAGACCGGCGACGACCAGGAAGACCCTGAGGTTGGCGTCGACCATCGGGGTCGCGATCACTTCGCCGGCGTCGTTGGTCGTGGGGGCCGCACCGTAGGGCGGGCCCGCGAGCACTTCGACGATGCCCAGGCCGACGACCCCCAGCAGGATGAGGCCGCCGCCGAGTGCCATCGCCGCCTTGTCGATCGTGGTCGTGATGGTGTCGTTCATTGGTGGTCACCGCCTCAGCCGAGCAGGTATTTGAGCTTCGGGTGTCGGTCGACGAGCGTGGTCTGTTCGATGATGGCGTCCAGGCCGTAGTACCGGCCGGCGGCCAGCGCCGCGAGGGTCACGAAGATGAGGAGGGGCTGGAAGTCCCCCGTCACGAGTCCGTGCCCGTAGCCGCCGTTGCCGACCCAGAACAGGGTCATGAAGATGGCCCCGCCGAAGGCGGCCAGCCGGGTCAGCGCGCCGAACATGATCCCCAGGCCGATGAGCGTCTCGAACAGCGGGACGCCGGGCTTGACTAACCACGCGAGGTTGTTCGCCATCCACATCGGGAGCGGGCCCAGCGCCGTGCCCGTCATGCCCTGCAGGTAGCCCGTCGCGCCGCCGTAGCTGAGCCCGCTCTCGATGATCTTCGTCACGCCGGCGTGGAAGAAGTACCACCCGGTGATCACGCGCAGCAGCGCGACCCAGTACTTGGCGACCGGGCCGCCGATGTCGAACGCGAACTCCTCGGCCAGTGGGTTCGCCGTGTTGGTTGCCATGGTCGTCACCTCACATGTGCAGCTTGCGGGCGAGTGTGCATATAAAGGGGTGCGCGTTCCCGAGGTCTGAAAATCCCGGGACGGGGGTCGAGTGTGTCGACTCGACCGATAACCGCTCCGTCGAACGAGAGGGCCACGGTCGCGTTCGCCGCGGCGACGGCGCTCAGACCAGCGAGGTGCCGTCGAACTCGCCGCGCTCGTAGTCGATGTCCATCAGGTCCAGGATGGTCGGCGCGATGTCGAAGAGATCCACGTCGGAGACGCGGGCCTCGTCGTCGTCGATCAGCAGCGTGGCGTTGTCGAAGCTGTGCATGCCGTTGCGGGCGCCGAACTCGACGAAGGGGTCCTTGCGACCCTTGAAGCCGGCCTTGAGGTCGAAGCCGTGGTTCGGGACGATGGTCAGGTCCGGCGCGATGTCGTCGTGGTCGCCGCGGAAGGCGTCCTCCTTGGTGACCACGCGGTCGGCGACGGGCTCGCCGTTGGGGCCTTCGAGCTGTTCGAGCTCGGCTTTCAGCTCCGAGCGCACCTGCTCGTACTCCTCCTCGGGGACGCTCCCGCGCGGTTCGCGCCCTTCGAGGTTGAGGTAGAACCGCCCGGGGATGAGCGAGTAGGCGTCGGCCTCGTCGGCGATGTCCGGGAGTTCGCTGTGCGTGTACTCCAGGACCTCGCGGTCGGGGTCGAGATCCGTGCCGAGGTCGACGCCGTCGGCGGCGACCAGCGTGACGCTGAACTGGTCGCCGTCGGACTCGACGGACACGTCGTCGAACAGCTCGGTGCTGTCGGCCTTGTCGGCGCCGAGCGACTTCGGGGTCGCGCCTTCGAGGCTCTCGAGGACGTGGTCGCGGGCGGCCTCGGTGAGCGCGACGACGGTGTCGCCGTCCACGTAGGCGTCGCCCTCGGCGCGGACGAGGTCGGCCTCGACGTGGTACTGCTCGTCGTCGCCGTCGACGACGTGGGTGTCGACGTCGACGTCGTCGGCGTCGACGACGACCGCGCGCTCGTCACCTTCGTCGACGACGGCGGGGACGGCCTCGTCGCGGGCGTCCTCGTCGTCGGCGACCAGCCGGCCGCCCTCGAGCTCGGCGGCCAGCCGCTCGGGGTCGACGAGCTCGTCGAGGTCGCCCGCGTAGTCGGGGTCGAACTCCAGGCGACCGTTCTCGCGGAGCCAGGTGCCGACCTGGAACGTGTAGTCGGCCGCCTGCTGGTAGGAGAGCCAGCCGTTCTCGCGGAGCCAGGCGTTGCAGTTGACCTCGTAATCCAGCGAGGTGAACCCGTGGTCGGAGGCGACCATCATCGTCACGTCGTCGGGCAGTAGCTCGCGCAGCTCGCCGAGGTACTCGTCGACCTTCTTGTAGAACTCGATGAACTCCTCGTCGTACTCGCCGCCCACCTCGTAGTCGCGGAACAGGAAGTGGTTGACCCGGTCGGTCGCCATGAAGACGCCGAAAAACAGGTCCCAGTCGTCCTCCTCGACGTAGTGTTTGAACGACTCCTGGCGGGCGTCCAGCGTCGCGTGGGCGTCCTCCATGAACTCGCTTTTGTCGGTGTGGCCGAGGCTGGCGTTGGTGTCGATGCGGTAGTCGATCGACTGGAGGTAGTCGCGAAAGTCGTCGGGGTAGGCCGACTTCTCGACGCCCGGCGAGAGAAAGCCCGAGACCATCCGCTGGACGTCGCGCTGGGGCGGGAACGTGGTGACGACGTTCATCACGGTGGCGTCGCGGCCTGCCTCGTGGACGCGGTCCCACACCCGTTTGGTCTGTACGTCGCGGCGCATCGGGACGTACGTCTCGTAGGACCCGACTTCGCGGTCCTGAAACCCGTAGACGCCAGTCTCGCCGGGGTTCTTGCCCGATGTGAGCGCCGGCCAGCAGGCCGACGACTCCGGCGGGACGATGCTGTCGATGGCGCCGGCCGACCCCTCGTCGATGAGCCGCGAGAGGTTCGGGAACTCCTCGCGGTTGTCGGCGATGAGGCTATACGGCACGCCGTCGATGCCGAAGAAAGCGACCCGCGGCTGGTCGTCGCCGCCGCGGATACGGTCGAACAGTCCCATACCACGGGGTACCGCGGTGGGGCACAAGAAGCTTCTTCTCGCGGACAGGCTCGGGGGCTGTCGGTGACGCTGTTAGCCACCGCTGACCGCCGTCAGTCCCGCGAACCGGCTTCGGCCGACCGATCGATGACCGCGCCGCCGGACTCCTCGCCGGATTCGGCCTCCTCGGACTCATCGCCGAAGTTCTCGGGCACGACCGTCAGATGCGCTATGCCGGTCGTCGGTGTTCTGGTCGCCATACACGTCGACCTACGGGCGCGCCTCTGAAGTAATTACCCATGCTCATAATTCATCCGCGTAACGGGGTCGGATGCGCCCGAGACATACCGCTGTGGGGTCGGCTCGCCGCCTCGGTCTGCGACGCGAGCGGACCCGATCAGCGCATCGACTCGCGCTCGACCGCGGCGTCGGAGACGATCCAGCCGTCGGGTTCGGTGGTGTCGAAGACGACCGTCTCGCCGTCGCAGTCGACGGCGACGTACCGTTCGGAGACGGCGGACACTTGTTCGCGCAGTGCTTCGGCGGAGGGAGGGTCGGTGTTCTGCATCGGGGTCACCTCGGACGAGTACGGCTTGGGGCCGAGGCGACATATAGGGGGTCGACCTCGTACGTGAATTCGCGCCCGTTCACCCGATTTCAGAACCGTTTACGCCGCGGCGCTGTCCTGCGATTAAATCGTTCGAACCGCGAATAAAACGTCGTGAACTGTTCACCGCGTCGCCGGGGCGGTCGGCCCCGCGGTGCGGCGGGCGTGGGGGGCGGCCGTCGGCGGCGGATCGCGAGCGAGTCCCGCGACCGGGATTACTGGAACTCCTCGTCGTAGAGGTCCTGGGCGTGTTCGATCGCGTCGTAAGCGGACTGCTTGTCCTCCCAGCCCAGGGTCTCGACTTCCTTGCCCTCCTCGAGGTTCTTGTAGGTCGCGAAGAACTCGTCGATCTCGTCGAGCTGCTGCTGGGGGATGTCCTCCAGGTCCTCGATGTGGTCGTAGCGAGGGTCCTCGCTGGGGACGGCGATGACCTTGTCGTCCTGTTCGCCGTCGTCGTCCATCTTCATGAGTGCGACCGGGCGAGCCTCGATGACGCAGCCGGGGAACGTCTGGTCCTC
>ENA-ORCR01000782-ORCR01000782.1-marine-metagenome-genome-assembly--contig:-NODE-782-length-12710-cov-3.614106_pt1 | contig 12710 bp, 12 predicted proteins | sample MGYA00237782_ERZ508514 | MGnify/ENA primary metagenome ERZ508514 (study PRJEB26185, sample SAMN06268960) | marine metagenome | isolation source: Eden Landing Ponds, San Francisco, CA, USA | place...
CCCTCATCTACTGGGCAGGATACCACGCGAGCTCGTGGTCGGCGACGAGCGTCACCTCGAAGCTAAAACGGCCGTCGTCGCGCACGCCCATCGACGGGTCGCTCGGGTCGTACTCGTCTTCGTTGATCGGTTCGGTCCAGCCCATCGTCTCGTTCTCGACGATGCGGAAGTACGACTCGGTCACCTCGATGCGGTCGGCGGAGATGGCGAGCATCGGCCCGTGGTCGGTCTCGACCAGTTCGTAGGTGAAGTTCACCGGTTCGGGCGGGGGTCCGTCGGGGCCACTCGCGTACGTGTCGCGGTAGTAATTCACCTCGGCCACGAACTGGTCGCCGACCGCGGAGGTGCCGTTCTCGACCGGGACGGGCACGTAGACGGTCGGTGCCTCGAGCGTCGCATCGGTGTCGAGCGTCACCTCGTAGGTGTAGGTGCTGTCGTACCGCTCCTCGATGCGTTGCTCGCCCAGGACGGAGAGGCCACCGAGGACCGCCACGAGCAGGACCAGGACGATGGCAGTGCCAATCGCGACCGTTCGCCAGGTCCGCGGGCCCTCGCCCCAGCGGGTGAGGAGGGAGTAGGTGACGGCGATGGCGACGACCCCGCCGACGAGCCCGATGGGGATGCTGACGATGAGGGACGGCCAGACGAGCGGGTCGAGCACGACGGCGAAGGCGACCGTGAGCGCGAGGAAGGCGACGACACCGGCGGCGAGTGCACCGAGGACGCGGACCCACGTGCGAGAGCGCAGCGACATAGGAACCTGTTCGTCTGCGAGCGACTTGTATCTGCGCTGTCAGCTGATAGCACTCGCCGCCGTGATGTCGATGGTACTCTCTCAGCGCTCGACGGCGTCGGGCCTGTTCTGCACGCGCGGGTAGCGGACGCCGAGGCCCTTCCAGTCCAGCCAGCGAGCGCCGGGGCGGTCGTCGGCGAGTCGGGCGATGGGCGGCCCACCCGCCGCCGGGACCGCGTCGACCGGACCGCCGCCCTCGACGGCATCCCCCACGATGTCGAGTGTGTCGTCGGTGGTCGGCCAGACGCCGGCGGCGCTGGAGGGGAGGGCGACGCTGACGTTCGCGATGCCGTCGAGCGGTCTGGCGTGGTGGAGGCCGGACTCGCCGGCGACCTGCTGCTGGAGGGTCGCGTAGGCGTAGAACTCCAGGTTCTCGCCCTCGACGGCGCGGTCTTTCACCTGCGGCGCGAGTTCGAACAGTTTGTTGTAGCCGACTTCGACCGTCTCGGGGTCGAGCGTGCCAGTCGCGTCGTCGGTCGCGTCGCGGGGGTCGACGTCCTCCGCTGCGGTGTCGTTCGTGACGTACCAGGTGACGTAATTTTCCTCGCGGTGGCGATGCCGACGCGCCACGATGGACATCCCCTTGTGGGGAAGGTAGGCGCTGACCGCCGGGAGGTCGGTGGCTGGCCCCCGCACCGCGAGGACGAGCTGGTTCTGGTAGGTGACCGGCGAGAGCGAGTCCCGGACCGGCTTTGGGTCACCACCTGCGTCGCTGAATCCCTCGGCTTCGGTGAGTGCATCGACGAAAGCGTGGGTTCCGGTCCCGGTCGCGGCGACGACGAATGCGGGGTCGAACTCGACGGTCAACTCCTGATGACTCTCGACGAACAGCGTGTCGAGGGCCGGCGTTGTGCCGCCGGCCGTGCTTCCGCCCGCGCCCCCGCTCTCGTCGAACGTGAACTCGGTGACGTCGCCGACGACGATGCGCTCGGCGTGACGGTCGGCGAGCGTGCGGACCAGTGCTTCGCGGTCGATTGCGTACTCGTCGATGGCGGTGACGTGTTCGCCGCTGCCCTTGTCGAAGACGGTCCCGCGTTCGAAGACCTCGGGAAGCCCCTCGCGACCCCGCTCCTCGTACCCGTAGCCGTGGTCGTCCCACTGGGGCGTGAGGTGCTGGTAGGGGTAGTCCGACGAGCAGACGTACCACTCCCCGCCTTCGACGGGAATCTGGTTGTCGTGCGCGAAGGAAAGCCAGCGCTCTTCGACGATCTGGCGGCGCTCGGGGTCCGGGTCGAGATACCCTTTCGCGAGCGTGCCCGGCCAGTCGAACGATTGCCCGCCGCCCAGTGGCGCGTTCGAGACGAGCGCCGCGGCGTAGCCCTGATCGGTGAGTTCGTCGAGGAGACAGAGCCCCTGGATGCCGCCGCCGAGGACGAGGACGTCCACGTCCGCGATGGGGTCCCAGCCCAAGTACTCCCGTATCCGCTCGTAGAGCGACACCCCACTGTCGAACTCCGGTTCGGCCGCTGGCATCAGTTAGTCCCGATTGTCCTTGGGTGTACAAAGAGATGATTGGTAGCGGGTCCTGCGTCGGTCGGTGAGACCACGGACTCGACTATCCCTCAGAGATACCGGATCGAACGGTCATCGTCGTCCCGCTCGTCCAGATGCGAATCGACTAGCTTCACGACATCGCCGATCTGACGTCCCGACTGCTCGATGTACACCAGCCCGGCGTGGTCCAACCCCTCCCCTTCGACGAGTGAGAGGAAGTCGTCGTCGAACGTCGCGAGTATCCAGTCGTTTTCTGCTGCGTGACGGAGCTGTGACCGGTCCGGGTCACCGAGCCTTCCCTCGTCCCTGGCTGTGTGCACAGTCCAGCCGCGGCGACGGAGGCCGTCGGCGACGGGGATCCAGATACTTTCGTCGCAGTAGAGCGGCCGCGTCATGCGGACGCAGACTCGGACGCGGTCGACCGGAACTCGTCGATGTGGTCGTAGTAAAAGGCGAGGGCTCTGTGCACGTCAGAGAGTGTGAGATCGGGATACAGCTGGGTGATCTCGTCGGGTTCGTACCCGCTGTGTTCGTACGCTTCGGCGATGTCTCTGACGCGGATCCCCGTCCCTTCGACCGTCGGTGCCCCGTCACTGTGGCGGTCGTCACGCACGATTCCCATATCCTACCGTTGCTCGTCATCCGTCTTGAACTGCAGGGTCGACCGACTGCTGACCGAGTTGGAGTCGGACCCGGAATCCACCCCGGCGTTCGGGACCGGACGACCGACGAACCTTTGCCGTCGGGTCGCCCATCCATCGGCCTGTGCGACAGTTCAGCGCCGACTACCTGGAGACCACGCGCGAGGGCATGTGGGCCGACTCCCGAGAGGCCCTCGCGGATCTGGCCCTCGACAGCCGCGAGCGAATTCTGGACGTCGGCTGCGGGACCGGCGAGTTGACCCGCGTGCTCGCCGAGGAATCGGGCACGGAGGTCGTCGGTGCCGACGTCGACCCCTCCTTGCTCTCGGTCGCCAGCGAGTTCGCACCGGTCGTGCGGGCGGACGCGACGCGATTGCCCTTCGATCCGGACGCCTTCGATCTGGTCGTCTGTCAGGCGCTGCTGATCAACCTGCCCGACCCGGTCGCGGGGGTCGAAGAGTTCGCCCGCGCCTCATCGGACCTCGTCGCCGCGGTGGAACCGGACAACGGCGCGGTGACCGTGGATTCCACCGTCGACGCGGAGCCACCGCTGGCCAGGCGAGCGCGCGAGCGCTTCCTCGACGGCGTCGAGACGGAGGTGACCCTGGGCGACCGGGCGCGCCACGTCTTCGAGGACGCTGGGCTGGAGGTGGTCTCGACCCACCGATACGACCACGAGCGCGTGGTGGCGCCACCGTACTCGGAGACCGCGATGGAGGCCGCCAAGCGCAAGGCCACCGGCGAGGGCCTGGCCGACGACCGCGAGACGATGCTCTCCGGCGATACCTCGGCGGGCGAGTACGACGACCTGCGGACCGAGTGGCGCGCGATGGGCCGCGACGTCGTCGCCCAGATGGGCGCCGGGTCCTACGTGCGCAAAGAGACCGTCCCCTTCTTCGTGACTGTTGGTCGGGTGTGAGGATCGGTATTTCGTGAGGTGTGTGTCGGTACTGGTGCGTCCCGAACGCGTTCGGACCGCTCTCAATGAGTTCCGTCGACGGCAGACGACTGGTTACGCCGAACGCTCTCGGCCCCTTCACGACGAATCGATTCAACAGTACTCGACAGCAATCGATGAAAGCCCTCGGCCCGCTCGCTCACGGTTCCCTTCGGTCACCGGTCGCATGTCGAGGCCTCCCGTTGGTCGGCCTCGCACTCGCGGTCGCTGAGCGACATACCCTCGCGACCTGCGGTCGCTCGGGTAGCGGTCGCTCAGCCGACTCCCCGTGCGGCGCGACCGGGCCTCGCCCTTTCAGTCCACCAGGGACAGGACAACCGCACAGCCACAGCAGACAGCCACACGCCTCCCCAGCCGATTCGCTCAGTCACTGCGTTCCTTCGCTCATCCACCGGAAGACTCACTCCGTTCGACTTCCGAGCAGTCGGTCGCTTCGCTCCCGACAACCTCGCACGGTGCTGTCGCGAGACGAGACTCGCGACAGCGCGCGCCAGAAGTCTTGCTCCCGAGTCTCAGTCGTCGGCGGGGGCGGGGTCGCTGGCTTCCCAGTAGCTAACGTTCGCGGGTTCGAACAGGTCGGTCGAGAGGTAGCGCTCGCCGGTGTCGGGCAGGACGACCACCACGAGGTCGTCGGGGCGCTCCCGGGCGACGGCGGTGGCAGCGTCGAGCGCGGCGCCCGCGGAGACGCCGGTCAGGATACCCTCTTCGCGGGCGAGTTTCCGCGTGGTCTCGACGGCCTGCTCGTGGTCTACGGTGCGGACCTCGTCGACGAGGTCGATCCGGAGGATTTCGGGGATGAACCCCGCACCGATGCCCTGGATCGAGTGCGAGTCCGCGTCGCCACCGGAGAGCACGGGCGACTCGGCGGGTTCGACGGCCACGGAGTGCAGGTCCGCGCCCTGCTCCTCCTCGAAGTACTCGGAGACGCCGGTGATCGTTCCGCCGGTCCCGACGCCGGCGACGAAGACGTCGACGTCGCCGTCGGTGTCGGCCCAGATTTCGGGACCGGTGCCCGAGCGGTGGGCCTCGGGGTTAGCGATGTTCTCGAACTGGCTGGCGACGACGCCGTCGCGCTCTTCGGCGATGGCGTCGGCGGCCTGGATCGCCCCGTCCATTCCGCCGTCGGCGGGCGTGAGCACGACCTCTGCGCCGAGCGCCGAGAGGAGCGCGCGGCGTTCCTCGCTCATGGATTCGGGCATCGTGAGGACCAGGTCGTAGCCGCGGGCCGCGCAGGCCATGGCGAGGCCGATGCCGGTGTTGCCGGAGGTGGCCTCGACGACAACGGGGTCGTCGTCGAGGTGGCCCATGCGTTCGGCGCGGTCCAGCATCGCAGCGCCGATGCGGTCTTTCACCGAGTTCGCGGGATTGAACGATTCGACCTTGCCCGCGAGATTGGGTGCGAACGAGTCCAGCCACACGAGCGGCGTGTCGCCGATTTCGTCGGCGATGTCGGCTGCGATATCCATCGTCTCCGAGTTGCCGCTCCGGGGGGATGGACAGTCGCCCTCAGCATCGGGGGCAACGACCCCCAGGACCCTACTGAGACGAGTGTCAAGTCCGTTACAGAACAGCCCTTCGGCAAATGGTTAATGGGGTGCCGGGCGACCGACCGGTATGGATCCACGAGTCGAGGACCACGCGGACGTCATCGTCGACCACTCGGTCGAAATCGAAGCCGACGACGAGGTGATGATCTCGGCACCGCCTGCGGCGGAGGACCTGGTCGTCGCGCTCCGGGAGCGCATCGGTGAGCGGGGTGCCAACGCCATCACGCTCGGCGGGAGTAGTCGGAGTCAGCGGGCGTTCATGCTCGCGATGAACCCCGAGGACTACGACGAACCCTCCGACGCCTTGCAGGCACTGGTCGAGGAGATAGACGTCGCCATCTCGATTCGCGCAGCGCGCAACACGCACGAGACCGGCGACGTGCCGCCGGAGAAAAACGCTGCCTACTCCAAGGTGATGAAACCGATCGGCGACGCGGTCATGGAAAAGCGCTGGGTCGGCACGCAGTATCCCGCGCCCGGCAACGCCCAGGACGCGGAGATGAGTACCGAGGCCTACGCCGACTTCGTCTACGACGCCGTCAACAAGGACTGGGAGGCCCAGCGCGAGTTCCAGGCACAGATGGTCGACATCGTCGACGACGCCAGCGAGATACGGATCGTCTCCGGCGACACCACCGACGTCACGATGTCAGTCGACGGCATGATCACCAAAAACGACGACGCCGAGAACAACCTCCCCGGCGGCGAGGTGTTCACCGCGCCGGTCCCCGACAGCGTCGAGGGCGAGGTCTTCTTCGACATGCCGCTGATGGCCCAGGGCCGCGAAGTCGAGGACGTTCGCCTCGTCTTCGAGGAGGGGGAAGTCGTCGAGTTCGAAGCCGAGAAAAACGAGGCCGTCCTCGCTTCGGTCCTCGACACTGACGAGGGGGCGAGTCGCCTCGGCGAACTCGGCATCGGCATGAACCGCGACATCGACCGGTTCACCTACAACATGCTCTTCGACGAGAAGATGGGCGACACCGTCCACATGGCGCTGGGCCGCGCCTACGAGGACAACGTTCCCGAGGACCGCGAGCGCAACGACTCGGCGGTCCACATGGACATGATCGTCGACATGAGCGATGACTCACGGATCGAAGCCGACGGCGAGGTCGTCCAGCGCGACGGAACGTTCGTCTTCGAGGACGGATTCGACGAGTAGGACGGATTCGACGAGTAGGACGATTCGACGAGTAGGACGATTCGACGAGTAGGACCATTCGACGAGTAGGACGATTCGACGAGTAGGACGGATTCGACGAGTAGGACCATTCGACGAGTAGGACGATTCGACGAGTAGGACCATTCGACGAGTAGGACCATTCGACGAGTAGGACCATTCGCCAGGGATATGCGTTGCCGACAGCCGAGTGGTGCGGTGGGACTCGCGGGGCTGAGGGCCCGATGAGTCTGTGTGCACCGTGGTGTGTGCTGTGACGTGCGGCCGTGCTGGTGCCCTGTCGGCGCTGTGTCCAGATCGTTCGCTCGCCCTCTCCTGCACTGCGTACCGATCGGGATAGGCGGTCTACTCCCGGACGACGACCTGTTTGCCTGCCTGGACGCAGACCAGGTAGCCAGCGTATCTGAATTCCACGCGCATGGGCGGGTCCCGCTCGTTCGACACCGCACACAGCGAATCGAGAGCGTCCGGGTCGACGCTATCGTATAGCGGGGTCGAGAGGTCGGTTGCGTCGACACCCTCGACCGCGGCCACTGTTTCGACGACGGTTTGGGTGGTGGGTCTGTCGTCCTCGAGCGGAACCGTCACGAGTGCTTCGTCTGAATCGGCGACGTGTCGAGTGGCTTGCCCCATGCTTACTGTCTACTTGCCAGTTATTGGGACCCTACGTAGTTATTTACTGCCTGATTGCCCTCATTTGCAGTTCAAGCCCTGCTATATCGGCCACAAAACAGTCCGAACAGGGGTAGAATGGTCTACCGAGGGTCGGTCGCCCGAGACGACGGCTCCTCAGACCACGTCGCCGCGGACGCTGGCCCCCTCCTGGGCGTCCCGGTAGGCCCGCACGGCGTCGGCGGCCTCGTCGGCAACGTCGGGGTCTGCCCCGAGCATCTCTAGCGCACCGGAGAGCGTGGGCAAGACGAACTCGCCGTCACGAAGTTTCTGAAACGCGTCCTCGCTCCGGCGACCGTCCACCCAGAGGCAGGCCCCGCGCGGGTCGAGGATGTTCTCGTAGTTCTCGCGAGCGAGTGCACCCTCCAGGCGCTGGGTGACGTTATCGTCGAAACTCGCATTACAGACTTCCAGGTGGACGGGTTCGTCGTCGTCGATCAGGTGGGCCGCGAGGCACTTCTCGGGTGCGGCGTACCCGTTCGAATTAGTGCGGACGAACTCGGAATGGTCGGCGGCCCAGTCGGCCCGAACCGTCTCGCCGATGCCCTCGACGCCGAGGGCCAGGTCGCCCGGGTCGACGTCGCTGTCGTCGCCGCCGACGAGGATGTCCTTGGTGAGATAGATATCGAGGCGTTCGACGGGGTCGAGGCCGAGGGCGACGTCGCCGAAGACCCAGATTTCGCGGACGGGGACGGGCATGCGCTCGTCTTCGACCGTCGCGACGAGGTCCTCGACGCGGGCGACGGCCTCCGCGCGTGAGAGGTCAGTCATCGACCGGTCGTAGCAACCCGAGGGGGAAAACGGTTGCTCGACGGTACTCGGGTGGGCCGTCACCCGGGCGGCGACAGTCACAGGCATTGCATTTCAGATCTGAGAGACGGGGACGCAGGTTTAAGGACGCCCCCTCGAAACGACAGTCGATGCGACTACGGACACGGTTCGCGATGGCGCTCGTGTTGCTGGCGCTGGTGCTCTCTGCGACGTCGCTCGCCGGGTTCGTACTCTATCGTGACGCGGTCATCTCCCACGAACGAGCGGAACTCGGCCAGGCCTCGGAGTCGGTGGCGGCCCAGATAGATACCGTCCTGGTCGAGAAACAGCGCCAGGTCAGACTCTGGGTGCAGGCGCCCTCGCTGACGAAGCACGGGTCAATCTCACAGGAAGCGCGACTGGGTGCGTTCGTGCGGACCACTGACTTCAGCGGGGCCTCGGTCATCGCCGCCAACGGGACGATGATGGCGCTGTCCTCGGAGGGGCTCTCGGGGGACGAACAGACACAGGTCGTCGGCCAGCACTTCGGTGATCGAACGTACTTCCAGCGGGCGATGGCTGGCCAGACGTACGTCAGTGATCCGATCCAGGCGGAGACTGGCAATCTCATCGTGACGGTGAGTTCGCCGCTGTACGAGGACGGCGAAGTCGTCGCGACGTTCAACGGTGCGTTTCACCTCGACGAGGGTGACCTCTCGTCCATCATCCGGACGAATTCCGGGCCCTCCGACGGCGTCCAGATCGTGGCCAACGGCACCACCGTCCACAGCGTGGGACCGGTCGGAGACGACGGCTCTGAAGTCCTCTCCGCGAGTGCGAGGGTCGACGCGACCGGCTGGATCGTCTCGACGACGACGACCAAAGCCGAGTTCGAGTCGAGTCTGTGGGCGGTGACGCTGGCACAGTTCGGCGCGTTCGGCCTCGTCCTCGTCTCGCTCGCGGGCTTTGGCGCGTGGCTCTATCGCGAGTTCGTCGGCAACATCGAGCGACTGCACGAGGGGGTCGGGTCGCTCGTCGCCGGTGATTACGGATCGACCGTCTCGCTCGCCGGAGCCACGGAGTGGACGGAGCTCGAGGGACAGTTCAACGAGTTGAGCGAGACGCTCGCCCAGCGGCGGACCGAGGTCGTCGTCCTGAATCGCGTGTTGCGCCACAACTTGCGCAACGCGATGACGGTCGTGGTGGGCAACGCCGACCGGATCGCCGAGCGCACCGACCACGAACGGACGGCGACGGAGGCCGAGCGCATCCGCAGCCGTGGTGAGTCACTCCTTGACCTCGCTGACCACGCCCGCGCCATCGAGAGTTCCCTCGGCGCCCGCCCGGAGAAGACCTCGATCCGCGCCGTCGACGACCTCGTCGACGACGTCGTCGCGACGCTGACCGAGGAGTTCCCCCAGGCCGACCTACAAGTCGACGTCGAGCCCGACTCCGTGGCTGTGCCGAACGGGGAAGTCGTGCTGGTCGTCCTCGACGAACTCGCGCGCAACGCGATCAATCACAGTCACCACGCCACCCCGACGGTTCGGCTGTTCGCGTCCACCGGCGACGACGTCGTCCGGTTCGAAGTCGCCGACGATGGGCCGGGGATGCCCGAGGTCGAACGGCAGGTCCTGACCGAACGGTTCGTCGAGACGCCGACGAACCACGGCGCCGGACTCGGCCTCTGGCTGGTCAACTGGCTGGTCCACTGGGCCCATGGAACCGTCTCGGTCGCCGTCGACGACGGCACGACCGTGACGGTGACTGTCCCGACCGTGCCAGCGGACGAGCCGGTTGACCGGTGACCGGCTGCCGAGATCGCGGCGACGTGACCGCCTGGCGTGGACGGGGCACCGTCACTCGGCCGTCGGCGGCGGAACGAAACTCTGAGGCCGCTCGGCCCGAAACCTTCAGGCGATGGATTGCGACAAGTGCGGCGAGCCGGCGGTCATGCACGCCGCCTACTCGGGGTTGCACCTCTGCGAGGAGCATTTCTGTCGCACGATAGCGACGCGCGTCCGCCGGCGCGTCCGCGAGGACAACCTCGTCCCGCGGTCGGCGACGCCCGAAGACCCCGAGACGTGGGTCATCGGCCTGTCCGGCGGGAAGGACTCGGTCGTCCTCACACAGATCCTCCACGACACGTTCGAGGAAGACCCGCGGATCGAACTCGTCGCGCTCTCGATTCACGAGGGGATCAAGGGGTATCGCGACGAGTCGCTCGACGCCTGCGTCGAACTCACCGATGATCTGGACTTCCGCCACGAGGTCGTCTCCTACGCCGAGGAGTTCGGCGTCGAGATGGACGACGTGGTCGAAGACGACCCGGAAGGGATGGCCGCCTGTGCGTACTGCGGTGTCTTCCGTCGGGACGTCCTCGAACGCTACGCCGAGCGTCTGGGTGCGGACAAACTTCTCACCGGCCACAATCTGGACGACGAGGCCCAGACCGCGCTGATGAATTTCTTCGAGGGCGACGTCCAGCAGATAGCCAACCAGTACGACGCCTCGCTCGGGCCCTTCCCCGAAGTCCCGCATCGTGAGGCACGGGGTGACGGTGCTGACGACTCGACGACCGGAGCGACAGGGGAATCGACGGCCGCCGACGGCGGTGGGCAGACCCCATCAGCCGATCCCACGGAGCGCCCGCGCCAGCCCCAGGACCACCACGTCCCGCGAGCGAAACCGCTCCGGGACGTGCCCGAGAAAGAGGTCGCACTGTACGCGCACCTCCAAGACCTGCCCGCGCACATCACGGAGTGTCCACACGCCGAGGAAGCCTACCGCGGGGAAGTCCAGTCGCTCCTCCACGAGATGGAAGAGCGCCACCCCGGCACTCGGCACTCGATCATGGCCGGGTACGAGAAACTGGCCGCGCTGGCCGCCGCGGCCTTCGGCGCGAGCGAAGCGGACGAGTACGGCGAGTGCGACCGCTGTGGCGCTCCCACCGGTCGCGATATCTGCCGAAAGTGCGACCTGCTCGACGCGCTCGAAGCGGTCTGAGACGCGCATAGGCCTGGCCGTCCGTCCGACAGAAACACGTATGACAGATCCGAGGCACGACTCGACATGGACAGCAGTCCGCGGCTCGGGGCTATCGGACGGGTCGCCCAGCGTCGCCCGTTCACCTCGTTTCTGGTCGTCACGTTCTCGCTCTCGTGGGGTGTCTGGGTCGGCGTCGCGGCGCTCGGACTCGGTACATCGCTCGGCGTCTTCGCCGTGATTCCCGGCGCGTTCGGGCCGCCGGTCGCCGCGCTGTGGCACGTGTGGGCGACCGGTGGGTCCCCCCGGAGGTGGCTCCGTACCGTCGCCGGCGTCCGGGGCCGGCGTCGCTGGTACGCCGTGGCCCTCCTCCTGCCAGTGCTCGTCGTCGGGGTTGGTACGCTCGCGCTAGTGGCGACGGGCCGGCGGCTCATCCCGTCGGTGCTGCCGCTCCGCCTCGTGGCCTTCTTCCCGACTGTCGTGTTCATGGCTCTGCTTGGCGGCGGGCAGGAGGAACTGGGGTGGCGTGGCTTCGCACTGCCGCGACTCGAGCACCGGACGACGCCGCTGACTGCGGCCCTCGCGCTCGGCATCATCTGGGCCGCGTGGCACTTACCGCTGTTCTACGTCCCCGGTGCCTCGCAGTACGGGGCGTCGTTCGCCCCCTACGCTGTCGGCGTCGTCGGACTCTCGGTCGTCTTCACCTGGCTGTTCAATCGCTCGGCGAGCGTGGCCGTGGCGACGGTGCTTCACGGCAGCTACAACGCATCGCTCGTCCTCTACCCGCTGCCTGCCGGTAAGCTGACCGACGGTGCCGGCGAGGTGCTCACGTTCGGTGCGGTCGCGGTCTGGGCGCTCGCGCTCGCACTCGTCGTCGCGACCCGCGCGAACCTCGGGTACGATCCGGAGCGTCTCCCGGCGGTACCGGAGTAGCGTGAGGCCGACCGGTCGGTCGGTGACTCGCACGCGCCAGTCCCGGCCGTATCGACAGCCGACGTCGTCACTGCGCAGCGTGAAAACGAAAGGAAAGCTGGGTCGAGCGGGCCCTGGAAACGGTGGAGGGGTCTCCAGTCGGTCGACCCGAGCGCCGTTAGTCCGGGCGGATGACGTCTAGCCCGTTGTTCTTTTCCAGATTGTCGCGGCCGCCGTCCGTGTGGCCGTAGCCGCGGTCGCCGCCCGCACCGCCGCGGCCGCTGGCTTCGTTGCCGAAGTCAGTGTCGACGTTCTGGCTCGCGTCGAAGGACGTGTCGTCCACGTCGTCGAGCGCCTGTCGGGATTTGTCCGCCTGCTTCTGGGTCGTCGGACCCAGGACCTGGGCGGACTGGACGCCGGTCATGATGGCCATGACCCGCACCTTGCCCTTGTACTCCTCTTCGATGCGCGCGCCCCAGATGACGTTCGCGCTCGCGTCGAGGCGTTCGGTGATGTTCTGCGCGATGCCCTCGGCCTCCTTCAGTGCGAGGTCGGGACCGCCGGTGATGTGGACGAGGCCACCGGTCGCCCCGCGGTAGTCCACGTCGAGTAGCGGATGGTTCATCGCGTCTTTGACCACCTCTTCGGTCTTGTTCTTGTCCTGGGTCTCGCCGACGAGCATCACGGCGACGCCGCCCTGATTCATGATGGCGGTCATGTCGGCGTAGTCCAGGTTGATGAGCGACGGCTGGGTGATCGTCTCGGAGATGCCCTTGAC
>ENA-ORCR01000783-ORCR01000783.1-marine-metagenome-genome-assembly--contig:-NODE-783-length-12707-cov-3.690182_pt1 | contig 12707 bp, 11 predicted proteins | sample MGYA00237782_ERZ508514 | MGnify/ENA primary metagenome ERZ508514 (study PRJEB26185, sample SAMN06268960) | marine metagenome | isolation source: Eden Landing Ponds, San Francisco, CA, USA | place...
CGAGCCTCGCGCACCTCGGCGCCGTCGCGGAGTTTGTCTTCGCAGAACGGACAGACGCGGGGGCCGGTGTGACCGTCTGGCGTAAATACGCGTACGTACGCCTCGGTAACAAACGACCCACAGTTCTGACACTCTGGCATCCCTCGTATAAGAGGTATCCTCCGTCATATGCTTTCCGGCCGTCGATGCCGGTATCGAACGATTAAATCATGAGGACCATCTGGCAAGTGGGGACTTCCCCTCGGTATCTCCCCACTTACGGGTGGGGCGCTGCAATCAACGGCCGTCACCGTGATCACTGCGTACCGCCGTCGAACGGGGGTCTGGCCTGTCCGACTGTGCTCGGAGACGGCCGTTACTGCTCGTGGTCTGCCCAGAACCGCTCGAGTTGGCCGTCGAGGAACTCGCCGGTCATCCGGACGAACTCCTCGCGTTCGGCGGGTGAGAGGTATTCGTGGACCGAGTGACGGACCCCGGCCGTGTAGCGCCGGTCGGCGAAGATGCGGACGCCGCACTCGTCGCTCCCGCGGATGACGCGACCGATGGCCTGTCGGGCGCGTCTGACGGCGGGGACGGTCAGCGCGTACTCGAAGGCGTTGTCCTCGCCGAACTCGTCCGCGTAGGCCCGACGGACCGCCTGCACGCGGGGTGACCCGACGTTGACCAGGGGGACGCCGACCACCAGCGCCGCGGCCAGTTTCTCGCCGTCGTAGTCGACGCCCTCGGTGAGCGTCCCGCGGGTGCTCGTGACGAGCACCTTCCCTTCACCGCGGAAGAAGTCGGCCTTCAGTTGCTCCGTGACTTCGTTGCTCGAACTCTCGTCGACGAGGACCGATTTCTCCACCGCATCGTCGAGGTAGGCGCCGGCCCACTCGGCTTCGCGGTAGTTGGGCATCGCGACGAGGACGTTGCCGGGCGAGCGAGCCACCGACCGAAGGATGTGGGCGTACTCGTCACGGGTCTGGTTCCAGCCGTCTCCGAGCGGTTCCATGTCGCCCGGATTCCCGCGATTGCGGGCGGTGAACGGCTGGGCGTCGACGGCCCAGCTAGCCCGGTTCTCTGACGGGAATCTGAGGGGGTAGCTCGCGGCTTTGACGGGCCGCCCGTGGTCGCCCTCGTCGGGGGTCGGGCCAGGATTCGGGTCCCCCTCGCGGAGCGATTCGAGGCCGGAGACCTCCGTAAAGACGTCCAGCGGGGAGAGCGTGGCGCTCATGAGGACGCCGCCGCCGAGGGAGTCGAAAATCTCCCGCAGCGATTCGGCGGGCATGCAGTCGAAGAGGACGAGGCCGGGCGTGAATACGCGGAGGTAGTCCTCGTCGACGGCGTCGGCGGCCTGGCCAGTCTTGGGCGAGTGTTCGAGTTCGATCTCTCTGAGATAGCGGTCGTGGTCGCGTTCCCACCAGTGGTGCATGACGGCGCCGACGGCGGCACAGACCGGTGAGCGGGTGAGCCCCAGGCCGTCGATGGCGTCTTCGACGGCCGCGCCGACGGTGGCGAGGGTCCGCCACACGTCGCCGTCGTAGCCCTCCCGTTCGGCCCAGCGGGTCAGTTCGTCGGGTTCGGGTTCGTCCGGGTCGCGGAGGGGTATCTCGACGTCGCGCTGGGGCACAGTATCAGACGGGTCGCCGACGCGCCAGTCGCGGCCGAACTCGTCGTCGAGGTAGCGCTCGACCCGGTCGTCGATCCAGTCCAGCAAGTCGTCGTAGAACTGCCGGGCCTGCTCGACGGCCGAGAGCGGCACGTCGTGGCTTGCGAGGCGATCTTTGACCTGCTGTTTCCGATCCCTGCTCTCCCGGGCCCGCGAGACGAGGTGGTTGCAGTCGTTCCGGGCTCGTTTGACAGTCGCACGGCCGACCCTGTCCGAGAGCAGGTCCCGCACCCGTTCTTCCAGGCGGTGGGCCTCGTCGACGACGAGGAAGGTACTGGAGTCCAGTGCGGCGGCCACGAGCGGCCGGGACCCCGGGTCGAAGACGTGGTTGTAGTTGCCGACGATGACGTCGGCGTGTTCGAGCATGACGCCCATCACGCGATGGGGGCAGGTGCCGCGCTCGACGCTGGCGGGGAGGTACTCGTCGGCGGTCACGACCCGGTGAGTGCCAACCGAGAAGTCGACCGGCGAGCCCTTGTTGCGGGCGAACCAGTCGGCTTCGAACGGGCAGTACAGCGGGTCGTCGTCGCCGGCGGTCATCCCCTCGGGCGCGCTCGGCTGACTGCGCGGGTAGGGCGATTCGGCGCCCGACGTTTCGAGCGCGGAGTCGAACGTTCGGTAGGTGTCGGCGTCCATGCGGGCCTCCCGGACGAGGTCGCTGGCCAGTTGCGGGTCCCACCAGATGTCGTCTGGGTCACTCGCGAGTGCGATGTCGGCGACCGGTTCCTCACCAGACCGCCGGTCGGCTTCGACCAGGTCAGCGGTCGACTCGCGAAGGTCCTCACAGCGGTCGTGCGTCGACACGTCGTCGGGGAAGACGCCTTCCCGGCCGTACGGACAGAGGTCGCGCTTGCCGACGAGCGCGACGCCGTCGAGCGGGTCGGGGGCGTCCGGGTCGCGCGCGAGTTTCGCGTTCATCGTCCGCAGGTCGTCGACGAACTGCACGCGTTGCTGTTTGACCGGCGTGACGACCATCACGCGGTCGTATTTCCTCGTATTCCGGACCAGAGTCGCGCCGGCGGTCAGTGCCGCCATCGTCTTGCCGGTCCCGCAGGGCCCCTCCATCGCGAAGTAGCCGCCCTGCTGCCCGACCTCGATAGCCGTCTCTATCGCGTCGGTCTGGCTCTCGTATGGCTCGTCGAAGCCGAAGACATCCTGCCAGGCGGTCGCTGGGTCGCCGCTCTCGAACGGCGTTTCGGACGCCCCGGCTGCAGTCGCGTCGCTCGCCGACGCCGTCGCGTCCTCGTCGGTCCCGACGTCGCGCCCCTCGTCGTCGCTGGCGCCCCGGTCCTCGGGCATCGTGGATCCCTGTGTCGTCCTCGCCTATGAACGCACGGATGCGACGACGGGCGCGGGGGAGACAGTGAGGTCGTGCTGTGACCCGATTGTCCGCACAAATCCGGTCGTCCCACCGGACACTTATGGTTCTGGAGTCTGAGAATCCGTCATTGACGGCCGATGGCGCGTGAGGCCGGAGACGTGTGACAGGTCGCGCCGTCGGGGACCATACGATGACTGGATCGGACGACGATACGGACGGGGAGTCGGGGACAGCGGGTGATGAGCAGTCGGACCGCGAGGATCCGCCGGTTCGGATCTATCACTTCGACCCCGACGAGACGGTTCGGTCTCGCCTGGCGAGTGCGATCCAGGCGGAGTGGTGTGACGCATCCTACGAGGGGACAGACAACATCCCAGCGGCACACGAACGGTTGAACGACGAGGCCGTGGACGTCCTCGTCGTCGAACCGGACGCCGAGGCTGACGTCGCGGGCCTGGTTGGGGCCGCAGCGGACGTGCCGGTGGCCGTGTACACGAGCCTCGACCCCGGCGACATCGCACCCGACGTCTTCGACGAGGCGGACACGCTCGTCGAAAAGTGGACGGCCGAGGAGGGACTGGACTTCGTCGTCGAGAAGATACTCGGGGCGGCCCGCTCGACGACCGCTCCAGAATCGAGATTCACGCGTGCGTTCAGACGCGTCGACCCCGACGAACAACTGTCGAGTTGCTTCCTGGTCTACGCCGACGGCACGACCATCTGGGAGTCGATCCCGCTCGAATCGCTGTTCGCCCGGCGGGACGTGACGGTGTCGCTCCCCGATACGCCCAACTTCTACAAGCAACTCACCGCAGCGCTCTCACACGACCCCGAAGCGATACGGACGATCCGTGGGTCTGAGGTCCCCGAAGAGCCGACCACGTTCGGCGTTCCCACCGAGTCGGGACTTGCGTGGTTTCGATACACCGAACACGAGTTTCCCGAGACCGTGGGACCGCTCCGACTGATCGTCATCGAGGACGTGACCTGGTCGGCCCGCTCGGACGCTCGGTTCGAACTCCTCGAGTTGCTCGACGAGCACGTTCAGGACGGCATCTCCGTCGTCGACGCGAACGGGCGCATCGAGTATCACAACCAGTCGTTCGCGGACTTGCTGGGATATCCCGACATGGTCGGCGAGCACGCGGCGGCCTTCATGGCCGAAGGTGAACTGGAAGCGGGTCAGCAGTTGCTCCAGCGCCTCCGCACCGCGGACCGCGACAGCGGAGTCATCGACCTGACGCTCCAAACCGCCGACGACGAAGCGCGGACGCTGGCGACGCACTTCTCCGTCCGCGGCGACGAGGAGTACGAAGGACTCGTCAACGTCGCCCGAGACGTGACCGACCGGCGCGACCGCGAGCGCTCGCTCGAACAGTACCAGCGCCTGGTCGAAAGCGCCGGCGACCCGATGTACGCCGTCGATGAGTCGGGTCAGATCGACATCTGTAACCAGGCGCTCGCTGACCTGTTCGGACACGCCGACGAGTCACTCCACGGGACCGACCTGACCGACCTGCTTCCCGAGCCAGCCGTCGACGCGATTCGCGCGGGACTCGAGAGCGCGAGCGAATCGGGAGAGAGTCGGAGCTGTCAGTTCGACCTGGAGACCGACGACGGCGAGGTGCGCCAGTTCGAGGCGACCGTCGCCGAACTCGACGACGTGGGCGAGACGGACGATAGCATCGCTGGCTCGGTCGGCATCCTCCACGAAGTCACCGCACGCGACCGCCGCGAGAGCGAACTCGACCTGCTCAAACAGGTACTCACGCGCGTCCTCCGACACGACGTTCGCACAGGCCTCACCGTCGTCCGCGGCCAGGCCGAGGTGCTGGCCGAACGGACGAGCGGTGAAGAGCAAGGCATGGCCGAGACCATCGTCGACCGGAGCGAGGAACTCGTCGCCACGACGGAGAAAGCGCGCGCCATCGAACGCGTCATCGACAGCGACGAGGGTCGCGTGACGCTCGACCTCCGGTCGGTCGTCAACCGCTCCGTCGCCAACGTCGGCGCGGTCCATTCCTACGCCACCTACGACGTGCAGATCACTGATCGCGTGCCCGTCCGGGTGCATCGAGCGCTGCCCTATGCCATCGAGAACCTCGTCGAGAACGCAGTCGCTCACTGCGAGGGGCCGGCCTGTGTCACCATCTCCGTCACCGTCGAGGCGGACGCCGTCGTCCTCCGTATCGTCGACGACGGTCCAGGCATCTCCGAGGCCGAACTCGACGTGCTGGAAAACCGAGAGGAGACCCCGCTCAAACACGGTACTGGCGTGGGGCTCTGGCTGGTAAGCTGGGTCGTCGAGCGCTCGGGTGGTGACCTCACGTTCGACACCGACGACGACGGGACCACCGTCACCGTCCGACTCGACGCTGGCGACCCCGACGACCTGTCCTGAGAGCCTGTTCTCGTTCAGTCGAAGTAGGCAGCCAGCCGTTCGGCCGCTTCGTCCACGCGCGGCGTGACGAGCGCGAACCGGAGCCAGTCGGCACGGGACTCGCCGAAGGCCTCGCCGGGCATCCCCGCGACGCCGGCCTCGTCGATCAGTCGCTCGACGTTCGCCATCGTGCCCGGGAACCCGTCGAACCGGGCCATCACGTAAAACGACCCGCCCGGGGTGGTGTACTCGGCGCCTGCGGCGTCGAGTGCGTCGGTGAACCGCTCGATCCGAGCGCGCAACGTCGCTCGGTTCTGCTCGTAGTACTCGGGTGGCGTCTCCTGGAGCGCGCACAAGACGGCGTACTGTGCCGGGCGACTCCCGGTGACGGTCTGGATCATGTGGCGCGTCCGGGCGCGGTCGACGAGGCCGCCCAGAGGCCCCGCCTCGGGCGGGAAGACGGCGTACCCGACCCGGAACCCGGTGATTGCGAGGGTCTTCGAGAACGAGTTGGTGGCGACGACGTGGTCGGAGTCCGCCGAGAGGGCACTCTCGAAGGTCCCCGTGAAGTCGTAGTGGTCGTACACCTCGTCGCTGACGAGGACGGCATCGTGTGTCTCTGCGATCTCGACGAGCGCCTCAATCGTTTCCGGGGGGTAGACGGCACCAGTCGGATTGTTCGGCGAGTTGACGACGATGGCGGCTGTGTCGTCACTCGCGACCGCTCGAACGTCCGCTGGGTCGAGTTGGCCGGTCTCGTCGGCCGGGACGTACGTACTCTCGGCGTCGAGGAGATTCGCACGGCCGGCGTAGTAGGGGTAGACCGGATCGGTCATGACGAGTTCCGACCCGCTTCCCGCTCGGTCGAGTGCGGCCGTCGTCGCGAGGTGGTTGGCTTCCCCGGCACCGTTGGTCACGAGCACGCGCGAGCGGTCGACGCCGCGGCGCTCGGCGATTTCGTCGCGGAGTGCCGTCAACCCGACGCTCGGTGGGTACTGGAAGTCGCTCACGTCGCCGTCGGCGTACTCGCGCAGGCCATCGCGAAGCGCCTCCGGTGGTTCCCAGTCGGGGTTCCCGCTGACCATGTCCACCACGTCACGGTCGGCCCGGGCCGCGTACTGCATCACTTTGAAAAACTGGGGCGTCTCGTAGTCCATCGAATACGGGCTCGTAGACCGGCCATCACGTAAACCCTGCCGCTCGCTCGCGGGTGTGAGCGGGTGGGGGTCCTCCCGCGGGCGGCCGCTCAGAAGTACTCGTCTAGCTGGCGTCGCGTTCGCGCTAGCTCGCCGGAGTTGTCGATGGTGATGGCGTCGCGTTCGAGCGGTTCGAACCGGTCACGGGCGTTCTCGTAGACGGCGACGTCGGCCTCGCTCGGGTCGTCTTCCCGACGGCGGATGCGGTCCCGGACGACCGACTCCTCGCAGACGACCTCGACCAGATCCAGGGAGACGTCGACTCGGTCGGCCAGTGCCGCGGCGTCGTCGCGGTCGGTGCGACGCTCGTAGGTCGCGTCGAGTACTGCGGGCCGACCGTCGGTGAGCGCCGACTGCGCCCGGTCGAGCATCGTCGCGTACACCTCGTCTTTCTCCTCGCGACTGTAGGTCGGATTCGAGAATAGCTCCTGTCGAACCGCGTCACTGCGCACTCGTTCGGCGTCCAGTCGATCCGTGATCTCTGCCGCGACCGTCGACTTCCCGACGCCCGGGAGGCCACACTGCACCACGAGTTTCGGACCCATCGATGCGAGTATCACGGCTCCCCCACCTTGAACCCACGTGAACCGGTCCGGCGAGGGACCATCAGCGGGACAAATTTTATATAGAAGTGCGAACAATTATCTAGTGAGCCAGGGTGAGACACGATGGCTCTACCGGATCGACCAGTCAACTCGTGGTTCCAGGGTATGGATCTGCCAAGTAGACTGCTCGAAACGGGACGCAATGATTACGAACTCTACGAAGAAGACGGTGAGTTCGTACTGAGCGTCGAGTTGCCGGGCTTCGACCCGGAGGACATCGACGTCACGTGGCACGAGGGCGTCCTCAACGTCGCCGCTGAGCACGAGGACGACAGTCGCGGCGAACGGAAGACCTACCACCGGCGGTTCCGGTTCCCGAAAGACGTCGACGAGGACGCCGTCGGCGCCGCCTACCAGAACGGCATCCTCGAAGTCACACTGCCCATCTTCGAGGAATCCACCGCCCGCGGCACCACCATCGAGGTGGAACACTAACCCGCCGTCGACCACTCCGAACCCCTTGCCGGACACCGTTCCGGCACACCCCAACCCAAGCCGGACACCGTTCCGGCACACCCCAACCCAAGCCGGACACCGTTCCGGCACCTCCGAACCCCTTGCCGGGTACGATTCCGGCACACCGAACCCTTGCCGGACACCGTTCCGGCACGCCCGAACCCTTGCCGGACACCGTTCCGGCACACCGAACCTTCGGTATCGCGTTTTCGCGGACGAGACGGTCCTGCAGTACGGTTCCGTCCGTCGTTCCGAACCACAGCGCAGCCAACGTATTAGTGGCCCGGCCGTCCCCTGACTGTATGGACGACGACGCCGAGGACCCGCCCGTGGAGGCACGGATCGGTGACCCGCTTCGAGACCGAGACGAGACGCTCGCCGTCGCCGAGACTGCGACAGGTGGACTGGTCGGTGCACTTCTCACCAGCGTCGCCGGCGCGAGCGACTACCTCGACCGGGTGGTCGTTCCCTACGACTACGACGCACTCCGGACCACGCTCGCCGTCAGGCGCGAGACGCTGGACGAACACGGCGCCGTCAGCGCTCCCGTCACACGGGAACTCGCCCAGGGGGTCCGGGACAAATCCGACACGACGTGGGGCGTCGCGACGACGGGAATCGCCGGCCCCAGCGGTGGAACGGCCGAGAAACCGGTGGGAACCTGTTTCGTGGCCGTCGCGTACGCTGCGCCGTGGGGATCCGAGGACTCGACGGTGACGGTGACTCGCTACGAGTTCGACGGCGACCGGGCGGCGGTCCGGGAACTGCTCGCGCGGCGCGCACTGACCGACCTCCAATCGGCACTCGATAATCGCAGGACGTGAGAACGAAGGGGAACACTTGTCACCCCGGCGTCCGTCGATTTTCCCGAATGAACAAGCGCGGGCACGTCTTGAACGCAGTCTTCCTCGCCATCGGCCTCGGGTTCGTCCTCGAACCCGCCGGTGACGCGGCGACGTTCAGGACTATCGCGGCGGTGTTCGTCCCGCTCGTGCTCGGGGCGCTCTTTCCCGACGTGGACACTCATTTCGGCAAACACCGAAAGACGCTCCACAACCTCCCGGTGCTCGCCATCGTCCTCGCGTACCCCATCTTCTTCGACAACCTCCAGTGGGTCTGGCTGGGCGTCCTGACCCACTACGTCCTCGACGTGCTCGGCACCACGCGCGGGATAGCGCTCTTCTACCCGCTCTGGGACGAGGAGTTCGGCGTCCCCGTCGGCGTGCCGGTCTCCAGTGACTACGCCGACCTCATGATGCTCGTCGTCACCGCCTTCGAACTCGTCGCCGCGGCCGGCGTCGTCTACCTCCTCCCACCGACCGTCTGGGAGCAAGCGAGTCTCGCACTTGGCGTCTGAGCGCAACTGACTGCTGCCAATCCAGGGTTGCCGTCAGTCGACCACTCAGGCACGACTGACGAGGTAGGATCGGCGACCGGTGTCCCAGTTTTCACCCGCGGAGGGAGAATCCTTTTATCAGAGGGGGGACTTGACTCAGGCAAGATGGCGCTCTGGGAGTGTGCGATCGACGGTGACGACGAGCAATTCGAGCGTGTCGAAGACCTGATCGTCCACCAGTCGACGGCACACGAACGCATCGAGTGCGAGGTCTGCGGGACCGTCCTCCCGGACGGCTACTTCGCGATCCGACACGCCTTCGACGAGCACAGTCGCGCCGAGTACGTCCGCGCCTACGACGCCACCGCCAAGGAGGTCCGCCGCCGCGAGAACGTCAAGGAGACCATCGAGGACGAGGCGGACATCCGCGAGGTCATCGACCGACTGGAAGGCGGCAGCGGCGCTATCTGAGGCTTTTCCGTCGCGATGCGCTACGCCCACCGCCTAGCGGCGCCGCTGACCAGTCGGCTCCAGAACCGAAATTCGCACCGCGACGGCCGCTACCGCGAGGAGAGCAGGTAGCCGCCGACGCCGAGCGCCAGCACGGCCAGCAGGACGGCCGCCAGGCGGATCAGCTGCGGGGTCGCGCCGAGCGGCGGCTCCTCGATCCGGGTGCTCATCGCGTCGTAGCGCTCGATGGTCTGTCTGCGCTGTTCCATCTGTGACTCGTTGAGCTCCTCCTCCTCGCCGCCGGGGTAGCCGTAGAACCGCTCGTCGGCGGGTGGCAGGGCACTCGCGTCCGCGGGCCGCTCGACGACGACCCCGGGTTCCGTGCCGTTCTCGTAGCTCGCCCGGACCTCGCTGTCGGTCAGGTAGCCGAACTCGGCGGCGCCCTCGCCGACGGCGACGCGGTACTCGCCGTCGTTCTCCAGGGTGGTGACGTACAGCTCCTGGCCGCGCTCGGAGAGGTTCTCGTAGGCGACGATCTCGTAGCCCTGCTGTCGCAGCTCGTCCGGCGGGGCCGGCGCGGTCTCGCCCGTGTCGTGGGTCAGCATCGGCTGGACCGGGAAGAACGCGGGGACGGTGAACAGCACCACCGCGAGGACGACCAGCGCCGTGCCGACCGTGTTGCGTCGGTTCATTCGAGATCAGCCCTCTCGAACAGCGCGTAGCCGATCAGTAGCGGGACGACGAGCCAGAACGCGAGCACGACCACCGAGAACTCGTCCTGGAGATACAGCGGCAACACCTCGTTGGCCCGCGCCGAGCCGTAGCTGATGTCCTCGGGCAGGCTGGACGTGAAGACGAGTTGTCGCATGTCCGCGGGCATCACGAGGTTGACGGCCTTCCGGTAGGCCAGGTACGGGCTGGTGTACTGGACGGCGTTGTACAGGTCGGGGTTGGGGTCGGCACCCAGCAGCGTCGTGTGGAGCCAGCGGGCGATGTCGCCGAACGACACCACCGGGAAGACGTACAGGATGACCAGCACGAAGTACGTCCCGAAGGCGCCGGCGATGGCGCGGCTGCGCGAGGCCGCCGCGGAGGACATCGCCAGCGCGATGCTGACGAACGTCGACCCGTAGACGAGCGTCACCAGCAGCGTGCCGAATATCACGCCGGCCGGGAACGCGCCGTGTCGTGCGAGTGCGACGCTGATGGCGGCGACGTACATGAACGCGACGCCGCCGGCGACGATGCCGTTACGGCTCAGCAGCTTGCCGACGAACACGCTTCGGCGCGTGTTCGGCAAGGAGAGCAGGAACTTGATCCCGCCGCCTTCCCGCTCTCCGGCGATGGCGAGGTAGCTCGCCACCAGCGCGACGATGGGGAGCAAGACGGCGAGCAACAGCGTCAGCACGCGGAAGAGCGCCCGCACCTGCTCGGCGTCGGTGCCAGACGCGCCGCCGGAGACGTAGCCGACGAACGCCGCGATCAGTCCGAGGACGATCGCCGCCGCCCACAGCAGCTTCGACCGCCGGGCGGCCTTGAAGTCCTTCTTCGCGACGGTGACCGTGCTCATGCCGAGGCCTCCTGGGAGTCTTCGAGGTCGATCCCCTCGCCGACGGAGCCGTCGCCGTCGCGGCCGCCGCCGGTGAACTGATTGAACAGCTCCTCCAGCGAGGTGTTGTCCGCGAGGATGTCGACGACCTCGGCGCGCTGGTCGACGCGCTTGACCACGTCGACCTTCGCGCTCGGGTCCGAACACTCGGCGGTCAGCGTCCGGTCGGCCACGTCGACCGCCGAGACGCCCGGGATGTCGGCGACCCCGTCGGCTCGCGGCGGCTCGGCGCACTCCAGTTCGATGGTGGCCTGGCCGCTGGCGCTCTCGCGCAGCCCCTCGATGGAGTCGATGGCGACCAGTTCGCCCTCGTTCATCACGCCGACGCGGTCACAGACCGCCTCGACCTCCGAGAGGATGTGGCTGGAGAAGAAGACGGTCGTCCCCTCTTTGGCGCGGTCGCGGATGACCGACCGCATGTGCTGGATGCCGTTGGGGTCCAGCCCGGTCGAGGGCTCGTCGAGCACGAGCAGGTCGGGGTCGTCCGCCAGGGCCATCCCGAAGGCGAGGCGCTGTTGCATCCCCTTGGAGTAGCCCGAGGCCACGCGGTCCGCGTCGTCGCGGATACCCACGAGGTCGAGCAGCTGCTCGGGGTCGTCGTCGGCGTCTTTGGTCTCGACGGCCCACTCCATGTACTCGCGGCCGGTGAGGTAGTCGTCGAAGCCGTACCCTTCCGGGAGGACGCCGATGCGCTCGCGGATGGCCGCACACTCGCTCTGGGTGTCCATGCCGAACACCTGGGCCGACCCGTCGGTCGGCCGGATGAAATCGAGCAGCATGTTGATCGTCGTCGACTTGCCCGCGCCGTTGGGCCCGAGGAAGCCGAATATCTCCCCCTCCTCGATCGTGAGATCGAGGGAGTCGACGGCGACCACGTCTTCGCCGAAGGTCTTGGTCAGTCCGTTCGTCTGGATGGAGGGCATCGTACTCGTCCGCCGGGACACGGGGCCGATGTAAGTGTCTTTTCGTTGGCCGAACGACGGGGTGAGGGGGCGGCCCCGTCGAGTGCAACGTAAGTACCTCCAGATCCTGATGGGGGTATGCGATGGCGCTGGGTCGTCCTCGCGGTCGCCGTAGTCGCTCTGGTCACCGGGGCGCTCGCGACCGTCGCGTTCGGCCCGGGGGCGGCCGCGCCGGACGACCGCGGCGGCGCGACCCCCTTCGACGACCGCGGGGGCGCGGCCACGACCCACGACCACGAGCGCCCGCCCCCGCCGGCCGGGCGAGTGGTCTCGCCGGGGGAGCTTCAGGGGGCGCTGTGGCCGTACACGAGCAAGCGCAAGGGGATCGAGGGGCGGACGCTGGCGCTGAACGTCGTGATCCGCGGCGAGCCCGACAGGGTCCGGCGGGCCTTCGCGGACCGGTCGGGGCTCAACTGGACCGCCGTCGACGGCGAGGGCAACGTCACCGAACCGGTGTGGGAACAGCCCAACGTCTCCGAGTCCGACTGGCGGCGGGCGCGCGGCAGCGACCGCTACACGTACGTCTCGGCGGTCGACGGCAGCGACGGGGAGTGGGTCGACTCGACCTACCAGCTGGGCGTCGGCACCTACCTGGGGCGGCGGACGCACATCCGCGCTTACCCCGGTCGCGGCGGCGACTGGACGGCGCTGCAGGTCCACACCGAGTACTGGGACTGGTTCCGGCTGCGCCACACCGTCACGGGCGTCGGCGCGGGCGCGGCGGGCGTCGAGCGCGACCTCCGC
>ENA-ORCR01000784-ORCR01000784.1-marine-metagenome-genome-assembly--contig:-NODE-784-length-12686-cov-3.858593_pt1 | contig 12686 bp, 13 predicted proteins | sample MGYA00237782_ERZ508514 | MGnify/ENA primary metagenome ERZ508514 (study PRJEB26185, sample SAMN06268960) | marine metagenome | isolation source: Eden Landing Ponds, San Francisco, CA, USA | place...
GGTCGGGCTTGTGGGGCGTCGGCACCGTCGTCCCGCTGTATGCGTTCAGTGTCGTGTGGACGTTCGTGAGCGCCCAGAGGTCCGACAGCCAGAGGTCGCCGCTCGAGTTGTCCTGGGGCGTCCAGGGGTTCCAGTTGAACACGTCCGGTGAGTTGGCGTGGGCGTAGGCGATGGTGTCAGTGACCGGTTCGCGGGCGGTCGCAGTCGCCGTCTCTTCGCTTCCGCCGTCGCCGTCCGCTTCGGTCTCACTCCCAGCGTCGGATGCCGATGCCGTCGGGGTCGACACCGCGCCGTCCGATCCGTCGTCGGTCGCCGTCGATCCGCCCTCGCTCGGACACCCTGCCAGGCCGGCGACACCCATCCCTGCCAGCAATTGCGCGTATCGGCGGCGCGAGACGCCGCGCTCGTCTCCGCCACCGTCGTGATTGGCTACCATGATCCATGCACTACTGTGTCGTACCCATAGAAATAATTTTGGGTAAAAATTTTTCTTCGATGTGTTATCTGCGGCTTCAGTCCCACTCCCTGCAAATTTCAGCCATCCGCCCGGGACTGACGCCGCCAGGGACGACGCTACACGGGGATCTCGGCCCCCTGATACCGGCCTAATCCGCAGACACGCTGGCGTCCCTGCTTCCTGCCAGAAACGGACCCGTCGGGAGGGGGTTGCCCCGGCAATTCGATATAGCGACATACGATTTATTGGGGGTGCCCAGCCAACGCGTCGGGCTTTTCCGTTTCGACGGAGTATGGGCGAGTAATGGTCCAGAACGTCGCATCTGTGATAGCCGACCTCGAACCCGAGGATTTCTATCTCCTCTCTGGGGTCGAACAGGGGATGCGCTTCTCGGAGTACGTCGCTCGCGAGAAGCTCCCCGAGTTCACCCGCCTCTCAGCCGAAGACGTGGACTATCGGCTGGACCGCTGTGAAGACGAGGGCCTGGTCGAGCGCAAGACCATCCAGTACGAGGGGTTCAAACTCACCTTCGAGGGCTACGACGCGCTCGCGCTCCACACCTTCGCCGAACGGGAAACCTTCGACGGCGTGGGGGCACCCCTCGGCGTCGGGAAAGAGAGCGACGTCTACGAGGTCCGCTCGTACCGACCGCTCGCCCTGAAGTACCACCGCGAAGGCTACACCAACTTCCGCGAAGTGATGAAAGAACGCGATTACACGGCCGACCACGACCACGTCTCCTGGCAGTACACCGCGCGCAAGGCCGCCGAACGCGAGTACGAAGCCATCGAAGCGCTCTATCCCGACGTCTCGGTGCCACAACCGATCGACCACAACCGGCACGCACTCGTCATGGAGAAGATAGACGGCGTGGAACTCTCGCGGACGAAACTCACCGACCAGCAAGTCGTCCCGGTGCTCGACCTGATACTCGCGGAGATGGCGACTGCCTACGCCGAGGGGTACGTCCACGCCGACATGAGCGAGTACAACGTGTTCGTCACCGAACAGGGCGTCGTCGTCTTCGACTGGCCCCAGGCCGTCCCGACCGACCACGACAACGCGCGCGAACTCCTCGAACGCGACGTCGAGAACATCGTCGGCTACTTCGGCCGGAAATATCCCAGCCACGTCGACGAGGTAGACGAATCGGGCCTCGCCGGCGCGCTCGCGGAGGATTCCTTCGACTCTGTCGCCGAATTCGCCGTCTGAGCACCCGTTCCTGCATTTTCGTCGTATTCTGACCGATCAGTACCGACAGTATGCTGTCGAAATCTCGTGCTAATAAACCGTATGTCGCTATATCAAATTCGATCGGGTCCGGGATCGCTCGGACACAGATCTCGTCGAGGAATCTGTTCGAATCGTCCGTCTCAGTCCTTCAAACCCGATTTCCTGAAAATTGAGACGTCGGTAGCGCGTTCCCCGAGTCGGTTGTCGAGGAAGGAGTCATCGACTACGAGCGATTCCTCCAGGTCGACCCCGAAATCATCGTGGTCCACTGGGGTATCGGCGTCACCGGCGACACGGACAGGTTCTCCCAGGAAGCGTTCCGCGAGCGGTACGTCAGGCCGCTCGAAGAAGACTCGACCGGGAGCCAACTCACCGCTGTCCAGGAGGGCACCGTCTACCCCGGAGCCCATGGCTCCCAGGGACCCCTCGTGAACCTCCTCCAGACCGAACTGACTGCACAGCAATTGTATCCCGACGAGTTCGGCGAGTTCGAGCCCGAACGGTTCCCCGAGGTGCCCCCCGAGAAACGGCTGTTCGACCGAGAGCGCGTGCGGGACATCGTGGCCGGCGAGTTTTGAGAGGCCGGCCTCGCCACCGAGTTCTGCCCACGAGCGAAACGGATCTGGACCATCGAACGCAGCGGGGGTTCGGTGCGATCCTCCACATAGGGCCCAAATCGCCACCACGAGGCCGGAAGACCGCAGTTACAGGCGATATGCGACTGGGGTCCAATTTTGACCCCTCAGGTGAGACAGATATTTATAAGCAAACTGGACGTATATATTCCATTTCGCGATATCAAATCCAGGTCGGATCAGCACCCGTTCGACACAAACGGCGGGACGGAAAAGCGATGAATCTGGCCGGTCAGTGGCTGAAACCGGAGAATTGGGAATTTATCCACCGACGCCGGGCGTGGCGACGGCTCGAGCGATTCAGGTCGCGAAAGAAAGCTGGAGTGAGAATCCCAAGGCATGTGGGGGCAGTCGCCGGCTTAGAACGGCGGGCTGTAGTCTTCGTACTCGTCCATGTCGTCCATCTCGCCGGTCTTGGACGGCCTGACTGCCGCGTTCGGGCCGCCAGCGCGGACGACTTCGACAGATTCGAGGTCACTGACGCGGTCGGGGAGGCGCTGTTCGATGGCGGTGTTAGTTCGCGGTTGGAGCGGGTGCCGAACTATCGCAGGGCGCCCGCGTGGGGCACCGAGCGGTCGTAATTCACCACATTCCAGAGCGTTCTGCTTGCCAAAATTCCAGAACAAATTTATACTGATTTGGCGAGCCTAAAATCATGTCGAACGACTCGGACGGCGGAGCCGGTGAGGACGTCGACGGCGAGCGGGTCCAAGATGTGGTCGTCGTCGGCGGGGGCATCGCCGGTCTCTCGGCGAGTATCTTCACTGCGCGCGCGGGGCTGGACACGCTGGTCCTGGATTCGGGCGAGTCCATCCTGCGACGGAACGCACACCTGGAGAACTTCCCGGGCTTTCCCGCGGGCATCAATCCCCGACAGCTACTCGACCTCGTCGGTGAACAGGCCGAGGCTGCAGGCGCCGACCGGGAGACGGCGACGGTCACTGACGTCGAGCAGGTGGAGGAGGGATTCGTCGTCGAGACGGCCGACGAGTGGCGCTACCAGTCGTCCCACGTCATCGCTGCGACGAAAAACGAGACCAGCTACCTCGACGGAATCGACGGCGTCGGCGTCATCGACCGCGGGAAGGCCTTCGTCGACACGGACGAGCGGGGGCGAAGCGGCGTCGACGGCCTCTACGCGGCTGGCCGCCTCGCCGAGAAGCCCCACCAGGCCATCGTCTGTGCGGGCCACGGCGCGGAGGTCGCAGTGACCCTCCTCGAAGACGACGACCGGCCGTTCTACCACGACTGGGTCACGCCGGACGGCTACTTCACCGACCGGGGCCGTGACCTGCCGCCCGGCTGTGAGGAGATAGACGGGCAGGAAGGCGACCGCCGCGAACGCGAATCCATCGAGACGATGCGGGCTGCCTTCGCGGAGCCCCATCCCGCCGACCAGGTCACGCATCCGTCCCTGGCGGACGACGCCGACGATTAACGCACAGACAAAGATGGGCTGGAGGGGGCCTGAATCACATCGAACAGACCGAAGGAGATACCCTCGGTGGCGACGGGAGACCTGGCACTGACGATGTCGGGCGAGTCGCGATACCTGCTCGTGCTCTACGAAGTCCAGCAGGCGGAGTCCGAACCGATCGCCCCGGGCCAGGCCACCGAGCGCCTCGACCGCTCGCCCCGGGCCAGGCCACCGAGCGCCTCGACCGCTCGCCCGCGGCAGTGACCGAGATGCTCCAGCGACTGGTCGCCAGAGGATATCTCACCGACGAACCCTACGAGGGGGCGACGTTCACCGACGGTCGCCGCGCTACCGCGGCGGAGTCACACCACACGTATCGGACGTTCCTCCAGGGTTTCCGGGACGCACTCGCGGTCGAGCAGTACGACGCCGAAGCCCGCCGAATGGCCGGCACCGTCAGCCCGAGCGTCACCGAACGGCTCACCGCCACGCTCCTCGAAACCAGCCCGTCTTCCGGACCGAGCGCCGACGAACAGCGCTCCTGAGACGTGGGAGCCGACAGGCGCTCAAAATCACATGTCGCTATACCGAATTCCGAGGGTACGTCCCCGGGAGTGGGCGACGCGCGTCCGAGCACTCGGCCCGCGCCAATCGAGGACACAGTCAGTGGGGGAGTTCACGGCTCGAGCCGGTCGATAGCTGGTCAGCGGACCGCCGACGGGAGTTCGGAGCCCTTAAGGGTTCGAACGGGGAAACAACTGATATCCTGCTGGGCGGTCGGGCACCAGCGGGCACCTGCCTGTGCAGGTCGGGATGTGAGTCGCGCGGTCCAAGACCGCGCACTTGAACCACGCAACGCCCGGCGGTGAACATCTATGGCAAAAAGCTTCTACACATACATCCGGGACGCGTGGAAGGACCCGGACGACGGCAAGCTAGCGGAGTTGCAGTGGCAGCGAAAACAGGACTGGCGTGACGAGGGTGCCCTCGAACGCATCGAGCGACCGACGCGCCTCGACCGCGCACGCTCGCTTGGCTACAAGGCCAAGCAGGGCGTCGTCGTGGTCCGTGCGAGCATCCGCAAGGGCGGCGCTCGCAAGCAGCGCTTCACGGCCGGTCGCCGCTCGAAGCGCCAGGGCGTGACCCGGATCACCCGCCGGAAGAACCTCCAGCGCGTCGCCGAGGAGCGCACCACCCGCGTCTACCCGAACCTCCGCGTGCTGAACTCCTACCCTGTCGGACAGGACGGGAGTCAGAAGTGGTTCGAAGTGATTCTCGTCGACCCCGAGCACCCCGCAATCGAGAACGACGACGACCTCAACTGGATCTGCGAGAGCCAGCACACCGACCGCGCGCTGCGTGGCCTCACCAGCGCCGGTCGCCGCAACCGTGGCCTCAACAAGCGTGGGAAAGGCTCCGAGCGAACGCGTCCGAGCCTCTCCAGCAACGAGAACCGCGGCCGGTAACCCGGTCGGTCGGACTCGAATCCGACGCGCGACGGTCGATTTTCCGAGACCCACCATCCTGTCACGGAGCGCTCGCTCTGTCGAGGGACAGTCATTTGTACGCCCGGGCGGAGGTCGACCGTATGACAGACCCCTTCGACCGCCTCGAGGAGACCGGTCCGTCGGTCGCGGGCGACCAAGTCCAGGGGCTGGTGTCTGCCCTCTCGCACGGGTCGGGAACCGAGGAAGCTATCGAGACGCGTGAACGCGCCGCCGAACGGCTACTCACGGCCGTCGAAGCCGATCCAACGGCCCTCGAGGGCTACGTGCTCCCGCTCGTCGTCAATCTCACCTACGGGAGCGGGTCAGCGTCTGCACAGGTCGTGCGCCGAAACGCCGCGAAAGTACTCCTGGAGGTGGCTGAGACCGAGCCAGCGCTGTTCGCCGGGACGGTCGGATACGTCGTCGAGAACCTGACCTTCGGCACCGGTTCTGACTCGGCCATGGAAGTCCGTACGGCCGCTGCCGACCTGGTGAGGACCCTCGCGAGCCAGCAACCGACCCTCGTCGAACCTCACGCCGAGCGGATCACCTACATGCTGACCTACGGGACGGGGAGTGACACTGCGATGGCGGTCAGAACCAACGCCGCCGAAATCCTCGCCACGCTCGACGAACAGCGGTCCGAGAGCCCGTCGGCCACAGGATCGAAGCGTGCCGAGGAGTCCGAGGATGGGGCCGCCACCGAACAGGACACCGACCGTCGGGCTCACTCGACAGCCACTGATCCCGACCGGACCTACGACGTGTTCCTCAGCCACGCGAGCGAGGACAAAGCGGCGTTCGTTCGCCCGCTGGCCCACGAGCTACGCGACCGGGGGTACGACGTCTGGTACGACGAGTTCACCCTGGACGTGGGCGACAGCCTCCGCAGATCGATCAACGAGGGGCTGGCCCGGAGCAAGTACGGCGTCGTCGTCCTCTCGGAGGCGTTCTTCGACAAGGAGTGGACCCGCCGTGAACTCGACGGCCTCGTCGCACTGGACATCCAGGACGGAACGTCGATCCTGCCGGTCTGGTACGACATCGACGCCGAAACCGTCCTCGCACACAGCCCACCGCTGGCCGACAAGTTCGCCGTCAGATCGCCGAACGGGTCCACAGACGAAGCCGCGAGCGCCCTCGTCGGCGTGCTTTCGGGCCAAGACGACGGTCAGGGAGTGTGACCGGTCCACCGACCGCGATGGGACCGGCTCAGGCCATGTGACTCGCCAAGCCGTCGGTTTCGACGCTCTCGTCGTCGCCGCCGGGCGAGATGGCACTGACCGCGTAGAAGGTCGCTTCCGGATCCCGGTGGCGTCGCCAGTGGAGCCACGTCCGAACCAGCAAGTAGCCCCGGCGGAGTCGCCCGAGTTCGGGCGTCTCGGTCAGCACGTCGTAGTCCCGGGCCCGGATGAGGCGGTGGTGTTCGGCGTAGAACACCGCCGCGAGGAGGACGCCGAACTGGCAGTCCTCGGGTAACAGCCTGATGCCGGCGACCCCCTCGCGATACAGGCGTTCGGTGCGCTGCAGTTCGGTTCGCATCGCGGCGACGAACCCGTCGGTCACGTTCGCCTCGGCCAGGTCGGATTCGGTCACGCCGTAGCGGTCGAGCGTCTCCCGTGGGAGATACACCCGGCCGTAGTCGTGGATGTCCTCGCGAACGTCGCGGAGGAAGTTCGTGAGCTGAAACGCCTCTGCGAGCGCTGCGGCGTGAGGCTGGGCCCGCTCCCGGTCCTCGTCGGGCATCTCCATCGCCGCCATCATCATGTTCGCCACGGCGACCGAGGAGCCACGCATGTACGCCTCGAGGTCCTCGAACTCGGGGTACCGGGCGGTCTCGATGTCCTGGAGCATCGCGTCCACGAACACCTCGACCTCGTCGTCTGCGATGCCCTTCCGTTCGGCGAGGGAGTGAAAGGCATCGAGCACCGCTCGCTCATCGTCGGTGAGTCGCGTCTGATCGACGTCCTCGCCGAGCGCCGCGGCCCGCATCGCTTCGAGGCGACGACGCTGTTGCTGTGGCCCGGGCCCGTCCGTCCGGTCGACCACCTCGTCCGCGATTCTGAAGAACGCGTACAGCACGTACGTCGCCTCCCGCACGCGCTCGGGCAGGAGTTTCGTCGCGACGTAGAACGTTCTCCCCGTCTGCTTGTGGATCTGCTTGCTCGTATCGACTTGGTCGGTGCCTGGCATTGTTTGGTGCCCGGCCGCCGGTGTGTTCGACACGCGCACGGTGCGCAGTGGGGACCGTCGTAGGTCTCCAGGCCGGCCGCCGTCTAACTGTTACGTTGGCGAGATATTTAATAAGCAGGCAGCCAAACTAGTTCGGGTTACCGGCGCCGACACGCAGATTCCGCCGCTGTTCGTATCGAGCAGTGGGAGCGAACGTCGGCACGAGTCGCTGACGCCCGCGTCGAACTACCGGAACCAACTATCCACTGTCAGTGACCGCGACCGTGGTTCGGCGGGTTGACGAACAGGCCGTCGGCGACGGCCACTGCACCGACGAGCGACGCACCCACCATCAGCGAAGAGATCGGGAGTGACGACACCGTCGATCCCACGAGCGCGAGAAGGAACGCCGTGGGTATCACCAGTAACAGAAGGTCATACCGGGAGAATCGTCGGTCTCTCGTACTGTGCTCCCGACCGTGAAGAGTCCTGTCGCTGGTAGCCATCTATGCTTCACCCCGTATGGATATATCGCGTAGAGTCCCACTAAAATGTTATGCCAGTTCACTTCTGGGAACACACGTCAAACGCCCAGTAACCAGTCAGCGATAATTCTCGTATTATTTGCGTTGGATTAGTGTATACTGACGTCGGTCGATTGGTTCGGAGCGACGCGTTCGAGAGCTAAACGGTCCTCAACAAGTACTGGGTGTAGAAGAGCGCCGACGGCACTGCCAGTCCCGAGGGCGCACGGCCAGGAGTGAGACCGGTGTTCGGTGCGTCAGAACTCGGACAAGTGAGTTGGCTTCCCGCCGACGGTACCGCTTTGTGGTTCCGCTGAAGCCGGTGAGTCGACTATTCGTCGTCGACGACTTCGACGCCGCGGTTGTTGACGGCGTGGGGATCGAGTCCGACCTCCTGGAGGAACTGCTTGTACTCGCGTTCGCATTGCTCGGCGTCTTTCTGCTGGTCGGAGGCGTGTTTACAGAGGGCGGCCAGTTCTTCGGGAACGTCGTTCGTGTGGACGATCCAGTGGTTGATCAGGTCCGAGAGTCGGCGGATGGGGGAGGTGAAGTGCCCGTATATTTCGAAGTTCAGGGCATGGTGGCCACCGAATGGGTCGCTCATGTACTTGGCACGGGGCATGACGAACATCACGGCGCGCTGGATCTTCGAGAGCTGTCGGCCCGGCGCCTGTTCGAGCGTCGCGTTGACGGCTTTCCGTGGGTCGTCCCACTTGTCGCCCGGGATCGACACGCCTTCGAGGTCCTGGATCTCCCGGAGGGCCTCGTCCCACTCGTCCGGTGAGGGCTGGGGGTGGACGCGGTACATCGCTTCCACGCCGCGGTCCCACATGAGCTCGTGCGTGACAGCCTTGTTGGCCTTGAGCATGCACTCCTCGATGATAGTGTGAGCGCGGTCGCGGGCGGGGTTGAGGACGAGCGACCCGTCTTCTTTGCGCTGTTCGTGCATCTGGTCGGCCAGTTCCCAGACGAGTTCGGTCTTCTCGGCCAGGTCGACGTCGGTGTCTTCGAGCAGGTCGTCGGCGCTCTCGGGGTCGTCGAGGATGTCTTCGCACTCGGAGTAGGTGAGGCGTGCGTCGGACTCGATGACGGATTTGTAGATATTGATATCCTCGTAGGAGAGCGTCTCGGGGTCCAGGTGCATCTCGACGGTGTGGGCCAGTCGGTCCTCGTTGGGGACGAGTGAACAGACCGTCTCGGCGAGGATCGGCGGCAACATGTGGATGGTGTAATCCGGGAGATAGACGGTGTTGCCCCGCTCGACGGCTTCGTCCCACATCGCCGTGTCGGGGTTGACGTAGTGGGTGACGTCGGCGATGTGGACCCAGAGGACGTACTCGTCGTCGCGCTTCTCGACGGAGATGGCGTCGTCGAAGTCCTGGGCGTCGATGGGGTCGGTCGTCCAGGTCGTCATCTCGCGGAGGTCGCGGCGCTCGTCGACTTCGTCGCGGATCTCCTGCTGGACGTCCTCGGTCCGTTCTTCGGCTTCCCGCATCACTTCGGCGGGGAACTCGTCGCGGATCTCGAACTTCTCGAACAGCTCCTCGCGCTTGTTCTCGAGATGGCGAGCCATCTCCTCGTCGATCTCGACGGGCCCCTGGCCTTCGATCGTGCCGGCCTGGGCCTGCTCGTCCTCGGTAGTCATGTAGCGGGCTATGACCAGGGTACAGATAGGCTTTCTGTGGTGAGCGTGGCGTGAGCGAAGCGAACGCCACGGGAACGCGAACGGCGAGCGAAGCGAACCCTGGAGATAGCGAGCGGGTCCGATAGATGGCGAGGGCGAGCTACCGCTCCTCGACGGAGTCGACCCGCTCGGCGAGTTCGAGGTAGGTCGCGAGGAACTCCTCGCGGTCGCGGCCGTCGGCGGCCGACTCGACGTCTTCGAGCAGGGCTTCGAGATCGCCGCGGGGCTGGTGACAGCGCTGGCGGTCACAGGGTTTGCAGAAGTACTCGAACTGTTTGTCCTCCCGCTCCCAGCGGTCGCCGAACTTGTCGTACTCCCGGGCTTCCGAACGGGCGACCGAGTCGCCGCAGGCGATACAGGTCACCTCGTCGCGGCCCCGTTGGGAAGAGCGCCACATGGACGGGGGTTCGGACGATGCCCACTTAGCGCTTACCGCTGATCGCTGAGGCTCCGTTAAGTCGGCCACGCTAACGTCGCCCGCTCGGCAGCCGCCGCCCGAGCGATCGCCGGCCGCACAGCCCCCACCGCCTGCGGCCGGCCCGTTCACTCGGCCGCCGTCCCGTCGCCGTCGACCAGCTCGAACAGCGCGTCCCAGCCCTCGTCGGCCGGCAGCTGCGCGCGGACCTGTTCGAACTCGCCCGCGGGCGTCGCCTCGGCGACGACGGCGAGGACCGTCCGGGCGTGGTAGGCCACGTCGGCGCGGTCGTCGGGCGCCGTCTGACCCTCCCGCTCGGCGACGCGGTCGAGAAACTCGTTCCAGTCGAAACGCTGGCCGTGCTCGGCGACCGCGCCGGTCAGGTAGAAGTCGACCTCCATCGGGAGCGGTCCCGCGAGGTCGGTTGCCTCCCCTTCCTGGATCCGCTCGCCGAGCGTCGTCAGCGTCGCGCGGGTCGCGCGGACGGCTTCGCCCGTCCCGGGCAGTTCGAGTCGGTGCTGGACCGTCCCGGTGAACTCGTCGAAGTTCGTGAGTGAGGGCACTCACCGAGGGGATGTCAATGTAGATGAACGTTCTCGTCGTCTGGAAACGACCCACGGGCCGGCCTTCGCCGCTCACCGTCCGACCGGGCGGCTCCGGTGGGGTCGTCGGACCGAACGTCGCCGTGCTACTGCGTCGATTCGTAGATCTCCACTCCCGAGGAGGCCCCGATCCGGGTGGCCCCTGCGGCCACCATCTCGAGGGCCTCGTCGAAGGTGGAGATCCCGCCCGACGCCTTGATTCGGGTGTCCGAACCGACCGCGTCCCGGATCGCCGTGATCTCCTCGGTGGCCGTCGGCCCGTCGTACCCGACGGCGGTCTTGACGAAGTCGGCACCGCCCTCCTCGACGAGTTCGGCGGCCCGCCGTATCTCCGGCGGCGTCAGGGCGGGCGACTCGATGATGCATTTCAGCGTCTTCTCGCCGACCGCGTCTCTGACCGCTTCGACGTCGTCGACGACGGCCTCGCGATCGCCGTTCGCGAACGCGGTCCTGTTCATCACCATGTCGAACTCGTCGACGTGCGCGCGGAGCGCCTCGACCTCGCTCCGTTTGGCCGCCGAGTTCTGTATCCCGTACGGGAACCCGATCACCGCGACGACGTTGGCCTCGCCAGCGATCAGTTCGTTCGCGAGCTCGGCGTGGTACGGAACGACGACGGCCGACCGGAACCCGTACTCGAGGACCTCGTCACAGAGGGTCCGAACCTCCCCCTCCGTCGCGGTCGGGTCGACGTTGGTGTGATCGATGATCGATGCGACTCGTTCCGGGTCGTCGCGTAGTGTCTCTTCGAGTGACATATCTCGCACTACTCACCGAGGCGGTAAGTATGTCCGCTGCCGCCGGGCGCGTCGGGCGCGTCGGGCGACGTCGTCGGCTACCTCGTCGTCGACGCCGAGCCGCGCAAAACGAGCGACTGCGTTGGCCGGGTCACTGTAGGGGTGACTGGCAGTTCCGTGGAGCGAGTCGGATCGGGTGTTCAGTCTTCGGCGACCGCGGCGGCCGTGGGCGCCTCGGCGTCGGCCTCCGAGGCGGCGTCCGGCTCGGCCTCGGTCGGGCGTTCCGACTCGGGGACCGTGGCGTACACCGACCGGCGGGCGTCGCGGGGACAGAGCCCCTCCTCGACGAGCCCGACTTCGGTCAGCTTCTCGACCGCGAACCGAACGGTTCGGGTCGAAAGGCGGGTCTCCTCGGCGAGCCCGGTCTGGTCGAACCGGCCCTCCTCGTCGAGGACGTAGTAGACCAGTTTGGCGCTCGGCGGGAGCGGCTCGAGCAGCTCGCGGGCACTGTCGTCCATACGTTACGTACACGGGCGAGCCGTGCATAACCGTGGCCCGGGTGTGTGCGGGGGACGCACAGCTCCCGCTGTTTTATATACGGTGTCGGCGGCGTCGCCGCGAGGGGGCGACGGCGATCGGAGCTGACGCGGCCGCACTTGGAGCTCCGCTCACTCGTCCGCGCGGAACTCGAACCGCGCCCCGTCGTCGTCGTCGACCGAGAGCGACCAGCCGTGCGCGGTCGCGATCTCGCGGACGATCGCGAGTCCGAACCCGGTCCCGCCCGGGTCGCTGGAGGTGCCGTACTCGATCGCCTCCGCTGGGTCGATGTCGAACCCCGCGCCGTCGTCGGCGACGTAGAACCCGTCGGGAAGCGCGCCGACCGCGACGGTGACGCGGGAGTCGGTGTCGGTCGAGCCGTGCTCGGCGCCGGCGGCGGCCTCTGCGCGACCGCTCGCGGAACCGTGCTGCACGCTATTTATAAACAAGTTCTCCAACAGCGTGCGGAGCCGCTCCGGGTCCGCGTCGATCGCGTCCGACTCGTCGGACACCTCCAGCCGCGCGTCGCCGGTGTCGACGGTTCGCCACGCCCGGTGCGCCGCCTCGGCGAGGTCGACCGTCTCCAGCTCGTCGACCGTCTGCCCCTGCCGGGCAAGCGCAAGGAGGTCGTCGATGAGCTGCGCCATCCGGTCGTGGGCGTCGGCGACCCGGTCGAGCTCGGCGATCGCGTCCGGCTCGTCGACGAGTCCCCGCGCGAGTTCGAGCCGGCCGGTCGCGACGTTGAGCGGGTTCCGGAGGTCGTGCGAGACGAGCCCGGCGAACTTC
>ENA-ORCR01000786-ORCR01000786.1-marine-metagenome-genome-assembly--contig:-NODE-786-length-12613-cov-2.894943_pt1 | contig 12613 bp, 7 predicted proteins | sample MGYA00237782_ERZ508514 | MGnify/ENA primary metagenome ERZ508514 (study PRJEB26185, sample SAMN06268960) | marine metagenome | isolation source: Eden Landing Ponds, San Francisco, CA, USA | place...
ATCCGCGTGTCGGCGATCATCGTCGTCAGCGTCGCCGGCAGCGCGGCACTCCTCGTCGCTGGCGGCATGTACTTGCTCTCGGTCCCGTGGAATCCGCTCACGATCACGATGTCATCGCTCACGCTCGGGATCGGCGTGACCTACGGGATCCACATCTACGAGCGGTTCGTCTTCGAGACGGAGACCCACGGACGCCCCCCGCTCGGGGCCGCGGCCACGTCGGTCGCCAAACTCTCCCGGCCGATCATCGGATCGAGTTTCACCACGATCTTCGGGTTTGGCATCCTCATCGTCTCACGATTCCCCGTTCTCGCGAACTTCGGGGTGACGACCGTGCTGGCGATCGGGCTGTCGCTCGCGACCGCGTTCGGTATCCTTCCCGCCGTGTTGACCCTCACATCGCTCGCCTCCGAGGACGACGGCGCAACCGAGGCGACGGCGGCGGCCGACTGAGCGCGAGGACGACGCCACCGGAGCCACCACGCGCCATCCGGCGCTTCGTTGTGCCGGGGCGCGGGATGAGCGCCCATTCTGTTCGAATGATTGGCAAGAAGGAATTCAGCATAATTCGAGGTGGAGCCTCCGACCTCAAGGACCGAGGCGCAGAGCGCCGAGGGAGTAAGGTAGGATAGTTTACTAATGAGTGGATATCGCTCCAACACTACCGGATGAATCTCTATTAGTAGGCTCAGTGGCGATGAAATAGCTATCCTATAACTTCTTTTCTCTACAGAGAAAACAAGGCGAGTGCCTCGGGGCTTGCCCCCGAGGCGGTTCACACACGACGAACAGCGTACGTGGGTCTTTCTCGTTTCGCTCAGGACGCTCTCAACGGCTCAGTACGCGCCGAGAAAACGGTGCTGTGGTTTTCGGGCGGTGGCTACGCGGACGCGAACGCTTCGAGCCGCTCGACGGTCTGCCACAGCACCCACTCGCCGACGAGGTCGTACGCAACTTGTCCGGCGCCGAGCGCGTCGCTGATGATCTGGCCGACCGGCGGATCCCAGTAGCCGGGTGCGACGAGCAGCACGAGCGCGCCGAACACCCCGATCGCGACCGTCGCCACCAACGAGACCGCCGCGACCGCCGCCCCCGTCACCGCTCGCCACAGCTGGAACCGCAACAGCACGAGCGCGCCGGCGCCGGGGGTCAGCGCTCCGACGACAATCTGGTTGTCGAGTGCTCGCTCGACGAGGCCGCCGACCGTGCCCGCTGCCGAGCTGTCCCCACTCGTCGCTCTGCGACTGACTCTGGGTCTGCTACTGCGACTGCTGAAAGATGCCGGTAGGCGATAAACAGTTTTTGTCTATATTTTGCACGAAAATAGCATCAATTTCCGAGGATTTCAACAGAGCCTCTTGCGCCTATTATATGTAAATGAGAATCATAGAATAATTTCTTTATTCCATCGTGTCATCTTCCACGCGCGATGCCCTCCAGTAACCGCCGCACGTTCCTTGGCGCAGGTGTAGCTGTTGGACTCGGATCACTAGCTGGGTTCAATCAGATTCAGACACAAGAAGACGACACAATATCGATAGCCCGGCAAACCGATCATCAGGACTCTTTGGATACCTGGCTTGCAAGCGCGAATGATCCGCAGCGACTCCCAATCCGCGATCTCCGGTATGATGACCCGCCAACAGTCTTCCTCGGTGTGTCAAATACGAAGTCATTCTCACCGCCTGCAATCAAGATCCCTCCCGACACGACAGTAACGTGGGAATGGGTAGAAGACAACACAGACCATAATGTTGTAGCAACCGATGGGACCTTTGATAGTGGCCAGCCAGTTTCGGCAGCAGGGGAAACATTTGAGTACACATTCGAAACTGAAGGGACTCATAAATATGTCAGTGAACCCCACGCTGATACGGGGATGAAGGGAGTCGTTGTGGTTACATCCGCACCGTCAAGTGGGTATCCGACTGTCGATAAGTGGCTTGCTGGGACAAACGAATATGACGGAACTATTGCTGATCAAACAAACAAAGACCTTGTTGAGATCACCACTGGGGCGAAAGGTAATGGGGGACACTTCGCATTTGATCCTCACGCAGTGAAGGTTTCAACTGGAACGACAATCCGATGGGTGTGGACCGGAAAAGGTGGTGCACATAACTTAGTCTTCAAAGAACACGAGTTCGGTGATGATTCTACTCACATCGAATCTGGTGTCCACTTTGAAGAAACGTTAAGCGAGTCAGGTGTCTATCGATATTCTTGCCTCCCGCACCACTCGATTGGAGAGCGCGGAGCAATTATTGTTGAATAACTTTTGATAAACCAATAAGAACTACCATGTAGGATTCCTCCCACGGCTGAAGCCGTGGGCTTCCTCCTGGTTACTCTGTGAGATGGCGGAAATATAGTCTGTTGAGATATCTGTGTTTACTTGATTCCGATGGGAGAGTCAGTAGAAAACATCTTTCCTGCGCTAAAGCGCGATGAGTCCTCCCTTGGGCGTTCAACTAACCGATGAGGGCATCTGGTGGGTTCGTGCGCACCTCTTTGGGGTTTTAAACCGGTGCGGCTTCCTCAAACGGTCTTACTCATCCGACTCGAATCGCACCACGCGTGATATGCTCTACATTAACCAACAGTGTGTGATTCTCACGTACTGTTGGTTAAAGTGAGATCAATTTGTTGGTAATTAGTAAAACCTTTCAAGACAAATTTTTCACACAAGAACCGAAAATAACGCGTTCGCTTTTCGAGTTCTATATTGAAACTAATGTGAAGAATTTATACCAGATATGTCTTTTCATCCAATTAATCTAAGCTATAATTGGGGAAGAAGAATTTTATGTCCGGTAGCGATGGAGCCAGGCACGGCATGGAAGCCGCATCGATGAAGAGTCGCAGTGAGTATAGCTTGACAAGTATACAGGATTCCATCAATAATATAATTACTGATAAGAATCCATATCCCACGGTTCAGATCGACGACGAACTCTACGAGAAGTTTTCCGAAGGGCTCGCGGTCGCCGAAGAAGACTCCGGGCCCCGCCTGCGCGTCCGTCCCCCGCGGGAAAACACCGGCATGGACGCCAGTATCAACCTCTACGAGACCATCCACGACCCACACGAAACCGCAATCGGGCTCGGACGCTTCAAACTCGTCTCCACCGACTCTCACGTCCACAGTCACGAGATGGTCTACGACGAGGGCAAACTCCAATTCTTCTTCAAGCCAGAAACCCGCGTCGACGCCAACCAATTCGAGCGTCAGCTCCGGAAAAACTACCCTGACGCCCAGATCGCCGAGGCCAACAAGCAGTTCCCAACCCTCGATCGCGGCGACCACATCGCGATGGCGAAAATGCGGCTCAAAGAGCCGTTCTACTACCCCATCAAGTGTAAAATCGCCGAGGAAGACTTCGAGATGGACCCCTACGGCGACATTACCTCAGACATGGTCGTCGAGGAAGACCAGACCAGCGACGGCGAGCGCGTGCTCGCCGAGGACTGCCGTGTCATGGTCCAGACCATCTTCGAGCCCGCACGCGACGTGTGGACCAAACGCCGCCCCTACGGGCTTAACGTCACCGACGCCGCCGCCAAGATCAAAGAGGGCGAAGTCGTCGGCAACATGGTTGAAGGGTACGACCTCCGCGACCCGGGAGCCAAGCGGTCCCGAACCGCCAAGATCATCGACAAACTCCACGGCGCGAAAGGCTACTACTTCACCGTCCGGGTGCTGGCGATCTCCCCGCACAAGGAGATCGCCGAACGCCGGTGTAACACCGTCGCGAGCGACTTCGAGAAATACTACAACTCGTTCACCGAGCAGGGGCTTGACCCCGTCGCGATCGAGCCCGACGAGATCCCACACCACCTCCGCCAAATGGCCGAACGGACCCACTCGGTTCCGTGGTCCGAACGCCTCAAACTCGGCCCGGGGAAGCCCGCGGTCCTCCAAACCGTCAGCGCACTCGGGTCGATCGCTCACATCCCCAACGACAGCATCAACACGCCGGTCGTGGACTGGGCGAAACAACAGACAGGTCCGGGGATCCCGGCCGAATCCGAACAGCAAGACGACGTCAAGCATACCGAGGGCAAAAGCGGGGAATACGGGGAGTCGAGTTTCGGCGGCGCTGGAAGCCCCACAACGAGTGTGTCCGACGCCGCCCCTTCTCCCCCACCGGAAAGCGGGACGGCCGACGCGCAACCAGCGGGAGAACCCACAGCACCCACAACAGGTGCGGAACCGTCAGGCCCCGCCGGAGGCCCCCATAACGACGCGACAGTCGGAGACCCGGAGACACAGGGGAGAGACGACTCCAATCCCGTAGTCGGCGGCGCAGCCAGCGACGACGGCTGGCCGGGAGCCGACTCCGACGAGGACAGCGCCGCACAGCCTGACAAGGACGAAGACGACGAAGACGACGAAGACGGCGAGGACGTGACCGGCCCATATCGCAAGGGAGCCAACCGTCGAAACGGCCGCTAAAGCCCCCGAGGCCCCCCTTTAATAGCAGATACCGACCATTCATGTTCGACATATTCGGCTCAGACGACGGAGACGACGAGAACGCAGAGTACGTCAGCGAGGACCATCTGGTAAAGTTCCAACAAAAGGTCGAGGAGACCGCGACGAAAGTCGAGAACCGCCGTCTTAGTATCGACCACCGGCAGGAATTGATAGATCACGTCGCTCAGGTACTTGAGTCAGTCAATCAGGTGACCGTAGATGGTGTGTCACCGACGTGGACGCCACCGGAAGAAAATCCGACTACTGACCGGATCGCCTACGACCTCCGGCGGCTCAAGAACTTTGTCAACAGCGACAACCTCCGCAAAAACACCACACAAGAACAACTCCTAACGATCCACGGTGACCTTGCCGGCGTGGAGAACGCACTCGGGCAACTCCCCGAGTTTGACTACGCCTACACCGAGCTTGACCGCAACACGATACACGGCGAGGAAATCCAGTCTATCGGCATTCCCGACGAGATCGACGCCGACTTGGCGAATCCCGAAGGCGACGGGAAGGAAGTATATGCGGCCGGAAGCGCCCGCAACGCCCTTGAAGAACTGCCGCGGGAACACCCAGACGCACCCCTGTTCGTCGGGAAAGGGACACGGAACGGCCGTGACGCCTCAATCGACAAAGACCACCTGTTCCGCCACCGCGCGATCTTCGGTGTCACCGGCTACGGGAAGTCCACCCTGTTGACCAACGACGCCCGGCAGTTGATCGAGTCCGGCGCTGGGCTCTGTTTCATCGACCCGAAGGGCGACGACGCCCGGCGCTTGATGAAGATCATGCCCGAACACCGCGTCGACGACGTGGTATGGATCGAGCCCGGTGCGACGGGCGACTACCTCTCCGGGTTCAACTTCCTCTCGCTCAACATGGACCCCGACGACGACGCCTACAACGCCGCCTTGGCGTCGCTCGTCGAGGACCTCAAAAAGATGCTCGCCGCCAACGACGACTACTGGGGGCCACGCATGGACCGGGTTGCCCAGTCGATCATCACGGGGATGAACCTCTACAACTCCCGGACCCCAGACGACGCCCCCGAGATGAACTTCGTGGATATGTATTATGTCCTCAAGTCGGAGGCGTCACGCCACGAGTTCACCGCCCGGCTCAAAGAAGCCGGGATGCGGTTCATTACCCCGCACATGGAGACCGTCGCGGAGATGCCCGAAGACGACCTTGAACCGCTCCTTGGCCGGTTCCTTCCGTGGATCCAGAACCCCGTCGCCCGGCGGATGATCGGCTTCCGGTCGGGCGGGGTGAGCATCCCCGACGCGATCGACAACGACAAGATCATCATCGTGCGGATGGGCTCAGAGCCGCGCGAGCTCAAGCAGATGCTCGGCATGGCGGTCATCCGCCGTATCTGGTCGCACATCCGAGGGCGGGCCGTTGAGTCCGAACACCAGCGGTCGCCCTTCTACCTGTTCGCGGACGAGTTTGACAACCTCGCGCTCGCGGACGACACGATTCCCTCGATGATCTCCGAAAGCCGGTCGTACCGGCTCGCCATGACGCTCGCCAACCAGTACCCGGCCCAGCTACCGAGCAACGTCATCGACGCAATCACGACCAACTGCGACACGATCATGTCGTTCAACCCGGGCGACAAGAAATCCGCCCGGACCTACAGCACGCAGTTGGGGCTTGACCCCGAGGATCTGACCGAGGAGGTCAACTACCACTACTGGATGCGGACGACCATCTCCGAGAATATGGAGCGGTCCGAAGCGTTCCGCGTCTACGCGCCCCCACCGTTCCCGCCCGTTCGCGACACGGACGCTCGCGACGCCGCGATCGACGCGAGTCTCCGGAAGGTCGGGCGAGAGCGACGGTCCGACGAGGAAGTCTACCAGAACCTCCTGTTCAACGAAGGGAAAGGGCGGTGGGAGACCGGTATCGGGCGAGAAATGGCGATGGCCGAGGAGCGCGAAGAAAAGCTCTACTTCGCTCGCCAACTCCAAAACGCCGTCCCAAGCCCCGAAGATCCCTCGATCGACGGCGGTGGGGAGAGCGGAGAGGCCACAACGTCGACCACGCCCATGTCGGGCGGAGGCGGCGCAGCGAGCGCCGGCGAGTCCGCGGGGGCCTTCGGCGGGTCGGGGGCAGACGACGCCGAGAGCGTCGTCGAGCGGCATCTGGACAGCGTCTTAGAGTCCATCTTTGCCGCTCGGCTCCAAGCGGGCAAGCAGCCCGACGAACCGGTCCCGACCGAGGACGCAAAGGACCAGCTCATCACCCGACTTGAGGACTCCACGGTGGACAGCCTCTCAGAACTGTCGAACATCTACGAGCGCGTCAATAGCAGTTACGTCGATCGGCCGCGGGAAGACGGGAAAGCGAAGATCAAGCTCACTCCCGAGGGTCGGGGAGTCGTACTCCAACAGGACACGGGGAGCGCCGGCTCCGGCGGCGGCGACGACCACCGCTGGATTCTCGGTCAGTGTTACGTCGCGTTCACGCAAATCGGCTACGTGTCGTGGCTCCCCGAGCAGGAAGGCGAGGAGATGCCGGACGGCGTCGCACAAGCGCCAATCGACGTGACCGACGTCGACGAGGATCAGTCGCAAAACGAGATGCTGGCCGCGATCGACGAGCGGCGCGAGCGGCTTCGCGAGGAGTACCCCGGTGTGTGGAACTTCGCCGGCGCTGACGACGTTTCGATCGAGGCGGAAACGTCGACGATCAAGTACCCGTTCCAGACGTTCACCAACCTCCGGAAAGCGATGGAGAAAGGCGAAAAGTGCGTCTTCGCGGTGAAAGACGGGTCAGCGAACCACGGCAGTTTCACCTACTGGGGCGAACGCGCCGAGAAGGTCATCTACGAGACGGAAGGACAGCGAGAGAACACCGAGGTCGTCAGCGACGAGATCGCGTTCCGGAAGTCGCCCGGGAAGGACGGGAACCTCCGCTACTACAACGACGGCGGGGGCAACTACCGCATTAGCGACGAGAAGGTCGCTGTTCGCGAGCGACGACCAGAAGACGACGAGGGACAGGGGACAGCGAGTATGATCTGGTATCGTGACACCGACACCGGCGAGGTCGTTGCCGCAATTGGTGAGAAAGAACCAGAACCGGACGGCGAGATCGCCCGGTTCGAGGGCCCGGAAGAAGCCCACGAGGGGAACAAAAACGCCGTTCCTGCCTACTACGAGTACGACCAGAGCGAGGGTGAGTTCGTCGTCTACCACGACGGCGAGAAGCTCTACTACCCGAGCAAAGAGGAGCTTGAAGCCAACTGGGTCACGTTCAACGGCCCGTTCATTCCCGAGGCCCGCTTCCCCGAGTGGCCCGAGCACGACGACTTCGAGATCATCATCTTCCCCGACAGCGACAACGAACAGTACGACCAACCACAGCTCTACCACCGCGGCGAGTGTAAGCCCCTGTTCGACCATCTCGGCGTCGAGTCCGTCGACGACGTCGACGCCGGTAAGATCGAAGGTCCGGGCGAGGTCGAAGACGCGACTGTCGACGAGCCGGCAGACGACGCCCCCGACGTTGAGGGCTTCGAGGAAGCGCCCACGCCGGCACGTATCGCCAGCGACGAACGGGTAGACCTCTCCGTCGAGGAGATCACCGACGCCGCAGAGGGGACGTTCACGCCCCCCAAGCAGCAACGGGCCATTCTCCTGACGATTGTGAACTCCCTCACCGCCGACCCGGGGTATATGGCCGCGACACCCGACGAGGCGGTCGACCTGATCGTGCTCCCGGAGGAGATAGACGAGCCGGAGACCGACGACGACACGGCGGACAACGAGAGCGAACAGCCCGCGGAGACGGCCGAGAGAGACGAAGGCACAGCAACGGGGGGAGCATCGTCCGAAGCCGGTGAGCGCGGCGACGAACGCGATACAGCGGCCGACGAGAGCGACGCGACTGTCGGCGTATCGCCGAAGAATCCCGGCCTCTCTCACCCGGGGTATCACGAGGCTCCGACGCCGACGCGGATCGCGAAAGACGACCGGTTAGACCGCACGCCCGAGGAGGTCGCCGCGATCGCCCGGGGCGAGCGCGAAATGACGGGTGACGACATGATGCTCCTTTCGTCGATTCTCAAAAAGCTCGCAGAAGGCCAGCACGAGTACACGGCTGAGGATATTCCCAACGAGATCGTCATCCCCGTCGACGGCGTCGGCGCGTATGCGACCGCCGAGGAGGACACGGCAGCCAGCGAGGACACAGCGGAAAGCGAGGACACGACGATCTCGGAGGTGACGGCAGACGAGACGGGCGGAGAGACTGACCACGGCGGAGAGGGCGACGACGAACCACGTGAGACAGACGAGAGTGAGCAGCCAACGCCCGAACCGTTCGCACCCAAAGCGATCGCGGCCGTCGAGAATGTCGACCTCCCGCGGGGAGCGATCGAAGCGTTCGCTGCCGGCGACTTCGAGCCGTCAGTCGAGGAAGTGACCGATCTAAAGCACGCGATCCGCTCGCTCTCGGACGAGTATATCGACCCATTCGAGACGTTCGACGAGGTGCGCGAAGTAATCGAGAGCCCAACCACCCGGGATCAGCCCCAGCCGGGCGACACAAACACCCCCAGCAAAGAACCGACCGGCGGGCCCGATACCGAAGCTAAAGCTGGGTCGGCTAAGAGAACAGCTCCGGGGCAACAGAACGGAGAAGGAGACGGGTGGGACAATATTGTTGATGCTGAGGTCGGACCCGAGAACTCGTCCGTTGGAGTGGAGAGCAACGAGGAGATCGACTCGGAATTCGTCAACCAGTTTGGAGGGGATAACAGCGAGGGGCCCCAACAGAGAGAGGAGTGAGATCCGGGCGCGAGTTGAGCAGAGCGACGAGTACCCCACGCATTTCCACCCGGATTGACACCGACCTTTGCCTGAGAAATAGCCCGCCCACCAGCTGTCACAGGAGGACGAAATCGGGGTGGAAACTGGACTCAGACTGTTAGAAAATTACAGCGAATAGGACTGAAAAGAACACCCAACCAGCGGAGGGCAAATCATCCCGGAAACGGTGGGGAAAATCGCGCCTCAAATACCGGGGAGAGAACCCGTGATTTAGTCCGGAGTATCCGGGCTATCACTCCCCCAACGGGAGCATCAAGACGGTCCAGTCTCCGCGTCATCGAGAGACTGAGTGAGGTGGTTGTACGCCGCGACACGCAACTCCTGAATCGCTTGTTCGTCCTCTATATCAACAGCGGCAACCTGATCCATATCGACCCCAAACACCTCGGTCAACACAAAGTTCTGTTGCGGGAACGCCCGGGCGATCGCTTCGAGCTTCGCCCCCATATCCCCCCCGATCGCACCCGTCCGATTCTGCTTGAATGCCTCCACATCCGACGAGATATTTTCGACTGTGTCACGGAGTTCAGAAACCTCGGCCCGAAGTTCCTCGATCTCTGCCGAAGATGCCGTCCCCTCGCCACCCTGACGGTCACCACCCGACGAACGCATTTCTTTGATTTCAGCGACGACCCGCTGCCCCTTCTCGGTGAGCTCCACCGACCGCGGACCGTAGCCCGTGTTCTCGATCGTCGGTGCGTGCGAGCGGATCAGATTCAGTCCCTCACCAGCCAGCCCACGACTGTCGTCACCCTCTCGCGCACGGTAGTCGATCTGATTTTTCGAGAGGTCCGACTCCCGTTTGAGCACCGTGACGTTCGCGACTGTCTCCCCCGGATCCGTATTATCATATTCCGTAGGGTTTTGCTCTATCTGATGGACAGTCAACAGAAACTCAACATCGTCTTCCTTCAGTCCGTAGTCTGTGAGCACACTCATGCGTAGCTCGAATCTCGTTATCGATCACGTCTCGCCCCACCCCCTTAATTGTTTAGGGGATAGAATTATACGGCCCAATTCAGCGCCTAATATTAGACAGGGGTGAAAATCACACCCTGAATGACCCCCTAATCTCACACCCTCCCATCAGATTTGAGAAGAAAATGCCCCCTGAATAGCCCCCTGAAATTTAGAGGGTAATATTCACCCACCAGATTAGAGGCTATAACTGCTCCCCTCCCCGAGAGATTACCCCCTGAAAACCCCCTAATTATACCCAGTCTTTCCCCCACCCCCCACCCTTCCCGCACTAATAGGGGCGACACCCCCCTCCAACAAGGGGTGGAGTGAGAGTAGGAGGGGTCCCTCGCCCCGACGACAGAGTGAGATCCACGATGAGATGAGACCGTGGACCGTGGAGACGACGACGCGAAGCCCGACAGGAGATCAGACGCAGACAGAGCTCGAAGCAGCGACACGATCGTCGCCGTCGACACCAGAAGACCCATCGACGAAGTATATCAGAAGACAGAGAAAAGCACAACGTGGACCGTCGCAACAACGCCGCAATCATGGACGCCAAATGAGTCGATCGACGACGTCGATCACGAGGACAATCGCAGCGCACAGCGCAGACTCGAACCCCAGATGAGTTCGCAATCAGTCGCCGTCGCGACGCAGACGATGACCGCACATCGAGTGCGAGCTCACGCTCTCGCGTGAGTCGATCGTGACGACAACAACGTTGACCGCGACGCGTCTCGACGCAGTCCGACTCGGATCAGCAGCGCGCATCGACCGCGCTTCAACGACGTTGACCGCGCTTCCTTTCGCGTAGTCCAGCGCAACAACTTTCCGCACGTGGGGGTGCGCGCTCACACCGATTCGATCCACGGAGCGACAACACCGATCGACACCGAGACAGCGACGCACGTTGCCCGTGTTGAGCTCGCTGATCGCTCGCGAGAGATGACCGTCGATCGCGTCGCGTTCGCACCGCGCGTTGACCGCGTGGAGTCGCGCATGAGCCGCACCGTCGATCGTTGTCGTCGCCAGCGTGGATCGTCGCCAGCAGCGTGAGCCTGACCCCCATGTGAGTGAGTCGCAAGTGTGGAGTGTGGAGTCGTGAGCGTGGAGTGTGGAGTGTGATGTGTGCCCCGTGGACCGTCGCCTATCGCGTCGTAACTCGGGGGTTACTCTCAGAGGAGATCCCCAATCAACAATCCGTACGTGGGGAAGGGGTTCCAACAAAAGAAAGAGCCAGCGAACACCAACCTTATTCCAGTTCGCGCTGCTCCGTATCGCGGAGCTCACGGAGCAACGCAGTCGCAGGGGTATCCGTCGTTGCCTCCGCGTTTCGAGCAGCAAAGCCCGCTATCTCCGCAGCTGATGGAACCTGCTCGATGACGACGAGCGGGATAATCAACTCTTCAGAGATCGTTATCCCCGTGCTGTCATCGGATTCAACAGAGCAGTTCTAATGAGAAGAGCAACGGAGACGTTGCGAACGGGTATAATATGGTTGCTACAGGTCTGGAATCTGGTTGCGGACGGTGGAGTATAATATACTGGATTTGAACGGTGCTACTATCAGAAATGCCAAACAAGGATTGCGATCTGGGTTCCTAGTTTCTGTTGTTGAAACGATCGATTACCTCGAAGAAACATCCAAACAGGGCGATAACGAGAATAGTTACAAAAATTCCACCGGAATAGTCGATTACGATGCCGTCCGTGAACTGTATAAAATAGGATAACCAGACTCAGCAACGATTCTCACTCTCGACGAGCGTCATGCTATGATGATCGCGTACAGTACGACACAGAGGCCGATAACTGTCACGAGGCCTCGTACGAGCAAGATGATGCCATTTCCCGCACCAGTCATGTCAGCGAGCATGACAGCCACGTAGACGCCTGCCGTCAGCAAACCGATCCCAACGGCAAGGGCTCGCATCTTGGTGGAACCATTACGTCGATATCCACGATACGCCAGCGTAGCGACGAACAGTCCCACAACGGCGGTTACACCGCGGGTTACCAACACCACACTGAGCGGTTCTGCCGTCAGCAGATTCGCGGGTATCATCGTATTTTACCGCCGTACACAGTCCACAGGATCGTTCCTAATCCGACTAATTCACACCCACTGACGAGTATCGAACGACCGGTACTCCCGATATCCGTCGCCGTTGGCAACCCAATACGGAGCAGTTCAGGGACCGTAATCAGAAAAATGAGTCCCACCGCGAGCCAGAGCATCCCGCGGTGAGCCGGTCCTCGACGATAGCCCCGGAGGAGAACCGCAGCGATAGTCAGCGACAACACTACCGAAATGATAGAGAGGACG
>ENA-ORCR01000788-ORCR01000788.1-marine-metagenome-genome-assembly--contig:-NODE-788-length-12577-cov-2.686720_pt1 | contig 12577 bp, 12 predicted proteins | sample MGYA00237782_ERZ508514 | MGnify/ENA primary metagenome ERZ508514 (study PRJEB26185, sample SAMN06268960) | marine metagenome | isolation source: Eden Landing Ponds, San Francisco, CA, USA | place...
AGAGCGAGAACGTCGCCGGCGCCGCCGAAGAACAGGCCGCCGAACTCAACGAGGTGTCGGCCCGTGCCGAGGAACTGACCCGCTACGCACAGTACCTCGGTGACGGCCTCGGCAACTTCGAAACCGAAGAGGAACACGAGTTCGTCTTCCAGACCGGCGCGAGTTCGCCCGACCCGTCCTCGGCCGGCGAGGGCGACGACTCGTAACTCCACCGGCCCGGTTTTCTCGCTGACACGCGTATTACGTCTCCGACGAACGACATCGGCTCGGCTCTCGAAAGTCTTCTGAGTCGACACCACCGCCTTTTATATCAATTCATATATATGGTGCGGCATGCGGAAGAAGAGTCTGGGTGTGGTCGCGTTCGCGGCACTCGTGCTCCTCTCGGGGTGTTCGTACGACAGTACCCTGACCGTCTATCCGGAGGTAGAACAGATCGACGCCGAAGGGGACGGTGAATACAGGGTCGAAGTCACTGCAACACTCGACGGAGACGTGGAAACGACGTATTCGGGGGTCAGGGTGTACGGGTACTCGCTAACGGGTGAGCGAGTGTGTACCGCGGATTACGGAAACATCTCATCGAGTACGTCGACGACGGCGAGACGAAGTGGATCGTTCACATCCGCACCGAGAAAGAGTACAGCGGTCGCGTGTTCCAGCACGATTGACGACACTGCTGTGACAGAGCCTCGAATCGGAATCGGTCTCTGTCCTGGCTGACCCGGCCAGCTCTTGACAGGCCCTGGATCTCTCCGGGTGGTTCGGAGTGACCGGAACCCCCGTTCTCCCCTTCGCGTCGAGTGGACTGTCCACCAGTCGGTGTCGGTCGACCATCCTGTGTACGCAGCCGTGGCGTTCAGTCGTCTGTGAGCCACATCCAGCCATCGCAAGTCTGCACTGATTCGGACTGGAGTCGTCGGTATCTGCGAATATCGGCCGCTTCGGGCGGTCTGACCCCGTTCGTCATATCAGTGTGATCCGAACTCGAAACGGAAGTTTTTGTATAGCGAAATGCAGTTTATCAGTGTGCCTTCGGACAGTCGGCCACTCAGACAAGACAGCTAAAATTCACTTTAGGTGTCACAGGATGGTGTTTCTGTCAACTTTCGATGGAACGAACGGCCCGTAAAGTGGTGGTTCCGTGACCGGCCTCGTTCTGGCACAAACCGGACTGATGCACTCTCGCCTACCCGGGTGGAGTGATCTCCCGTTCGAGGCTAGACCGCGTCCAGTGGTTTCCTTGACGGGGCGCACGACTTCGTGCCAACTCCCCCACCGAAACAGGTTCTCAAGATCCAACAATCGAGCAACCGAACGAGGACAGCAACCCATCGCAAAGAGAGTTCTCTGCCCAGGCTATCCGAAGGCCCACAGGCGTGGCGCGCAGGCGACATAGGCGCTGTACTAGGGCGTCGGTGTCAGGTTGAAGAAGTCAGGTTCGTGGCTGTGCGAGGGACTTCTCAAGACGCCAGCCGTACTTTGTCAGTAAGACAGTGTTCCAAAGCCACGCTCCTCACACGCGGAAACGACTGGGCATACACTCTCGGAACCCGGCTACAGGACCGACTCGCAGGCGTCACCGGACGCCGACTGCGTCCAATCGACAGTGAAAGGCAGGGGGCAACCAACGACCAAGGTGGATCCGTCCCAATCCCGCGGAATTTAACTCTGCACTCCGCATGTCGGCGGGAGAGTCCAGCAAGCCGTGTCCCCGAACAGACGGCGATTCGTGGGAGGTTGAGTCGCTGTAGGGTTGAATCCGGACAGTTTTGGTCGTGGCACTGTCGGTTTGCTACCGAACTCTCCCGCGAACGGACTTCCGTCACAGGACTCGCTTGCTCGACTCGACCAAGCTGCTATCCCTCTGACTTTTCGGTCCCGGACTGGCCTCGGGAAACTAGCCTGCGGATCTACCGTCGAGTGCAGACTGTCACCGAATATCTGGAGGCGACGTGGGACGTGACAGATCCGTCGCCCAGATAGCGATATGCTCTTCGAGGGGTTGCAGAGTGACCTGGACGACCCTGGCCGAGTCTCGCTCTCGGCTGAGGCGGCAACTACTGACTGTCGTTGCTCTACATTCGGATGTTGCGTTCGGATCTGGATAGTGGTGTATTGGTTACATTTTCGCCACAGACTCTATTTTTTAGTTGGGTATATAGAGAAAATGCATAGAGGCAAACCCAAATTTTAGCCTAATATACACTCATTCCGCCGGCTGGTAGTTCCAAATCTACAAATAAGGGTCTTTATCCGTGAGTTTGCACTCATGGTTTGGAATGCACGGGTGAATCAAGTGTCGTGCCGAGTCCGAGGGCGATTGCCGCAAATTCCTCTATTCCCAGACGAGTTATACTGTAAATTTCTCGATTGCATTCGGGCTTCCGACCACCGCGAGGCAGAGCCGTATCAGGGACTGGCGAGTGGTGATCGCCGGTATGTGGCTCAGAGGACGCTTCCTGTCCCGGTTTTCGAATTCCGGCGGGCGACTCGAAGGTGGTGAACCCCTCATTCCGGATGCTCACCCCCAGGGGTTGCGTCGATACGAGCGGCATTCGTTCCGGTGATTCTCGACCTCGACGCGGAAACGACTGCGGTACAGATGGTGCCACGGGAGCACTAGGGGTGTGACTGCGACGTAGTTCGGAACAGAATTGAGGATAGAAATATGTCGTTTAGTATGTAGTCCTCAAGTTCAAGTCTGACGGACTGAAGTATCCATGTCGTGATGGAACGACGCGCGTTCGTAATCGGAATCGGGACGGCCGTTGATAGTATCCGGGTGCTCAACGCTCGGTGGCAACTCCAGTACCGACGGACCGGAAGAGACCGAACCAGAACCGGCTCCGGGACCGAACCAGAAATCGAGCGGTAACACCGATACGAAAGCCCAGTTGGTCGGTGACTATCAGATCGCCTACGAGGGTGTTCAAACTTCTAAGGAGACGCTGAACACGGTTTTCGACTCGTTCGAGAACGAGAACTACAGTCTGGTCACCGCCACGCTATCCGATTTCGAATCGCAGGTAGAGGCCTTCTCGACATCCTTTGAGGAAGCAGCGACTGCAGCTACCGAACTCGGGAACAACGTCGTGAGGCAGGCGTGTACTGCAGGAAAGAACGAGGCGAGTGCGATCGGCAATGCAGGGACCTACATCATGGAGGCGGCGAATCAGGCCGCAAACGAAAATAGTGGCGAGGCACAGACGAAACTCGCACAGGCGCAGGCGGCTCTCGAATCGGCTCAGGAGCACCATCAGGGCGTTCTACAGCCGACTGAGGTGCAGACCCAGATCAACTATACAGGGCCTACGATGTAGTACCGAAAACGGAGCTGATTCGGTAGTTCGGTAGTCTCATCCGAATTCTCGACACCCTGTGGCTGGATGTACCTCACTGTAAAGCGCGTGCCGCTATATCCAACTCCCCAGTCAGTCCGAAGGGGAACCGATCGTCAATCTGACGTCAGAGAGTTGCGTTGCGTCTCGAAGAATATGGGCAGTCTTCGATTTACCACGCCCGAACCGTCTCGGTTCAGGAGTTCCAGCTGACGAGATCGTCGGTGACTTCGGGTACAACGGTGGCTGACAGAGTTTAGTTGGACTTCTATACTCTCGAGAATAGTGGTAGAAAATCGGTAATAGGACATATACGACTTTCTCAGACTGTATCAGTTCATTATCCGTGAGTGTGGACAACGTTCAAGTGGGGTGGTCGAGAGAAATAGATCAATGCCAGACGAAGTGGACACGTCGAGGGTGACGGTCCGAACCTACGTCCCAGCGTATCAGCGCGACGAGTGGGACGACCACGCGGACGACCTGGGCATGAGTCGGAGTGAGTTCGTGAAAACGATGGTGCAGGCGGGACGGCGCGGGTTCGGCGACGATACCGAGAGCGTGTCGACAACCGAGAGCGAGAACCCCGAGAGACCAGATGATTCGGGGCCAGCCCCCAGGGGTAACGGGCTGGAAGACCGGATCGTCGAGGTGCTCGCGAGAGAGGAGTACTGTTCGTGGGACGAACTGGTCGCAGAACTGACCGGCGACCTGGAGTCACGGCTGGAAGACGCACTCCAGGGACTCCAGTCCGACGACAGAGTCCGATACAGCGGGCCGAACGGAGGGTACACGATCGATGAGTAGCGAACAGGAACGGTCGACGGCGATCGAAGACGACCCCATCGCCTACTTCCTCGAGGACGTCCGTTTCCAGGGGAAAAGCGAGCGGACTCGCGACGCGTACGAACGCGTCCTGCGGGAGTTCGAGGCGTATCTGGATGACCGGGGATTGACCGTACGCAGCGCCAACCACCGTGACTGCATGGCGTGGGTCCACCGACTCAGGGGGTCAGTGGGCGAGAGCACCGTGGCGACGTACGCCTCGTATCTCCACCGGTTCTACGACTACATGAGCCAGGTCGGCGCCTTCGAGGACAACCCGATGACGCTGGTCCTCGAGGAAATCGACGAATCGATCAACACCGACCCGCAGCGGCGGGACGTCTCCGTGCCGGCGATGCGGTCGTTCGTCGGTTCGATCGGCCATCCGCTCGACCATGCCGTCGTTCTGACGCTCCTGAAAACCGGAATCCGGGCCGGTGAACTCTGTAATCTGGACACTCGCGACGTTCATCTCGACAGGGCGGCCGACGAATCACCCCACCGGGCCCAGCTCGAGGGGCGACCGAATTCTATATTCGTCGACGACACACCCGCACAGGGACAGACGTACAACGGCGAACGCCGGACGGCCTCGAACAAACGCAAGCGGGCGACGACGATACCGGTCGACGACGAACTCTCGGCCGCACTGACCCGATGGCTGGCGATCCGGCCCGACAGCCCCTCACCGGCGGACCCGTTGTTCGTCGGGACTACCGAGGGATGGGGCGAGCGGCTCGATCCGCAGGCGGTGCGTCACGTCGTCGAACGGTACGCCCGCGACGCGGGCTGGTACCGGACGGGGGGCGGCGCCGCCGAGAACGTCACGCCGCATTACTTCCGCCACTTCTTCACGACGCATCTGCGAGACAGGACCGGTGACCGCGGCGTGGTCAAATACCTGCGCGGCGACGTCGCCGACGACGTGATCGACACCTACACCCACAACTGGGGCGATCAGGTCCGAGAGACGTACGAAGCGAACGTCTACCGGCTGTTGGGGTAATTTCGGGCCGTTTTGTTGGCTCAGAAACGACACCGAATGCGTCGCGAGTCGGACGCGTAAATCACATACCGCTATACAAAATCTCTTGCCTGTGGTTGCCACAGTTTCGGAAGATGGTTTGAAACTGGCTACTTCCTGCCGGATTGTGCGCCGCAAACCGTACTCACACCATCCAAACCTGACTCCTCACACTCATCATACGGTTACTCGCCACCTTCCTCACTAATCATCGAGAAGACGCACAGCGTTGTCACTCGCCGCCCTGCGAACTCGGCCCGTCTTCGTATTCTATCCGAGTGGATCTAATCCAGCGGCGACAACCTCTGCACACTCACCGGCTGTCAGTACTGGACTGTACTCGAACTCCTCAACCGAACTCACAGCTGCCTGCAAAAGAAAACTCGTTACTCGCCACACGTTATACAAGAGAACAGCAAACACGAAATAGAACAGCCGCACCCGGTAATCCTTCGACGACGTTTTCGCCAAGAAATCACTCTTTAACGACTTGTACTCAGCTTCAATCTGCCAGCGTCGGCTGTACCGCTGACAGAACGACACTGCTGTATCCGGTCCAACATCCACGTTCGTCACAAACACCACCGTCCTCACCGCTCGACGACGGCACGTACAGAAACCGACACCCGTGTGATCCGGATTCCACTTCGACCCGTGCTCGCTCTACTGCTACTTGCTCACCGCGTGCCGTCATTTTCTCAAGCACGTCCTCTTCAGTTGGCTCGCGTCGTGTCGGAATCAAATAGTTCACATCGAGGTTCGACAACGTCTGAAATACGTCCTTGGAATCGAACTCGCGGTCGCACAGCACCGTCTCAATCGGGACGTGCTGGCTCGCCCGCCGTACTAACCGTCGCACCACGCGGTGTATCTCGTTCGATGGATTCTCGTCCCACGGCGAACTCTCTCTGACTGGCTCAACCGCCAGTATCAACGGCACATTATATCCGACAACCGACAGCGTGGCGAACTTGAACGCTCGCTCGTCGCCTTCGATCCCACTCACCATCTCCATCCCCTCGGTATCCCCGTAGTACGGTACGGTTGTGATGTCGATAGCGACCGTTACGGGCCGTCGAAATGCCGCTTCCGATGAGATCGTCGACGTAAGCTGGGATACTGCTTTGTCAACGCCCTCAATCAAGCGTTTAGACACCGGCCTCAACCCACGGTGGTGGCTCCACACTGGTGTCACCGGTCCGGCTGAACCGGACTCTTTCTGTGATTACCCGTGGTCCAGAGCGGTACGCGACCGTTTGTTTCGTCTTGATCTGCTGGACGTATCCCTGCTGATTCACAAGGAGTGTCATCGATGCATTTGAAGCGACGTGCGTGTCGTTCAAATCCGCCGTCACACGGTAGAATTGGGTCCCGTCTCGGGTGAACGACTCGACTGTTGTGTTCTGCCGGGTACTGTATCTGTAGATGAGTTGCCGATGGAGCGCCCTGTTGAGTCTAACCGAGGTGTTGAGCAGTTGGACTTGCCGGATTTGGACCTCCGTACCTGATTCGACACGAACGGTCGTCTCGTTTCCGTGTCGCCACGCTGAAATTCGTTCTGGAGCCTGCCGATAGCTTCTCGGCGCATCGCCGGTGGCCGTTGTATTCTCGGTTGCGAGCGCCCGTACTGGCCGTCGCGGATCAACGTGCCACGACCGATTGACCGTAGCGGTGAATGTGTTGTTAGCATCTCGAATTGTTGTTGTCGATCGGACAGTGAACGGTTGCGATCGAAGTGTTGCAGTATGTGCTTGAGTCAACGTGCTCGTGTCCGTTACATCATCCGCGGTCAATTCAGGGGAGGACTGTGAGCTGTTGGTTGGTGCAGTACATCCTGCAATAAGCAGCAGACAGACGACACAGACTGTCACCAACTGGATAGACCGTTTCACTGGGGTAACACCTCCGGGAAACCGGAGAAGTAATAGTAGATCTCTGCGGCACCAGAACAGACGAGAAGCCCGCCAGCAATCCGATAGATTGTCCGGGTGTGAGATCTGAGCGTGGCCGTGATCGACGAGCCACCGAGGGACGTTACGCACGTGAATACGGCAAGCATCGAGCTCATTCCGACCGCATAGGTGAGTGCACTGGCAGCACCGAGTAGCGGACCTGCAGACATCCCCTGAAGGATAATGGCGATGAACAACGGCGCAGTACACCCCGCTGCAGCACCAGCGTACAGCGCACCGAAGACGAAGAACCCGCTGAGTGAGCGTTTTCGCTCTGGAAGTCGGACAATCGACTGAGACGGCTTCCAGTCAGCCATCATCAGGCTCCCGGCGACAACGAAGAAACTTCCAACGATGAGTTCCATCAGTGCGATTTCAGCCAGCGCTTGTGCACCGAGAAACGCTGTTGTGCCTGCTAGACTACCGTACACGACCGTCATCCCGGCCCCAGCGAACGCACTGAAGAGCACCGCACGAGTGAGCGGGTGGCGGATCCGTGCGACTACTGTACTTGTCCCTGTTGCAGAAGCCGGGGATCCACCATCAACAGCAGATACAGTATCACTCAGAAAATACGAGAGATATCCGGGGAGCAGCGGAAAGGCACACGGGGCGAAGAAAGTCGCTGCTCCAGCGGAAAACGAAAGGCCAAACAGGGACGAAAGTGCAAGTTCAGCCATCCTCACGCCTCCAGTAGCGACTCAACCACGGAGTTGAACTCCTCGAATGTCCGTGCGCTGACTGCTGGTTCGTCCCCTATTGCAGGAGTCCCATCACGGTCGAATACGAGATTCGTCGGGTAGCTATTCGCGTTCCATCGGTCAGTCGCAACTAACCCTGGATCCTTCACTACTGGCCACGTGCCTTCGTATTCGTCCCAAAACTGCTTGATGAGCGTCTCGTCCACTTCGGGTGTGATCGAGATTATATGAAGTGTCTCAGTGTCGTATGCGGCCCGCAACTTTCGGAAATCCGGCATCTCTTCCTGACACGGGCGACACCACGTCGCAAAGAAGTTCAACAGTACGATTTTCCCGTCTGGTTTGAGTGTGACCTCACCATCGGGAAACCCATCATGAGTGACGACAGACGGGAGAGCTAACTTAGAATTCGTGTCTTTCTCGCTGTTCTCAGCTGTTGTGTCGGGTGGAGACTGTGACGTTGTTGTCGTGGGGGACCCACGACTCCCACACCCCGTCAGGCTTACTGCGAGTCCGGTACTCACCGTTGCAAGGAATCCTCTGCGGTTACTGGAGGACATACGCTGTCTGTGAAATTCTGGATTGGACGGTTATATCCTGTCTGGAAGGTAAAACCCGCATTTTATCTTTTCTGAACGCTCTATAAACGGTCCAACGGAGGACCCACTCGGAATTATCTCTCAGAAACGGAGATGCCGGTGAACAGCGAAGAGTATACCCCGGAAAACTGGTCGCTACTTACTGTTAGCACTCAAGAGATGCGGACCCGGAACGGGTTTCACAGGAGTATGCCCAACTCCTTCTCCAACCACTTCATGAATCGAGAGAGCTTGATACGCGGCTTCTTTCGCGTCTCAATCACACCAGTATGTCCTGCGTCAGGAGATCAACGAGCCACCAGATGCACAACGGGATCGCTGTCTGATTCTCCTTGTCAGCTGTCTCTGCGTCCGCGGGCGGTTGCTCACTGTGCTCGTATTGGTCCTCATCAGGGTCGCTCGATAGCCCGATAATTGATGTCCTGAATCGCTCTTTTGAAACGACAGTGACTTCTCGTTGTCTGAAACTTGTAGAGTGAACCGATTTCGTGCTCTGTTCGCTTGTACACAACCCGTGAACGTTTCGTGTCGTTCGCAACTCAACTCTTGCGGCGTCCGGAGTCACTCTGCCTCTCGAAACCCCTAGAGAGTGTAAGAAGAGCTGCGTTCCACGAGGAACACGGAATCACTCAACAGGCCGTTCTCTGAGATGACCGACGGGAGTTGGACCGATAGCTGAGCCGCGGTCGTGGATGCAGGACATTACCTGAACACGTTCGGGGTACACCCCAAGGGGGCATGGGTCGTAGCGCAGAGCAAGTACATGTTCGACGACCTCGACGTGGACCGGCAACCCCTCGTTCTGATCTGGGAGGTGACGCAGGCGTGCGGGCTCGCCTGCCGCCACTGTCGGGCCGACGCGAAGCCCGAGCGCCACCCCGACGAGCTGACGACCGAGGAGGGAAAGGCGCTCCTCGACGACGCCGCGGAGTTCGGCGACGGCCAACTGGTGGTCCTCTCCGGCGGCGACCCGCTCGCCCGCGACGACCTCACGGAGCTGATCGCGTACGGTGACGACCTCGGTCATCGGATGACGATCACGCCGAGCGGAACGGCGTCGCTGACCCCCGACCGCGTCGAGGCGCTTGCAGACGCAGGGATCCAGCGGATGGCGCTCAGTATCGACGGCGCGACCCGGGAGAGCCACGACCGGTTCCGCGGCGAGGAGAGCTTCGAGGACACGCTGACCGCTGCGCGGGCCGCCCGCGAGGCCGGACTCCCGCTCCAAGTCAACACCACCGTCTGCGCCGAGACCGTCGACGAACTCCCGGCGATCCGGGACAGAGTGCGAGATCTCGGCGCGGTGCTGTGGAGCGTCTTCTTCCTCGTGCCGGTCGGCCGTGGCCGTATCCTCGACCCGATCCCCCCGGAGCGCGCCGAGCGGGTGATGGAGTGGCTCCACGACGTCGCCGAGGCGGAACGATTCGGTGTCAAGACGACCGAGGCGCCGTTCTACCGCCGGGTCGGACTCCAGCGAGACGGGAACGACGGCGCGGCCCGCCGGAGGGGCGGGATCACGGCCGGGCGCGGCTTCGCCTTCGTCAGCCACACCGGGGAGACGTATCCGTCAGGGTTCCTCCCGAAGTCAGCGGGCAACGTCCGGGATCGCTCCGTGGCCGACATCTACCGGAACGCGGAGCTGTTCGAGTCGCTCCGGGATCCGGACCGGTTCGAGGGGAAGTGCGGCGCCTGCGAGTTCAGACAGGTCTGCGGAGGGAGTCGCTCTCGGGCGTTCGCCGCGACCGGGGACCCCCTGGGGAGCGACCCGCTCTGTCCGTACGTTCCGGACGGATACGACGGTCCGCTTCCCGATCGGTCGCTGGCGGATTGAGAGACGAGGGCCAGTACGAAGGTCTCGAACCTGTCGAAATCGAGTGTTGATCGGGCGAAGACCTCAGTTTTCGGCAGGTTCCCGAGACCGTTCGATCGGCGGCGGCGAGGTGATCTCTCCCTCTGTGAGGTAACACTGTGGGTCCGGTGCGTCGAGGTCGTCGTGGACCGTCAGCGCGCGCAACCGGGACCCCCCGCGACAGATATCCCGATACTGACACCGGCTACACCGACCGTCGAGGTGTTCCTCCCGGTTGCGCAACCGGCGGAGCAACGGGTCAGTCTCGTCCTCCCAGATGGCGCCGAACGGACGGTCCCGGACGTTGCCCAGCGAGTAGCCCTGCCAGAACTGCGTCGGGTGGACGTTCCCCCGATAGTCGACGTCGGCGACTCGCTCGCCGGTGGGGTCGCCGCCGTTGCGCCGGAGGTAGCGGTAGATCCGTGTGGCCGTTTCCCGACCGAGGTGTTCGGCAGCGTACTCCACGAGGTACGCGGCGTCGGCGTAGTTCCCGACCAGGAGCGTCTCGATCTCGTGGCCGTCGTCGTGATACTCCCTGGTGAGGTCACAGAGGCGTTCGACGGCCTGGCGTTTCTCCATCGGCTCTAAGTCGACGTCAACGATCTCGCTCCCACGTCCGCCGTAGTCCAGGTGATAGAAACAAAAGCGGTCGACGCCGACGTCGTGGAGCAACGCGACGACGTCCTCGAGGTCCTCGGCGTTTCGCTCGGTGATCGTATAGCGGAGACCGGTCTTGAGGCCGGCGTCGAGACACGCCTCGATCCCCCGGACGGCGGCGTCGAAAGCCCCCTCCTGTCCGCGGAACCGGTCGTTGCGTTCGGGCATCCCGTCGACCGAGACTCCGGCGTACTGGAGTCCGGCGTCGCGGAGTTCCCGCGCCTTCTCGGGCGTGATCAGCGTTCCGTTGGTCGAGAGCACAGGGCGCAGTCCGAGGTCCGCAGCGTAGGCAACGAGTTCTGTCAGGTCGTCCCGAACGAGGGGTTCGCCCCCGGAAAAGAGTACGACCGGCACGCCATACTCCGCCAGTTCGTCGAGGAGTGCCTTTCCCTCGGCCGTGGTCAGTTCCCCGGGAGCGACTTCGCGGTCGGCGCTCGCGTAACAGTGCTCGCAGTAGAGGTTGCACTGTCTGGTCAGGTTCCAGACGACGACCGGTCGACGCTGCCGTCGCTCCGTGATCTGCGTCTCCGAGGACTCGTCGGCCGCGTCGTATCGAAGCCCATCGCTCTCCGCGTCCAGGTCACAGAGGAGTTTGCTGATCGATATCATGGTTTCGAGAGCCGCCGTCGGTCGTTGCGCTCATGTTCCGATAGTTCGCGCAAAAGTCCAATAGTGTTCTGTCGATAGTGTTCGTCGGAGGAATGCGGCGGGCCTTCGAGATATGTACACCTGCTCCCGAATCGATTCCCCCGTCCCCATACACCCGCAGGGCAGCTACTGGGAGTGTATAATGAGTAACGGAATCAGCCCTCCAGGGACTGGTCTCTCACGGCGTGACTTTCTCGTAGCAGCCGCGGGTATCGGTACCTCGGCTCTCGCAGGCTGTTCGACTGGTGCGCCAGCTGCACCAGCAGCCGCGAACAGAACGGAGACTACGGCACAGGCGACCGTGACGGACCATTCGAGCCCCACTCTCGAAAAGTGGGTCGACGAGCTACCCCGGCCGGGAGTTATCGAACCGACCGGAACGAAAGACGGACAGCCACATTACGAGGTGGAAATGCGGGAAGTCGAGCAACAGATCCACCGTGACCTCCCAGCCACGACCGTCTGGGGGTACGACGGACAGTTTCCCGGCCCGACGATCGAAGCCGAACAGGGTGAGCCGATCTACGTCCGGTGGCAGAACAAGCTTCCGGACGACCACCTCCTGCCGGAGGATACCACCATTCACAGCGATATCGTCCCGTACGATTCTCCGGGTTCACGGGTTGTGACCCACCTCCACGGCGGGAACATCGAAGCCGCGAGTGACGGCGAACCACAGGCGTGGTTCACGCGGGACTTTCAGGAAACGGGGCCCGGATTCGAGAAGGAAGACTACTACTACGTAAACGACCAGCCGCCAGCGACCCTCTGGTATCACGACCACTCGCTCGGGATCACACGGCTGAACGTATACGCCGGACTCGCAGGCTTCTACCTCCTTCGGAGCGAACACGAACGGGGTCTCGATCTGCCGGAAGGCGAGTACGAGATCCCGCTCGTACTTCAGGATCGAAGCTTCGACGAGGACGGGTCGTTGCACTATCCGACAGCCGTCCCGGACGAACAGGGTGATGGAGATGG
>ENA-ORCR01000789-ORCR01000789.1-marine-metagenome-genome-assembly--contig:-NODE-789-length-12553-cov-3.863738_pt1 | contig 12553 bp, 14 predicted proteins | sample MGYA00237782_ERZ508514 | MGnify/ENA primary metagenome ERZ508514 (study PRJEB26185, sample SAMN06268960) | marine metagenome | isolation source: Eden Landing Ponds, San Francisco, CA, USA | place...
GAAGACCGAGGGGGACGCCTGGGTCTGCGGTAGTTGCGGCTACGAGGAGTCACGCAACGCCGAAGAGGAAGCACAGACCGCCGTCACCACGACGGGCCAGGAAGAGACGGAGGTCATCGACACCTCCGACGTCGACGCCGAGGACATGGGGCCCACGACGGACGCCCAGTGCCCGAAGTGTGACAACGACCGTGCGTTCTGGGAGATGAAACAGATCCGCGCCGCCGACGAGAGCGAGACGCGCTTTTTCACCTGCACCGAGTGCGAGCACAAGTGGCGCGAAGACGACCACTGACTCGCGACTGACGCGCCTCACCGACCCCGCCAGCCATGCCACGACGCGCACCCGACGGCGGCGTCCCCGCGCCCGCCGTCTCTGCGGCCCGACTCGACGGACGCTGGGAGCGCGTCGAAGCCACGACCGAGACGCTGTTCGGGGTCGAGGGCGCCGACGTCCGCGGCCATACCGTCGTCTTCGAGGACACCGAACTCCGGCGTGCAGTCCGTGCGGTGACCGAGGACGCCGTCGACCAGTCCTGGCGCTTTCTCTTCGCGACCAGACTCGGCTTTCGCCCGCCGCTCGCACCGGGTATCGGTCCTGCGATGGTGCTGCCGACCGTCAGGTCGGAAGCCGTGGGTCGCTTCGCCGAGGACCTCCAGGCCCGCGGCGTCACCGACGTCGGGCGCGGCCGTCGCGAGCGTCTTCGGACCGAAGACCGCACCCGCGTGACGCTCCGACAGCTCACGGGGACAGTATCGCTCGGGGAGGCAGTGGTACCGGTCGAAGGGTGGGTGGGGGCCTGGACCGCGGGCGACATCCACGTCGCCGGTGGTGCCTATCCACGCACTGGACTGCGCGACGTGCTGGAGCACGAGAGCGCCGACCTCGAGGCTGTCGAGGACTCAGACGGCCTCCTCGACGGCCGGCCCGAGGACTACCGGTCGGCGCTGTTCGAGTTCGTTCGATCGGTCGGGTGACGGTGTGAAAACTGACGGGCAGACGTCCCGAGTCGCTACACGCGGCGCGCGAACGTGAGATAGCCCGTGTGACCGACGCCAGCCGTCGACGGCCGGGACCCGCGGTCGTCGAAATCCATCTCTCGCTGGATGGTCTCCAGCGTCTCGACCTGCGAGAGGCCGACGTCGTGGGCCGCCGCGACGACGTCCCGCGTCTGCTCGACGAACGGTGAGTAGACCGCGACGTAGCCACCGTCTCTGAGTAGATTCGGCGTTCGCTCGACCATCGTCGGTGCGTCCCCGGTGTCCAGGGTGATCACGTCGTAGCGGTCCAGATCACCCAACTGTTCGGTCACGTCACCTGTTCGTACCTCAACGCGGTCGGCGACGCCGGCGAGCTCCATGTTCTCGCGTGCCACCTGGGCGAACTCCGGGTCGCGCTCGAACGTCGTCACGCTCGCACCACAGCGACCGAGGTACGCGGCGAGCACGCCGGTGCCCGTGCCAGCGTCGAGGACGTCGTCCTCGGTGGAGACGCCGGTGTGACCGACCACGAGGCCGATGTCGCGAGGCATCATCGGTGCGCCCGTCCGCTCGAAGTGGTTGAACAGGTCCGGCCCGCGGAGTTTCCGGGCGGTGAACGCCTCGCCGATGTGCGTCTCGACGATATCGCCCGGTTCGACGTCGTCTGGTACCTCCAGGACGCCCAGATCGCACTGGTGGGTCTCACCAGGTGCCAGCAGGTACTCGCGACCCTTCTCCTCCTGGACGAACAGCAGCGTCACTCTACTCGCTCGATCGCTGCCGCGAGGTCGCCGTTCGTCGCTTCGAGGGCCTCGCGTGCCTCGTCCTCGCCGACGCCCGCTCGCGTGGCGACGAGTTCGACGTCTTCCTCCGGGATTGCGGCCTCGGCGTCCTCGTCGGTCCCGTCATCGTCGGCGTCGCCCTCGCCGAGCGCGTGGGATTCGGGTTCGCCGACGATGGTGTAGGTCTGCTGGCCCTGGGCGTCCATGCGCTGGACGTCCGCGTCGGTGAACACCAGTTCTTCGTCAGGTGTTTTGATGATAACCTCCTCGGCATCGAGGTCCTGCATGTCGATGCCCATCTGCTTCATCATCTGCTGCATCTTGCGGTCGTTCATGCCACCGCCTCCTGGGAACATACACTGACTTCTGGTGCCCGGCGCAAAAAGCCTTAACAACCACCTTTTTCGCGGAGGGGTCGCCGCGCGACCCCTCCGCCAAAAACGTGGGCGAAAAAGGCCGCTCGCGCGGAGCGCGAGCGGTGAACCGGCGCCTTCGGCGCCGGATGCTCAGACCCTGCGAACATCCGAAATGGCGCACGCTGTCGCGCGTTTTATCGCGCGACGGTAGCCGTGCGAGGTCTTCGCGAGCGTAGCGAGGGAAGACTCGTCAGAGCTTGCTCTGACGGTGGATGAGCGAACGGAGTGAGCGAATCGGCTGGGGAGGCGGGTGGCTGTCTGTGGTGCTGTGCGGTTGCGGTAGTGGTTGCGGTAGTTGCTGCGGTCCTGGTGGACTGAAAGGGCGAGGTCCGGTGGCGGGCGGTGCGCGACCCCTATCCGAGCGCAGCGAGGATATGTCGCGCAGCGTCCGCGAGCGGGCCGAGGGCTTTCATCGGTCGCCGTCGTCACCGGTTGAGTCGACTAATAGCGAGCGGGCCGAGGGCTTTCGGCGCGTGGTGGAATCTGCTGTCGTACTCACTGTTAGGGAGCGGGCCGAGGGCTTTCATCGGTCGCCGTCGTCACCGGTTGAGTCGACTCATAGCGAGCAGGCCGAGGGCCTTCATGCTGCAATGGGAAATTCGGCTGCTTCTGAACAGGGTCGTTCCAACGGAAAACACCAACACCCAGCGGCGAGTCTCACGCAACGAACGGCACCTTCGAGTCCCGAAACAACTCAGTCTCCGTCGTCTGCTTCAGCCCCGTCCCGCACGAACACGGCCACTCCGGTCTCGAAGTCGAGCATGCCCTGGCCGCTCAGTTCCGCGCGGCCGACGGCGAGGACGTCGCCGCGTTCGTGCGTCAGGAGGACTTCGTCACCGGGACGGATTGCCGGGTCGGCGTCGCTGACGAACTTGGCGAAGGCGTTGCGGCCCTCGCGGACGAACGGTTCGCTCTCGTCGCCGACGACGACGCGATAGCGGCCGTCACTGAGCGCATCGTTCAGTCGCTTCCCGCCGGCGAGTCCGAGTGTGAACCGACCGTCGGTGGCGTAGGTGACGAGCCGACCGGCGTCGCTTTTGACCTGCCGCGGGCGGCCGGAACTCGTGTGGGTCACGTCCAGGTCACCCGCGTCGAAGAGCGCTCCACCGGCACCCGCGCCCCACTGGTAGTCGGCCACTCGAGTTAACATCGACCTATCGCGCTCGTCCATCGACCGGTGATTCCCGCTGGCCGGTCTTGTATCTGTCTTCCTCCCCCGTCCACTCAGCACGATAGTGGGTTGAGGAATGCTACCAAACACCAAAATATACAGTATCAATCACGATCGATCGTGCCTTTGTCACGGGGTTTCAGGTGAATTTATACGGATCGATTACTAAACTGCGACCGTCATGACAACAACGGATTCACGAAAAGTGGCGTTTGGCCTGCTGTTGCTCGCCGTCAGTACCGTTCTCATCTTCGGGCCGGGAGCGCTCGACGTGGCGGTCCCCATCTTCGCGATCGCGGCGGGTACCCTCGGGCTCGCCGCCGGTGCCCTTCTCGTCGGGACGTCGGACTCGGGTCGCCCGGTCTGAACCGGCCGGTCAGTTCTCTCGGTTCTCTGCTGACTCTCCACCTCTCTCAGTTCTGTCGATTGTTTTCGAGCGTTGAAACGCGGCGCGACCCGCTAAATCGTGTTGCATCTTTATTCATCTAGAATCCGGTGCTAGTGACGCAACATGTCAGGTGAGCAGTCACAAGAGGACGTCATGGTCGAGTGGTATCGCAACCGGATTGCGGAACCGACGACGACGGACGAGGTGTACGGGTACTGGGTGTTCGTCTTCGGTATCTTGCTGGGGATTCTCGGTATCCTGCTTTTCCTGACGAGTGACGTCCAGACGGCGACGACTCCCGGGAAGTTCGGTATCGGGCTGGCGGCCATCTCGCTGGTCCTGTTGATGATCGGTCCGGTGATCCGACTGCCACTCCAGCGGACGGCCAATCGCATCGCTTACGCCGGCGGTGCGGTCGCACTCCTTGGTGTCGTCGGCTTCCTGGTCGCGTACCCCGGCTGGCGACAGGACGGCCTCGCAATCCCGATCATCACGCTCTTCGCGTTCGGCGTCGTGCTGATCGCGACCGGTGCTGCGCTGGTCCCGGTCATCAGCGGGACTCGCAGGGTGCCCGACACTGCGACCGTCGCCGAAGCAGACCCGGCCGAGTCCCCCATGGCCGAACCTGAGCCCGAACCGGAACCGGAGCCCGAACCGGAACCGGAGCCCGAACCAGAACCGGAGCCCGAGCCAGAACCGGGGCCCGAACCGGAACCGGAGCCCGAGGCCCAGAAGAGCAAGGCTCGCTTCGAGGTGTTCCGGGACCGTGGCGGCAAGTGGCGCTGGCGCCTCCGGCACCAGAACGGGAACATCATCGCCGACAGTAGCCAGGGCTACAGTTCCCGACAGAAAGCCGAACAGGGCCTCGAGAGCGTCCGGAAAAACGTCGGTGGCGCTCCGGCGATTCGCCAGGAGGTCGAAGTCGAGGAGGAGGCGGACCCGGGCATCCAGCCCTATCCGCCGGGCGAGAGCCAGGGCACGTTCGAGGTGTTCGAGGACACGGCCGGCGAGTACCGCTGGCGGCTCGTCCACCGGAACGGGAACATCATCGCCGACGGTGGCGAGGGGTACGCCGACCGGGAGTCCGTCGAGGAGGCGGTCGAAGGCGTCCAGGCCTACGTCGGCGAGGCGGACTACCTCAGCATCGACCCGACGGCCTTCGAGGTGTACGAGGACGCCGCCGACGAGTGGCGCTGGCGGCTGATCCACCGGAACGGTGAGATTCTCGCCGACAGCGGAGAGGGATACGCCGAGCGCACGAACGCCCAGGACGGTATCGAGAGCGTTCGTGACACCGTCGGCGACGACGACGCGTTCGAGATATACGAGGACGCCGCGGGCAAGTACCGCTGGCGCCTGGTGGCGAGCAACGACGAGATAATCGCCGACGGCGGCCAGGGCTTCGCCACCGAACGCGGGGCTCGCGATTCGATCAAACGCGTCCGGGAACACGCGCCCGAGGCGTCGATGCTCGACTACAGCGACGCGGCCTTCGAAGTGTACGAGGACACCAGCGGTGCGTACCGCTGGCGGCTTGTCCACGAGAATGGCCAGATCATCGGCGATAGCGGCCAGGGATACGCCTCACGGAGCGGCGCGATCGACGGCCTCCAGAGCGTCAAGCGCAACGCGCCCAACGCCGAGGTCGAGGATCTGGACGCCGACGACGAGTCCGACGGAGCGACCGCCGACGTCGAAGACGAGTAACGCTCACCCGATCCGCGCCGTGGGACACGTGGCTCGACGCCACACCGCGGCCGTGGTTCAGAGCAGGAACTCCTCGGTCGCTTCGCTCATGTCGGTGAAGTGGTCGGCGGCGTCGATCAGTTCTTCAGCGGTCGATTCCTGGAATGCCATGACCTCGGTGCGGACGCCCTCGTGGCGCAGGTGCGAGCAGAGTCGCGAGAAGTCACCGTCACCGGTGGCGAGCACGACGGTGTCGACGTGATTCGCGAGCGTGACGGCGTCGAGACTCATGCCCACGTCCCAGTCGGCTTTCTTCGACCCGTCGCCGAAGGTCTTGATGTCCTTGATCCGCGTTTCGAAGCCGATGTCGACCAGTGCGTCGAAGAAGGACTCTTCTTCGGGGGCGTCGGCGCGGATGACGTACGCGACGGCGCGGGTTAGCTGGCGGTCGGCGACGGCCGCATCGAGCAGCGAGGAGTAGTCGATGTTGCGCGTGTAGAGGCTGCGGGCAGTGTGATAGAGGTTCTGCGCGTCGGCGAGAACCGCGACGCGCTGTCCCGGATGGACGTTTTCCATGCGTGTGCGTGGAGGTGCCGTCCGGATAGCTCTTTGGCTCTGCTCAGGTCCAGGCGCGGAGACACGCCAGCGAGCAGAACCGAACGTCGACCGTCGAGGAAGCGCCACCGTCCGTTCGTGGGTTCTCACTCCCGTCCGAACCGTCGTCGGCCTCGACGTGCGCGCGGAGCGTGTACGCTGGTGGACCGTCGGCCTGGCAATTGGCACATTGCATACGTCTGTGCTAGGGACCCACACACTTCGTAATGGGTTCTATATCGTCGTTCTCGACACTGATTCCGATGGAGGCGGGCCATGCTCGGCCATCGATCCCACGTGTCTTTAGGAGTCTCCGGGACCCATTGCAGCTATGACCGGACAGGCACTGTTCATCGGCGGGACCCGTTTCATCGGGCGCCACGCCGTCCACGAGTTCCGCGACGCCGGCTACGACGTGTCGGTCTTCCACCGCGGCGAGCACGAGAGCCCATTCGCCGACGAAGACGGGGTCGACCACCTCCACGGCGACCGCACCGACGACGGCGACCTCGCCGACGCCGCCACCGCCGCCGACCCCGACGTCGTCCTGGACCTCGTCGCGTACAACCCGCGGGACGTGCGCACCGCGACCCGTGTCTTCGACGACGTGGACGCGTACGTCTACGTCTCCAGCGGCGCGGCCTACGGCGCCGAGGACGTCCCAAAACGTGAGGGCGAAACCGCGCTCGAACCCTGTTCCGACGAGCAGGCGACCGATGACTCTCACGAAACGTACGGCGCCCGCAAAGCCGAGGGCGACCGCGCGGTCTTTTCCGCCGCGGCCGATGGGGTCAACGCGATGAGCCTCCGCCCCTGCGTCGTCTACGGCCCGCACGATTACACGCGCCGCTTCGACTACTGGATCCAGCGTGTCGCCACCTACGACCGGGTGCTCGTGCCGGGCGACGGGACGAACCTCTGGCATCGCGTCAGCGTCGAGAACGTCGCACGCGCCCTCCGCGTCGTCGCCGAGGACGGCGACCCCGGCGAGGCCTACAACGTTGGCGACTGGACGTTGCAGACGCTTCGGGACACTATCGAAACCATCGCAGACGTGCTCGATACCGACGTGGAACTCGTCCACGCGGGCGAGCGCGAACTCGCAACGGCTGATCTCGCCCCGGAGGACTTCCCGCTCTACCGGGACCCGCCACACCTTCTCGATACGAACAAACTTCGGTCGCTCGGGTGGGACCCAGTCCCGCCGGAGACTGCCATCGCGGAAACGGTCGAGGCAACCCCCGAACAGGAGGCCGCCGCGGCGCAGGAAGGGCCGGACCGTGCGGCCGAGGAGCGAGTGCTGGGCGTGCTGGACACGCTCTAACTCACCGGGGCAGGCGGTGCTGGCACGTCGCTGTGACGGAACGATTTTTCACCCCTCCCCCGGGAGGTAGGGACATGTTCGACAAGTCGACCTGGATTCGGCTCCCGCGGAACGTGGTGGTCGGCCACGGCGTCCTCGACCAGACAGTCGCGGCCGTCGACGAACTCCACCTCGCGGGGGATCCACTGATCATCACAAGCCCGACGCCCGCGAAAGTCGCCGGTGAGCAGGTCGTCGCGGGCTTCGCCGACGCGGGCTTTGATCCCCTGGAGATCCGGATCGAGGAAGCGTCCTTCGCGGCCGTCGAGGAAGTCATCGAGGTCGCGGCGGACGAAGACGTCGGCTATCTGGTCGGCGTCGGCGGCGGCAAAGTCATCGACGTGACGAAGATGGCCGCCGAGGACGTCGGCAAGGGCTTCGTTTCGGTTCCGACCGCCGCGAGCCACGACGGTATCGTCTCCGCCCGGGGCTCGATTCCGGAGGGCGACACCCGTCACAGCGTCGCCGCCGAACCGCCCCTCGCGGTCGTCGCGGACACCGAAATCCTCGCCGACGCCCCCTGGGAACTGACGACCGCGGGCTGTGCCGACATCATCTCGAACTTCACCGCGGTGCGGGACTGGGAACTCGCCCATCGCCTGAAGAACGTTCGCTATCACGAGTACGCCGGTGCGCTCTCGCAGATGACCGCCGAGATGCTCGTCGAGAACGCCGACTCGATCCGTCCGGAACTCGAGGAGTCGGCCTGGATCGTCACCAAGGCGCTCGTCTCCTCCGGCGTCGCGATGTCGATCGCTGGCTCCTCTCGCCCCGCCTCGGGCGCCGAACACCTCTTCTCACACCAGCTAGACCGGATCGCGCCAGACCCCGCGCTTCACGGCCACCAGGTCGGTGTCGGCTCGATCATGACCGAGTATCTCCACTCCGGGCCGAAGGGACAGTGGCGGGACATCCGCGATGCGCTGGCGAGCATCGACGCGCCGACGACCGCCGACGAACTGGGTATCGAGCCCGACGTCGTTATCGAAGCGCTGACCACTGCCCACGAGATTCGGGACCGCTACACGATTCTGGGCGACGGCATGAGCGAAGCCGCCGCGCGCGAAGCCGCGGGCGTGACCGGCGTCATCTGAGTCCGGACCGCTGGGGCGCTCGCCCGGCGTGCTCTGCGTTCAGTCCACGGAGTAGTGGTTCAGACGGGCGACGGCGTGATTGTAGGCCCACCAGGAGACGACTGCAGCGATGCCGATGCTCGCACCGACACCGACAGCGAGCGTCGCCGGGTTCATCGTCCCAGTGAGTGCGAACTCGCCGAACGCGCCCAGCCCGGGCGCACCGACCAGGACCATCCCGATGGTGTAGACGGCCGAGGCAGACTTGTTCGGGATCTGGACGCTCCCACCGAGGAGCCCCTCAGAGCCGGGCGGGTAATGCATCCCGACTGCGAGCGAGAGAAACGGAGCGAGGATCACCATCGAAACGGAGTAGACGCCGATGCTGGCGACCAGGAAGGCAAACGGGATGCCGACGCCGATTGCGGTTCCGAGCGTGGCGCCGACGAGGATTGGGAGGGCGGGGAGGATGACTGCGTAGGCCTTCGCGCGGACCACGGACTCGCTGGAGAGGCCCGAGGTCAGGAGCGTCGGGAGGGCGTCGCCTTCGGTTCCCAGCGGATTCAGGGTGAAGCCGCTGCCCGACGCGAGCGACCCGGTGAAGGCGACGATCGGTGCGTACATCGCTGCCGAGAAGGGGCCGCTGTAGACGAGTTGCTCGCACATGACCAGGCCGACGAACAGCGCCGGGTAGACGTACCAGAGCATCTTGGGGGTGCGCTTGGTTCGACGCCAGGTCACGGTCATGAGCGTCGCCGTCGGTCGTGGCACGACAGACGCGAGCACGTCGCGGACCGGCGTTTCGGTCGATTGCACCGGCACCGAGGCTTCTTGATCGGTCTGGAACGCGTGGTCGGCGTACCAGACGGCTTCGGCGAGGCGGACCGAGGCGGCGAGGCAGACGACGATGAGTGCGAGCGTCGCGACCACGAATCCCGCCGCGTGTATCGGAGAGGCGCCAGCGCCGGGGACGCTGACCAGCAAGAGGTCGCCTGCCCAGGAGAGCGGGGTCGCTCGGAGCAGGGCACTCACGTATTCGCGCGTGAACAGGACGAGATAGAAGACGCCGAGCATGCCGACACCGAGGGCGAACCGAGCGTTCTTCGAGAGGTCGTAGCCGTCGACGAGCAGTCGGGCCGCGAACCCGAGGGGTGCCGTCACCGTCCCTGCAACGACGAACAACCAGAAACTGCCGCCGATCAGCGAGACGGCGGCGAGGGGTTCGCCGGCCCCGATCGCGAAGGCGATGGCCGAGAGGACCGCCACGGGCCAGAACAGCGCCGTCCACACCGCGGTCTGCCGTGCGACGTTACCGAGAGCGACCGCTCGCGTGCTCGTGGCGGTCAGGAAGGCGACGTAGCGGTCCTTGAACTCGCTGTTGCCGCCAGCGGCGCCGATGACGCCCATGACCGAGAGCAGGACCAGGCCGGAGAGTGCCGCCCCGCGGAGGCGCATCGCGACGAGTTCACCCTCACCCGTCGCGAAGCGCCGGCCGAGGTCGTAGGCGCCGGGTCCCACGGCACCGGAGAGCTGCAGTGCAAAGAAGGCCGGGATGAGGAGGAAAAAGGCCGTCATTCGCCTGGACTCGCGGACCTTCCGGTAGGTCTGTTTGAGTGCGGTCCGCGTGACGACGGCCGCCGGTCTGAGCGTTCTCATTGGGATTCGCGCAGGCGAACGGTCGCGTCGGTGTCTCTGGTCAGCTCGACGAACGCGTCTTCGAGCGTCTCCCCGTCGAGGTCCGATTTGAGGCGGTCGGGGTCGTCTTCGGCGAGCAACTCGCCGTCGTAGAGCAGGCCGACTGTGTCTGCGAGTTCGTCGACGACCGGCAGGACGTGCGTCGAGAGGAACACTGCAGTCCCGTCGTCGCGTAGCTCGGTCAGGACGGCTTTCAGCGTCCGAGCAGCGTTCGGATCGAGCCCACTCGTCGGTTCGTCCATGAAGACCACTGCTGGGTCGTGCACGATGGCCTGGACGACGCTCGTCTTCTGTTTCATCCCCTTCGAGTAGGTCTCGATGCGGTCGTCGGCATTTTCGAGACCGAACCTGTCGACGAGCGCATCGATTCGGTCCCGAGCGGAGTCGCCCTCCAGGCCCCGGACGTCCGCCACGGCCGAGAGCTGTTCCCGGGCGGTGAGTTTCTCGTACAGCGGGGGCGTATCCGGCACGTACCCGATGTGTTCACCGAGTCGGTCGCGCTCGCGGACGTCCACGCCAGCGACTGTCGCGGTGCCGTCGCTGGGGCGGGTCAGGCCAGTCAGGAGGCGCATGGTCGTCGTCTTGCCGGCGCCGTTCGGACCCAGAAATCCGTAGATAGTGCCGCCTTCGACTGTCAGGTCCAGCCCCTCGACGGCGGCGACTGACCCGTATCGCTTCGTAAGCCGCTCCGTGACGATGGCTGCCACTGCCACTCTGTAGGGGATAGTAGCGTGCTAAGTGTTCCGGTGGCACGGACACCGGTCGAGGGGTCGCTGGAGTGGGTGTCCCAGGGAGCAGGACGAGCGTCCCGGGGGGTCAGGTGGGACGATGGAGTGGGACAGTCAATGGGAGGGGACGGCCGAGTCCGGGAGCGTCGATTCCCAGCGGATGTCCTCGGTCGTGCTGACGAACGGCTCTTCGTCGAGTGTGTCTGCCTCGCTGGTCTCCTCGGCCGTGAAGACTGCGATGAGCCGGTAGACCGGAGGCCGGTCCGGGTCGTCTTCGTCCCGGATACCCAGGATGGTCACGCGTCTGACGTCCGTAACTTCGCAATCGACGCCGGTTCGCTCCTGAACGATCCGTTCGGTGCCGGGGACTACGCGTTCGCTCGCGCGCGGTTCGCCGTGGGGAACGACCCAGTCGTCGTCCCCCTCGACCAGTAACACCTCCTCGTCGTCGTTGTATAACTGGACGTAGGCGTCCACGATACCCCGTTCGCACTTCTCACTGGCTCGCTCGTAGGCCCCACGCGGGACTGCGAGCGTGGTCTGATTCACTGGAAACCCGCTATAGGCCTCTTCCAGCGCCACCAGTCGCTCCTCCACTCGTTCCCGTGACCCCTCTGCGACAGACATCGTCCGAAACTGCGGTTACTCGCAGATAAACCCGACTGTTCGTTCAGGGGGTGGTCGTGCCGTGAGGGCGCGACCGGACCCCTCGCTCACTCGCTCGCGGGCACCGGGCGGTCTGCGACTTCGGGGTAGAGCACCGTCTCTGGCATGGCATCGAACCAATCGACCGCAGCGATTTCGCCCTCTCGAGGGCGCGGATCCCCGTCGACGGCCGCTCCCGTGAAGACGACGATGAGACTCCAGAGCGCCGGTCTCTCTGGGTCGGTTTCGTCCACCAGTTCGAGGACGTGTACGTCGCACACGCCAGTAATTTGACACTGAACGTTCGTCTCCTCACGGACCTCGCGCCGGGCCGCTTGCTCGAACGTCTCCCCGGCCTCCCGCTTCCCACCGGGGTCGGCCCACCCGTCTGTTCCCTCGTTGCGGGCGAGCAACACTCGGCCCTCGTCGTCGGTGGCCCAGATGCCCGCACCGCCGTTCGCACCCTCCCGTATGCGCGCGCGATCACGCTCGTACGCTTTGGGGTCGAGTTCCCAGGTTTTCTCGACCAGTTCGAAGTCGCCGTAGCGCTCGCGCAGGTCGGCAAGCCAGTCGTCGACCCGCTCGCGCGAACGGGTCTGGAGATCGGTGTCCGTCATCGCTACCTGGCTCCCAACATTGCTCAGACGTGTTCGTCGAGGAAGTCGACGACGGCCGTGTAGGCTTCGATCTTGTTCTCGCGTTTGGTGATCCCGTGGCCCTCGTCCTCGAAGACGAGTTTCTCGACCGGGACGCCCTGTTCGGCGGCCTCGTCAGCGATCTGCTCGGCTTCGCCGAGGGGGACGCGTGGGTCGTTCGCACCGTGGAGGACGAACAGCGGCGCCTCGATGGCCTCGACGTTGTTGATCGGCGAGACCGACTCGAGGAACTCGCGGTCCTCCGCCAGGGATCCGTACTCGGCCTCGCGCAATTCGCGGCGCCAGGACCCGGTGTTCTCCAGGAAGGTGACGAAGTTCGCGATGCCGACGACGTCGACGCCGGCGGCCCACAGGTCGGGGTACTCGGTCAGCGCC
>ENA-ORCR01000791-ORCR01000791.1-marine-metagenome-genome-assembly--contig:-NODE-791-length-12514-cov-3.317681_pt1 | contig 12514 bp, 10 predicted proteins | sample MGYA00237782_ERZ508514 | MGnify/ENA primary metagenome ERZ508514 (study PRJEB26185, sample SAMN06268960) | marine metagenome | isolation source: Eden Landing Ponds, San Francisco, CA, USA | place...
GCGATGACGATGAGTTCGAGGCCAGCACCGGTGGTCGGCGAGGCGTTCCCGGTGAACGCGACCTGGCTCATCCCGGCGAAGACGGCCAGGACCGCGACGATTGCGAAGCCAGCGATCTTCATCTGGTCGGTGTTGATACCGGTATAGCGCGCCGATTGCTCGTCACCACCGGTCGCTTTCGCCCGGTAGCCAAAGCGGGTGTAAAAGAGGAGATAGTGGAAGAACAGGCCGATCACGAGCATCCAGAATATCTGGACGGGAACCGAGTTGAACGCCTGCGTCTCGCTGTGGACGCCCGGCACCGCGTACGTGATGACTGGTATCGTCAGCAACGAGATGTCCGTGTAGGGTATCAGCACCTCGAACGGTAACCTGAGCGTCGCCCCGAAGGCGGTGAGCAGCGGCGTGAACTGTTCACTCGGGATTGCCTGTGTCACGTTGTCGAGGACGATGAGCGTCGCTCCTTTCATCAAGGTCAGCGTCCCGATGGTGACGATCAACGAGGGAAGGCCGAGTTTCGTGACGAGCAGTCCCTGTGCGATCCCGTAGAGTATCGCGAACAGGACGACCACGACGAAGATGAAGCCAATAGAGTACCCTTCCGTGCGCATGACGGTCAGGAGTGCACCGCCGAGGCCCATCATCGAGCCGACCGAGAGGTCGAACTCGCCGGCGGTGATGAGCATCGTCATCCCGTACCCGATGATGGTCACCACCGCCGCGTTGCGAAGGAGCCCAGAGATGTTCCCGATCGTCAGGAAGACGTCCGCACGTACGAACGTGCCGATGATCGAGAGCGCGAGGACCGCGAGAACCACCCCGAACTCTCGCTGTCCGAGCACCCGTTCCCGTAACGTCCGTTCCCGTGTGAGACTGTCAACCTCACTCGCAGTAGTGGTCACGTTCCCACCTCTGCAAGCCCATTATATAAAATTTTGCGTGTGAGTCGCGTACGGCCGTCGGGATGGCGACTCGACCCACGTCGCTCGGGAGTGCCCACCAAATTAGCAGGAAAGATTGTGTGAAAGCCCAAAGTATAAGTAGTGGTTAGGCAATGCGTTGCATGTCAGTATGGCAGATTCAATTGTGGACTACGAGGACGACGACGACGTCGTCTCGATCGACCTGGGTGTGTCTCGCAGAAGCCTCATGAAACAGCTCGGAGCGGCCGGTCTGGTCGGTGGCGCAGGTGGCCTCGCCGGGTGTTCGGGGCTCCGCAGTAGCGGGACGGACACCGTAACGGGTTCGGACGGGTCCGGTGGTGACGGTGACGGCGGCGGTGACGGCCAGCAGACCGCATCCCAAGAGAGTGGATCGGACGTCGAAGCTCCGACGTTCAAACGCGTCGAACTGGTCCCGCCGCCATCGGCGGCGTCGATAGACAACTCGGACCCGAGCGACGAGCAACGCCGAATGGTGCTCGTCAACCAGAACGGGGAGAACCAGTTCTGGGTGCCCTGTATCAATGGCCTCAACGACGCGCTCAACAAACTCGGCTGGAAGGGGCAGATGCTCGCTCCCAACGGCTACGACGAAACCAAGCAGGTCGAGATTCTCAACACGACCATCGACACGCTCGAATCCAATCGTGACGTGATCGGGTCGACGATCATGGGTCCCGAAGCGTACAAGGCCCCGGTCAACAAAGCGCTGGACAACGACATCATGTTCTTCCAGTGGAACACGACCCATCCCGAGTGGACGCCCCAGGTCATGCGGGAGGAGTTCGGCCGCGTCCTGCCCTACGTGGGCCAGCGCTCGTTCCGCTCGGGGTACGCAGTGGGCGTCACTGCACTGGAGAAGGCCAAAGAGACGCTCGGTGCGGACGCCGAGTTGACGATGCTCCCGACGCTCTCGATTCCCGGGCACCCCGCACTCGAAGGACGGATCCAGGGCGTCCGCGACGCGTTCAAGAACGCGGAGATGTCCGTGACCATCCAGGACACCCTGGACATCGGACTCGACATCTCGGAAGCGACGAGTCGTATCCAGGACCGCTACACCGCTAACGAGTTCAACGTCCTCTGTGGCTGTGGGTTCTGGGGACCGACCGCCTCCGCCAGCCTCGTCAAGAACGAGGGGCTCCAGGGCGAGTTCGTCAACGGCGGCTTCGACCTCGTCGAATCGGTCATCAGCGGCATCCAGAACGGCAACATCTCCTTCACCGTCGGCCAGGACCCCTACTCGCAGGGCTACATGCCGGCCATGCTCGCGTACGCGTACATGGACCGCGGCGTGATGCCCAAAGACTACATCACCGGTGCGGAGATCATCGACGAGTCGAACATCGAGTTCGCAGCCAAGCGCTCGGGCGACTGGCCCGACCTGCGCGACTGGCAGAAAGAGAACTACGACAACAACTGATCGTCCCGCTGCCTGTCCCACAGGCGACGAAACCGATCGAAGACCTGCGTGCACCGCCCATCTGATTCGGTGACCGTGGGCCGAGACTGTCGGACCCGACCGATCACCCACTCGATCGCTCGTCGTCGGCGACACGGACGATTCCGTCGATTCCTCGTTTTCACTCGCCGCTCCGCTCGATCTAACTGTGCTCCGAATACGCCGCCCGGAGCGGTGGGTATCGAATTCGTGGCGTGCCGGGGCTCCCCGCCAGCGGTCGCTCGACGTTCAGTCGCCGGGAGGAGAGCAGCAAATCCGGGAGCGAGTCGTTGCGGCCGTCGGTCGGTGCTCAGGTACCGGCGGAGTCGCCGTCTTCGTTCGACCCGGAGATAGCGCCGGTCATCAGACTCACGACGTGTTCGCGGTCGTAACTGCCGTCGTTGTCGAGCACGTCGACGAGCGTCCCGTCGCGGAGGATGGCGATGCGGTCTGCGACCTGGAAGATCTCTTCCAGATTGTGCGAGATGAAGACGACCGTGTGGTCCTCCGCCTGGAGCGTCTCGATGACCTCCAGAATCTTCTCGGACCCCTCGACGGACACCTCGGCGGTTGGCTCGTCGAGCAGGACGACCTCCGGATCGGAGATGAGCGCGCGTGCGACGGCGATGGCCTGGCGCTGGCCACCCGATAGCTCGGCTGTCTTGGCCCCCGGGTCGACGCTGAAGCCGATGCGGCTCAGCGCGTTGACCGCTTCGCGCTCCATGTACTCGCGGTCGACGTGGCCGAGCAGACGCCCGGCAAACCCGTCGACGGTCGGCTCACGGCCCATGAAAACGTTGCTCGCGACGTCGTGTTGGCCCGAGAGGCCCAGATCCTGGAACACCGTCTCGATGCCGGCTTCCCGGGCGTCGTTCGGGTCTTCGAGGACCTGTCTGGAGAGGCTGCCATCTCGGCGAACGTGAATCGACCCACCAGTGGGGGAGATGACGCCGGCAAGCGACTTGATCAGCGTCGACTTCCCGGCGCCGTTGTCGCCGACCAGTGCGAGGACTTCGTTGTCTTTGACTTCGAAGGAGACGCCGTCGAGCGCCTGGACGCCCTCGTACCGTTTCGAGAGCCCGTCGAATTCGATTATCGTATCGCCGTCACCCTCGTCTCCGGTGCCATCGGCTGGCTGTCCGGACTCACCCGAGTCAACAGTGGACATACCCGGTCTGGGATGGCATCACAGATAAATTTTCCCCAGTAGCGGGCGTCTCGTCGAAGCACCGACCTGCGCTGGCGCTTCCCGAGCGACGCCGGCGACCGCTGAAGCGGAGCCAGCGGAGTACTCGGATGTTCCCGCGACGACAGGTCTGTTCCGGTCACGTCGGATTGCGTCCGAGAGGGAGCCACTCGAGGGTCACGTTCGATGGGCGCCACGGATCCCGTATTTCCTGGCACCGCCGCCCCGAAAGACCACCACAGCACCACAGACGCGTGATCCTGGAGAGGCCCACCGAGCGGCCAGACCGGTTTGCCGTGCCGATTGCAGTCGGCCGATTCCGCCACACGTCCGGTCACATCGGATTCGGGCGACGAGTGCTGACCCGGGTACCATCCACGCCGGAACGGCCAGGTTGGAATGAACAGTCACGAGGACGGAACGTGCGCCACACTCGCACGAGGTTGTGGCCCTGTCCCGCGCCACGGAACCCCGGGTCACGCGGTAGTGAGCGACTGCTGCGACAGGAGTAGGGCGATAGGACGACCCGTCCAGCCGGTCAGACACCTGTTCCGATAGTATCGGAACGGAGAGTCGCGGAGGAACGGTCACGATGACGATTACGATACTACGCATGTAATTTGACGCGCGTCGAGCTGAGCGGTCCACGGCCGACCCGAGGTACTCGGTAGACTACTAATATAGATGTCTATCATTGATGACCGATATGTTATCCACGGCCGCTACGGGATTGTGTCGACTGGACGCTTCGCCACGGCCACCCTGATCTAGATCACACGGTCAGAGCACTCCGCACTACTGCTCTGGATCAAGCACTGGAGATACGTGCGAACTACCCGAGATCCGCAGAAAGGACCCATCTTCGAACGATACGGAACCGCGTTGTAGTATCACGGATCGGTGTTCGGCGACATTCCGCCCCAGGTTCAACGTACATCCAGAATCACCGCACTCAGTGCCTGAAACAGCCATGCATTGCAAGTAGCTTTCGCAGACCCATCCGAGTCCCCGTCGGTTCGTCCGTGAACTGGATCGAACGGTTCGTCGACGAAGTGCAGGATTCGAGATTCGACGCACTCAAGAAACGAGATAGATATGATATCTGGGTGATTCGCAGTAATATAGTTGATATTATACTAAATCGGCCGGGACACACGCAGTGGGGCTCGATCACCGACTCTCCCTCTCCGGGAGCCACCCATCGGCCATCGTTCCTCGATACCCGGGGATCGCTCGGCAGGGTGGACTGGGCACCGTTGCGGGCGAGTGGATTCAGACACCGTGTGGAGCAGCGCTCCCCGTTGGCAAACACCCGACTTATGTGCGCGCAGACCCGAATCGAGCCTAATGACCGTTCGCCACGACGGGATCACCGTCGAGTGGCTGGGCTACGCCACGCTCCGCTTCGCTGGAGACGACACGGTCGTCTACACCGATCCGGGACGCTACGGCGTCCTCAGCGGCGAGTGGGAACCCGATACCGATGGGATCGGCCACCCACCCGCTCGTGACTACCGTCCCGAAGACGCCGACGTGGTCTGTCTCAGCCACGTCCACCACTACGACCCGGACGGCATCGAACGAGTTTCCGGCCCGGACACGACCATCGTCGCCTTCGACGGCATCGAGGATCACGTTCTCGACCGTGAGTTGCCACCGCTCTCGGCGCTCCCATACGACGTCGAGACGGTCGGTGACAAAGACAGTATCACCGTCGGCGACGTCCCACTCTGGACTGTTCCAGCCTACAACGAACCGAACGGTCCCCACACCCGGCCGGACGGGACTCCGTTCCACCCCGAGGGCTTCGGCTGTGGCTTCGTCGTCTCCGTCGCGGGCAAACGCGTCCTCTACCCGGGCGATACCGACGCACTCGGCCCCCACCAGAACGTGGACGTCTCCGTATTCTGTCCGCCGATCGGTCCCCGATTCACGATGAATCGCCACGAGGCCGCCACACTCGCCGCCCAGATGGAGCCCGAACTCGTCGTACCGGTCCACTACAACACGTTCTCGACGCTTGAGACCGACTCCCGCGAGTTCGCCGCGGACGTCGCCGAGGCAGGCGTCCCCGTCGCACTCGACGAATCCTGACCCTGTGGCCGGAGGTCGCTACTGGGTAGGGTCCTCGGCCGGGACAAAGCTGAATTCGGTCTCCGTACCGACCCGGTCGCCGCCCGTAACGGACTCGACGGTGAGCGTCACGTCCTGCGTGCTCCCACAGCCACAGCTAACGAAGTGATCCCACTCGTCGCCAGCGGCAACTTGGCCGGCCTCCGCGCGACCGAGATAGGCACGGTACCGCGAACTGGTGAGTTCGTCGGTGATGCGGTCGGTCACGGGTTCGTATCGGAGGACGACCCGGTCGGCCACCTCGTCGGTCGTTGCACTCGCAGTCACTGCTCGAAAAGACGGGATTCCGCGTGATAACGGTTGTGCGGTGGTGCCCTGGCGGCGTCGGACCGTCGTCTGTCCTCAGTCATCGCTCTGGAGCGTGGACGAGCGCGCGTAGGAACGCCCGTGAGCCTCACATCCGGCTGTCTGTGGATAGCGCCGGGCTGGGCCCGACCAATTCGAGTTATCTCGGCCAAACTGTGGGCAAACCGCCCCCAAATCGACTGATGTCCGGTCCCCGGTGTCGGTGACTTACGGTGCATTCCGAGAAGTGTGAGACGCAATGAACCCAACGCACGAACACGCAACCGAAGTCGACAGACGGAGCTATCTGAAAGCGACGGGTCTCGCAGTCGCGGGAGCGGTCGGACTGGCAGGCTGTTCGGCCACCGCGTCGGCAACCGGGACGCTGGCCACACGAGTCACCGACCAGCCAGGCGACATCGCCGACTTCGATTCCTGCGTCGTCACCATCCAGGGGATATGGGCCAAACCGAGCGAGAGCGAGGGTGAGACAGACGCGAGCGACGGGACTGAGGCAACCGGCGGGACAGACACAGGCGGCGATGATGACGGGAGCGACGCAGTCGCCGAACAGGACGAGGGAGACGTGGACGAAAGCGACGGTCGCGAGTACCACGAGTTCGACGAGCCACAGGAGGCAGACCTCGTGAAACTCCAGAACGGGAACACGTCACTGGTCGACGAGCGCGACCTCGAAACCGGCCAGTACGAGTTTCTCCAGCTAGACGTCTCGGACGTCGACGGCGTGCTCGCCGACGGCAGCCAGGCCACAGTGGCCACGCCCGGCAACGCACCCCTGCAGTTCAACGAACCGTTCGAGATTCGCGAGGGACAGACCACGACGTTCACCGGGGACTTCACACCGGTCAAGCGCGGCCGGACCGAGCGATACCTCCTGCAGCCAGTCCCGAGCGGGATCACCGTCGACTACGGGGACCAGACGGACACTGAGACACCGGCCGAAACGGACACCGAGACCCAGACGGATGCCTAACGCAGCGGCAGTTCCGCTCGTCGGCCCCCTGACCTCGCCGCCGATGCTGATCGGGATACTGCTCGCGGCACTGCTCGTGATCGTCGTCGGGCGCGTCCTGCTATCGGTCGCCTGGCGCGTCGTCGTCCTCGCGCTCGGCCTCGTGGTCGCGCTCTGGGCCCTCGGCGCCGTCGGGTTGGGACCGCTGTAACCGACCCGGCGCCCCCACGCTATCTCAACCCCGCCAGTCGGCCCACGAACGGTGGTCTGCAGCGAGCGCCGACACTGCGTCGGCATCGAGGACGCCCCGTTCGGTCAGGAGCGCGTCGAACCGCTCGGCCGGCGTCACGTCGAACGTCGGATTTTCGACCCGTATCGCCGCCTCGCCGTCGTAGACCTCCGCGGGGTCTCGCTCCTCGCGGTCCACTTCGTCGGCGCCTCCGCTCGGTGCTATCTTGTCGCTCGCCGCGACGACGTAGCAGTCGATACCCTCGCTCGCGGCGACGGTCGCCGCGGCTCTGGTCCCGACCTTGTTGCACACGCACCCGTCCGGAAGCACCGTATCGGCGCCGACGACGAGGGCCTGGACGCCGGCGTGGACCAGCCGTTCGGCCAGCGCGGCGTCGGTGGTCAATCGAACGGTCGCGTCAGTCGTCTCGGCGAACCGTTCTGCAGTCGTGACTCCCTCCTCGCCCGGTCGTGATTCGGCGACCAGAACGTCCGTCGGTGCCGCACGTTCGACCGCCGTCGCGACCGTGCCCGACCGCGAGAGCGTGGCGATTCTGTCCGGGAGGTGCGCTGCGGCGAGTGCCGCCGCGTCATCGTCAGCGTCGGTTGCGCGGTCGATTCCGTCGGTGGCGGCCGTCTCGAGTGCCGCTGGCGTCGCCGACTCGCTGGCCGCGTGGACGGCTCGATCGACCCGATTCCTGACGACGGCCATCGATTCGCGTGCATCGAGGAGGTCGCGGGCGACCCCGAGGAGGTCCTCCCACGTCGAGGGAACACATTCGTCCGCTCCTTCGTGCTCGACGGCGAGGGCGGCCTCGTCACGGAGGACTTCCAGGGCGCGAATCGAAATGTGCGCAGCGCCGTGCTCGCTGTCGCTGGCGACCGTCTCCGGTGTGGGTCGGACCAGGTCGTAGGACGTCCACAGGTCGGGAACCGTTTCGCGCCGACGGATTTCGGTCGGCGAGACCCACTCGTACTCACTGGTCTCCTCGTTCGGGTGGACGCTCCGCGTCTCGCAGTCGAACAGGAACGGGTGGACGACCCACCGTGTGCCCAGGTCGGTATCGGTCACCTCGAAGGAGTCGCCCCGCCTGACCAGCGTCGTTTCGCGGTCTGGGTCGATCCCCGTCTCCTCGCGGATTTCGTCGCGGGCCGCCGACGGTGGGTCACCCTCTGCATGGCCCGCGACCGCTCCCCACCGACCGGTGTAGGACCCGACTGCGTCGCTCCGTCGGAGGAGCAGTACGTCGCTCTTCGACCGGAGGAACACCGTCACGACGTGGGTTTCGACGAGTTCGGGTGTGGCTCCCCTTCCCTCGTCGTCTGTTTCGGACATTGCTCGATAGGCTAGCGTTGGTCAGCCGACCGTATCAGACCCGGGGTCGTCTCCGGAGTCGCGATAGGACCGACATCCTGGAGTGTCGGGTTGTATACCGTGCTATGCTGTCGGCAGTGGCGCGCGCTGTCGCGGCCTCCGTGCCGCGACAGGAACCGTGCGAGGGATGAGGGAGCGAAGCGAGCGAATCGGCTGGGGAGGTGTGTGGCTGTCTGCGGTGATGTGCGGTCCTGGTGGACTGAAAGGGCGAGGTCCGGTCGCGCGGTCCGTGCGGGCCACTATCTGAGCGAGCGTAGCGAGCGAAGATATCCCGCACAGACCGCGCGAGCGGGCCGAGGGCTTTCGTCGCTCGTCGTCTCCTGCAGAAAAGTCCACTACAGGCGAGCGGGCCGAGGGCTTTCGTCGCTCGTCGTCTCCTGCCGAAAAGTCCACTACAGGCGAGCGGGCCGAGGGCTTTCAGTACGCAGGCCCGGTAGCACTCACTCTCCCACGACATCGCTTCAAAGACCAACCCACTCAGACGCTGTCGAGGTCGAGATCGACGGCGTACCAGTCGAGGGCGAACACCACAAGAGCGCCGACGACGGCGGCGGCGGCGAAGGCCTGGATCGTGGGTGTGTTCCAGACGACGCCGTACTCCGCGCCGTTGAGCGTCACGATGGGGGCCCGGAGCGCACCCAGCACGAGCGCGACGAGGAAGGCGAAGGTCACCTCGCGGTTGTAATCGAGCGCGCGACGGATGAGCCGCGAGACGGTGAACAGGCCGACGAGGCCGCCGCAGACGAACGTCACGACGACGACGCCGCGGTCGACCACGGGGGCGAGACCACCGCCCGTGACGACGCCGATGAGGGCGTCGATGAACGCCGAGAGCGTGGAGGACATCCGCTCGTACTGGCTGAGGATGACGAGGACGAGTGACCCGGAGATACCGGGGAGGATCATCGCGCTGATCGCCAGCGCGCCCGCGCCGAACACGACCGGCAGGCCGCCGGATTCGAGCACCTCGCCGTAGCCCGAGACGACGAAGGCGACCGCGAAGCCGGCGATCGCCGCGACCACCTCGGGGAGCGTGCGGACCGACACCGCGCGGAAGAGGATGACCGCCGAGGCACCGATGAGACCGAAGAAGAAGCCGAAGAGGAGGACCGGCGCCGCCTCGTTGGCGACGTCGACGATGCGGGTGACGAGGACGATAGCGGAGAAGATGCCCGCCAGCAAGGCGATCAGGAACCAGCCGTCGACCTCTTCGAGGACGGCGGCGGCGCGGTCGAGCGAGACCCCGCCGTCGAAAGGGGTGAGCGCGACGACGCCGTCGAGGAAACGCCGGGGCGTGACCTCGTTGATCGCGGTGATGAGTCGCTCGTAGACGCCGGCGATCAGGGCGATGGTGCCGCCGGAGACGCCGGGGACGGCGTCGGCGGTGCCCATGAACAGGCCGATCGCGACCGTCCGCGCCCACTCGCGTACGGGAGGGACCGACTCGCGTAGCGTCACCTCGTCGCGGGCGCTGTCCGGGGCTGTCGTCATTCGACTACACCTTGCAGTATCGACGGGAAGTCTCTTGTGGAACCGACGACCGCGGCCGGTCGACCCGGCCGCGGTCGCGGGCGTGAAAATCCGGACGCGAAGTCCGGACGGCGTGGGTTCGGGTGGGTGGGTGTGGGTGGTTCGGGTGCGGATTCCGAACGGGTGAGTGTTCGGACCGCGGTGGAATGGTGTGTGCCGAGCGGCCGTCCCGACCGATCGGCCGGGTGCCTCCCTGCACGGTCGACCGCGTGGCTCGCGAACCTGACTGCACCGTGTTCCGTCGCTTACCCGGCGACCGCACTGGTAGCCGTGGCCGCTTCTGTCTCCATTCCGTTCCTACCAACGAACCGGGGTTATGTAAACCTTATTGGTAGACAAAAAAAGTGAATTGTATGTCACGTTTCGGATCTGACTCGCCATCGCGGCCGCCAGCGGTCGGGAACGGGGCGACCGGGTGGTCTCCGACGGGCGGTCACCGAAGCGCCGAGAGCAGGAGCGCGACGCCGGCGAAGAGGACGACGACCGCGATGGGGTCGGTCCCCCCGTCGAGGGTCGCGTAAGTCGCCGCGCCGGCGAGCGCCGCCGCGGTCCCGACCGCCGCGGTCGCGGCCAGGTGCGCGAGTTCGAGCCGGGTCGTCGACGCCTCGTGACCGAGTTGCTCGCCGACGGTGATCCCGTAGCGGCCGGCGTCCCAGGCCAGCAGGGTACACAGCGTCGCGCCGACCAGCGGGACCACGGGCGCGGTGCCCAGCCCCGTCGCCGCCACGCCGACCAGCAGCGAGACGGCGCCGGCAGTGACCCACGGGCGTCGCCCCCGGACGGCGCCGACGGCCACGAGCGCGGCGCCCGCGAGCCCGAGCGCCCGCCCGGCGAGCGACGGGAGCCACAGCGCCGCGACCGCCGCCAGGACGGCCGCGACCCCGGCGCTGGTCCGCGCGGGCGAACGGTCGACCGCCGCGCCCGCCGTCCCCGACCGGTCCGCTCGCTCACCCGACACCTCGGGAGACTCGCCGCGCGCCGACTCCGCCCCGTTCGGCTCCGCTCCGTCCGGCCCCGACTCGTCCGGTTCGGTCAGGTCCGGGCCCCCGTCCCGAGGGACCGGCGACGTGCCGTCCGGGTCGGTGGGGTCGTCGGCGGTCGGGGTCCGGTCGCTCGCGTCGCTCACGCGGACCACCGCCTGCGCGCCCGCGCGAGCGCGGCGTCGAAGCGCTCGTCGGCCCGCCAGTCGACGACGCGGACCCCCGCCGACCGGAGCGACGACAGCCGCTCGGCGCGCGCCTCGGCGGCGTGCTCGTGGCCCTCGGTGTCCCGGACGGTCGGATCGGGACTCACGACGGTCACGTCACGGCCGTAGGCGACGAGGCGTCTGGCGACCGCCCGCGGGTAGTCGTCACAGCACGGCGAGAGCAACACGACCTGCGTGTCGGCGCCGAGCCGTCGGTGGACCCGCCGGATGCGCCGCCGCTGGAGGGTCCCGCGCCGGTCGGGCGGGTAGCGCTCGAAGAGCTTCCGGGCGGGCGGGACCGGCGACAGCGCGGGGTGGACGTTCAGCAGCTCCCGGCCGCGGGCGCGGTGGTCGCCGCCGGCGCCCGGGGGGAGCCGACAGCCCTCCCGCTCGCGGCCGAACGTCTCGAAGCCGACGCGGTCGCCGCCGTCGAGCAGCGCGTCGAACAGCCGATGGGCGGCGTCGACGCCCCGCTCGACCGCGTGGTAGCCGTCGGGCGTCGGCGCCCGGTAGGCGGCCCGCCGCGTGTCGACGACGAGCTGGACCGTCGCCGACCGCTCGGCGCGGAACTCGACGGTCGCCAGCTCGCCCGTCTTCGCCAGCTGCCTCCAGTCGATCCGCGACAGGGGGTCCGACCGGCGGTACTCGCGGGTGGCGTGGAACTCGATACCGGGACCGCCCTCGTCGGTTTCGACGCGGCCGGCGAACCCCGCGGTCGTCCTGCTCCTCGCGCTGGTGTTGATGGGGGCGGGCTTCCAGGCCGGCCAAGGGCTCGATACGATGGCGGACACCGAGGAGTTCATCCCGCAGGACCTCCCGGCGTACGTCGACCTCCAGCAGTTCCGATCCGTGACCGGCGGTGGGACCGCCGTCCAGTACGACGTGATCGTCCTCGGCAGTGACCTCAGGCACCCAGTGGTGTTGCGCTGGATGGAAGAGTTCGAGCAGGTGGCCGTCGGGATGCCGCTCGTGCAGGGCGTGGACTCGCCGGCGACGCTCGTCAAAGAACACAACGGCGGCGAGATTCCGGAGACGAAAGCGGGCGTCGAGCGCGTGCTGAACCGGGTTCCCGAACAGGAGCGTGCCGGATACTACAACGACGGCTACGCCCACATCACGGTCGTCGCGGCACAGGATATGACGACGGGCGAGACGCTCTCGTTCATCTCGAACGTGCACGAGGCGATCGAGTTCAGCAACCCGCCGCCTGGCGTCGACCCGACGCTCACCGGGACG
>ENA-ORCR01000792-ORCR01000792.1-marine-metagenome-genome-assembly--contig:-NODE-792-length-12505-cov-3.422514_pt1 | contig 12505 bp, 6 predicted proteins | sample MGYA00237782_ERZ508514 | MGnify/ENA primary metagenome ERZ508514 (study PRJEB26185, sample SAMN06268960) | marine metagenome | isolation source: Eden Landing Ponds, San Francisco, CA, USA | place...
CTGCTTGGTACATGGTTACCGAAAACCTCGGCGGTGCTCTCTCAGTTTCGCTCTCAGATGACGAAAACCTGGACGCCCACCTCTTCGTCTCGAATAACTTCCGAGAAGGTCAATTCCCCTATGTCGCCTCTCGTGTACAGGAGTGGTTCGAGCAGAGTGAGGATGTGGAGAAGGAAGAGATTCCAGTTGCATTCCTCCCTCTCGAATCATTGTTGTCGCTGTACGATACCTTCGACCGACACTACGATCCGATAATCGAATACCCCTCAGTGAAAGCTGCATTCAGAAGGGCATTCATAGAGAAGATCAGGAACGGAGAGGACGGATACTCTGTTGTGGACACCGACGCCTGCGACGCCGTCGAAGAACGAGTACTGCAGGCCTTGAAAGGGACTACCCGGAGTAGAACTCTCAAAGACCATACTGAATAGGGTGCGGTCGATTCTGCGCCCCTTTTCGAAATAGTACAACACTACATACGAGGTTATGACCAGTACTGAGGATTAAAACGGCGCGACGAGCCACTCCCCACCTTCTTTCCGTTCGAGTTGTGGACCAAAGACCTGCTGAAGCGAGTAGAGTTCGTCATCGTACCGAAGGTCGTAGGTCTTCCCGCTTCGGTGAAACGACCCTTCGATGACGAACTGTATCGTGGGACTTTGATACTCCAGATCGTTCGCACGCTGATCCATCTCACGGGCGAGTTCGTTCGCCAGATCCTCGTCACTCAGGGCATCCGAGAGTCCGACGACACTCACTTTCTCGGGAACATCATCTTCCTTGAGCCGCTGGAGGAACTCCTTCACGGGGATCTGGTGTTCGAAGGTCTCGTAGGCACCTTCAATGACGAGATTGTACTGTCCGGGTATTTGTCCGGGGGCTGCCATTACCTATAGCACGTCGCCGAGGGGTCAAAAAGGGGTGCGGTACCTCAATCGTCCCGTCAGAGGTCTTACAGGGAGGTAACGCGTCGAAGTGCATTATACCGATCGCGGTAGTTGGGCATTAGGTCGGGAGATCAATGCCAAGGGCATCGTCGGTGGGCGACCAGGTATGCTTGTTCTGCTCAGCGAGGCCAACGTTCTGGAGACGGCTCAGAATTGAACCTACCTCATTTCGTTCTGTACCGTTCGAATTCGGTTCATCGAATGGTGAGTCCGGAAGCTCGGTCGCGTCTCCGTGAATAACACGACGAACCGCGCCACCAGTGTTCTGGCGGAGGGCCTTGAGAACGAACTGTTCCTCCTTCGTAAGCCGGTCAATCGCGTCCGCCGGCTCTTCGACGTCTCCAAGACGTGTCTCGGGCGTCGCCCATTCGTCGAGGACAAAGTCGATTATCGTCTCCTCACGGTCCTCGATATTTTCCACGGACCACTCGTCGTAGTCGTTCTGGATATCCCATTGCACCCAGAGCTTCGACTCCACGTATCCCTCATCACACTTGGTCTCGAATGTAGCGTTCCCCCACTTCGAGTTCCACGGTCTGCTCGCAAGCGTGAGATTCCCGAGTCGATCAACGTATGCGTCGTACCGCGCTTCAGGACTGGGGTACTCGTCGGCATCCCCGAGGGGTAGTTCGTCGGGACTCTGTGGCCAAATGTGTTCGACCGTGTATTCGTTGCTCATCGCTTCCGTGAGCGATGGTCCACCGCGCTCACCCTTCTCGTCAGCTCGGTGTTCGTTGTAGAAGTAGAAGAGATACCGGAGGTCCTGCGAGCTCGCTTTCGAGTACAGATCCGCGGCTGAAAGGGATCGTCGGAACTGCGAGTCGTCCTCGTATCGGTTCATCAGGGAGACGACTTTGCTCACCCAGATATCGGCTGGACTGTCTTCGCTGATGTTTCGCGTGCGGACGTAGAGGCTGGACTCACCCGTGTGACTTCGATGGTTACCAATCGAGTAGACGCGGAAGATGTACGTCTCAATCGCGTTCAGGAGCTCCTGCCTGCCATCGTCATCAAGATTCGGCCACGCTTTGAGGAGCAACGGGTAGAACTTCGTCGCGTGACGGAGGCGGTGTATTCGCTGAACGAGGGTCGAGATTTCGTCATCAGCGGTACAGTCTAACACCTTCGATAACGCGTTGAATCCGCGTTCCAAGCTGTTGGTGTAGTCTTTGATGTATTCCAAGCACGCTCGTGGATCTTCCTGTCGAAGCTTGCGGATGTGCTCTTTCAGCTCGCTAAGGAAGGCGGGATCACTGTACTCGTCGGAGTTCGACCAGTCAAAATACGAAATGAAATGGTAGCGCTGGACTGCATCATCGCTAATATCGGTGACGTACGGTGACTCCAGCATCGTCTGGTGGTCGTTGTACATCTCCCCGAATGATTGTCGGATTCGGCGGATGGTCGCTTGGGCCTCGCTCTCAGTATCCGCAGCGAGGTATGCCATCCGCATCAGGAACGACTTCGTCTTGTCGAACGTAGAGAGCGACCGACCTCGGTCGTTGACGCTATCGAAGATGAGCGTCGCCTTCTCGGGATTGGCTGCGTCGACAACGTACACCATCAGTTCGAGTTCGAGGATGGTCTCCCAGAGTAGCTTGAGTTCCGTAGCGACGTCCACGGGATCGACATCGGGGGATGCGGTGAGGTCGTCGAGTTGGTCGTCGAAGTATTCCTTCGCCTCGATCATCTTCCGCTGAGACGGGCGATCCGGTTCGTGAACGTCGTGGCCCGTGAGTAGCCATTCGAGGTACTTGTTGTCCTCCTCGTCGAGGAGCTGGAGCTGATAGATGTTGTCCTCAACGAGAAGTGTCTCGCGCATCTCTTCGACGTCGGCGAGTATCTCGGCCTCGTGATCCGTTTCCGATGCGATTTCCTCCAGACACTCCGACATCGAGCGAACCAGCAGCGCAAGCGAGGTGAGACGTTGTTGGCCGTCGATAAGGAGGTTGATGGGCTTTTCTCTCGAAGAGCCGTAGCCACCGGTACTCCCACCGCTTTCCGTTTCATCCGTCTTCTGGATGATGATCGTCCCGAAGTAGTGCTGTTTGTCCGGCGGAAGCGTGTAGAGATCAGTCCAGAGGTCGTCCCACTCCGGTTCAGTCCACGAGTAGTAGCGCTGATACTCCGGAACGTGGAACACCCCTGCTGTCGTTAGTTCCTCTAACGACTTCTTTCCCGATTCCATATGGTTGTGTGTTCAGAGGAGGTAGAAATTTCCCGCGGTGGTATTCGCTCCAACAGCGTACCTCGGTCAGCCATCCAAAATGCTATTTCACGGCGTGGCTAATCAACTATCGAGCGCAACGGTGCTGCGTAGAGCCTGTGTGACCATGTCCCGAAAGCCTGGCGGTGCAAGCCAACAGGCGTCGAAGACGGACGTGGGCACAGGAAACGCACCGATTTTCGATTCTACGGTACGGAGAGCTGCTACCGAGCTCAGTAACTCGTGATATCCCGGTCTCCGAGCACCCGCGTGTACGTGTCGTCGCTGGTCACGTCGGCGAGACGACCGGCGAGTTCGCGCAGGTCGTCATCGACATCCCACTTTTCGACATAGTTCTGGACCGCCTGACCCTTCTCGTAGCGGTAGCGGAGGAACTGCAGCTTGTCGAGGTTCGAGAGGTGGTCGCCGCCGTCGCCGTTGACGCGCTCTTGGATGTACGCTTGGCGCTTCTCGTTGTCCCACGTGCCGAGTTCGAAGCCGTCGTCCTGATTGTATAGGTGCGTCTCCTTGAGGTCCTCCGGCGCGGCGTTAGTCCCGCGGCAGAGCTTGTTGACGTCGTCGAACGAAGGGTTCGGCGTATCAAGCAGGTCGATGAACACGTCTTCGACGCCGATGTCGCTGGCCTCCTGGATGATGCCGTAGATCTCTTGGACGACCTCCTTCGCGCTCATAATCTCGCCGTCGCGCTGTACCTTCCCGTGGTGCTTTGAGTACTCACGGAAACACGCTCCCATCTCCATCACGCCGATGTCGCCGCGCGAGAGGTCACGGTTCTCTTCGAGCTCCTTGCGAGTTCGGCGGGCTGTACGGTAGATGTCGCGGCGAAGGGAGTTCCATGAGGCGGGTTCTGTTTCTTCTACCGGACGTGCGACAATGATTATGTCGAACGAAACAGACTCGTCTTGGGTGAACCGTTGCAGATCGGCAGAGACCGGATATGCTGCTGAAATTGAGAATCCCGCGTCGCAGAGGCCTTCCAAGAGTTCGCCCCAAGACTCTGAGTCGCTATGGTGGTAGGTGAAGGCAAGTACGCCATCCTGTTTGAGTAGCCCGTGGATTTTCTCCAGGGACTCCCGGATCTCTCGCTCGAAATCGCTGGCATCCTTACCTTCTGCGGGATTTGTTACGATACTTTCAGCTCGGGGAGTTTGGTCCTCCTCGAAGCATGAGTATACCGATTCCAGCAGTGGTTTCTGCCAGACGTAAAAGAAGTTAGATAGCTCGGAGTAGATTATATTATCGTAGTACGGTGGATCCGTAATTACCGCGTCAAAGTCTTGGTCGAAATCCGTAGTGCGAAGGTCTCCCTGGGTCAGCGTCGAATTTTCACCAATTGGTTTCGAGAACGGCTCCGTTTCGATAGATTCCCCGTCTTCGACGTACCGCTCTGTTGGGTCTGCTGCGTACGTTACCCCACTAACTAACTTATCCCAAGTGTTTTTGAATGTCCCGCGACCGTACTTCGTGCCCCAGACATTGTTTTCGACGAAGTCTAACTGGGGTGCGAATCCGTTCGATTTGAATACCCCCTCGATTTTGTTCGCGGATAAATTGTATATTGTATACGTATTTTGGAACATCAACGAGTCGGAGACTGCAAGGAGAAGATACTCTTTGATGTTTTGGTCCGGGATCTCGTCAATTCTCTGCAGGAGCAGTGCGAGCGAATACAGCTGTCGCTCGTTGAACATATCGCTCCATAATTCATAGCCGTGATCGAACACGTCGTGTCCGTCGTAGTCCAGGTTAGACGATGTTGCCGTTACCGCTCCTCGGGGAATTTCGATGTCTGGAACGTACGCTCGCAGATCGTCTGCTGATTCCCAGGCGTTCTTCGCCTGTTCGAACCGCTCTAAGTCGGATTTCTCTACACTTTTATATCCCTTTACTTCGCTCCGCGAATGGTCTTTGTCATCACACTCGCTACAGTAGTATTCGAGTGCGTACAATCGAGTCCGGAATCCGCCTTGTTCCTGAATCGCATCGATGATCTTGTACTTCTGGCCACATTCGTCACACGAGTAACTACCGTGTCCTCCATTCCCCTCACTCGGAGTGAACGTGTAGCCACAGTCGGTGCAGTTGCACTGGCTTCGCCAGTCGTCGACAAGGAAAACTGACTCACAGTCAGGACAGAGAACGTTGTACTTGTCGTCGTTCTCGTAGCGCCCCTTCGCAACGCGATAGTCCTTGAACAGCGGAACCGTGTGCCCACAGGAGACGCAGTCCAACTCCTTCACCCAGAAGTTGTACATCACATCGGCGTCGTGGTCTCCGTTCGGACAGGGCGTTTTGTAGTACTGCGTGATTTCGTCGGCGACGTCTTCCTTCACCTGCTCGAAGGCTTCTTCGAGCTCTTCGACATCGGTCTGGCCGGCTTCGAGTTCCTTCTTGGTGACGAACCAAGCGACGGGATTTAGGTCGTTACCGACGACCTCCGTGCCGAAGCGCGAGGCCTCAACGAGCGATGTACCGCCACCCATGAACGGGTCGAGGATTTTCTTGCCCTCAACGCGGACGTCCTTGGGGTAGAGCTCCCAGAGACTCTCTGGGTCGGACATATCTACGCGTTCGAGCAACGACGCGACGTCGAGATCAGACTCGCCATCGGCGTCGTCGCCGTAGGACGCCAGCGTACTCCCCTCGTGGCCCGGCTCGAATACCGAGACCTTCTCCGGATCGTCCAGCAGCGTGTAGAGAGAGATCGTGCGGAAGACACAGCCCAGACGCCGCGCCCACCACTTGTGCATCGTGTAGATAGGCCGGTAGTGCATCTTCGCCCGACTCTCCTTCGAGGCGATCTCGTTCACGCGCTCGATGGGGAACCCGCGTTCGATAGGGAGTTCCGTCTGCTCCTGCCGACCCTGCGAAGATCCAGATTGCTCAGACATTATTCAGTATGTACAAGCGATAACGCAGGAACCCCATAAGTGTGCGTTCTCTCGTCCGACAGGCAACGCACCAGTATGTGGAAGTGGCGTCGGTAATCTTCATACACCAATCACTACACTCTGAGAACATGAGTGACGAAGCAGATACCGAGCAGTCGCGTGATGAGAGCGTAGACGAGAGTGCGGAGGGTACCTCAGGCAATGGAGAGGGATCTGGGCCACCGGGCCTTCCCTATCCGGTCGCCTATAGGAATACAGTGTGGACGCTCCCCTCGAACCAGATGGTGATTCGTCGCTATACCGGGTTAGAGTGGTTCGAGAAAACGGTTGATGAAGGCGAACTATACTTTGGTCCAGCAGCGAGCTATGCAGACGATGACCCCGACGAGGGGCAGGTAACTGAGGAAGTTCGCTCCAGAGAGCGGGCGCAATCAGCAGGCGAGCAGCCCACATTACAGGGCGGAAGTGAGATGAATATCTCAGCCGGTATGGAGAGGTTCCGTCAGAACACTCAATCGCAATATTTCCTCTCGTGTTGGCGGCTCGGAACCGATGAGACCCCCGATCACTGGGAAAAGTTCGGGACCGGGGACTTGGGCGTTGCTATTGAGACCACTGTTGGTCAGCTATGGCGACATCTCCATTCTGATACAGAAGTGCATATGGGAATAGTCAGGTATATCGACCGAGAACGGGACTCGATTCCCAATTCACCGCCGGAGACGTACTTCTTCAAGGGTTTGGACTATTCGTGGGAAAATGAATTCCGCGTAGCCCTTGTTGGAGGCGGAAACCCAATCATAGACATCCGAGACGACCCGGACGAAGAGTTCCCGCTCCCCGATTACGATGAGAAGGAGTTCGCGTCGTTCGAATCAGATGCAGTCATCAACAGGATTCTTGTGGAGCCCGGTGCATCAGAAGCCGAGATACGGCAGGTTGAGGATATCCTCACGGACCATTCCATTGAAGCCGATGTTGAGCGCTCTCGGTTAGAGAGGGATTCCGAGTGGTGCCCGAGTCAGATTGTCTATGGAAACCAGAACCTCCGTACATCCGAAGAGGAGCTTGATCAACGATTACAGAGCGAGATCGAGTCTACGGACTGGTCAACGTACAGTACGGTGGATTGGGTACAGATAGTTCCTCTCTGGGCGAGAGATGGAAACGAGATCGTCGGATCGCATTTTGAAGTCCATCGATACCGATCCGATGAGGATATTCCGGAACCCGAGGAGTATGGTCACACACGTCTGCGTCAGTTTCGGAGGGTGTCTCGATTCGAAGATGGAGAACACGTTCTCACGTGGGATTTCGACTCAGAAGAAGATTAGAGTCCAATAACGACTATTGGCTACGCTAAACAGTAGTATGAGTTCAAGAAATGACAGATAGATTATTTTATCCCCTATTTCTGGAAGCTGATCTCGATCTTCAGACTCGACGCTTCCTCAGGCATCCGCTCGAAGAGGTCCTGCACCTTCGTGTAGTCCTGTTCGGACCGCAACGTCAAGCTGACCTGCGTCCGCTCGACGTCGGCGGTGCCCTGAAGAGCACCGGGAACACCCTCCCTGTCGGGCAGCATGAACGTGACGTCGCCGTACTCAACGCTCCCCGTCTGGTGGTTGTTCCGCCACTTGCTCCGCATCGCAGCGACGTCGTCGCCGTTGTACTCGAAGCGCCACGTATCAGCCTCTGTATCAGCCTTCCGGAACGGATAGCCGGGCACCCAGTCGGTGGCCTTGTCCGACCCGGTTGTGTTGACCACGTACTCCGGTTCCTCGTCCTTCCCGATGTTCTCCAGCAGGAACGTCCGCACCATGTACTCGGTGACGCTGTCGTCGAAGCGGTCGGTGACCTTGTTGACGGTGAACTGGTCACCCGGTTCCAAGTCCTCGATGTACGCCAGAATCTGGTCACCGATTCGGTCGGACACCGTCGGGACAATCTTGACGGTGGTCGGCTCGCGATCGCCGAGCGATCCGAGATACCGACCGCCGGCCTCCAGCACGTAGTCGTCGACGAGGAACTCGTTGACCGCCTCACGAGCAACCGATTCGGTCTCGTCTGGTGGCAGGAACACCGCTTCGTCCGACCGAACTTCCCCGATGATTGTGTCGAGATTCGCGTACCCGTCGTCGTCGATATGCTCCTCGATACGGTCCACGAGGGACGACGCACCGACGACCTCCGCACCGCCAACGTCGCGAAGCGTCGCGTCGGACTGCGGCTTGTCGAGGATCTCGTTCCCTTTCACGATGACGTACTGGTCCTCACGGGCAAGTCGGCCGATAGCCCGCATCACAACATCGTGGCTATCGCCGTCGATCCAGATCTCGCCGTCCTCAACGAGCTCCAGTTCGAAGTCACCGATATCGAGCGCAGTCGTCCCGCTCCCGAAGCGCTGGCGGAGCTCCTGCTCAGCGTCATCGACACCCCACACGTCCACGTCATCCTGCTGAACGAGTACAGTGTCCAGCGAGCTTCCGGAAAGGTCGTCGCGGAATCCGCCAGTATCACGGGCGAGTACCGGCTTGCCGTCGAGCGCTTCGACGGTTGCGTTCAACACGTCGTTGGCACTGCCGGGAATCGGGAGTTCCGGGTCACGGAGGAACTGCTCGTAGATATCCTCGACCGATATTTCCCCACGTCGCTCCAGAAGGTCCTCGGCGATGTCCCAGACGTGCGACTGGAGGTCGAACGGGTCAGCTGCCGCAGAGTCCGCAATGTTCGAGGCGTCGAGTTCCGCCTCGTCGAGGACGAAGACATCGAGATCCATCGGCTCCACTTTCGCCCACTCGTCATCGTCCATCAGATTGTCGCCGTCGATCACATCGCCGTACAGGAGTTGAAGCTCTTCACGGAGCTCGTTCTCCTCCTGCTCCATCATACTGCGAATCGATGTGCGGATTTCGTCGTCGAGAGACTCGTCGGCAAGTACCTGTCGCGCGCCCTCGATGTACCGTGCCTTGTCGATATACCGTGTGCCGGACTCGATGGCCTTGTCTCCCGAGGGCTGGACGAACACGAGTGTGTTGCGCCACTCGCGTCCGCGACCGTCGTTCGTGATGACCTTCTTCACTTCGTCCTTGGTCCACTGGCCGTCCTTCACGACGACCTTCACCTCACGGTCGTCCGGGATATCCCGCATATCGTTCGTCCGGAACCCGACTGGGTGCGCGTTCGAGCCGAAGATATCCGTGATGAAGTCCGCGATCTCGGCCTTCGCCGACGTCTCGGACACATCCACGGCTGCGTTCCGGATGAGTGCGTTCGGGTTCTGCCGGTCGCGGATGGCGTACTTCCCGTTCAGCTTGTGGAGGTGCCATGCAACGCCGTGCAATCGTTCGAGGTTGAGGACGACGTCGGAGACGAGATCACCTGTCTGGTAGGCACCCATCACGATCTCCGACACCTCCGCACCCTCGCCTTCGCTCGGCTTCAACGAGTAGAGGAGAATCGTGTTCAGGATGCGACGACCGTGGGGCACTTCATCCGTGTCAACACGACTTTTGATGTCACCGGTAGCGGCGTTCAGTCGTTCGTAGTTGATCTTCGCCAGTTCGTCCTCAAACTCGGTGGCGTCGATGTCGCCGTGTGTGATCAGGTCCGTCTGATCCTGCATCTGCAAGAGGACCTTCGAGAAGAGGTAGATCATCCCGCGCGTGTTCTGGTTGCCCTCATCGGCGTAGTAGCGTGTCTCGAGGGCATCCAGAAGCACAGGGTGGAACGGATAGAGATCGTGCATCTCCGACAGCAAGTCGTCGGGGAGATCAACGTGCCCGTCGGCTTGGTCATATGCGTCGAAGTACCCGTTGACGATCTCGCGGGCCGCACTCTCGTTTACGGAGTCGATCAGGCGGTGGCGCAGGACCTCGCGCTTGTCCACCTGGTTGTTCATGTTGACCTCGACCGCCTGTTCCCGATTCAGAATGTCGTGAACCTCAGATCCTTCGCGGAGCACCGAGACGATCGTGTAGAGTTCGAGATCCGAGAGCGCGGTCGATTCGAGCAGTGACTGGAGGAAGGCCTTGTTCGCGCTCTTTCGGTCACCCTGAAGCGTATCGAACCAGTCCTCTAATTCGTCCACGAAGAATGCGACCGTGGTGTCGCCGACAGCCTCCTGAATCGTCTGCATATCGGGATAGCCACCCGACTCGAACGTTCCAGGATCGTAATCGAGCGCCTCGAAGAACGGCTCCCAGAGGTACTCGTACTGTTCGTTCTGCATCGCAACCGTGATCGGCGTCGCCGACTCCGGAAGCGCAGCGTCGAACCCTTCAACCGAATCACTTGCCCACGCAGCCGCGGCGTCGGGATCGTCGAAACAGTGGTACAGTGCCACCATCTGGTGAGACTTCCCACTGCCGTACGGGCCATAGAGAATGTGCGTGCCACGTGGGTCGTCCCCAGTCAAGGAATCACGAAGAATCGAAAGGGCCTCCCGAAGGCCCTGAGTCATCAGCGTCCGTTCGAAAAAGAGTGCTGCGTCAGACTCGAACTCGTCATCGTCATCAACATTGTAGAGTTTTACCTGCCCATCGATCTGTCCTTCTTCCCGAAGCTCGCGGCTGAGGGTCACCGTGTCTTCGAGCGTATTTGGTAAGGATCCCGTCTGTGCCATCTTGATACTTAAACAAACCTCAGTGGCACCCAATAAACACTATGGTCCCGCGAATTCAGCAGCTTTGTTAGTAGTCTTCAGCCATATCGGGAGGAATCGGAGTGTGGGTGCAATTCGGCCGACTAGGGATTGTTACGGGCGTGTCGTAGTTCTCTTTATCATACCGTTCTTTCAATCGGTTAAGTAGCGGGTCAATTTCCCACGTGTCGCCAGCTAGTTTCCTGGTACACTCTGACCCTCTGTTTTCGTGTGGCGAATGTGGAATATAGCATTCTGAGTACCCGAGTTCCTTCAGTTGTAGAAATGCCCCGTGGTTGTAGAAGCGAACAGCTTGCATTCGAATCAAGGCCTCATTCCAATCGCTGCTAAACGTATTATTATCGTGTGAATGCGGCGATTCGCGCCGTGGAAGCTCCTGTAGAACACGTTCGTATGCCTCTTGATATTCAATTTCGCAGTCAAAGAAGTCGAGGAGAATATCTCGTGCATTTTGTTCTCGGTCACCGCCTTCTACCCTCTTTCCATAGATTGGGCGACCAGGAATGATATCGGCGATCTGCGTTTGAAGGGCATCGTTACTTCGGATTGCTTCGGGGATTTCTAAGTAGTGACTGGCCCACTGGGTCATCTTTGATTACCTACCCTAATGTTATTTCACACCCACTTAGTGATTCGGTGGGAGTTCAGCTGCATATTTTCACTTCCGAAATGGAGACACAGCTGCCTGGTTGCTGATTTGTAGTCACAAAACGTATTTCACGCACACCTGCTTCTACGAACATATGAGCGGGTACGACCTCGTCGATATCGAGGTCACACACGAATCTGCTGACGATCTTCTGGATTCACTGTCTGAGGACGGTACTGATGGGAGTCATCTGCAGAGTATCCAGGCACTCCGTCTGCAAGCAGGCCAACCAGATTCAGAACTCCGGTCACTGAAAGAGTTGGACGAGAACGCCGTCAAACTTCTCGAACACCAAGTGGATGCAGCCTACCGGGCTCTCTTCGAAATGGACGGAAAAGCACTCCTGGCTGACGAGGTCGGTCTCGGGAAGACCATCGAGGTCGGGATGATTCTCAAAGAGATGCACTTCCGTGAAACGGACGAATCCGTCCTCATCCTCACTCCTGCACAGTTGGCCAAACAGTGGCAGGCTGAACTCCGAGAGAAATTCGGTCTTGACTTCGTCTGCAACTACGACGACGAATTCGAAGATTTCGACGCCCACGATTACATCATTGCAAGCATCGATACTGCGAAGAGCGAGCGACATCGTCAGACGGTTCTTGACCGCAACTGGGACGTTCTGGTACTCGACGAGGCCCACTACGTCAAAAACGAAGAGACGGACCGTTACGACCTGATTGACCGACTTTCCTACAACTACGCGTTCTTCCTGACGGCGACGCCGATTCAGAACGAACTGACTGACCTGTACAACGTCGTCTCGCTACTCCGCCCTGGGCTATTCGGCACACGCGACGTCTTCCACCACTACTTCGTGAACAGCAATCAGGAGACACTGGTGAATCGAGACGAGCTACAGGATCGGTTGAACAAAGTGATGATCCGGAACCGACGGGAAGACACAGATATCGATTTCACAGATCGGACTATCGACACACGGACGTTCGATCCCACCCCGAAGGAACGTGAACTCTACCAGGCAGTCTCCGACTACGTCAAAGGTGCGTACAGTCAGGACCAAGGCCAGAAGCTCGTATTGATGCTCCTTCAGAAGGAGGTCGTCAGCAGCCCGGTCGCACTCAAGAAGACCATCGAGAAGCGACTCTACGACCAGTCGGAGCTCAC
>ENA-ORCR01000793-ORCR01000793.1-marine-metagenome-genome-assembly--contig:-NODE-793-length-12501-cov-4.144881_pt1 | contig 12501 bp, 15 predicted proteins | sample MGYA00237782_ERZ508514 | MGnify/ENA primary metagenome ERZ508514 (study PRJEB26185, sample SAMN06268960) | marine metagenome | isolation source: Eden Landing Ponds, San Francisco, CA, USA | place...
GGGGTAGCGGTATCCTCGGCGCATGGGGTGCGTCGGACCTGAGTTCGAATCTCGGCGGTCCCATCAAAACTTTTACAGCTCAAATAAGACCGGACAGCGGCGGGATTCGGTCTGTCAACACTGCGGCGCCCACGTGTCGCGCGATTTCCGTCGGACCTTCGGGGACGAGTCCGATGTCGCGCACCGATGTCTGGGTTGTGACAGTTATTTCCGCCTCGCCAGAGGGAGTGCTGCGGGGCGCGAAGTGTCCCATCCCGACCCCGCCGAGCAACCGAACCGAAACCGAGGCGGTCGGACGGACGCCCGGGCGGACGGGGGTGAGCGGCTGTGAGTTCTCGCCCGTTCGTACTCGACGGCTACAGCGGGCCCGGCGGTGTCGGGCTCGCGTTGGCAGACCTGCCGGTTCGTCACCTCGGCATCGACATTGAGGACTACAGCGACACCTACCCCGGCGAGTTCGTCCAGGGCGATGCATCGAATCCCGGGTTCGTAGCGAGTTTCGACACGCCGGATCTGTTGTGGCTGTCGCCGCGGTGTCAGGCGTATTCGAAGCTATCGTGGGCCAACATGGGCCGCTACGACTGGGACGAGACGCCGAAAGAACGCTACCCCACGTTCGCGGACCTGAACGTCCGCGAGGTTATCCAGGCGGTTGACCCGGACGAGTACATCATCGAGAACGTCGCCACCTGTGACGACCTGCGCGACCCCGCGCGGCTGAACGGGCTGGCATTCGGCCTGCCGATCAACAACTGCAGGCACTTCGAGACGAGCTTCCCCGTTCCCGACGCCTACGAGAGTGGGATCGCGGAGATATCTATCGGGTCGGAGTACGTCCGCCACGAACTCGCCGCCGCGAAGGGCGTGCCTGCCGAGTGGACGGAATCGGAGATTCGGTCGGCTATCCCCCGCGAGTTCGTCCAGTACCTCCTCCACTACTGTCCAAGCATCCCCGATGTACCGCTACCGGTGGAACTCCAACAGCGGCCGCTCGGAGAGTTCGCAGCTGCCGCAGGAGGTGAGCGCCAGTGACGTTTCAGTCGTCGCTCTTTCACTACGAGAAAGACTTGTCGGCCCTGTCAGACGCCCAGCGGGAGGTGTACGAGGCGGTCGAACAGGACGGCTACGGGATGCGCGAGTACGCCCGCAAGACCGGCCGCTCGCCGGGAACCGTCGGGAACCTTCTACGCCGCGCTCGACGCCGACTGAACCGGGGTGAGTCCGGTGCCTGAAGGCACCCAGACGCAGCTCGGCGGGGAGCTCCGTGAAGGGAGTCACCGAGCGAACACCCCCCTGGAGTGGGTCGCTCCCGTTTCCGATGCGGTCGGTGGCTTCGATCTCGACCCGTGTGCCTCTCCGTCGTCTCGTCTCGCAGAGAAAAGTATCCGCGAGACGGGTGGACTCGCTCGTTCGTGGGACGAGTACCGGACGGTCTGGGTGAACCACCCGTTCAGCGAGCCTGCCGAGTGGCTCCGGAAGGCCAACGAGACGACCGCCGAGACGGTGGTCACGCTCTCGAAGTGTGACCCCTCGACGGCGTGGTTCCACGACGAACTTCTCGGGGCGGACGTGCTGGCGTTCCCGTCTGACCGAATCCAGTTCATCGGATACGACAACTCCGCTGGGTTTCCCGTCGTCTACGGAGTCTTCGGGCGCTGTCCGGACGCTCTGCGGGACTGGTTCGAGAGTGTCGGCTGGGTGGTGATGGACCCGTGAACGCCGACGAGTCCAGTGGGACTGTCCAGTTCGTCCGCGCGTCCCGTCTGTACGACGTAGGAGCGGGCGAGCGCATTCGTTGGGACTGGGGCGGTCAGCAACCGGTCGCAGAAAGCGAGGCGCGGGTCCAACGCGCCGTCGCCGAAATCGAACAGGAGGGGTGAGGATGCGCGCAATCGAGCCATCCTGGCACGAGTACGCGGCGAATCTCCTGTTCGCCGAAGACGGCTTGGCGCCGTACTTCGCGGCGGATTCGCAGGTGAAAGCGGGCGGCGGCAGTCAGCACGCCCGCTTCTCGGTTGCCGGCGAGTCGTGGGTCGTGAAGCTGTACTATCAAGATTCCGGGATCGTTCACCCCGGCCCATCTACGCCCACGGGGACGGAGTTCCGCTTGGACGAGATCCGCGAGTTCCGGCTACACGTCGCCCGCGAGTCCGACGAGGATCCCGTAGGAGAGCAAAGCTTCAACGCCCACCTCGCCCCGCGCTGGCAGGGAATGAAAGTCGAGAGTGATGACGGGCAGCGCTTCGAGATGGACGTTCCTGACGAGATGGACGAGGGTGTGAACGTCCGAATCCAGGGAAGTAACATCAACGCCTTCCGCTACTCGACGCTTCTGAAGCGAGCGGCCGAGGCTGTCGGGATCTCGATGGGGTACTTCGAAGACCCGCTGGAGTTCTCGAACACCCAGGACGCCGAACGGTACGTACGGGTCCACAAAGACGAGAGTGGTCCGGTTCATGCGAGAGACGGCCCCGTGGCGACGATGGGGCACCTACTCGAAGACGACCGCACGGGATACCGCAAGGTCGTTCAGAACGACGACGACGATCACGGTCGGAACCTCCCCGGATACTACCATACGGTCACACTCGGGCCTCAGCGCATCCGTGAGGCGTTCCCCTCGCACGAACTCCCGGTGGAGGTGAAGCACTACTACTCCCGCGAGGCACTCGCGAGAGACCCGGACGACCCGCTGGCGCACCCGAAGGTCGGTGTGTCGTATCAAGTGAGTCGCTGGGACGATACGCTCGGCGCCGATCAGGAATCGCTCGAACAGCTCGAACGCGAGTTGGACCGGGTGCTTCACGCGGTACTCATCGACGCCGATCTGGACGTAGCACCGGACCACGGCAGCGGTCCGTTCGTCGAAGATGCGTACTTCGACGCGGAGGTGTCCGAGGGCTTCGAGGAGCCGCCGACGCTGGACATGGCGCATATCCACCACGAACAGGAGAGCGTCGTTCTCAAACACGTCAAGGACGGCCTCTCGCCGGTCCAGTGGGAGTCTCTCGAATATTTGGTGACCGACGGCGGCGACGTAGCCCCGACCGATATCGCCGAGGAGAAAGATCGCCACGTCGACAGCGTGCGGGATGCGCTTCGAGAGATGGACGATCTCGTGAAGCGCGAGTACGGGAGTGTCTCCCTGCGCTCGACGTACGTCGCTGAGTTAGTTCACGACGCCGTTTCGCGGGCGGAGGAAGCTGTACGAGACGCCGCATCGGCCACGGCGAAGGCACTGGAAGCCGCCGAGCGCGGGCTGGACGAGCGGACGAGTGCGCTGCTGGCGTTCTGCGACCGCTACGATATCGACTACCGGGACAAGGGCGACGCGCGGATGAAAATCCGGTTCGGGGAACTCGACCCGGACGCGGACCCCTCACCGTCATTCCTGGCGAAGCGGGCGTTCTCGATGTGGACCGACGCGAAACAGGATGCCGAGCGGTTCCGTTCGGCCGTGGTGAAGTGGACACGGCCGGATGGAGAGAACTGTCGGGTTGACGCCTGGCGGCTACTCGCATAGCCGCTACCCTCCCGCGGGCCGGGAACGTCCCGGTTCGCGGGTAGTGGCGACGCTCTCGAAGTCTCTGTTTTCCGGGTATTTTCGCCTCGTTTGCCGGGTGTAGGCCGGGGTGGCGAGGGAGATCGGCGTGGCCGAGCCGGGGAGCGATGGGCTGTGGGCGATGGGCCGTGGCCATCGCCCGAGCGGAAACACGACCGGGGCGGTCGCGTTTCCACTTAGGGGTGTGGCTAAGGCCACTTCATCAAAATACACCGCAAAGTTTTCTTCGCTCCCCCTTTGGAACAGACGGACTGACTAGTGGTCTAGTCCTCGTCTATTTGGAGAGATATCTTTTCTACTGGTATGATAATCGATAGAATATATTCGGTCATCAGTGCAGACAACACTGAGATTAGGCATGCGTACGTAGTCAAAATCAGTGAATCTACGATCGTTAATGTGACCCCTCGAAGAACATCTTGACTAAATATAGCTAGGCCACTCAAGAATGCTGTTATGAGATATAAAATTATCATAATAACAGACCCAGATATATGTAAAATATCGGTCATATTATCGCTGCTTAAATTACTATTTTCTTCCATTAAGATTGTAGGAACATTCGATGAGATCCTAATGGACATGTTCATGATTGTCCCAATTGTTAACGTTATTATCGCCGGTTGATAAAACTGCGTTAGAATACCGGTGGACCATATCAATATCACAAGCATACCTGTTAATATAGTAATCATTGTCAGGTTAATTAAGGAGATACCCATCGCTCGTCTGAACTTGGAGTTTCTATACTCCCTTCGGATATCGATTTCATGATTGAATTCTACTTCTTCAATAGCAGACAGTCTGACTATCTCATAAGTGACTAATTTCTTGTAGGAATGAACGACCGCTCTGAAATAATAAGGAGTTACGGCACAAACTGCAACGAAGTATAATATCAAGATCTGAACTTCTATAATATCACTCATGTTTTTCGGTCTCTTTTTGTTTATTTCTGCTTTCGTCTATCTCTTGTGTTGAACTTGAATCTCTCTGTATAGAGATCTCTTCAGGATTGGATAAATCTAATTCCTCTAATAGCCTCTGTCTCTGGCTGATAGAATCCTCAACCTTGTTCAGTAATGAGTTTAGTTGCATACCAAAGTACAGAAACCCAACTGCCAAAATCAGGGAAAGAAGATATAACGGCTCGTTGAAAATAACTTCGATAGAAACACTGAGAAAGGCGTTGATTACAAAAGTAGTGACAAGCCCAAGAACGATTAGGGTCCTCTCGGGATGTTTCTCAGTCCAAATATGTAAATATTCTCTCAATGAAATTTCTTCAGCTACCTCCTTGAGATCATCTTCTCTGTCACTCATCTGGTTCCCACCACTCTCAAAATAGGATAGATGTATACTGCTAGATTCAAATGATATCTCGGGTATTAACATTTTCTTCTTTGATCTGAATAGAATATCTGCTGATTTCAAAGACTAATTTACTCCCACCCCCTGGGGTCGCACGCCGAGAGAATCCTTCGAGCGAATATGAACACGATTCGGAGGTACCCCGTGTTCATATCTATGGGCATGGGCTGTGATGGGCCCGAAAACCTGTGGTGATTTGAGAACATCCCACCGATCTCGGGCCAATATAGGGGTTCCAGTTGGTCGAAAAAACTAGGATCCCCGGAGGTGTGTTCACGAGTATGGCCGGCGATACTCCGAACTCGGTTCGAATCCGGACTGGCGACGGCAACGAACATCGGTACTACGCCATTGAAGACGCTGCCGAGTTCTACGATTGTAACCGCTCCGACGCAGTGGCTCGCGCCTGTGACGCCGTTCCCGCAGTCGCGCGAGCTGTCCAGAAGGTTCTGAAACGGGACGACCTGACGGCCGAACAGAAACGGGAGATCGCGGAAACATTCTCGACTCGTGGGCTATCCTTCGAGGTGGAGTCGGTTGTCCAAACTGATTATCCAGATCAGTAGTTTCCCGCGGTAGACACGGGGGATTCTGAGTTAGAAGATCTCAGAAATGTCGAGCTTTGCTTGTCGGGTGTCGCGGTGGGCGCCGCCGCCGTGCCACGTCAGCAACGGGATACGCGACGAGTGGCGCATCTCCATATCCAACACCGTAACACCACGGCCTCGCGGTCGGTAGACCACGAACACGTACCAGCCGTTGGCCTCTCGGAGTTTCCGATGGTACGCCTCGTAGAGCTTGAAGTTTCCAGGCTGGCCGTCCGCGTGGTTCGCCATTGTCGATTTGATTTCCACAGGGTCACCACCGGGCCTTCGAGCATCCCGCCACGAGGCGCGGTCGAGATCAAGTCCGTAGCGGTTCGCGGCCTTCCGCTCGCAGAGTGTCCCGTAGTGGTTCGCGCGATGCGAGCGATTTTTCGCCGCCGTCATTCTGTTCCCTCCGAAGCGACACGCCCGCGTCGCGCGTCATATATATTTACTCCTCCGGGGGCTCTCGCCGGCCAGCCCATCGCCTCGCGATGCTCGCCTTCGGCGAGCGAGCGTGATGGGCCAACAGTACCAGTACGCGGGGGGGTTGGTTGGTGTTGGTCTGTGGTCATCGGCTCGCCCTCATGCGGTTAGCCCTTCGACTTCGCCAACCACGTCCCGGTGCTCGCCGTCGTGCTGATACTCGTTCCAGCGCTTTCGAACCCATTCGTCGCTGTACGGCACGAACTCGGCAATCTCGTGGTTTGGTTTGTCCGGTTCGGCCCCCTTCGCAGCGATGACCGTGTAGATGGCGACCCGTCGGGTCATCGACTTCGGATCCACGTCCTCGCCGTCATCGCTACTCGACCACGACCACGTCGTCGGCTCCTTGTCGTCGTAGCGCCAGTCCGTCTCGGGGATGCCCGTGACGCTGAAGAGTTCGCCGCGCCCGCGGCGGTTCTTTACGTCCTCGTAGAACGTCGCGTCTTTCAGGCCCTCCTTGTGGATGCACACCCCGAGTTCGCGCACCAGCGGATGCACGTCCTTGCCGTCGTGACCGATGATGATGAGCGAACCGCCGTACTTTCGGATTTTGTACGTTAGCGGCCCGAGTTTCGTCTTGGTGTCGTAGCCGTCTTGACCGCTCCCGCCGGCGTTGCTACTCGCCTCGTCGAAGATGAACAGCTTCGGCCGCTGTTCGTTGTGCATCGGGTCGCCGTCTTGTTTCAGCCATTCGTCCAGTGCACCGTAGTTCGAGATCCAGCCGTCCCGTTCCTCGTCGTCGCTGTCGGTCCACTCGTCAGACTCTTCGAGAGTACGGATGTTCGACGCGACGATCGCATCCTCGGGTTGTTCGGCTTTCCACAACTGTCCGAGTAGAAGCGCGAAGTTCGACTTGCCGGTGCCTGGTTCGGCCCACTCGTAGAACATCGGCGCCGGGCCGGTCATCTGGGTCCGCAGTTGCTCGATTGCTTTCATCCTCGATACGTCGGCTCGCTCTCCTGCGTTTCCGGTCATGTGCTTGAGGGTCTGCATGTCGCCGGCATCCATCGCTGCGCGAGTCGTCTCGGTCGCCGCGATAGACCGCATCCGGCGCATCGATTCGAGATCCTTCGCTTGGCCGGGCATTTCCTCGGGCCGGTCGGCTTTCGTCGGGTCGTAACACTCCTCGACGACGGCCATATACCGGCTCAGTTGCTCGTCGCGGACGATACCCGAGTGTGGGTGAGCGTCCGGGTCGCGGACCCCGTAGCGGTCGAGGTGTTCACGGTGCTGTGCGGGCGTGTAGAGGTCGGAGTCGGAGTTGTCGCTACTCATGCTTGCCGTTAGTCTTCGGTTCGCTGCCGGTGTTCTGAGAACGGTTCTCGGGCGGGCGAGCGGGCGTCTGGTCGTCGGGGAGGTCTTCGGGGGAGAGTTCGGGCTTGTCGCTCTCGTCGATCTCGATGCCGTCGACCTTGTTCTCCCAGACTTCTTTCGCGGCGGACTGGTCGACCATGAGGCCGCGCTCGCGCGCCTCGGCGTGTTCGTTGACGATCTCCTGTTCGAGCTCGATACTCGACTCATGCCACAGCGCCCGCGCCTCGACGAGTTGTTCGAAGGCGTCCAGCAGGTAGCTGTGGATGCTCTTCATGTGGCTCTTGGAGGTGACGAGCTCCGAGTCGGATGCTTCACCCATCCAGGTGCCGCGCACCCGGAGTTCGCCGATGTCTTCGAGCCACTCGAACTCGCGGACTTCGAAGTCCTGGTTGTCGTTGACCGGGTACGGCGGCGGGCCCTCGACAGTCTTCTCGTCCCAGATGTCAGGCGGGACCTGCCACTTCTCGCGGGTGTCGGTCACCGCGTTGATGTGGTAGACCGTGTGATATCGCCACTTTCGGAGCCACCGAACAATGAGTAACCCGGCGAGGTAGCAGGGGAACGCCAGTAGGACCCAGGCCATCAGCCCGGCGCCCACCCACGGCGGGAAGTCCGGCATCGACGGGCGGATGTAGATGAGCAGCGCGATGACCCCGAGGACGAGCCCCGAGACGAGCCACTTGTAGGCGGCCAGCAGATAGGTCACGCGGTCCCAGCGGCCGCCGAACGTCGGCAGCGGGTTCGACGCACTCATGATGCCACCACCGGTTCGCCGCCCTCGCGGCGGAGTTCAGACACGCCCGCGATGACCACCCACGACAGCGCCACGACCACGCCGATGAGTAGGGCTTTCTGCGGAGTCGTCTTCGAGATGCGTTCGAAGGCGTCGGCCTCGGCGGCTATCGTGTGGCCGTAGAGGGCGTTGTCCGTGGAGATAGCGATGCCGACGAACCCCTCGTGCCGAGTGACCGGCAAGGTCACCCGGATAGTCTCGCCGGGCTCGACGGCGTCGATGCGGCGGGGTATCTGGCCGCTCCCGCCGGCGACGAGCGCGCCCGCGTCGTTGACCGTGATGACTTGCCGAATCTCCGAGTGGAGAACGACAGTGACGGTCTCGCGCTCGTCGTGGTAGTTCGCCCGGACGAGCGTGGTGTAGTCGTCGACCGCCGTCCCGTTCGGGCGGTCGGGGGCGTCGTCAACGGTCTCGCTGGTCGGTGTCGGGCTCGGCGTAGGCGTGGGCTGGGAGGGGTTCGGGAGCGTGACGTTCGGCGGACTGACCGAGACGTTCGCGTCCGGAAGCGTCGTGTTCAACCGCGGAAGCGAGACGTTGGTCTCGGGAATCGAGAGGTTCGCCCACTCCATCATCCAGGCCGTGATCTCCCGTTCCTCGCCGATCGTGAAGCCGTACTCGTCGGCATGGGAGGGGTAGACCGCGTAGACGGAATCGACTTGTTTCTGGGTGAGGTTCGCCCGGTCGCGCTCGACGTAGGTGAGTACGTCGGCCTTGCTGGTGTGGTCGACGAGACACTCGCGGTACTCGCCGACCGAAGTGTAGTTGCGGAGGTCGTCGCACTCGCCGGGGTCGGCCGCCGCGGGCGCAGTTGCGCCAGTGACGAGCGCGAGCGTCAGCACTACCGTCGCAGTGAGCAAAAAATAGCGCATGGGTGTGGTTACTTCCCCTTTCTGCGGTTGTTCACTTCGCGGATGACCATGCCGCCGCCCCCGCCGCCGGAGAGCAGGCCGATGAGGATGAGGATGACCGCGCCGGCACCGACGACGATACCGAGGGCGCTGCCGCCGAGGGCGGCCTTGGCTTCGCCCCAGCCGCCGAACAGGCCGCCGCCGCCACCGCCACGGCGTTTCTCGCGGGCTTCGACCTCGTTGCGAATCACCGCAAGCTCGTCCATGAGAGCACTGTACTCGGTAGTGTTGGCTGTCTGGTAGTCGACTTCGCGGACGGTGACGTTGCGGACTTGCTCGCCTTGGGCGTTGGTGATGTTGGCGACGGTGAAGTTGCGGGTGAGTTCGAGCATCTGCTGGTCGGTGACGAGCATCTGTTCGCCGCCGATAGTCGCCGGGTTGTAGGTGTTGCCGGCGGCGAACTTGCCGCTCGCCGGATTCTCGTCGGAGAGGAGCATCCCTTCGTAGGTCGCCGTGCCCGTCGAGATCTCGAACTTACCCACCTCGTCGATGTTCTCGGGGGAGTTGGCGCCCATCAGGGTGAGCGAGGTCGTCGCCCACGCCTGGAAGCTCCCGCCGGGAGAGTACTCCCGCTTGGCGAGATACGGGTCGACGAGGTCGGAGTTGTTGATTTCGCCGGCGACGTACTTGCTGTAGGTGTTGCTGACGAAGTTCTCGACTTCGGCGTGTGCTTCGCTGTTCTGGTTGTCGATTTTGGTGAACAGTTCGCCGTAGTCTTCGAACTCGATGACGGTGTAGGCGTCGTAGTCGCCGGTGGGGTTGTCGGCGGCGATCCGGGTGAGCGTCGCGCTCCGACTTTTGATGTTCGTGTTGCGCCCTTCGTCGCCGGTCGCGTAGGTGAGCATCCCGTCGGTCGGGCCGATAGTGTAGGACGACGGCCCGCCGTTCACGTCCTTGACTTCGATAGTGACGGTCCGGGCTTCGACGGAACTCTGGTTTTGAAGGGTGACTGTCGTCGTGCCGAAGCCAGTGACGTTGACACTGGTGACCTCGGATACGTCGCCGTCAACCACGTCCTCGATGGGGGCGTAGATGAACCCTTCAGAGACACCAGTCTCGTTGCGTGCCTGATTTTTGAGGTACTGGATGGTGCTGATCTGGTTGTTCCAGCGCTGAATCAGCAGGTACTCTTTCGTGCTGAAGTAGTGGTCTTGAGCACGCTTGGCCGCGGTGGTGGCGGCGGACTCGCTGGACTTGTTGTTGAGCGCGCGGATGTAGGCGTTCTTACCTTCCATCAGCGCGATGGAGAGCGTATCCTGCAGGTAGTTGTTGAGCGAGGCGTTGTAGACCTCGAAGTTCGACCCGGAGTTCTGTGCGGTCTGGTAGATGTCGATCCGGGTCTGACTGGCGTCGGTCTTGGTGGTGTTCACCCCGCGGGTGCCGGCCAGCTGGCAGGCTGCCCATTCGGCACCTTCCTCGATGGCGGCGCCGGCGACGCCGACGCCCGGACCGAGTGCCAGGTACGCCAGTTGATGCGCCTCGGCCGACGGCGAACAGACGTTGGCCTCGGCGCCCTCGGCCGTGGCGATGACGTCGACGGCGGGGTCCGGTTCAGCCGTGGGCTGTGGGCTGGATGGGCCGAGCGCGGGCGCGAGCGGCGCCTGGACGCTCGCGAGCAGGAGCATGATACCGAGCGCGAGCGCTCTGGGTCGGGCCATCCGTGTCACCCCCAGTAGGCGACGAAGCCGTAGCCGACGGCCTCGACGATGACCACGAGCAGCCCGAGGATAGCGCTCCCGAGGACCGCTTCACGAGCTCCGGGGACGAAGGTGGTCACGACCATCACGAAGGCCGTCCCGAAGACCAGCACGACCTGGCGCTGGTCCATCTGCCCGAGATCGTGGTCGTTGGTGATCCACGCGAACAGCAGCGCCCCGATCGCGACCACGAACGCGAAGGAGACCTCCGTCGCGCCGAGCGTGATCAGCGGGTCCGAGAGCGAGACGCCGAACAGCGACACGTCGGCGATGCCCGTCCCGGCGCCGCTGGCGAATGCGAAACCTGTACCAACCGCACTGTCGACCGCGTCCATCTTTCTGGATACCATAGTTCGAATCGGCCGGGAAGACGGCCGTATTCGCGGCGTTCCGCGCGTGTTCCTAGAAACGGTCGTTTCCGGGGGATCTGGGGATTCCGGGGGTTCCGGTAGATTCTAGTGGGTCCGGCGGACGCTGGCGAATATGAGCTTCCGAAAGCTCTCACCTGATAGCGGTTCCGTGTCCGTTCGACTACCGAAAAAGAAACTGCGGGAGCAAGGAGTAGTCAATGAAGATGGAGATCTTGACGGGGAACATTGGGCAAAAGTAGAGGAGACAGGCGACGGTGAATTTACGATAGACATCCTGAATCTTTAGTCCGTCACTGAATTCGTCTCCAGAAGATATTTTCAATTTTATCTATCAATAGCTAACTTAGTCCTCTATGGATGAGAATCCGGACTCAGATGGCGAATACTGGCGACTTGGCGAATTTATGGAGGAACATTATCCCCTGTTTGCCATTATGGGAATATTTGGGACTGTCTCTGTATTCTTATCTTCTGATTTTCCAGGCGGAACATCCGCATTAATCGCTCGTGCTGGTACTTTTGCCAGTCTTGTGATATTCGGACTAGCTGCTATCTGGATCTTTGGTCGCTCTCTGGGGATTGTGTTTAACGAACACGATCCAAAAGTCCGACCGTTAATTACTGAATTAGGATTCGTAGCTCTCGCTCTTTGTACTGGGGTATTGGTGGCTTCTGTAGGTGTGGCTATTACAAACTTCGAGGAAGTCTTTGAAATTGCTGGAGAATTAACTGTTGTCCTTGTCGGAGTAGTCGTCTATCTTAGGGTCTACCCATCAGACCGGTATTCTGCATACGGGAAAGATGCACAGCAGATTGCAGTCGTCGCGATCTTGCTCACTTTCTTCATTTTTATGTCTCTATCAACAGGAGTCGATCGTTTTCTGAACGACTATACGACATCAGGGTACGGTCGATTAGTGATGATCGTTGTAGTTGGGGCAATACTACATTTGGGGACCAGCGAGTTTCTGCGGGGATACTTTGAGATGTTATCGATGGATTTCAATCTACTTTCAAAACAAACACTCGAAAGGGTATCTTCGAAGTCAATATTATCAAGCTGGTCGTTCAGTACTTCTGCATATGTCTCCGGGTTGGGGCTTGCTGTATTTACTACGCTACTCTATCATCGATCCAGAATTCTGACTAGTAATCTGGGTTATTTTGCTATCGGGGAGTATCACTGGCAGACATTCACCTTCTTACATATTCTTGGCGCCGCAGTTTTCATTGCTATACTGATGATGTCTGAGGAGATAGAAGATGAGGAAATGTCTCTTGATGGCCTCCGGATCACAATTCTTTCTGCACTATTTATTGCAGCGCTAACTGTAGAGACAATATTAGTCTATACAGGGAAATTAGGTGAGCACGTTTTCGCAATTTAGCGGCTTGACCGTTCAATCTGTAAATTC
>ENA-ORCR01000794-ORCR01000794.1-marine-metagenome-genome-assembly--contig:-NODE-794-length-12486-cov-2.950600_pt1 | contig 12486 bp, 15 predicted proteins | sample MGYA00237782_ERZ508514 | MGnify/ENA primary metagenome ERZ508514 (study PRJEB26185, sample SAMN06268960) | marine metagenome | isolation source: Eden Landing Ponds, San Francisco, CA, USA | place...
GAGGATTCCCACGAGGAAGCCCGCCCGCATCACCGAAATGGCGTTGGCGCCGACGGCGGGAGCGAACGGCGTCGACCCCGACGACCCGGCGCCGATAGCCCACGCCATGAACAGACTCGCCGCGGCCGCCACTACGAGGATCGCCAGCGATGCCATCTGGGCACGGCTAACGGAGGTCGGTATAATAGCCTGCCGACTGCGGCAGCATCGCGTCCGCGACGGGGTCGCCTCGGGTCGGTTCGCGACCGGCCGCAACTGCGCGAGTCGCGGCTGGCCGTGCGTAACAGTTATCATCTGACATGTATACGAACCGATCATGCAAGGACAGTGGGTGCGGCGGGAGTTCCTCGCGGCCGGGGTCGCGGGGCTCGGGGCCGGGACTGCGGGCTGTACGAGTCTGTTCGGGTCGTCGGACAGACCGGACGTGTCGAGCGTGACGTTCTCGTTCGCCTACCGGCCGTCGGCCGAAGGGGGACCGGCGGTCCGGATCGAACACGCGAGCGGGGACGGACTCCCGGCCGGCGAGGTGCGGATACGGACGAGCGACGGCGACAGCGCGCTGTGGAGCGAGCTGGGGTCGACCAGCGAGCGAGCGGACGAGGACGTGACGACCGGGGCGAGCGCGCGCGTCGGCCCGGAGGTGGTGAACTGGCCGAGCGCGGTCCCGCCGACCGAGTCCGTGACGGTGCTGTACGTCCCGGGCGAGCAGTCGGTGACGGAGCTAAACCGGTTCGACCCGCCGACGCCCACGCCGACCGCCACTCCGACCCCGACGCCCACGGATGCACCGACGCCCACGGAATCGCCGACGCCACATCCCGGGCTGGTCACCGGCTTCGAGGGCGGCGACCTCTCGGCGTGGACGGTGGCCAAGCGCGGTGCGAGCGGGTCGGCCGCCTGGTCGGTCACGGACGACCACCCGGTCAGCGGCGAGTACGCGGCGATGTATCGCGGCGACAGGCAGCAGGTGCTCGCGTCGGTCTCGGGGCTGGACACGTATCCGTCGCGCGGCGACACGGTCGAGTTCGGCTTCTACAAGGACAGCGCCGACGCGACCGGCTGGTTCGGCTTCGGCGTCCAGTCGGTCGCCTACGAGGCGGGCTACCGGCTCCGGGTCCGCAACCACAACTGGGCCAACCACGCGGAGACGGCGAAGCTCGTCCGACTCGACGGCGACGAACGAGAGAAGACGGTCCTCGACACGGTCGACTACGAACCCGCCGCCCACGCCGGCGAACGCCTGCGGTGGGAGGTCCGGTGGGGCGACCCGACGATCGAGGTCCGGGCGTTCGACAGCGAGGGCGAACGGCTGGTGTCGCTGTCGGCGGCGGACGAGACCTACGACGACGGCGGGGTGGCCATCGCGGCCAACGCCTCCGATCCGGCGACGGTGTACGCCGACCGCATCCGGATCACCGACTCGTCGGCGTAGCGCGGACCGGGGGAACGAGGACGGCGAGCGTCAGGTCGTCTCGGCGTCGGCCTCGGCGTCGGGGTCGGGCGCCTCGACGCCCTCGGCGGCCTCGGCGGCCTCGGTGACCTTCTCGGTGTCGACGTGCCAGCGGTCGACGGTCGACTCGAAGTCGGCGAGCTTGTTCGACACCTTGATCTTCAGGTCGTCGTCGTTGACGTTGATCTCGAAGACGTATTCGGGCCGGTCGTCGCCGTTGACCCGCTGGAGGTTCGCGCTGACGAGTTCGTTGTCGAAGTAGTAGGGCGCGATCTGGGTCATCACGTTGCGGTAGACGGCGTCCTCGACCTTCCGGACGGCCTTGCGACCGGCGGAGTCGGCCGCGCGAGCGACGTAGTCGAGGGATTCGCCCCACTTGTCGACGGCCTCGTCGGTCTCCTCGTCTTCGAGGCTTTCGTAGGACTCGGTGAGCTTCTCGCCGGCCTTCTGTAGGTCCTCGTCGGGGTCCTTGCCGGCCTTCTCGCCCTCGCCCTCCTCGACGCTGGCCTGGTCGGCGGTCTTCTCGTTGACGTCCTCGTCGAGTCGCTCGTGGCTCTTGGGGCGCCACTCGTCGAACTCGTCGAGGGCGGCCAGCGACACGTCGTCCTCGCCGTCCTCGCGCAGGTCCTTCAGCGCGCGGACGATCCGCTCGCCGTGTTCGACGGCGTCGACCCATCCGCCGCGCTGTTTGAACCCGGAGACGCTCTCCTCCATTATCGCCCGTAGGTGAGCCGCGTCGCGAGTTTGTCGATCCGGCGCTTCGCCCGGCCGAGCAGGACCTGGGGCGCGGCGGCGCGGCGCAGCTGGTCCTCGGGGACCACAATATGCGCGTCGCCGAACGGGTCACGGTCGCCGTCGTCGTCGCCCTCGCTCGCGGCGCTGACGACGCTGGTCATGCTGCAGCGACCGCACGCCTCGGTGTCTTTCGGAGCCATCGATTCACCGGTGGTTCGCGCTCGCCCCGGTTAAAGGTTGCCTGGGGTGCGAACCCTCGCCACAGCCGCCGGCGCAGTCGAATCCCGATCCGCGACCGTCTCCCGGTCGACCACCTCACGGACGCCGCGCCCGGGGGAGACGTTTTTACCGTCGCCACTCGATCGGTCGTGGTATGGGATACCACCACGTCGACGTGGGGGCGATCGAGCCGACACCGGACCGGCCGAGCGTCCAGCGGTCGGTCTCCGGGGCGGCGGGCCTGGAGAACGTGGCGGTCAACCGCTACGAGGTCGAGCCGGGCGAGGCGATCCCGCTGGCCTACCACTACCACGACCACCAGGAGGAGGTGTTCTACGTGCTCTCGGGAACGCTGACCGTCGAGACGCCCGAAGAGACCTACGAGGTCGGGGCCGACGAGGCGTTCGTCGTCGAGCCCGACAGCCCCCAGCGGGCGCACGTCCCCGAATCGGCCGAGGCGGGCGCAGTCGCACTGGTCGTCGGGGCGCCGGCCGTCGACGACGTCCACGCCTACGAGGGGGACGCGGGATGAGCGACCGCGAGGAGCGCGCCGACGGTGAGGGCGAGGGACCCGGACCGGCCGAGGCGGCCGACGCGGACGAGGCCGCGGCCGCGGATCTGGACGAGGCGACCGCGACCGGTGAGACACCCGAGGACGTGCCGGTCTGGGACGACGAGTACGTCGAGCGGGTGAGCGGGCGACTGATGCACAACTTCGACCTGGAGAAAGCGCGAACGGTCGCGGGAGAGTCGTTCACGCTGTACGGGCGGATGGACATCGAGAGCCGGAAACAGCTGTTCCACGCGGCGCTGAACTACGCGAACCACGGGTCGACCGAACACCTGTTCGTCGCGCGCCGCGACGGGGTGGGCGTCGCCGACCTGAAGGCGTACGTCGAGTGGGCGCACGGGCTGGCCGACGAGTGGATCGACGCCGACGAGGAACACTTCAGCACGGACTTCACGGTGGCGCTGGTCGTCCCGCGGATACCCGAGTCGGTCCGGGAGTTCGTGGCGGGGTTCAAAGACCGGACGCTGATCAAGTACGGCTACTACGGCCACTACGAGGTGAATCTGGTCGTGGTGGCGCCCGAGACCGAAGAGATCGCGACGAGCCGGGCGACGGATCTGGACCGCGCGTTCGACCTGTGGACCGAACCGGAAGAAGAGTCGTCGGGGCTGCTGAGTCGGCTGTTCTAGTCGTCGCCGGGTTCGACGCCGCCGCCCTCGGCGGAGCCGACGATGGCCTCGCGGTCGAGGCCGCCGCGGGCCTGGCGGATGTTGTTGTAGCTGAACCAGACGAGGCCGAAGATCAGCCCGACGAGCACCAGCGCGATGACGCTCTGGAAGGCCAGCGACGCGGCGCCGACGGTGCTGCTGTACTCGCCGGCCATGAGCGCGGTCGGGTTACGGTAGAGGCCGATCGTCAGCAGCGCCCAGACGGTCACCGCGAGCATGAACACGAGCGGCGCGCCGGTGCTGACGAGCTGTTTGCTGTCGTCCCAGTTGGCGAGCCAGACGGTCGCGACCAGCAGCGCCAGCGCCGCCAGGGCCTGATTGGCCCCACCGAACAGCGGCCAGATGTTCGACCACTGGCCGGAGGCGACGAGGAAGTAGCCCGCCAGCGAGAGGATGCCGGCGTTCACGTAGCGGTTGGTCACCGTGCGTTCGAGGTCGGTCTCGGGCGTGCCGACGATCTCCTCGAGCATGTACCGACCCAGTCGCATCGCGGTGTCGGTGCTGGTCAGCAGGAAGCTGACGAACACGAGGCCGATGAACGTCGCCGCGGCGGTGACGCCCAGGCCGAAGACCGTCAGCAGCGCGCCGCCGCCGGCGGGGAAGGTGACGAGCGCGGAGCTGAGCGAGTCGCCCGCGCCGACGACCAGCGAGACGGCGAGGATCGCGGTGACCGCGAGCAGGCCCTCGCCGAGCATGCCGCCGTAGCCGATGAGCCGGGCGTCGGACTCCTTGTTCAGCTGTTTGGCGGTCGTGCCCGATGAGACCAGCGAGTGGAAGCCGCTGATGGTCCCGCAGGCGATGGTGACGAACAGGAACGGGAACAGCGCGCCCAGCTGCGGGTGGATGAAGCCGGTCCAGCCGGGTATCTGCGTCGTCAGCTCCGTGACCCGGACCCCCTCGATACCCGCGGAGGCGACGTTGATCGTGATGTCGGTGAAGCCGACCACGGTGCCGACGATGGCGCCGAGGATCATGCCGCCGACGCCGGTGTACAGCAGGCTGGAGGTGAGGAAGTCACGCGGCTGGAGCAACACCCAGACGGGCAGGACGCTCGCCGCGAAGGCGTAGAGGACGGTCACGAGCACCCAGCCGCCCATGTTGGGGTTGACGGCGTTCGCCAGCGGGAGGAACTCCCCGCCCGAGCCGAGCAGGACGATGGTCTCGGCGGGCAGGCCCTCGCGGGCGAACAGCGCGACGGGGTACTGCAGGCCGACCCAGACGCCGCCGAACACCATCGCCACGAAGGCGACGGCGCCGGGCAGGAAGGGACCGTTCAGCTGGTAGAGGTACACCCCGAACAAGATTGCGAGCGCGATGTAGACGAACGACGCCGTCGCCGTCCACGGGAAGGCGTCGAACACCAGCCCGATCAGGTAGGCGAAGGCGGCGATGACGAGGATGATCGTCAGGTACGCGAACCACAGCAGCATGTCCTTGCCGCGCTCGCCGACGTACTGGCCGATGATGTACCCGATCGATTTGCCGTCGTGGCGGACGCTCGAGGACAGCGACATGAAGTCGTGGACCGCCCCGAACAGGGGATTGCCGACCGCGACCCAGATGATCGCGGGGATCCACCCGAACGCCGCGGCGGCCGTGATCGGCCCCGCGATGGGCGCCCCCCCGGCGATACTGGAGTAGTGGTGCCCCAGTAGGACCGGCTTTTTCGACGGGACGTACTCCTGACCGTCGTCGTACTTGTGCGCCGGTGTCTCACGGTCGTCGTCCAGCTCGACGAACCGGGCCAGGTACCTGGAATACCCCAGATACCCCACCGAGAACGTTGCCAGTGCCGCTATCGCGAGCCACATCACCTGTACCATGTCTTACCACCTCACACCACACATCACAAAAGACCATTATAAAACCTGAAGATAATAATATAGATTATCCGATAGTTACCGGCAGGGAACCGGCGGTAAGTGCGGTCGAGTGGCGGCGGGTCGGGCGGGGCGTGGCGACTCGGCGGTGTGGGGAGCGGGTGTTCGCTCGCGTTCGGCGAGCGTGCGCTCGGGGGTCGACCGAGCGTCAGCCGCCACCGTCGGTGTCCGGGCCGCGGATCCGGAAGTACGACGGCTCCTCCGGGTACCCGTCGTAGGGTTCGTCCCCCTCGTGACAGCAGTTCCAGGCGCGCATCGACGCGACGTAGCGGAGTTCGGCTTCGCCGACGCGGGTCGACAGCTCCTCGACCGTGGCCTCGTGGTACGTCCCGCACGTCGAGCAGAGCGCGCGGCACTCGCTCGGTTTGGGGTCGCTCAGGTAGCGGTTTATCTCGCGGTCGTACTCGAACCGGACGCTCGTGACGACCGCGCTGAACTGCAGGTCGGTCATGTGCTCCGATCGGTCGCCGCCCCACTTGTGCGAACTGCTACGACCGACGCGGACTCGGCCGGCCACACGCTCACGCCTCCGCGGAGTGGGCGTCGACCTCGATGGCGAGGTCGGCGGCCACCTCGGCGAGCAGGTCGCCTTTCACCTCGCGGACCCGTGACTCGATCTCGGCGACGACCGGTTCGTCGAAGCCGGTCCGGATCTCGTCGATCCGCTCGCGCTCGGTCGCGACGCGGTCGCGGAGCCACGTCGCGCCCCGACCGCGCTCGTCGTCGTCGGGCGCGGGCGTCACCCTGTTGACGACGAACCCCTCGACGCCCAGGTCCTGCTCGGCCATCTCGGCGACGGCCCGCTCGGTCTCGCGGATCGACAGCTCGTCGGGGTTGACCACGAGGAAAAACGCCGCGTCCTCGCGCAGCGTGCGCCCGGCGAACTCGAACTTCTCCTTGCGACCCTGGAGGTGTGCGATCAGCGGGTCCTCGTCGAGCTTCCGGCGGGCCTCCCGGTCGCCGATCGCCGCCTTCTCGAACAGATCGACGGATTTGGTGCGCTTTGCGACGAGCCGCTCGATCCACCCGGCGAGAAACTCCGGCAGCGCGAGCAGCCGCAGGGTTCCCCCGGTCGGCGAGGTGTCGAAGACGACGCGGTCGTAGTCGTCGGCGGTTCTCATAACCTCGATGAATCGGTCGAACAGCGCGGCCTCGTAGGCGCCGGGGGTCCGGTGAGCGAGTTCGACCTGACGGTCGATCTCGTTGACGATGGCGGCGCTGACCTGCTGGTTCATCTGCCGTCTAACCTGTGCGAGGTGGCGGTCGACCTCCTCGTCGGGGTCGATCTCCATCGCCCAGAGGCCGTCGTGGCCGTCGACGGGCGACGGGTCGTCGTCGAAGCTCTGGTCGAACACGTCGGAGGTGCTGTGGGCCGGGTCCGTCGAGACGACGAGCGTGTCCAGCCCCGCCTCGGCGCACTTCAGGGCGTACGCGCAGGAGACGGTCGTCTTGCCGACGCCGCCCTTCCCGCCGAAGAAGACGAACTGCTCCACGGTCAGGCCCCCCGCCGTCCGGCCGCGCCCGGTCCGGTCCGCCGGTGGTCGACGCTCCCCGTCATCAGTGGACGTGGTACTGCTGGCCCTTGCGTTCGAGCCACGACCCACGGTCCCACATCCGGCGCTCCCAGGCCTCGAACTCGTCGGCGAGATAGGGTAACAGCTCGACCGTGTAGTACGACACCGGGCTGGGGATGCCGAAGGCGTCGGCGAAACAGGCGAACAGGAACGTGTCCTCGACGTCCTCGGCCTCCTTCTCGATCTTCTCGAAGGAGGGGTGTTCGACCAGCCCGTGATACAGCCCGTGGAGCCACTCTCCGACCCACTCCCGGAACGACTCGATGCGCCGAGCGAGCGACCGGTCGCCGTCTGTCATGATAGTTCGTACGACACCGCTCGACTTAAAGGTGTCAGCGGACCGCCGATAGCGGGCGGGCCGCCGCGACGGCGGCGGGCGTCGCCGATGGGCGCGGCGACGCCGCTGTAGGACCCGTCTCGGCTCCGCTCCCATGGGTTCGGCGACGCGTCCCCGGGGGCCGACCGGGACGGTCGCCGTCCGCCTCGCCCTCAGCAGGCGCAGCCGGTCGAGGCGGCCGAGCGCTCGAAGGTCATCTCGTCGCCGCAGGACGGGCACAGGGGCACGGCTTCGTCCTCGGCGTCGAGGTCGAGCACGCGCTCGTCGCAGTCGTGGCACCAGTAGGCACCCTTCGACTCCCGCGTGGGGTCCTCGCCACGAGTGGGATTCTGCGTCGAGGCGCGGAGCAGCTCGGTGAGCGTGGTGAGCACACCCATGGGCGTCCCGATATAGTTACGCCAGCGACATAATCGCACCCCGGTCGTGCGAGCGCGCCGCACGGCCGCGACCCACGGTGCGGCGAGCCGGCGCGGCGGGCGCGACGGTCCCGACCGGCGACGGTCGACGTACCGGTCGTGACCGCCACCGGTCGACGCCCGACCGACCTATCCGAGGTCCTCGGCGAGTTGTTCCAGCGCCCGGTCGAGTTCGCCCCGTCGCTTCCAGGCGGCGACGCGGTCGGTGACCGCGGCCACCGGGAGCCCCAGACTGACCCCCGAGCGGGCGGTGACGAGCGTCCCGTCGCCCTCGGGGACCCAGGCGAAGTCGGTCCACAGCTCGTCGAACGGGCCGGCGTCGCCGACCTGCTCGTAGCGCAGCCCGCCCTCTCTGGACTCGAAGCGCAGGGCGACCCCGACGCCGCGGGCCCCCGCGGTCACGAACGTCGCGTCGTCGCGCTCCTCGATTTCGAGTACCTCGAAGCTCCCCTCGTACTCCACGACGACGCCGGGAGCGAGCGCGCGGCGCACCTCGGCGGGCGTCGCCGCGACGAACCGCTCGGCCGTGACTTCCCGCATCGACCCGTTCGTCGGCCCGCCGCGAGTTAAACGCTGGCCCGACCCGCGCCGTCGACGCTCGACTCGTCGATCCCCTACCGACCGCCGTCCTGCCGGTTGGGAAATCCTTACCAGCGGCGGGGTCGATCGGTCGGAGACATGTGTGGGGTGCCAGTGCGGTCCGACGCGTCGAGCGGCGAGCGACCGGCGACACGGGGGCGGCCATGACCGACACCGGCGACGGAAACGGAGACTCGGACGGCCTCACCCGCCGTTCGGCCCTGGCGGCCGCCGGCGCTGGCGTCGCGACCGGGCTCGCGGGCTGTCTCGGCGGCGGCCGCGAGACCATCGTCCTGACCGGGATGGAGCTGTACAACTGGACCGACGGCTCCGCGGAGGTCGAGATCACCCTCTCGGCCGACGGGTCGACGGTGCTGGAGACGACCGAATCCATCGCGAGCGGGTCCAGCGTCAGGGTCGCCCGCGAGTGGACCGACGAGGCGGCGGCCTACCGCCTGCGGGCCGAGTTCGTCGACGGCGACCTCGGCGTGGACGCCGAGCTGCCCGACGGCACCTGGCCCCGCGGCGAGTGTGCCTGGGCCGAGGTCGACTTCGGCAGCCCAAACCGCGCCGAGCAGGTCGGCGGCGAGACGGAGGCGTACTCCGCCGACGCCCGCCTCCGCGCCAACGACGAGGGGCCCTTCGGCGAGGAGTGCCCCTCGGGGTGAGCCGGCCGCTTCGTCGTGGTCGCGGGCGACGCCCGCCGCCGACGCCCGCTGACGACGCCCGCGGCGAGTTCCGTGGTGTCTTTCAAGTGCGTCGGCCGCCTCCCTCCGACAATGGCCGAGGAGATCCCGCGGGACAAGCCCATTCTGCTGTTCGACGGCGTCTGCAACCTCTGTAACGGGTCGATCCAGTTCGTCATCGAGCACGACCCCGAGGGCGCCTTCCGGTTCGCGCCGCTGCAGTCGGCGGCGGCCGAGCGGCTGCTGGACGAGGTGGGCTTTCACGACTACGACTTCGACACGTTCGTCCTCGTCGACGGCGACGACTACTACACCAAATCCGAGGCCGCGCTGCGGGTGGCGAGCGAGCTGGAATTTCCCTGGTCGCTGGCGGGCGTGTTTCGGGTCGCGCCGCGGCCGCTGCGCGATGCGGTGTACGATATCGTCGCGAGTCACCGCTACGCCGTCTTCGGCAAGAAAGCTCAGTGCATGATCCCCTCGCCCGACGTGCGGGAGCGGTTTATCGAGATGAGCGACCGGCGCGTGGAAGCCGACGACTGAGTTCTCATCCCGTCTCGTCGCGGCTCGGTCTCGCCCACTCGAACAGTCGCTTCACGTAGTAGACCGCGAACAGGCAGAGCAGCGTCGCGACGACCCACTGGTCGGGGCCGATGGTCGGCGTGACGATGTCGCTCACGAGTCGACCTGACGAGCCACCGTTGTAGTTCTTCTATCCGAATCGTGATCGAGGCGAGTGAGAGCAAGCGACGAAATCGTTCGACCCGCTCGCTACGAGAAACTGCGACCGCACTTGACGGTGTGCGTTGAAAGCCCTCGGCCCGCTCGCTACGAGAAACTGCGACCACACTTGACGGTGTGCGTTGAAAGCCCTCGGCCCGCTCGCGGTCGCTGAGTCGGATATCCGCGCTCTCCGCACCGCCCGCGCGGATAGTGCCGACTCAGACGACTGTACCGAGCGCGAGCGCGCCTCGCCCTTTCAGTCCGCCAGGACCGCGACCGCACGGTACCGTGACAGCGACCGCCCCGTACAGCACCGCAGACGGCCACATGCCTCCCCAGCCGATTCGCTCACTCGCTGCGCTCGTTCGCTCATCCCTCGCACGGCTTCGTCGCGCGCACGAGAGCGCGCTCCAGCGCGCGCCGCGACGGAAAATCGAGTGGCTACGCCTCGCCGTGCAGGTTCCACAGTTCGACGCCCTCGGGAACCTCGCCGAGTGCGGACGCGGGCCAGTCGTCGTGCGCGAGCGTGAATTCGGTGTCGGGGTGGGCGTCGACGAGGCGGGCGACGCCGGCGGCGGCGGCCTCGTAGGCGGGCGCGTCGAGGCGCTCGGGCACCTCGGCGGTGAGCGGGTAGCCGTCGGCCAGTTCGCGGGGGAACGGGCCAAAGGGCGGGCGGACGTTCCAGCACTCGTCGAAATCCTCGTGGCTGTCGCCCTGGGTGAGCAGGACCGAGTCGCCGCGCGGGTCGAGGCGGTCGAGGCGCTGGTGGTGGCGAACGACCTCGGGCCGGCGGGCGCTCTCGCCGGAGAGGTGGAAGAAGGTGTCCTTGGAGACGGGGTCGGTCTCCTCGAGCTGGGCGGCGTGGTCCAGCAGCGCGCGGTAGCCGTCGAGCATCGCCGGGTGGCCCCGGGCGCGGGCCTCGACGAGTTCCAGCAGATCCCCGCGACGGATCGCCTGCTTGATCGTGCGGAGTTCGCCGTAGGAGACGTGGAGGTTGTGTTCGGCGAGCAGGCGCTCGCGCTCGTCGGCGTCGAGGCCGCGGACCTCCTCGGGGGTGTGGCGCGAACAGACCGGGCAGGAACAGGGGAAGTAATCGAGGTCTTCGAGGTGTTCGGTGGTGCGGACGGTCATGTAGCGGTCGTCGCGGGCGTAGATGGCGTAGGCGGCGGAGTCGAACATGTCACAGCCCAGCGCGACCGCGAGCGCGAACATCATGGGGTGGCCGGCGCCGAACAGGTGGACCGGCGCGCTCTCGGGAAGTCCCCGTTTCGCTGCGGCGACCACGTCCGCCAGATCGGCGTAGCGGTACTCGTTCATCATCGGGACGACCGCACCGACGGGGAACACGTCCAGGCCCGACTCGGCGGCGTGAGCGCCGGCCTCCTCGCGCAGGTCGGTGTAGGTCGAGCCCTGCACCGGTGCGTTGACGAGCATGTCGCCGGTCTCGACCTCGGCGGCGACCCCGAGCCGCTCCTGCGTGGTCGCGAGTTCGTCTTCGGCCTGTTCGCGCGAGGCGTCCGGCGGCGTCGGGATGTCGACGGGCGTGCCGATGTCGCTGCCGATGTCGTGCTGGAACTGGAGGATCTCGGGCGTGGTGACGTCGATCTCGCCGTACTCGGCCAACTGAAAGGAGCCAGAGTCGGTCATGATCGCTCCGTCGAACCCGAGCATATCGTGCAACCCCTCTTCGAGGACGGTTTCGCGGAGGTCCCCGCTACCGTGGAGGATGTAGCTGTTGGTAATCATGATCTCCGCGCCGAACTCCGACTGGAGTCGGGACGGCTCGAGGGTCTGGACGTGCGGGTTGACGACCGGGAGGAGAGCGGGTGTCTCGACGGTCACGTCGGCCCGGGGGACCGTCAACTCGCCCAGTCGGCCGGCCCCGTCGTAGGTCCGCACTTCGAAGACGTCGCGCATTAGTCCTGCTTCGGGCGAGCGCGTCACTAAGGCTTGCGTTCCGTCGAGCGCCTACTCGCGGTACTCCTCGACTGCTTCGAGAAAGCCGTCGGCGTAACTCGCGTCGGTCACGCGGTCGGCCGCGGCCAGCGCGGCGTCGTCGGCGTTGGCGACTGCGACGGCCTCGCCGGCGATCGCGAACGTCGAAACGTCGTTGGCGGAGTCGCCGACCGCCAGGAAGTCCGCGGGATCGAGATCTAGTTCGCTCGCGGCGGTCCGCAGGGCGTTGCCCTTGCTCATTTCGGGGTCTTTGACGTGGTAGGCGTAGCCGGTGTCGACCACTTCGAGGCCGTGGTCGGCGGCGATCACGTCCAGCGGTTCGAGTGGCTGCTCGCGGGCGACGGCGACCTCGGTCTCGCGCCAGCGATTGACGAAGTCGGTCTCGCGCCAGCCCGGGCTGTGGCCTGCCGCGACGTACTCGTCGAGGACTGCCTGGGCGGCCTCGCGGTCGCCATCGTAGACGATTGCGTCGGTGTCGGCGATGGCGGTGACGCCGCCGTTCTCGGCGATCGCTCTCGTCGGGATCCCGGCGAACTGACAGAGCGCGACCGGATACGGCAGCGATTTTCCGGTGGCGACGACCACAGGTGCGTCCCAATTCCGGAGGACAGGCAGGACGCGGGGGTCGACGGCCTGCTGGCCGTCGGTCAGCGTCCCGTCGACGTCGACGGCCAGCGGCGGCGTGTCGGTCATAG
>ENA-ORCR01000795-ORCR01000795.1-marine-metagenome-genome-assembly--contig:-NODE-795-length-12462-cov-3.666451_pt1 | contig 12462 bp, 8 predicted proteins | sample MGYA00237782_ERZ508514 | MGnify/ENA primary metagenome ERZ508514 (study PRJEB26185, sample SAMN06268960) | marine metagenome | isolation source: Eden Landing Ponds, San Francisco, CA, USA | place...
CGAACGACGTGGGCGTCACCACGCCGATCCTGGAGATCAACCCCGAGAACGGCACCCGACTCCGCTTCCTCGACGCGGTCCCGACCGGCGCCTCCCGCGGGCTGCCGGTCATCGCGAAGTTCCGCGACTCGAACAACAACAAGCTCCCCACCGACACGGAGCTGATCTTCCGGGTGATGCGGCCGACCGACGACTCGCCGGTCGCCGTCAGCGTGCAGGAGGATAACATCGCCGCCTGGAACGGGCTCTCGACCGAGAAGCAGCGTAACGAGGAGAACATCGACTCCGTGAAGGTCCGGATGAACGGCCAGGCCGTCAACGTCCGCGACCGCGACACGCTCCGCGTGGAACTCGACTGCTCGAAAGAGATCGACTGGTCGAACTCGGAGTTCTACATCGTCCGCGAGGGCGTCGGGTTCGTCCCCCAGACCGACAACGTGTTCGGCTCGCTGACCATCGACGAGAACCTCCGGATGGGCGGCGTCGCCCGTGAGGAGGGTCTCGACGAGGCCATCGGGCAACTCTACGACCGGTTCGAACTCCTGGACGAGAAGCGCTCGGCGAAGGCCCAGACGCTCTCGGGCGGTCAGCGCCAGGTACTCGCCTTCGCCCGCGCGCTCGTGATGGAACCTGACGTGCTCCTGATCGACGAACCCTCGGCGGGCCTCGCGCCCAACACCGCCGACGACGTCTTCGGCCACGTCCAGGCCGTCAACGAACTCGACACGGCCATCCTGATGGTCGAACAGAACGCGACGAAGGGGCTGAACATCTCCGACCGCGGGTACGTCCTCGACCAGGGGACGGTCAGATTCGAGGGGCCGGCGGACGGCCTGCTCGAAGACGACGAGGTGTCGAAGCTCTACCTCGGCGGCTGACCGAGTCCGTTTTCACCCGCCACGAGTTCCCCTACCTGTGAGCACGCTCAAACGCTACGCGTTCGCCCTCGGCCCACTGACAGCAGCTGCGCTGTGGGGCGGGATGTACGTCGTCAGCAAGTGGGGCTTCTCGCAGGTCCCGCCGGTGACGCTCGGTTTCCTCCGGGTGGTGCTGGGCGCCGGTGCGCTCGTGGCCGTCCTCCGCGTCGGGAACGCGCGGTCGCGGCCAGCACCCGGGGACACCGCCGCGGACGGCGGGCGGACGGTCGCTCGCGCGGACTGGCCACGGTTCGGTGCGCTCGGCGCCTGGGTCACGCTCACCATCGCAACGCAGTTCCTCGGGACCGACCTCACGAACGCCAGCCAGGGGTCGCTGTTGACCGTCCTCACGCCGGTGTTCACCGTCGGACTGGGCACGCTCGTGCTCGGTGAGCGCGTGACCGCCCGGAAGGCCGCGGGCATCGCGCTCGCGGGGGTCGGGACGGCAGTCGTCCTGTCGGGACAGTACGACCTCGGCGCGATGGCGGCGGGCAACGCCGTCGGCGTCGCACTCTTGCTCGTCGCCAGCCTCGCCTGGGCGGGCTTTACCGTCTACGGCGCGCCGGTCGTCCGCCGCTACTCGGCGCTGACCGCCGCCACCTACGCGACGGTCGCCGCCGTGCCGATGCTCGCCGTCCTGTCGACGGTCGAACTCGCCGTCCTGGGATACGGGCTCGGAGCCATTCCGCTCGACGCGCGGAGCGCACTGGTCGTCGCCTACCTCGGCCTGGGCTCGACGGCGGCCGCCTGGTACCTCTGGTACAAGGGCCTGGAGTACGTTCCCGCCGGGACCGTCGCCGTCTTCTTCTTCGCCCAGCCGGTCGTCGGCGCCGCGCTCGGGGCGGCCCTGCTCGGGGAGCACCTCGGTCCAGGCTTCGTCGCCGGCGGGGCGCTGATGGCTCTGGGCGTCTGGATCGTGAGTCGCGAGCGAGTCGACCGCGACTGACACACTCACGCCAGACTGGCCGCTTGCGCGACGTTTATTACGATTCACTGTCGCGATAGCTCACTGTCAGATCGAGCCGCCCTGCTCGACCGGTTTGCCCCCGTCACGACCGAACTGCCGCTCGGACTCGGTGGAGCGTGGGACGAGGAGGGCGAGGCGTCGGACGACGACTCCGGACCGGTCGAGAGTGACGACTGACCGCCGACGAACTCGGCCTCACGAGCGCGTCGCTTCGACCGAGCGGTCCTCTTCGACGACGAGTTCGAGGTGGTCGCCCTCGTGTTCAATCTCGAGGGCGACCTCCCAGGGGTCCGTCGAGCGGACGGTGAGGTGCTCGTCGGTCATCGCCCACGGGAGTTCCCAATGGGGGACGCTCGTCACGTCCACCCCGTGGTCGTCGAAGAAGGCGACGACCGCTGGCTCGTAGAGCATCGCGAGGCCGACCGTCACGTAGTGTCTGCCGCCGCAGTGGCCGCACTCGGTCCTGACGAACACGTCCAGCCGGTCGCTGCCGTCGCTCCAGACGTCTTCGCCGGGGACGAACTCGACGTCGAGCGGGTTGACACACGTGGGGCAGACTTCGCGGGCGTGCGCAAGCATTCGGTGGCGGTTGTACTGGTCGACGCGTTCGAGTACGTCTTCTGTGTCGGCTCCCTCGACGGCGCTCGGCGGTACCTGAGTGTGGGTGTAGACGTGGGTACAGTCCGGACAACGCAGTTCGAAGGTCCCGTCCTCGTATTCGCCCTCGACGGGTGCCTCACAGAAGTAGCAATCGAGGCCGATTTCGAAGGAGTCGACCGCGGCACTCCGGTTGACGCTTCCGGCTCTGATCAACCTGTAGAGCGTGAGTCCCTCGGACCTGAGCGTGTAGCCGTCCTCGTCGTGGTCGACGAACTGGCCGGTCAGTTGGGAGAGGTGGTAGTTGACCCGGCCGCTGTCGATGTCGGGGTCGACCCGCGACCGGAGGTCCGAGAACGAGACGCCCTCGTGGGGCGTCTCCCCGAGCGTTCGGAGGATGGCCGCCCGGGTCTCGTTGCCAACCAGGGCGAAGGCGTCTTCGGGGTCGGCGTCGTCGGCCGCCGAGCGCTTCGAGTCGTCCTCAGTCATACCAGCCCCTACCGGATCCACGTCGAAAAAACTGGGGCTGGAACGGCCGACCGCCGTCGCTCCGACTGATCCGCGCACACACCGTTCCTGGCAGCCAAAGAGACGGAAGTGACGACCGGTTCGACCACCCTTTTCTCGCTCCCGCACGTGTACTCGTGCATGGACACACGACCGTTCGGTTCGACGGGATACGACGTCACAGAAATCGGACTCGGTACCTGGAACGTCGGGCCTAGCTGGGGCGACGTCACCGACGAGCAGGCCAAGGAGGCCATCCGCACGGCGCTGGACGACGGCGTCAACCTCATCGACACCGCCGAGGTGTACGGCGACGGCCGCGCCGAGCGACTCATCCACGAGGTCCTCGACGAGCGCGACCCGGACCGGCGGATCTACGTCCCGACCAAGGCCGCACCAGACGAGGACGGCGGCCACTCCGAAGACGGTCTGCGGTCGTCCGTCGAGGGGTCGCTCGACCGACTGGGCACGGACGCGCTGGATCTCGTACAACTGCACTGTCCGAAGACGGAGGCGTTCTACGACCCCGAGAACTTCGCCGTGCTCGAGGACCTGCGCGAGGAAGGCAAGATCGAACACGCGGGCGTCAGCGTCGAGAAGGTCGAAGAAGCCACGAAAGCCATCGAGTACGACGTGGTCGAGACGGTCCAGATCATCTTCAACCCGTTCCGCCAGCGCCCCACCGAGCGCTTCTTCGAACGGGCGGCCAACGAGGACATCGGCGTCATCGTCCGCGTGCCACTGGCATCTGGCCTCCTCGCGGACGTCTTCGAGAGCCCCGAGGACTTCGGCGAGGGCGACCACCGGCGCACCGCCGCCGAAGAGGGCGTCGATGCCGGCGTCGGCCGGAAGGGCGGCGAGACGTTCGCAGGCGTGCCCTTCGAAGCCGGCTTGCAGGCCGTCGACGACCTGCGACCGTTCGTCCCCGAAGACGCGACGATGGCGCAGTTCACCCTGCGCTGGATCCTCGACCACGACGCCGTCTCGACGGTGATCCCGGGGTCGACGACGCCGGCCCACGTGAGCGAGAACGACGACGCCGCGGACCTGGCCCCGCTCAGCCACCAGACCCACGGCGCCGTTCGGGACATCTACGAGGCCCACGTCGCCGAGCACGTCCACCATCGCTGGTGAGGGCGGCCTGAAGGCGGTGGCTGGCTGGGTCCGAATCCACCCGACCACCGACGCAACTCCGAAACGTTAATGTGTGCTCCGCGAGCGGTCGTCTCCTGTCACAGGGGAGCGCTCGGGAGCGCTATAGAGGGCAGTTTCAGCTGGAGCGTTTCGCTCGGTAGTCCTATCGCCGTCTATCGGTTTCCAGGCGAAAACGGGGGGTTCGTTCTCGCACGATTCGACCCCCGCGGTCACTGCGGTCGCACGACCCGGAGCACTGGCGCCGTCCTGTGTCAGCGCGTGGCGTCCGGCGGTCGGTCAGTCGGCGCTCGCGCCGCTGGAGTGTTCGGTGGTGTCGCCGCCGCTGACGGCCGCAGATCCGCGCCCGGCCAGATAGAGCGGGAAGCCACAGAGCAGGGTGGCACCGGCCCAGGGGACGGTCGTGAACAGCGACCAGAGGAGGGCGAACAACGGGATCCGTGGCGGGTGAACGATCGCGGCCGCGCCGATGGGCGCCAGGAGGAGCGCGCCGGTTACGAGCCACGTCACCGGTGCGTCTCGCCCCTGTGCACGCCCGAGCGGCAGGAAGCACACGGCGGGCACGGACAACAACGCCGTCCGGAAGGCGACGACGGAGACCAGGCTGGCAGCCGCGGTCACGACCAGTGCCGAAGCGACCGTCCAGGCGAGCGTCGCCCGCGGTGACGGTCGGTCCAGAAGCAGTATCCCGGCGGCGACCAGCGCGCTCATGGCGGCGAAGACGGTTACGGTCCCCGCGACCGCACTGTCGACGAACAGGGCGAACGTCCACGAGAGCGCGCCGACTGTGGCGCCCGCGGTACCGACGCCCACGAGCCACGTCGCGGCCCGTCCCGAGTCCACGGGCGGCAGCGTGTCGTGCCACCTGTGCAGGGCCACCAGTCCCAGTGCGAGGCCAGCGGCTGGAATCGCCGCGAGCAGGAAGACCGTCGATTCGACGAGCGTCAGCCCGAACGCGACGATGGCCACCGTCGTCGCGCTCTGTGCGAGGGGGCCGTTCGTCGGCGCGAACGCCAGTCGGGTGTCGCCATGGAGGCCCACACCGCCCTCGTCAGGCTGCCAGACGACGGAGCCGTCTTCGACTGTGCTACGCTGTGGGGAGCGGGTCACTGCCGTCCCGTCCGGGCCTGTGATCCGCAGTTCGTCGGCGTCGACCCGGATCGCCGCTCGGCGGGTCCGGGGGTCGAGCAGGTCGACGAGGACGACCCCACCGAGGCTCCTGTGAGCCGCCTTTGGCACGTCGAAGTCGACGACGAGCGTGCCGTTCTCGACGCTCGTCCGCAGGTCCCGAGGGTCGTCGACGACGGTGCGACCGTGGGCGTAGGTTTCGCGCACGAGATGCTCGCGGAGCGTCGCGTTCTCGGCCAGTCGGGTGGCACTGGTCTCGTCGATCCGGACTCGCGCGTGCCAGTGGCCAGTACCGTCCTGGCCGACTGCGATGGTCGCAGCACTGTGTTCGACTGACAGCGCGACACCCGCGTCGGCCGCTTCCGCTTCGAACTCGGGGCCGCAGACGCCACACAGTTCTTCCGGTGGTGGTGCGCCAGCGGTCGGACCGACGGCGGCGGCCGCGAGGACCGGACTGAAAACGAGGACAGCGAGGAGGGCGACGACGGGTGGCTGGCGCAGTTTCATCGGTCGTGTCCTCTCGGCCACGGTCCAAGTTCGTTCGGGAGGCTCAGTCCGGCATTTGAGTCTCGTCGAGTCGTCCAGTTCTCCGCCCCTTTCGCCTACTCGTACTCGTAGAAGCCTTTGCCGGTCTTTTTCCCCAGATCACCGGCTTCGACCTTTCGCTTGAGAAGATAGGCGGGTCGATAGCGGTCGCCCAGTTCCTCGTGGAGGGTTTCGGAGGCGTGGAGGCAGACGTCGAGGCCGATGTGGTCGGCCAGTTCGAGGGGTCCCATCGGGACGTTCGTGCCCAGTTCCATCCCGCGGTCGATGTCGGCTTTGGAGGCGACGCCCTCGTCGTAGGCGCGAATCCCTTCGTTGATCCACGGCATCAGAATCCGATTCGTGACGAATCCGGGCTTGTCGTCGGCCTCCCAGGTCTCCTTCCCGAGTGACTCGGCGAACCCGTGGGCGAGGTCAGTCACGTCGGGGTCGGTCTTCTCGCCGACGACGACCTCGACGCCGCGCATCACCGGAACTGGATTCATGTAGTGCAAGCCGACCACCTGGGCGGGTCGCTCGGTCGCGCTCGCGATGGTCGTGATGGAGAGCGTGCTGGTGTTGGTCGCGAGCACCACGTCGTCGTCGGTCACGTCGTCGAGGTCGGCGAAGACGTCGCGTTTCACGTCCATATCCTCCACCACTGCCTCGATCACGAGGTCCGCGTCCGCGAGGTCCGCGAGTTCGGTCGTCCCGACCACGCGTTCGCGCATCGCGTCGGCCTGGCTCGCCGAGATGTCGTCCCTCTCGACCAGGCGGTCGAGGCCCTCGCCGACCATCTCGAGGCCGTCCTCGACGAGGTGGTCGGCCACGTCCCGGAGGACCACCTCGTAGCCTTCCTGGGTCGCGACTTGAGCGATACCGCTGCCCATGGTGCCGGCGCCGACGACGCCGACGGTGTCGATGGCTTCGAGTCCACGCATGATCGCCCCTCGGCCCGCCGCCGGCGTAAGCCTACTGGCGGTCGGGGGACGAATCACCGTCGGCGGGTGCTGTCGCACCTCCCGCGCAGCTACTGACCGCTCCGGGCCTGAACTGTTCAGCAGGCTGAGGGTAGCTGCCCGTCTGGTACCAACTGCCTCAATCGCCTGTTTTTGGCGTCATGAACGTTTGTGATGGACTACGATCGGCCAATCGTTTACTCGACGAGTAGTAAATAGTGTCAGAAAGAAGATATATAACGCCGCTCCGAGAATGATGCAGTAGTAATGCGACCCATCGACGACGCTCCGGTCACGCGTGACGGGAAAGTACTCGTTTTGGCGTACGATCACGGAATCGAACACGGGCCGGTCGACTTCGGCCCCCAGCCACAGAGCGCGGATCCGGAACACGTCTTCGATGTCGCCACGCACCCCGCCGTCACGTCGCTCGCCGTCGGCAAAGGCGTCGCAGAGGCGTACTACCCATCCTACGAGGACGACGTCTCACTCCTCGCGAAGTTGAACGGCACCTCCAACCTCTGGATGGGCGAACCGGACAGCGCCGTCAACTGTTCGGTGGAGTACGCCGCCGAAGAACTCGGCGCCGAGGCCATCGGCTTCACCGTCTATCCCGGCGTCAACGGCGAGGTCGAGATGTTCGAGGAGTTCCGCGAGGTCCAGGAACAGGCACGCGAGTACGACCTCCCCGTCGTGATGTGGTCTTACGCCCGCGGCCAGGCCGTGAAGAACGACTCCAGCGAGGAGGTCGTCGCCTACGCCGCCCGACTGGGACTGGAACTCGGCGCCGACATTGCCAAGGTCAAGTACCCCGGCAGCAAGGAGGCGATGGAGACGGTGACGCGGATGGCCGGCCCCACCAAAGTCCTCATGTCCGGCGGATCCAAGACCACCGACCGGGAGTTCCTCGAGAGCGTCAAGAGCGTCATGGACGCCGGCGGCGCCGGCCTCGCGGTCGGTCGCAACGTCTGGCAGCGCGAGAAGCCGCGGCGCATCCTCGACGCGCTTGAAGCGGTCATCTACGAGGAAGCCTCCGTCGACGAGGCTCTCAGCGCCGCACCACCCAAAGCATGAGTCAGCAACTCCCCCCGTCGGCCGACTGGACCGGCGATCCGACCCTCGACGCCGTGCTGGACGTCGTCCACGAAACCGCCGTCGAGGTCCGGCGCGCGCTTCCGGAACGCCGGGCCTACGTCGAGGGCCACAATCCGAGCGGTGAGCGGGTTCGCGCGGCCGACGAGTACGCCGACGAACTGTTCTGCGAGCGCTTGCTCGAAATCGAGACGGTCGCCTCATACGCCTCGGAGGAACGTCAGTCCCAGGTTCACGCTGTGGACGGCGGCGAGTACCACCTCGCGCTCGACCCGCTCGACGGGTCGTCGAACCTCACGTCGAACAATCCGATGGGCACCATCGTCAGCGTGTACGACCAGCCACTCCCGACGGGTGGGGAAAGCCTCGTCGCCGCCGCGTTCGTCCTCTACGGGCCGAACACGACGATGGTCGTCAGCGACGGCGAGCGCGTCGACGAGTACCTGATCGAGGAGGGCGACCGAAAACCGCTCCGCGAGGACATGTCGCTGCCCGAGGACCCGGTCGTGTACGCGTTCGGCGGCCGCCGTCCGGACTGGACCGAAGGCGTCACCGCCGCCGTCGAGGACCTGGAAGCCGACCGCCTGAAACTCCGCTACGGCGGGGCCTTCATCGCCGACGTGATGCAGGTGCTCACCCACGGTGGCATCTTCGCCTATCCGGAACTGGCCGACTCGCCGGCCGGGAAACTCCGCTACTGCTTCGAGTGCGCGCCGGTCGGGTTCGTCATCGAGGCCGCGGGCGGGCGCGTCTCGGACGGCTACGGCGACCTGCTCGGCGAAACTGCCGACGACCTTCACCAGCGCAGTCCGGTGTATCTCGGAAACACGGACCTGGTCGAGCGCGTGGAAGCCGAACTGTCGTAAGCGAACGCGTTTTTCAGACCGTTCACTGCTAGTCAGTCGAGAGCCCGACCGATCTGTCTCGACAGCCGTTTCCTCGCCGGGACAGTCCGAGTTCGGTCGACCGACCGCTCATCCACTCGTACTCTCGCCACCGCCGCCGACCTTCCCCAGGACGAACCGGAGCAGGACGAGCACGAGCAGGAGGCCGAGCAGGCCGCCGAGTGCCATCCCGATGAGTCGGAGGGGCAGGAACGAGAGGAACGAGAGGAATGAGAGGAACGATAGCAATCCGCCTCCGCCACCGACGACGACCGGGCCGGCCTGACTGCCGTTGACCATCACGGTGTGGTTGCCTTCGGTGGCGAACTTCGTGGTGAAGTCGACGGTGCGTTCTTCGCCGGGTGGGATGGTGACACGTTCGGTCCCGACCTGGGTGACGTTCATCCCGTAGAGGGTCTGGAGGCCGGCGGTGTAGGTCCCTTCGGCGTCGCCTTTGTTCGCGAGCGTGGCGTTGACCTGGACCGATTCGTTGACCGCGACGGCGGTCTTGTTGACGGTGACGTTACTGACGATGATAGTCGCCTCGGCGCTCTCGCCGTCACCGCCAGCCTCGTTCGACGACGTTTCGTTCCCGACAGTCTCGTTGCCCGCAGTACCATTGGCGACGGTGCCGTTGCCGGTGGTCTCGTTGCCCGGGTCGGTTTCGTTCACAGGGTCGTCCGTCACGTCGCCAGTGGCGGAAGGTTCCGTGGCGAGCGAGAAGACCGAGAGGCCGGGCGAATCGACGCGATAGGTGACGTGGGAGTCGTTCGATTCCGCGACTCTGGTGTCGATTCCCGACCAGTCGCCGTCGGAGAGGCGATAGACCGAGAGATTCGACTTGTCGATGCCGTGGGCGTCGAGATACGCACGCCGCACCGTGACGTCGAGTGAGACACCGCTGACTGCGTCCGGTGCGACGGCGTGCTGGATGGTGATGCTCGCGGCGGCCGTCGACCCGGCGGGTGTGCTGAGCGCGCCGCCGGTGCGTTCTCTGGCGACGACGGTCGCGGTGACGTTCGTGTCTCTGGCGAGATCCAGCACGAGGCGGTCGACTGAGACGTTCGTCGTCGAGACGACTCCGTTCGCGGCCTCGTCGGGTATCGAGACAGTGGTGTCGGCCAGGCCACGGCGGACGGTCACCGACGAACTCGCCGTCCCGGCGCGCCCGTCCTGGAGGGGTTCGACGGTCACCTTGGGCCAGCGGTCGCTGTCGTCGGCGGGGTCGCCGACGAAAGTTTTCTGGCTTTCGCCGTTGACGACGAATCGCTTCGTGTGTTCGATCCCTTTCGCGTCGGTCGCCCGGAGGATCACTTCGGTGTTGTTGGCGGCGATGGCCACCTCGCGGTCGAAGTCGATCCGCTCCTTGCGAGACCCGGAGTGAATGACCTGGTAGTCGAGGGTCTCGTCGGTCGCGATAGCGCGAGTCTCGACGACGAGTCGCGTGGTGACGCCTTCGAACACCGACCCGCTGACGAACAGCGTTTCGGGGCCGGTCACGACGGTCCGGTCGCGGTCGACTTCGATTTCGGGTGCGACGTCACGGTCGCTCTGGGGCTTGCGTTCGAGTGTGACCGTCTCCGTGGTCGACTTGCCGGTGGTGTCCGTCACGGTGACGGTCGCTTTGTAGGTGCCCGGGTAGAGCATGTACAGCGACTCGTTGAACGAGACCGAGAGCCGGTCGGGGTCGAGTTTGCTCGTGCGTTCGTTCGCGATGGTTGCACTGCCCGTGACGTTCCCGTCGGGCCCCTTGAGCGTGAGATTGGCGGATTTGACGCCGACGTCGTCGGAGACGGTGCCGGCGAAGTCGATCCGATTGTTGGTCGTCTCGTTGGGGTAGGGTTCGAGCGAGATGGTGGGGCCGCGCTCGTCGACCACGTCGATGGTGAAGGTGTAGAGCCTGACGTTGTCGAAGGTGTCCGTGACGGTGATCTTGAACTCGTTCGTCGTGGACTCGTTTTCGCCGTAGCCCAGCACCATGTCGACGGAGAAGTTGTCGCCGACGTCACGGAGGACGCGGGTCGAGCGGTCACCGTCGAAATTTCGGGTGATGCGCAACTTCTCGACGCCGGAATCCTCGATGACGTTCCCGGCGATGGTCGTTCGAGAGCCGTTGGTTGTTCCGTCTTCGATGGGTTTCCAGGGGGAGGACTGGTACGGACTGGTGAGATAGACGTGCGGGGCGGACTCGTCTTTGATGACGGTGAAAGCGGTGGCGTTGACGTTGCCGGCGTCGTCAGTGACGATCACGCGAAGGGAGTTGTCGCCGTCGTCCAATTCAGGTCGGACTTTTTCGGAGACCGACGTGCCGTTGACCTGGATCGACTCGTCGAGTTGGCCGTTGACGCGGACGACGATTTCAGAGAGTTCCGTTCCGTCGGGTGCGGCGTCGCCGACGGACGCATTGATCATCATTCCGACGTCCGAACCAGTTTCGTACGTGTCGCCGTCGTCGATGGCGGTCGATCTAATCGTGATATCGACGGCTGGTTTCTCGCTGGCAGTCGACGCACCGACCGCCGGTGCACCGACCGACACGAGAACCAGCAGAATCAGACAGAGCGACCGGAGACGCATTGGCCGAAATTAGACGTTCCAGTACTTAACCAGTCGCCCGGGGCTATCAAATCTGAAAGCGTCGGCCCGTCGCGCTGTCGGTGCGCGTCCGATACCTCCGGCTTTGCGGCCGAAGACTTCCAGTCCGCTCTACGGATCCGTTCCGGCACAGTCCCGTGGTTTCGACTCGATCCCGACTGGAGAGGGGTGGCATATTTTACCGCTAGCCTGAGACAGGCAGAGTATGCGAGTTCGAATCGCCGAAGCGGCGAGCGTCGAGGAGGCCGAGGTCATCGCCTCCGCGCTCGAGCAACACGTAGCAGGTGACGGTCAGGTCGAGGTGTTCATCGGGGACGCGGACGAGCCAGCGGTCGTCCACGACCTGGACGAGCCAGGGGCTGACAGCGCCGGTACAGGCGGTGGGTCGGATGCAGCCGACGGAGCGGATCTGGGACCTACCGCCCGCGAGGAGGCGCTCCGCGAAGAGATCGCGGACATTCGGCGTGGCGGGCCCGAGAAGTATCGGGACCGACTCGCCGAACAGGGCAAACTGTTCGTCCGCGATCGACTGGAACTCTGGTTCGGCGAGCGCGACCCGGTCCCCGGCGAGTCGGCGCCCACCGACGGTAGCACCGACCCGGCGGGCCTCCGATTCGAGGACGGCAAATTCGCCAACTTCGACGCCTGGCACGCCAGCGCACCGGATGCCGAGGCCGACGAGGGGAATCGCCTCCCCGCCGACGGGCTGATCACGGGGGCCGCGGAGTTCGCCGGACGGGACGTCCACTTCATGGCCAACGACTTCACCGTGAAGGCGGGGTCGATGGCCGAACACGGCGTCGAGAAGTTCCTCCGGATGCAACAGCGAGCGCTGAAGACCGGCCGGCCAGTGCTCTACCTGATGGACTCCTCTGGTGGTCGGATCGACCAGCAGACGGGATTTTTCGCCAATCGCGAGGGGATCGGGAAGTACTACTACAACCACTCGATGCTGTCCGGTCGGGTCCCGCAGGTGTGTGTCCTCTACGGCCCCTGTATCGCCGGTGCTGCGTATACCCCCGTCTTCGCAGATTTCACCGTGATGGTCGAGGACATGTCCGCGATGGCCATCGCGAGTCCCCGGATGGTCGAAATGGTGACTGGCGAACAGATCGACCTGGACGACCTCGGTGGACCGGCGG
>ENA-ORCR01000796-ORCR01000796.1-marine-metagenome-genome-assembly--contig:-NODE-796-length-12454-cov-3.664701_pt1 | contig 12454 bp, 10 predicted proteins | sample MGYA00237782_ERZ508514 | MGnify/ENA primary metagenome ERZ508514 (study PRJEB26185, sample SAMN06268960) | marine metagenome | isolation source: Eden Landing Ponds, San Francisco, CA, USA | place...
CTTCACGGGGAAGGGGTCGGAAGCCGTGGCGAGCGACGCCATCTCGGCCGGCGTCACCGACTACCTGCAGAAGGAGACCGGGACCGACCAGTACACCGTGCTGGCCAATCGCATCGCGAACGCGGTCGAACACCGACGGGCGCGGGGGGAGGTCCAGCGCAGCGAGCGGCGCCTGCGCGAAATCGTCGACGCGCTCGAGAAACTGCTCTACGTCGTCGACGAGGACGGGACGTTCCTGCTCGCGAACGAGTCGCTGGCCTCGTTCCACGACGCCGCGGTCTCGGACATCGAGGGCGCAACCGTCGACGAGGTGTTCGGCGAATCGCTGGCCACGCAGTTTCGAGCGGACCTCGGCACCGTGCTCGAATCGAATGCCCCGAAACGCCTCCCGGCGGTCGAAGTCACGGCGGAGGACGGCCGAGAGCACGTGTTAGAACCGCGGCTGCTCCCGTTCGATTTCGGTGAGGCGGAGACGGACGCCGTCCTCGGTACGACCGTCGACGTGACCGAGCGGGACGCACGAGAGCGCGAGCGGGTGCGGACGAACGCCCTGCTGTCGACGCTCTTCGACACGCTCCCCGTGGGCGTCCTCGCCGAGGACGCCTCGCGGGAGGTGCTGGCGGCCAACCACCAGCTCATCGACCTGTTAGGCATGTCGGACGACCCCGAGGACATCGTCGGAACCGACTGCGTACAGTTGGCGAGTGGGGTCAGTGACCGCTTCGAGGACCCGGAGCGATTCGTCGAGCGCATCGACGACCTCGTAGCCGTGCGGGAACCGGTCCGCGACGAGCGGCTGTCGCTCGCCGACGGGCGGACGTTCGCGCGGAGCCACGAACCGATCGAACTCGCGGACGGCGAGGGCCACCTCTGGGTGTACCGCGACGTCACGGAGCAAGACCAGCGCGAGCAGAAGCTCAACCGGCTGCAGGCGCACACGCGCGCGCTCATGAACTCGCAGACGAGGGGCGAGACGGCACGGATCGCCACGGCGGCGGCCGAAGAGGTATTCGATGCGCCACTGAGTGCCGTCGAGTTGCTGAACGACGCTGGCGACATGCTCGAACCCGCCTCGGTCAGTGGCACCGTCCGCGACGTGTTCGACGGGTTGCCGGAGTACCCGCGTGGCGCTCCCGAGGGATCACGTGCGGCCCTCGTCTGGGACGTCTACGAATCGGGCGAGTCGGTCAGAATCGACGACGTGGCCGCGAGTGACCTGGTGACCGAGTCGACGCCGGCCAAGAGCGTCGTCCTCTACCCGATGGGCGACCACGGCGTGTTCGTCCTCTCGTCGGACGAGCGCGCAGCCGTCAGCGAGACGGACCAGGCGCTCGTCGAAATCCTGGCGACCACACTCAAGAGCGCACTGGACCGTGTCGAGCAGACCCGCAAGCGCCGCGAACGCGAGCGGAGTCTCGAACGACTGCAGGACGCCACTCTCGACCTGATGCAGGCCCAGGACGAACAGGCAATCGCCGACCTCGTCGTCACCGCGGCCGAGGACATCCTCGGGTTCCCGCTCGTGTCGGTCCGGTCGTACGAACCCGAGGCCAACGGACTCGTCCCGCTCGCGCTCAGTGAGCAAGTCGAACCCGTCCTCGGCGAGCGCCCCACGTTCACCCCCGACATGAACAGTCTCACCCTGGAGGCTTTCGATGCGGACGAGTCCCGAATCGTGGACGACTTCGCCCAGACCGAGAAGGGGTTGCCGAACACGCCCGTCAGGAGCCTCATCGTCTTCCCCCTGGGGGAGTTCGGGACGCTGACAGCTGCCTCCCTCGAGCCCGCCATGTTCGACGAGACGGACGTGTTTCTGGGGCAGATCCTCGCCTCCGCGGGGGCCGCGGCCTTCGAACGGGCCGAACACGAGACCGAGCGGCGGCGCCAGCGGGCGGCGCTCGAACGTAAAAACGAGCGCCTGGAGGAGTTCACCAGCGTCGTCTCCCACGACCTCAGGAATCCGCTGACGGTCCTGCGCGCCGGCGTCGAACTCGCCGAGGAGACCGGTGAGCAAGAGCACTTCGAGCGCACGTACCGCGCGCTCGACCGGATGGAACGCATGATCGAGGACCTGTTGACGCTCTCGAAACAGGGCGAGACCATCGCCGAACCGCAGGCCGTCGACCTCGGGAACGTCGCGAGCGCCTGCGGGGAGGCAGTCGGCGCAGCGGACGGGAGGCTTTCGGTCGAGTCTGACCGGACGGTCCTCGCCGACCCCGGCAGACTCCGCCAGCTGGTCGAGAATCTCCTCCGGAACGCGCTGGAACACGGCGGTCCGGACGTGTCGATCACCGTCGGTGACCTCCCCGACGGCTTCTACGTCGAGGACGACGGCCCGGGCGTGCCCGCGGACGTTCGCGACCAGGTCTTCGACTCGGGATTCTCGACCGCGGCGGAGAACACCGGGTTCGGACTGGCCATCGTCCAACGGATCGCCGAGGCCCACGGCTGGTCGGTCAGCGTCGGGGCGAGCGAGGGCGGCGGGGAACGCGAGGACAGGGGCGCACGCTTCGAGATCAGCGGCGTCGAGACGCCGACCTCGGACTGATACCCCCTCCTGGCAGCGTCCGATACCTTTGTCCCGGAGTCTCCCGTCACTGAGGCCGTGAGCGAACCTGTCGTCATTCCGGGGACCCGTGACGTGCGAGGGTCCCTCGACGCGCCCGACGAGTCTGAGAGCGTCACGGACCCAGCGGGGTGTGTCGTCGCCTGTCCGCCACACCCCCAGCTTGGCGGCTCGCGATCGGACAGGCGGGTGACCGCCATCGCCGACGCGCTGGTCGACCGCGGCGTCGCCTGTCTCCGGATCGATTACGGCCTGTGGGACGAGGGCACCGGTGAGCGTCGCGACGCCGTCACCGCACTCGAGTGGGCAGCCGAACGATACGGCCGCGTCGGCCTGTTCGGCTACAGTTTCGGCGGGACCATCGCGCTGCTCGTCGGCGCGGAGCAGGACGCCTGCCGCGTCATCGCGGCCCTGGCACCTGCTCCCGACCTTCCGGACGGGAGCGACTCGACCGCGTCATTCGAGAGGAGCGACGCACCGACGCTCGTGGTCTGTGGCGAGCGCGACGAGACCGTCGAGTGCGAACGGGTCGCGAGCGCCGCTACGGCCGCTGGCCAGTCGGTCGTGCGCGTTCCCTCGGACCACCACTTCGTCGGTCAGAACGACACCATCGCCGACGCTATCGCCCCCTTCCTCGCGGACCACCTCGGTTCGTCGACGTCCTGAGGACACCACTGCTCGCGCTGGCGAGCGGCGGGCGTGACTCGCAGGCCGCACCGCCCGTGGTCACTCGCCGTCGAGCATCTCCGCTCGGTTGGCGTGGACGTCGAAATCGCGCCGTTCTGCGCCCGGGGGCATCCCATCTCCGTCGTCGTCGGTCTCCGGGCCGGCGAGCGCGCTGTAGTAGACGTGTTCGGTCCGCTGGAACAGGTAGACGAGCAGGAACACGATGGCGAGGCCGGCCCCACCGTGGAGGAGGGCCGACCAGCGCTTCCAGCGGACGCCGGCCTCGCCGAGGTCGCCGAGGTCGCGACTGACGTACAGGCCGTGGAGCGGGATTCCGACCGCGTACAGCAGTCCCGACCCCACGAACAGGAGGCCGCTGGTCGATCCCAGCAAGATCACTTGAACGAGGACGTCGAAGCCCAGGAGGGCGAGCAACGCGCGGGGCCGCGGGACGTCCATGTCCGCGCGCACCGACTCGACCGCCTCGTAGGTGGTCTCCGCGACCTGTGCGGCGGGTCGGCGGCGGTGGTACAGATACACCACGAGCAACAGCGTGTAGACCGGAAAGCCCACGAGGAAGACGAACGGGTAGACGTACCCCCATCGCCAGTCCGCCTCGTGCACGTAGACGAGTCTGAACGCGTCGCGGGTGACCGTCACGGTGACCAGCAACGCGCCCAGCGTGATCCAGAAGGGGTTGACGAACACGCCCAGCGGGTAACAAAACAGCGTCAGCCCGCCGACGAGGTAGAGGCGCCGCGGCGCCAGGTTCGCTTCCTCGGTTCGAGGCCGTCCGACGCCGCCGGTCACCCGTGCGATGAGCCGTCGCAGCACAGCGTCCGATTCGACCACGACCTACTTAAACGGCCCACCCCGGATGGTCGCCGGAGGGCGGTTCGTGTCAGTCAGGGAAAACTGACGGGATCTGGGTCAGCGAGCGGTATACGTTGACAATTAGGAGGGATTCGCGGCGCTCCCGAAACGGTTTTCAGGACCCACCGCGCACGGTCGGTATGCCGACGGAACCGGAAACAGAGTACGACGAAACTCTGGGGAACAAGTTCGTTTTCGTTACCGGGGGCGTTATGTCCGGGCTGGGCAAGGGTATCACGGCCGCCAGCACCGGCAGACTCCTCTCGAACGCCGGGTTCGACGTAACCGCGGTCAAAGTTGACCCGTATCTCAACGTCGACGCGGGCACGATGAACCCCTTTCAGCACGGCGAAGTGTACGTCCTCAAAGACGGCGGCGAGGTCGACCTCGACCTGGGGAACTACGAGCGCTTCCTCGACATCGACATGACCTCGAAGCACAACGTGACCACCGGGAAGGTCTACCAGTCCGTCATCGAGAAAGAACGGGCCGGGGACTACCTCGGGAAGACCGTCCAGGTCATCCCCCACGTCACCAACGACATCAAGCGTCGCATCCGCGAAGTCGCCGAAGGGAGCGACGTCTGTCTCATCGAAGTCGGTGGGACGGTGGGAGACATCGAGGGCATGCCCTACCTCGAAGCGCTCCGCCAGTTCGCCCACGAGGAGGACGAGGAGGACATCCTCTTCGTCCACGTCACGCTCGTCCCGTACTCGAAAAACGGCGAACAGAAGACGAAACCGACCCAGCACAGCGTCAAGGAACTGCGATCTATCGGTCTCCAGCCTGACATCCTGGTCGGGCGCGCGGACGACCCGCTCGACGCAAAGACCAAGGAGAAAATCGCTCTCTTTTGCGACGTCCCGACCGACGCCGTCTTCTCGAACCCCGACGTGCCGGACATCTACCAGGTCCCGCTCGTCGTCGAGGACGAAGGCCTCGACGAGTACGTGATGGACCGCCTCGACCTCTCCGACCGGGCGCTGCCGAAAGCCGAGCGCCACAACGAGTGGCGCGACCTCGTCACCCAGGAGCAAAACGGGTCCGTCGACGTCGCGCTCGTCGGCAAGTACGGCCTCGAAGACGCCTACCTCTCTATCTACGAGTCGCTGAAACACGCCGGCCTCGCGCACAATGTCAACGTGAACACCGAGTGGATCCACGCCGAAGAACTGGCAGATGGCCACAACGGGGAACTCGACGGGATGGACGCAGTCGTGGTCCCCGGCGGCTTCGGCTCCAGGGGGACCGAAGGCAAGATGGAGGCGGTCCGCTACGCGCGTTCGAACGGCGTCCCCTACCTCGGTCTCTGTCTGGGCTTCCAGCTTGCAGTCGTCGAGTACGCCCGGAACGTCCTCGGCCTGGACGGCGCCCATTCCGCGGAACTGGACGAAGAAACCCCTCACCCGGTCATCGACATCCTCCCCGAACAGGAAGGCGTCGACGACATGGGCGGGACGATGCGCCTCGGCGCACACGTCACCGAAATCGAGGAGGGAACGGTGGCCCACGACATCTACGAGGACACCACCTGCACCGAACGCCACCGCCACCGCTACGAGGTCAACCCGCAGTACATCGACGACCTCGAAGCCGCCGGCCTGACGTTCTCCGGGAAGTCCGGACGCCGGATGGAAATCCTCGAACTCCCCGACCACCCATACTTCCTGGGAACGCAGTTCCACCCCGAGTTCCGCTCGCGACCCGGTCGCGCCAGCCCGCCGTTCGTGGGCTTGCTCGACGTGGCACTCGACCTGCAGGACGAGCCCGCAGAGGAGGATGCCACCACCGACGACGCCGAGGAGGTGGAGGTCTGATGGTCGACGTCGACTCGTTCATCGACGAGAAAATCGAGGAGATAGCCGACGAGGTCGGCGACGCGAACGCCGTCATCGGCCTCTCCGGTGGCGTCGACTCCTCGACGGCCGCCGCCCTGGCCTACGAGGCAATCGGCGACCAGCTAACAGCCGTCTACGTGGACACTGGCCTCATGCGCAAGGGCGAGACCGACCAGATCCGCGAGACCTTCGACTACATGGACTCGCTTCAGGTCATCGAGGCCCAGGACCGCTTCGTCGACGCGCTCGAAGGCGAGACCGACCCCGAGGAAAAGCGCCACATCATCGGCGAGCAGTTCATCCGGGAGTTCGAAGAGGTCGCCCGCGAGGTCGAGGCCGACTACCTGGTCCAGGGGACCATCTATCCCGACCGCATCGAGAGCGAGGGGACGATCAAGTCCCACCACAACGTCGGCGGCTTGCCCGAACGCATCGACTTCGAGGGCATCGTCGAACCGATGCGCGACCTCTACAAGGACGAGGTCCGGGAAGTCGCCCGCGAACTCGGCCTCGAGGAAATCATCTCCGAGCGGATGCCCTTCCCCGGCCCCGGCCTCGCCGTTCGCATCATCGGCGAAGTGACCGAGGAGAAACTCGACGTCGCCCGTGAAGCCAACCACGTCGTCGAGGAAGAACTGGAAGAACACGAACCGTGGCAGGCGCTCGCCGCCGTGCTCGGCAAAGCGACCGGTGTCAAGGGCGACAATCGGGTCCACGGCTGGGTCGTCGCCGTTCGCTCCGTCGAGAGCCGCGACGGCATGACCGCTCGCGCCCAGGACATCGACTGGGACACCCTCCAGCGCATCCAGTCGCGCATCACCGGCGAGAACGAGAACGTGGCACGCGTCCTCTACGACGTGACCCACAAGCCGCCGGCGACCATCGAGTACGAGTAACGGCGCAATTCGTCCCACCGTTCGACGCTTCTCCGCTCAGTTCGGGCCGAACGCGACGAGTCCCTCACTCGTCGCTACGAGGTAGTATTCGCCGGCGACGGCCTGGGGTCCGATTCGCGGATCCTCCCACTCCTCGACCGTCGCTGACCCGAGTTCCTGGTCGGCCGACGGGTCGATAGCGCTGGCCGTTAGTCGCCCGTTCTCGGTCGAAACCCCGTAGAGGAGGCCGTCAGCAGCGACGAGTCCACCGTCGGTATCTAGCCGCTCGACCGACCCGTCCGAAGCGTCGACGGCGAAGAAGCCCCACTCGCCGCGACCCAGGCCGTGGACGTAGACTGTGTCGTCGAGAACGAGGGCCATTCCGTAGAACGCGGCCTGTTCGAACTCCGCGTTCTCACCGTCGTAGGTCTCGGGATTGTCACCCTCGGGGATCGCCGTCCACAACTCCGACCCGTCTTCGACGTCGATGGCGACCATCCCGCCGGTGTCACGGCTGCCGACGCGCCCACAGACGGCGTAGGCGACGCCGTCGACGACGACCGGCGAGTTGAACGGCGCGCCCTCCTCCTGGTAGAGGGTCGTGTAGAAGTCGTTGCTCGCCGTCCAGCGTCGCTCGCCGCTCTCGCGGTCGACCGCGTGGATCTCGGCGCGGTCGGTCGCGAATATCGTGTCCGCAGTCACCGTCGGCGGGTACCGGTTGCGCCACAGCGGGTCCGCTCCCGGGGCGTACTGTGACTCGCGGCTCCCGTCGCCCGCGTCGTAGGTGGCGTAGAGGCGGTCGCCGACGACCAGCGATTCCCCACGAGCCGTCACCGGCGACTCGAACGGCGTGTCCAGCGACTGCTCCCACTCGGTCTCGCCGTCGACTGGCGAGAGCGCAGCGAGCGCGGGCCCGTCCGTGACCGTTCCGACGACGAGGCGCTCGCCGTCCGACCCGAGCGTCCGCGCAGGCGACGTCTTGCCCTCGCCGTCCAGGTCGGACACCGGGAACGCTCGCTCCCACTGTCGCTCGCCGGTCGCGAGGTCGAACGCCGAGACGAGCGTCCGCCAGCCGGAGTCGTCGTTGACGTCCGCCGCGGCGAAGACCGTCCCGTCGAGGACGATGGGTGAAGACGTGGCGCCCAAACCGACGGACCCGCCGGAATCTTCGGCGTACGTCGCAGTCCACGCCACAGAGAGGTCACCGCCCGGTCCGGGCGCGGAGGGGTGGACGGCCGTGTTGCGCGCGTCGAAGCGATGGCTCGGCCAGTCGCGCTCGCCGGGTTCGAACCCCGACGACCCACCGATACCCGCGGGACAGCCGGCGAAGGCGGCGAGGGTAGCGACACCGCCGGCACCGACCGCGTGGAGAAACGAGCGCCGTCGCAGGGACCGTTCCATGGCGAGTGATTCCGTCCAACTGGTAAGTGCTTTTTCACGTTCCGGCGGGGAATCGATCGCACAGCTGGTCGCCGAGCGAAACGTGACACACAAGCCCCCGGGTGTTCTTCGGTGCTGTATGAAGGCAGTCTTCGCTGGCACTGATACCGAGGGGTTGGCCGACGAGTTGCGCGACCGGGGGGCGAGCGTCGCCGTCGTCGAAGACGTCGCGAATCGGCCGGCGCTCGAAGACGCCGGGGTCCACGACGCCGACGTGTTCGTCCTGACGGACGTGGGACAGGCGACCTCTATCGTCGTCGCCAAGGATCTGAACCCCGACATCCGCATCGTCTCCTACACGGCCGACTCGCTGCCGGAGTTCGTCAGCGGCCAGCAGGTCCTCGCGATGGACCCTGCGCTGTTCGACGCCGCGACCGTCGCCGAGGAGTTGACCAGTGACGGCGAAGACGAACCCGAATAGGCTCGCGAACGGGGCCAGCGAAAGCGGCCGGTCCCGACTCACGCTCACTCAGCGACCGACACGAGACTTTTACCGGTCGACGCGAAACGTCGATCCAATGAGCGAACAGATCCCGCAGCGCACGTTCGACGGGGCACTGCCGGCGCTCGGAGGCACGCTCGAACTCTATCGCGACCGGGATGGAGTACCTGCCGGGCGGCCTTCGGGGGGTCCTTCGGGGACCAACGTCAGTCCCCTACGACGAGGTTGACCTCGTGCTACGCCGCGACCGGCGGCTGGACGGCCTGGTCGGTGGGGCGAGCTACGACCTGCTGCGCTCTGGAGCCTCGACCGTCGCGCTCAAACCCCTGTCCGACCCGGCTGAGGTCGAACGAGCGCTGAACGGGTACGTTCCGGCGCCCCGTAAACGGGTCGACGGTGACGACGAGACGTCTGTCCTGACGGCACTGCAACAGCGACGGGTCGCGTGGCGCGGGTGGCCGAACGGCGAGCCGGTGCCCGACTCCGCAGTTGTCACCGACGAGGCGGTGGTCGCGTCGTTCGGCGCAGCCACACCGGACCCGGCAGCGGTGTCGCGGTCCACGGACTCGAGACCGTCGACGGTGACGGCGGCGGACTTCGAGAGCGGCAACTTCCCGGGCGGGAACGGCGGTGGTGACGCCGACTTCACCGGTGGATCGACGCGACACTCGCCCGGTCACGCGTCCAACGAGGGCGGCGCCGAGGCGAACGCAGAAGGCGGCTACGGGACCGCCGGCGAGGGCTGAGCGCCGCTTGAGCGCCCGGGAGGCCGGTCGCGTAGCCAGCGACGTGTTTCGGCAGGAACCGGGCGGTCGGTGCGACGGGTCGTCGGGCGCACGCACTCTCGGGCGATGGGCCATGTCACGTGGCACCACATCTCGCCAGTAGCATCCGATGGGGTCCCGATTCGCGGGCCGGTTCCGAAACCCCAGGACTCTCACGGGATCACTGCGACTGGACCGGGCGTCAACCGTCGCCTCAGAGCCGGTCTGCCAGGTCTGCCAGGCGGTCACTCCCGGCGTGGTCGAACGGGACGCCGTGGCCCATCGCCGCGACGTCGAAGTCGGACGCCGCCGTCGCGAGTCGACGGATACTCGCCTGGACCTGATCCGTATCCATCGAGATGTACCACGGTGAGGGGGCGAGGGTACCGTCCGATTCCCGGACGAGATCACCGAGAAACGCCGTGCCGAGGTTCTCACTGACGTAGGCGACGTGGCCGTCCGTGTGGCCCGGCGTCTCGTAGACCGTGAACGAGCCGATTTCCTCACCGTCAGAGATGGAGACGACTTCGTTGGTGGGGGGAGAATACAGCGGGCCCATCAGTCGCTGGGTGAGCCCCTTCGGGACGTCGAACGCGGGCGCCTGTCGACCGGTCACCAGCGGGGCGTCCGACTGGCCGGCGTAGATACTCACGTCGAGGCCGTCGAGTCGGGAGAGCCCGCCCACGTGGTCGATGTCGTAGTGCGTCAAGAGGACACGGTCGAGGTCACCGAGGACGAACCCCGCTTCGACGATGGCGTCGACCACGTCCCCGCCGTGCCAGGGCAACCCCGCGTCTACCAGCGTCAGGGCGCCGTCGTCGTCGACCAGGTAGGCGTTGACGCCCCCGAGGTCGATCCACCAGACTCCGTCACGGAGTTGCGTAACCATACGAAGGCCTTCAAACGGCGATTACAAAAGCGATCCTGCGATGTCGGGGCGGTCACTCACCCTCCCGGGGGTGCCAGCACGGGCACACGGATCCGACGGCCCCGACTCGGTCAACGTATTTCCCGACCTGGGCCCAACTACCACGTATGGAAGACTCCATCTGGTCCCGATACTGGAACGAGATCGAACCGACCCTCGTCATCCTGATAGGGTTCGTCCTCTTCGTGTTCCCGGAACCAGCCACCTCGGCCATGGGCGCGGGACTGATGCTGTTCGGCGTCGCGTGGTGGTTCTTCGAGTGGGGTCGCTGACCCAGGACCCGCGAGCCGGTACCCGATTCCGCCGGCTTCGTGTACAAGGACCTCCCCATGGAATTAAGAATATTAGAACCACGCTGAAGCCACCCGGTCGAGAATCCCCGTTCGATGCGAGACGACGATTCGTTCGGCCGTCCGATGGGTGCGAACAATGACTGACCAGTCACGGCTCGACCGTGCGATGACGCTGGCCGAGATGGCTCCCCATCCGTCGGTGACAGTGGGCGTCCTCGCCGGTCGCGAGGAGTCGTTTCCCGACGGCAGACTGGCCGAGCCGCCGGTTTCCTACTTCGAAGGGACCGAAGCCCCGGCGTACGTGTTGACCAACGAGAAACGCGGTATCGGACTCGGAACGAAGCGAAACACCTCTGAACCGGCCAGCGGCCGCGGCGCAGTCGTAGTCGTGACCGACCGGCGGACGCTCTGTCTGGTCGGTGGCGAGTCCGAAGATACCGTCTTCGAAGTCCCGCACGAGTCCGTCGTCGACGCAAGCTATCACACCGGCTGGTTCGCCACCCGCTTCGTCCTGCGGACGCCGCGAAAGCAGTACCACTGCTGGGCGAAACGGACCACGGACGAATCGCTGCTCGAGGCTGCCGCCGAGTACGTCGGGTCCCGGACCACCGAGTCCCCCGACGAGATAGACGCTGAGGACGGCGCGAGTCAACTAACCTATCGCGGCCAGCCGATCAGCCGCGAGAACCACCCCGGCGTCCCCGACCAGCCTTCGACGGCCGATGATGACCCGTTGACCGACGCTGCCGACGAACCACGCGATGGGACCACCGACTCGGAGTCCCGGATCCAGTATCGCGGCAAACCAATCGACCGGCAGGAGTGACAGCATCTGTTCCTGGGTAGCTCACAGCGAACTGTTCCTGGGTAGCTCACAGCGAACTGTTCCTGGGTAGCTCACAGCGAACTGTTCCTGGGTTCGAGATCCGAGGGGCTGCGAGTCTCGCGCTCGGAAAAGCCGGCGATGGGCTACGGACGAAGCCGCTCAGTTCGTCGTCGCGACGGTCTCTTCGTCGTCGGCCATCGCGAGGACATCGTCGAAAAAGCCCTTGGAGTCGTTCGGCCCAGGGTTGGCTTCGGGGTGGTACTGGCGAGTTATGATGTCGAGTTCGTCGTTCTCCAGGCCCTCCGGCGTGTCGTCGTTGACGTTGATCTGGGTGACTTCGAGGTTGTCACCGGGGTCGGCGACGGTGTAGCCGTGGTTCTGGGTGGTCATGACGACCTGGTCGGTGCGCAGGTCTCGGACCGGCTGGTTGACGCCGCGGTGGCCGAACTCCATCTTCTCCGTCTCGCCGCCGAGCGCGCTGGCGACGACCTGCTGCCCGAGGCAGATGCCCGCGATCGGTTTCTCGCCGACGTAACTGTCGACCAGTTCGCTGGCTGCGCCGAAGTTCTCCGGGTCGCCCGGACCGTTCGAGATGAACAGCACGTCCGGGTCGAGTGCTGCGACCTCTTCCTCGGTGGTGTCGTGGGGCATGAGGTGGACCGTCGCGTCGCGCTCGACGAGGGATTCGATGATCGAACCCTTCGCGCCGCAATCGATGAGCGCCACGTCGGCGCCGTCGCCGTCCTCGTTGTAGACGACCGTCTCGGGCGTGGTGACCTGGTCGCCGATGTCGACGTGGTCGCTCATGTGCTTGCACTCCGCGAGTTCGTCGAGGGCGTCCTGCTCGGTCACGTCCTCGCCCGCGGCGATACCGCACTTCATCGCACCGGAGTCGCGAATCTCGGTGACGATGTCACGGGCGTCGAGTTTGTCGACTGCCGGG
>ENA-ORCR01000797-ORCR01000797.1-marine-metagenome-genome-assembly--contig:-NODE-797-length-12365-cov-3.584798_pt1 | contig 12365 bp, 12 predicted proteins | sample MGYA00237782_ERZ508514 | MGnify/ENA primary metagenome ERZ508514 (study PRJEB26185, sample SAMN06268960) | marine metagenome | isolation source: Eden Landing Ponds, San Francisco, CA, USA | place...
CGGTGTCGAGCATCGGCTCGCGGCCCTCGGCGGAGGCGGTGATGTCGAGGAAGACGAACTCGTCGGCACCCGACTCGTTGTACTTTTTCGCCATCTCGACCGGATCGCCCGTGTACGCCAGGTCCTCGAAGTTCACACCCGTGTAGACTGCCGCGTTCCCCTCGTCGTCGAGGTCGACGTCGATACAGGGGATGATCCGCTTCGTCAGAGCCATTGATACTGTCGTCTCGGTGGGCGAGTGGCAAAAGGTATCCGCTCTCTCGCGGCCTCCAGCCGATGGCCTGCTGGCGAGCAGTCGCCACCCGATGGCCTGCTGGCGAGCCGCCTACATCGATGGCCTGCTGGCGAGCCGCCTACACCCGATGGCCTGCTGGCGAGCGGCCGCCACCCGATGGCCTGCTGGCGAGTGGTCGCGACCGCTCGCGAGGTACAGTTGGGAACCGCAGGCACTCGATTCCGACACGCTAAGGTGCCCCCCTGTCGATCGCTGTAATATGAGCGACGACCACGACGACCACGGCCACGAGGACCGTCCGGACTACGACCCCGCGAACAAAGACCTCCCGTCGGGGGAACCCCCGCTCCGCTCGACGGCGCCCCAGAGCGAGTACACCGGGCGCGACGTCGCCGTCGGCATGATCGTCATGCTCGTTGGCGTCGCCCTCGTCATCGGGCTCCCACTCGCACTCGTCTGAACAGGCTATCTCCGCCCCGAAGACCGTCTTGCTGCAGTCGGCTATCCAATCGTGTCTCCCACTGAATTCCGTGGGAACAGTTTTCACACGTCGCGTCCCCTACAGGATATGACCGAGCAGCGCCACGAGGAGTTGTTGGGACGGCTCGAAGCCGCCGTCGGTGACGGACTCGAGTTCGTCGCCAGGTATACGCTACGGGATTCGGACATCCTCTACGGTGAGGCGTGGTTCGAACGATACACGGCGTCCGTCGAGGCTCGCAGTCGGGACGACATGCACCAGGACGGCATCCACCGCCTCGAACAGGCCGCAGTGGGTGGCGAACTCTACGAAACCGACGTCCACGCCGAGACGACGATCACCGAGCAGGGCATCGGCGTCTACCTCTATCCGAGCGAAAAGGTCGGGTACTTCGTCTGGGTCAGCGAGGGCACGGCCGTCGAACTGCCGACGCTCGTCGACGAGTGTCTCGACGTGATGGACGGCGACGCGTGAACGGCGTTACTCCAGTTCTCGCTCGATGACGTCCCGCAGTTCGGCAACCTCGCTGGCCTCGTAGGAGAGGTCGGCGTCGGACAGACTGACGTCCAGCGTTCCCGACTCGTCGGCAGTTCCCAGTTCGTAGACCGGCGTGACGCTGTCGAAGGCCTCGCGGACGCTCCGCGGGTCGGTCGTCTCGATGACGACGCGCCCGGCCTGTTCACCGAACAGCAGTGCTTCCGGCGTCCCGTTCGTCGGTGCGTCCAGGTCGATGCTCGCACCGGCCTCTGTCGAAATCATCTCCGCCAGGGTGACTGCCAGGCCGCCGTGGCTCACGTCGTGCGTCGCCAGCGTCGACTCCTCGTCGGCGACCTCGACCAGCGTGTCGATGAAGGCATCCGGGTCCGCGAGCGACTCGGGGAACCGGTCGCTGCCGCCGAACTGCGCCAGGTACTCCGACCCGCCGAGGCGGGCTTCGGCGTCGCCCTCGAGTGAGCGCGCACCCACGAGGAGGAGTTCCCCCTCGCCCTGGAGCGTCAGGGGCGGTGCATCGTACCCGTCTTTCACGCCCACGAGCGCGAGCGTCGGCGTCGGTGGGATCGGACCGCTGACGGAGTCGTTGTACAGCGAGACGTTCCCACCGACGACCGGCACGTCCAGCGTCGAACACATGTCGGCCAGGCCGTCGACGATGCCCTTGAAGGCGCCGTAGACGTCCGGTTTCTCCGGATTGCCGCCGTTGAGACAGTCGACCGCGGCGTGGGGTGTGGCGCCCTTCGCCGCGACGTTGGTCGCGTTCTCCAGGGCGACCGCGCGAGCGCCTTCGTAGGGCGCGGCGTCCGTCCAGTTCGGGTCGGCGCCCGAGGAGAGTGCGAGGCCAGTTTCCGCTTCCCGAATCGCGAGAACCGCGGCGTCGTCGCCGGGCGCCGTCGCCGTCCGAACCTGCACCTCGTGGTCGTACTGGCGGTAGACCCACTCCTTCGAGGCGGTGTTCGGACTGCCGACGACCGCCTCGAACGCCTCGTCGAGGGCGACGCCTTCCGGCAGGTCACGCTTCTGCTCGGTCGGTTCCTCCGCGGGGAGGTCGTGGAACGGTGCGCCGTCACCGAGGAACTCCGCGGGGGCGTCGACGACCGTTTCCCCGTCGAAGGTGCAGACGTAGTTGCCGTCGGTGACCTCGCCGATGACCGAGGACCCGAGGTCGTAGCGGTCGGCGAGTTCGTGGACGCGCTCGACGTTCTCCGGGCGGACCTCGTAGCACATCCGCTCCTGGCTCTCGGCCAGCAGGTACTCCATCGCGTTCATGTTCGGTTCGCGCTCGTGGACGTTCGTCAGCTCGATGGTCGCACCGAGGCCGCCCTTGGCGACCAGTTCGGAGGAGGCCCCGCCCAGACCCGCCGCCCCGAGGTCGCGTGCGGACTGAACCAGTCCCTCGTCGATGAGTTGCTCGTTCGCCTCGATGAGTAGTTTCTCGGTGTAGGGGTCGCCCACCTGGACCGCCGGTCGGTCTTCGGTCTCGGCGTCTTCTGCCAGGTCCTCGCTGGCGAAAGAGGCCCCGCCGAGGCCGTCCCGCCCCGTGGAGTTGCCGACGAGCATCAGTTTGTTGCCCGGCTCCTGGGCCACGGCGGTGATCATCCGGTCGGGGTCGTCGATGAGGCCGACGCAGGCGACGTTGACGAGCGGGTTGCCCTCGTAGTCCTCGTGGAATGCCGTCGAGCCAGCGACCGTCGGGACGCCGATGCAGTTGCCGTAGTGAGAGATGCCCTCGACCACACCTTCGAAGAGATACTGGGAGTGGTCGCGGTCGAAGTCGCCGAAATAGAGCGAGTCGGCGAGCGCGATGGGGTAGGCGCCCATCGAGAGCGTGTCGCGGACGATGCCACCCACGCCGGTCGCCGCACCGTCGAACGGGTCCACGTAGGAGGGGTGGTTGTGGCTCTCGATACCCATCGTGATGTACGTGTCCTCGGCCCCGTCGGGAGTCGGAATGGAAACGACCGACGCGTCGTCGCCCGGCCCGATGACGACCTGGTCGCCCTCGTTGTCGAACGCCGAGAGCAGCGGCCAGGACGAGCGATACGCGCAGTGTTCACTCCACAGGTTCTCGAAGAGTGCGGCCTCGGCGCGGGTCGGTTCCCGGCCCAGTTCCTCGACCACGATGTCGTGGTCGGCGTCGGAGAGACTCATTACCGCTTGCTCGCTCCCGCCCGGCTAAATCGCTTTCCATGCGCGACGCCTCCTCGGCCGTCCTGGCCTGAACGAGCCATCGAACACGGAGACCACGCTCGGGATAGCAGCCCTCACTCGGTCGCGCGAACCGACAGCACCGGGACCGCCGCCGATCGAATCAGGTTCTCCGTGACACTCCCGAGGAGTCGGCGGTCGATCCCGGTCCGGCCGTGGGTCCCCACGACGACGAGGTCGATGCCGTGTGCCTCGGCGAACTCGTTCATCGTTTCGACGACTTCGCCCTCCTCGACGGCGGTTTCGACGTCGATTCCCCGTTCTGTGGCCTGGTCTCGGACGGCTTCGAGCAGGTCCGTGTCGCGACGTTCCCGTTCCTCGGCGACCGTCGACGACCGGACGTCGATGCCCAGGAGGGCCGATTCGACGACCGAGAGGGCGCGCAGGGCGCCGCCCACCGTCTCACAGATATCGAGCGACTCCTGGATCGCGGCCGCGGACCCCTCGCTCCCGTCGGAGCCAACCAGGACGCGCTCGGGTGGGTACTCGCGGTCGCTTTCGGGTGGGACCACGAGCACTGGCACGGTACTCGATCGGAGTACCCGCTCGGTGACGCTCCCGAGGATGATCTTCTCGACCGTTCGCTGGCCGCGGGTGCCCATCACGACGAGGTCTATCTCGCGGTCGTCGACGTACTCGCGGATCGTTCGCGAGGGCCCGCCCTGGACGACAGCCGTCGTCACGTCGACACCTGCGGCCCGGGCCGTGGACGCAGCCTCGTCCACGATTTCTTTGCCCGCGCCCTCGAGTACGTCACGAACCTGGCCGTCGATGCGGGTGAGACTCGGCTGATTCGTGTCGGCGACGTTCAGCACGTGCAGCGTCGCGTCGTGCGCGTCCGCGAGACTGATCGCGAGGTCCAGTGCCGCGTCGGCGGCGTCACTCCCATCTGTCGGGAGGCAGACGGCATCGTACATGGATGTACGTCGGTCGGCCGAGGTGAAAAACGCTGGCCACCACAATTGCGGGCGACAGCGGGCACGCCGAACCGCTTCGGACCCCCTATAAGCCGCCGACCCACGATATCGGGGACTGTTTTCACTCCCTGGGAATCCCCGTGCGCCGATATAAGGATAACCTTCCAACTCAGAGTTGTACATGACCGCCAACATCGGTGCGCCCGGAACGGATATGTCGCGTCGCGAATTTGCCAAAGCCGCTGCCGGTACGACGGGCCTGTTCTCGCTCGCTGGCTGTCAGACCAGGCAATCCGACACCGCCGGCGTCACCGTCTCAGATGCCGAGGCAAGTGCGTCACCCGCGACTCAAACTGCCAATCCTGCCGACCTGCCGAAGACCTCTCCGCCCGAAATCGTCAACGTGGACGAACAGGGCGGCAAGGTCACCCTCTCGAGCGTTCCGTCCTACCACGAGGTCCACCCAGGCGAAACGATGGGTGGCCCCGTCGACCTCCCCTCGGTCTGGGCGTTCAAAGCCGACGACCGTGACCCGAGCGTCCCCGGTCCGATCCTCCGGACGACCGAAGGCGAAGACATGGAAGTGACGCTCGACAACACGAACGGCAAGCGCCCCCACACCGTCCACTTCCACGGCGTCAGCAAGAAGTGGGAAGACGACGGCGTTCCCACGACGACGGGCATCACCGTCCCCCCGGGCGAGAAACACACCTACGACATCCCGGCGAACGTCCCCGGTACGCACCTCTATCACTGCCACTACCAGACCCATCGCCACATCGACATGGGAATGTACGGCTTCTTCCGCGTCGACCCCAAGGGCTACGAGGAAGCCGACGTCGAGACGTTCATGACGCTCAAGGAGTGGGACAACAACCTGAACAAGCAAATGGCCGGGATGGACGTCGACTACAGCCCGCGCAATCGTGATCCCAACGTCTTCACGATCAACGGCAAGTCCGCGCCCCGGACGCTCCACCCCGAAGACGGCTCCCCCGTCATCGTCGAACAGGGCGACACCGTCCGCATCCACTTCGCCAACAACGGGTACATGATGCACCCGATGCACACCCACAATCACCGCTTCGAGGTCGTCGAGAAGGACGGCTCGGTGATCCCCGAGGAGGCCCGCTACAAGGAGGACGTGCTCAACATCGCACCCGCCGAACGGAAGACCATCGAGTTCGAGGCCGACGCCGACCCCGGCATCTACCTCATGCACTGCCACAAGGTGTTCCACGCCATGAACGGCAACTCCTACCCCGGCGGGATGGTCGGCGCCATCGTCTACAAGGAGGCGATGGACTCCGACATCTTCGGCCAGCTCATGGAGTACGCCGGCTACGAGGGCTGACCGCACCTCGACGCCGACGCCCGCTCGATCCGAACCTCGAACCCCGAACCCACGCTGTCAGACATCGCACCCGAGCATCGCCGGTCTCGGCCGCCCCGTCCCCGATCCGCTCCGCGTTCTACTCCACGACGTACGACTGCAGGTCGCCCCGCGAGCGCACGTCGACGAACCGGTAGCGCCGGCAGTCCCCGAGGTCGCCCGCGAAGTCGGCGTCGGCGGCGCCATCGACGCCGTAGACCTCGTCGGCTTCCCGCAGGTCGCGGTCGTGCAGCGCCTCGCGCACCGCATCGGGGAGCCGCCCCTCCCGCGGCACCTCGACGACGAACAGGCGGTCGGTGAAGCTCTTGGCCGTCCAGGCGTCGGCGACGCCCTCGCGATCGCACAGTCGGTCCGCGAGCGCCGACAGGGCCGCGGCTCTGTCGCTCATACGCCGAGTTCGCCCGCCGGCCGGAAACCGTCGGTCCCGAACCAGTTCGGCCGTCGGTGAGCGGCCGGCGACCGCACTACCCCGCGGTCGTCCCTCAGCCGCGCTCCATCGCCTCGTCGTACCACGACGGGCGGTCGACCGTCGTCGTGCCGACCCGTTCGAAGCGGACGGTCCGCCTGACGCGGACCCGCTCCCCGTCGTCGAGGGTCGCGTCGTAGACGACGTGGTACGAGTCGACGAATCCGGACCGGGTGACGAACGCGTGCAGGGTCGCGTTCTCGACGCGCTCGACCTCGGCGGGGTCGTCGACGAACTCGTCGGACCGTGCGGTCGTCCCGACGAGGTGGACTCGGCCGTCCTCGGACGACCGCTCGGCGACCCGCGTCTCGAAGCCCTCCAGCGTCGACCGCAGGTCGGTCTCGGGCCCGAGATCCAGCGCGACGGTCCCCAACCAGAAGCTCCAGGTTCCGACGTAGGCGTCGGTGTCGTCGTAGCGGCTGAACACCGTCCGGTTGTCGATGGTCTGACGGCGCAGATACACGTCCTCGTCGGCCCAGTACTCCGCGTGGGTCGGCGGCTCGCCGATCACCAGCGGCGCGGCCGGCCCCTCGACCGACACCGTCGCGTGGTAGTTCCGTGCGGGCGCGGCCGAGAGCGCGAGTCGGACCGTCAGCGCCGACCTGAGCGACCCGTTGGTCGTCCGCACCGTCCGGTTCGTGACGAGCGTGTAGCTGCCGTCCCCGAGCGCAGCCCCGTGTGCGGCGGCCAGCGCCGACGCGTCGGTCACGCCGCTCGACTCGACACCGGGCGGCAGCCCCGAATCCGTCGGCACCGGCGCCGGCGTCACCGTCGCCCGGTCCGGCCCCGGAGCGAACGCGCTACAGCCCGCGAGAACGACCAGCAGCCCGACGAGCGCCCGGCGCATACGGTCGGTTCGGGCCGCGCGTGCAAAAGGTGTGTGCCGAGTTACCGAGGGAAATGGTGCGGTCAGCGCGCGCTGACGTCGGGCTGCTATTCGGTGCGCAATCGGTCGTTACCGGTCATCGCCGTCGGAATCGTCGGTTCGCTCGCCGTAGGCGTGCTCGATGGAGCGGAACACCGACAGCGCCACCTTCTCGCGGCTGGCCGGGTCGCGCTGGCCGTAGCGGACCTCCTCGAACAGCCGCGTCAGCTCGGCCACGTCGTCGGCGCCCATGCCGGCGGCGACGGCGGCGTCGGCGAACTCGCCCGGCGTCGCCGTGTCGGGGTCGGCCACGTCGAGCATGCTCGTCATCTCCCACCACGCGCGGTAGACCTCGTTGTCCACGTCGGCGTTGTGCTCCTCCAGTCGGTCGGCAGCGCGGCCGGCCGCGGCGGCCAGGTCCCGCGGCGTGAACTGGTCGGCGTCGTCGGATTCGGGGTCGCGGTCGTCGATGTCCGAGATGGTGTCGCCGCCCGACGCCCGGTACAGCGCCGCCGCGGTCCCGACGAGCACGACGCCGAAGACGCCCAGCACTGCCTCCGCGGGGAGGTTCGTGATCAGCGGGTCGTCACCGGGGCCCGGGAGGACGGTTGTGTTGAGCGTTCCTGGACCGGTCCCGGGGCCGTTGACCGTCGGGCAGTCCGTCGAGAGGAAATAGGACAGCAGCGCCGGCGGCGCCAGGGCGTACAGCCCGAGGAACGCCGCGCCGAACGAGTAGCGGCGCTTTATCGTGACGACCGCCGCCGCGAACAGGCCGAAGTAGGCGAGCCCGCCCCACCACGTCGTCAGCGGCTTGACGCAGCGGTCCAGTTCGAGGGGGTCCCCGGGGTCGCCCGGCGTCCGCGGGTCGTCCGGCGGTCGCTTCTCGTCGGGGTTAGACGGCTCGGACGGGTCGGGCTGCGGTTCCGGTTCACCGCCGCCCGGGTCGCCGCCGGGCTCGACCGCCGCCCCGGCGTCGACCACCGACGCCACCGTCGCGGCGCCGACGGCGATCGCCGCCATGGCCACCACGCCAATCACCACCACTCGCAACGACGCCCTGTCCAGGTAGTCGTCCATGGGTGTGCCAATGGCTACCTATTGTAAATGTCTTTCGTACAGATATACTGCCCAACACGACAGTCAGGGCGGCTGTACGTTCCGATCTCACCCGGACAAGTCGACGCGCTCGACGGTCATCCGCTCGGCCCAGTAGTCCCCCACGGCGTAGCTCATCCGATAGGTCTCCCCGTCGTAGCGGACGTAGGCGGTGTGCCCGAGTTCCACCGGGAGCGAGTCCCACTTGCCCGCGGGGATGTCGTGCGATCCGTTCTCGACGGCCCAGCGAACCTCGTCGCGGACCGCGGCCGAGAGGGTCGCGTAGGCAGTCACCGAGGCGTTCTCACCGGGCGATTCGGGGTCGGCGTAGATGCTGTAGGAGGCGTACAGCGGCCCGTCCATCGCGGTGTCGACGCGGTAGAGCTGGCCGTCTTTCCGGACGAACGCGTGGTCGCGGAACGGTCCGGCCGCCTCGACGGTGTGATCCCCTTCGACGTACGGCGAGTCGGGGACGAACGAGATCTCGCCGTCGAGGGCGTCGTCGAACGCGGCCTGCGAGTCGGCGGGCAACTTCGAGTAATCGACCGTGTTCCCGTCGGCCGGCGTGGCGGTCGGCGTCGGCGACCCGCTCGGCGGCGTCGCCGTCGGCGTGCCCGTCGAGGGGGTCGAACCGGGCCTCTCGGTCGGTGACGAGTCGGTCGGCCTCGCGCCGTCGCCGGGCCCGGGCGCAGCGAGACAGCCGCCGACGGCCGTGAGCGCGACCAGCGCGGCGACCAGGCGAGTTCGTTCCATACCCCGAACGCCGACCCACGCGGAAAAGGGTCTTGTCGTGGGTCAAAGGGGTCTTTGACGGCGACGCGGTGCCGCCGATCCGGGGCCTCACTCCGGCGCCATGCCCTTCTCTGCGAGTTCCGCCCGGGCCGACTCGCTCTTGTCCAGGTCCAGATCCATCCCGTCGAGGACGGCCCCGACCTTGGTGAACTGCACCTCGTCGTACTGGACGACCTGGATCCGGTTGCCCCACGGGTCGCGGAAGTCCAGTCCCGACGTGGCGATCCGTTCGACCCCCTCGGCTTCGAGGCGCCGATCGACGAGGTCGGCGTCGTCGACCACGAGGCCGAAGTGCCGGTGGTCGTCGGTCGTCCGACCGGCGTCGTCGTCCTCGGTGAGCGCCAGGAACTGGTCGCCCATGTCGAGGAACACGGCCGAATCGGTCCGGCCGCGGACCTCGAAGTCGAACACCGAGCCGTAGAACTCGCGGGCCGCCTCGGCGTCGCCGACCGACAGGGCGACGTGGTTGATCCCCACCATCCGAGCGCGTTCGTCGTCGTTCGTCATAGTTCGGGTTTGGACCGCCAGGCCAATCAACGGGTGGGCCGCTCGGACTCCGCGTTCGACCGCCATCCGAATCGACATCGTGCGCCCGATCCGGCCGAGTACAGCACCCGGCCGGTTTTATTAATTCATTCCACTAAATTTGCTAGTTTTTGTCTATTTTACTTCGAGATCTAGCAGCTAATTTAATAATTCGGGGGAGCGATGCTCCGGATGTGATGCCCGACTCGACCGCCTCCGCGTTCGAGCCAACGGGAGAATCGAAATCGCCGATGTTCGAGGTCCTCGGGGCGACAGGCGGCGACGTGGTCGCGATTCGGATGGACGGCGCTACGCCGGCCGGGTACCGGGAGTTCTACGACCTGCTCGTGGAGAACGCCGAGGAGTACGGGTCGGTGCACGTCTACGAGGAGACGACGGGGTGGACCCTGTCGACGTACCTGTCGCACCTGCACGGCATCCTCCCGGACCTGCAAACGGGGCCGAAGTTCGATATCGGACGATACGCCGCCGTCGGAGACTCTCGGTGGGCAGCACTGCTCTATCACCAGTGGCGCGTGATCGCTCCAGTCTGGCCGGTCGCCCCCGACGAGATGCGGTACTACGACCCGCCGGAACGCGATCGCGCACTCGAATGGGTAACTGCTCGGGGCCCGAACTCGGGTGCGGTAGGGGATGGACGAGCGGCGGTTTCGGACGGACGCAGAAACCGGTGACTGTACTACCGATGCCAGCCGATACGACGGAAGTCGCGCCGGACGTGTTCATCCTGAGCGAGTTTCCGCGCCGGTATCTGAACGCGTATCTCGTCGACGACGTGCTGGTCGACGCGGGAACACGCTGGTGGGGCCGACGACTGGTTCGGCGCCTGCGCGGCCACGACGTCACGAAGCACGTCTTGACTCACGCTCATCCCGATCACCAGGGGACGAGCGCGACCGCCTGCGATGCGCTTGATGTCCCGCTGGTTTGCCACGAAGACGAGCGGGTCGCGGCGGAATCAGGGGAGACGGCCTCACCGATGCCGCGGAACCGAACGAACGGACTGCTCGAGCGATTCGTAGCGGGCAGCGGCCATCCAGTCGCGGAGACGGTCGGCGAAGGGGACGCTGTCGGGGGATTCGAGGTGGTCGAAACCCCCGGCAACGCTCCCGGACACGTATCGCTGTGGAGAGAATCCGATGGGACGGTCATCCTCGGCGACGTACTGGCGAACGTCGACCTGACGACCCTCCGGTACGGCCTCCACGAACTACCGGACAGATTCACACACAGCCCGACGAAAAGTATCGAATCCGCGCGCAAAATTGCCGACATGGAACCGGACCTCGTCTGTTTCGGCCACGGACCACCGCTCGCGGCCGGAACCGAATTTCAGGACTTCGTCGCTGACCTCGAGTAGACCGGTCTCCGATCAATCGTCGTAGCTCTCGGCGGTTGCAGACCCATCACTCTCCGTCTCCTCTCCACCGTCGGTCGCGAGCGCGGTCTCGCGCTGGCGCTCGAACCAGGCCCACTCGCGTCCGTGCTGGTCGGTCTCCTTGAGGTCCCACGGGTCCCCGTCGGTGACTCTCGGCCCCTCCAGCCACGACTGGACGAGGTTCCAGACGAAGATTATCTGCCCGAACGCGAGCAGGAGCGCCCCGAGCGTCGCCGAGCGGTGCAGGACGGTGAACAGCAGCTCCGGACCGACGGAGAGGTCGTAGGTGGCGTACCGGCGCGGCATCCCGGCGTACCCCAGAAGTATCATCGGGAAGAAGGTGAGGTTCGTCCCGACCATCGTCAGCCAGAAGTGCCACTTCGCCAGCGTCTGCTGGTACATCCGCCCGGTGTAGATGGGGAACCAGTAGTAGATGCCCGCGAAGACGGCGAAGGCGATGCCGCCCATGATGACGTAGTGGAAGTGCGCGACGACGTGGTAGGTGTCGTGCAGCAGGAGATCCACCGGAATCGAGGCCTCGAACACGCCGGTCACGCCGCCGACGATGAAGTTCGCGATGAACCCGACGCAGAAGAGGAACGGCGCGGTCAGCCGCAGGCGACCGTTCCACATCGTCGCGATCCAGTTGAACGTCTTGACGGCGCTGGGGATGGCGATAGAGATGGTGACGGCCATGAAGCCCGCCCGCAGGCGCGGGTCGATCCCGGTCGCGAACATGTGATGCGCCCAGACGCCGAAGGAGAGCACCCCGAGCGCCAGCGTGGAGTAGACGACGAACTTGAAGCCGAACAGCTTCCGCCCGGTGAACTTCGGGAGGATGTAGCTGACCAGCCCCATCGGCGGGAGGACGAGGATGTACACCTCGGGGTGGCCGAAGAACCAGAACAGGTGTTGCCACAGCAGCGGCCCGCCGCCCTCCCCGAGCGCGAAGAACGTCGTCCCGAGGTTCCGGTCGAGCAGGAGCATGACGATGGCGCTGCCCAGCAGCGGGAACGCGAAGATGATCTGCCCGGACTGGGTGAGGACGGTCCACGAGAAGATGTCGAGGTTCGCCCAGCTCACGTCCTCACCGCGCTCGGTGACGATGGTCGCGACGAAGTTGATCGCGCCCATCGTCGCCGAGACCCCCGTCAGATGCAGGCCCAGCAACATGAGGTCGACCGCGGGATTGGCCTGTTCGACGGAGAGGGGCGTGTACATCGTCCAGGCCGTCTGCGCGGGAGCGAGACTCGGCAGGAAAAAGCCCGACCAGATGAGGACGGCCCCCGGCGGCAGCAGCCAGAACGCGATGGCGTTGATCCGCGGAAAGGCCATGTCGTCGGCACCGATCAAAAGCGGGACGAAGTAGTTGGAGAACGCCGCCAGCATCGGCGTCCCGAACAGGAATAGCATCGTGATCCCGTGGCTCGTCAACAGCCCGTTGTAGAGAGTGCTGTCGACGACGTTGGAGGTGGGCGTGACCAGTTCCAGCCG
>ENA-ORCR01000798-ORCR01000798.1-marine-metagenome-genome-assembly--contig:-NODE-798-length-12345-cov-3.034724_pt1 | contig 12345 bp, 9 predicted proteins | sample MGYA00237782_ERZ508514 | MGnify/ENA primary metagenome ERZ508514 (study PRJEB26185, sample SAMN06268960) | marine metagenome | isolation source: Eden Landing Ponds, San Francisco, CA, USA | place...
CGACGAATCGACCGGCGACGACGAATCGACCGGCGACGACGAATCGACCGGCGACGACGAATCGACCGGCGACGACGAATCGACCGGCGACGACGGAGCGCCCCCGCGCGTCCTCCTCGACGCGATGTGTGGGAAGCTCGCCACCTACCTCCGGATGTGCGGCTATGACGCCGCCTACGCCCTCGATCGCGGGATCGAAGACGACGATCGGATACTGCGGCTGGGCGCGGCCGAGGACCGGACCCTGATCACTCGGGACCGCGAGTTGGCCGCCCGCGCCGACGACGCGGTCCTCCTCACCGAGCGCGACGTGCTCGATCAGCTCCGAGAGGTCGCCGCCGCGGGCTATCCCGTCGCGCTCGCCGACGTGCCGACGCGTTGCGGGGCCTGTAACGGGCGCGTCGAGCGGGTCGACCCGGACGGAAGCGATCCCGCCGACCGCCCCGAGTACGTCCCCGACGACGTGGCGGCGCCGACGACCGACTCCGAATCTGACGCCGACGCCGAATCCGACGCCGACTCCGAACCCGACGCCGACTCCGAATCCGACGCCGATTCCCGTCCCGCGTGGCGCTGTCGAAGCTGCGGACGCTGGTTCTGGAAGGGGAGCCACTGGGAGTCGGTCGCGGAGCGCCTCGACGCGGTCTGACTCGTCGACCGCCGAGCGAAACCGGTTTGCCCGCGACCCGCCTACGGGCTCGTAATGGACCGCGAGCAGGCCGTCGCCCGGCTGGAGACCCTCGTCGACCGCGTCGAACGCGAGACCATGCCGGTCCCCGTCCGCGAGGTGTGGGCGTTCGGCGACGTCGCGCTCGGGCTCGACCCGGTCGAGCGGCTCGACGTCTACCTCACCAAGGACGTGATCATGGGCGGCGACACCGAGGCCGCCGCCGACTTCGCGGCCGAGTACGGCGTCAAGGGCGTCGGCACCTCCGTGCGCGCCGAGTGGGCCGAGGCGCACCCCGACCGCGTGCGCGTGAGCGACAACGGGTACGCCGCGCCCGAGAAGTGTCTCGCGGCCGAGCTCGTCGGCGACAGCGGGGGACGCAGTTCCGCCGGCGACCACGAGCCGATCCATCTCGAAGTGTGTAACGCGAGCTTCGAGGACAACGTGCGACAGCGCCTCAAGGGAGCGCTCGCCCGCGACGCCTACGAGGAGGTGCTCGACCCGCGCGGCGTCTGCCTGTGGGTCGACGGCACCCGCGACGAGGAGGCGTTCGACCGGCTTCGGGAGGCCTCGCTCGCGATGCCGACACTTCCCGCCGCGCTCGGCATGCTCGGCGCGGACGAGGAGGTGGCCCGCGAGGCCGCGGACGTGCTCAAACGCCAGCGGGCCGAGCAGGAGGGCGCGTCGGTTCGCGGCGACATGGTGTAAGCGGCCAGCGCGCCGGCCAGCGAGCCGTCCGTTTCCCGCCCGCGTTTGGCCGCCACCCGACCCCTTTTTGCGCGGTTCGCCGTGTGGACGGTATGCCCACGCCCACCGACCGCGTCCGTCGCGCGGAGCGCTCGCGGATCCGCGTGATGTTCGACCTCGCACAGCGTCACGACGGCGACCTCGTCAGGTTGGAGGTCGGGGAACCCGACTTCGACACGCCGGAACACGTCATCGACGCGGCCGCGAGCGCCGCCCGCGACGGCGCGACGCACTACACCTCGAACGCGGGGCTCCCCGAGTGCCGTCGAGCCATCAGCGACACGCTCGCGGGCGAGTACGGCGTCGAGCACGACCCGGACGAGATCGTCGTCACCGTCGGCGGGATGGAGGCGCTCCACCTCGCGACCCTCGCGACGGTGTCGCCCGGCGAGGAGCTGCTCGTTCCGGGGCCGACGTGGCCGAACTACGAGACGCAGGCGACGCTCGCGGACGGGACGTTCCACGAGGTCCCGATGCCTGCGGAGACGGGGTTCGCCCTCGACGCGGACCGCGTGATCGACGCGATGAGCGAGGACACCGCGGCGGTCGTGCTCACGACGCCCTCGAACCCGACCGGGCGCGTCTTCGACCGCGACGAGTGCCGGGCGGTCGTCGAGGCCGCCGCCGACCACGACGCCTACGTGATCGCCGACGAGGTGTACCTCGGACTCACCTACGACGGGCCCGCCGAAGGGATCGCCGCGTACACCGGCCACCCCGACCACGTGCTGACCGTCGGCTCCTGCTCGAAGCGGTACGCGATGACGGGGTGGCGGCTCGGCTGGCTCGCCGGCGACCGGGAGGTGATCGACGAGGTGACGACGGTCCGCGAGTCGACCACCGCCTGCGCGTCCAGCGTCGCCCAGCACGCCGCGATCGCCGCCTTGACCGGTCCGCAGGAGCCATTCGAGGAGATGTACGAGGCGTTCGAGGAGCGGCGCGACCTCGTCGTCGACCGCGTCGCCGACATCGACGGGCTGTCGTGTCCCCGTCCCGAGGGCGCGTTCTACGCCTTCCTCGACCCCGGGATAGACGACCCCGCCATCGACGTCGCGAAGTACCTCCTCCGCGAGCACGGCGTCGTGCTCGCGCCCGGTGACGGCTTCGGCGACACGGCGCCCGGGCGGCTCCGGCTCTCGTTCGCCAACTCCGTCGACCGACTCCACGAGGGGTTCGACCGGATCGAGGCCGGGCTGGCCGAGTACTGAGATCCGGACCTCTCGCGGGTCGTCTTCCCGGTCGTTCGAGCCCACCTGTTCCGGTGAGACGTTCGGCCGCTGATGGTCTGGCGGGCCTCGCCGGATAAGGTGCGCGCGTCTCACGCGGGGTCGTCCGCGGGTTCGCTCGGCGTGGGTCTCCTTCCACGAGAGACGGCGGGCGAGTTCACCGCGATCGCTCGCTGGAGGAAACTCACGTGTACTCTCCGAGTACGGGCCGACGTGCGCTGACGGCGCGTCCGATCGACGCGAGGACTACGAAGAGCCCGATTACGACGAGCAGACCGCCGAAACCCGGCTCAGAGAGGTGGTAGAGAACCCACCCCATAAACACGTTCGCACCGGCCAACGCGAACGGATAGGCGGTCTCTAGGTGGTACATCGTCTTCGAGTATCATTCCATCGGGATCTGTTAAAGAGGCTACTAATACACAAAGAGTCGTCTACGTTTGAGAGTCGGTGACAAACTTCTCGATAGTGGACCTCGTTTCGGGCGGTAGCGGTCGTCGAACCCCGCGGTGCGAGGCGTCAGCGGCGGCGGCGAACTCGGCGGTCATATCCATCGACGGAGGCGTGGGAGAGCGCCCTCGTTTTCCGATCCCGTCGTATTCCGCCTACCGCATCAACTCCCCGCCGTTCACGTTCAGCGTCTCGCCCGTGACGAACGTCGCGTCCCGGAGGTAGGCGGCCGCGTCGGCGATGTCCCCGGGCTGCCCGTACCGGTCGACGGGGATCTCGGCCAGCTCCTCGCGCTTTTCCTCCGGCGTCCGGTCGTCGGTCATGTCCGTCTCGACGTGGCCGGGCGCGATCGCGTTCACCCGCACGTCGGGCGCGAAGTCGCCGGCGTGGCTCCGGGTGAGCGAGAGGAGCGCGCCCTTCGAGGCGGCGTAGTGGCACTCGATCGGCGCGCCGGTGTGCGCGAGGATCGAGGAGACGTTCGTCACCGAGGGGTCGTCCCCGGAGTCCCGAAGGTACGGGAGCGCCGCCTTCGTGACGTTGAACGCGGAGTTGACGTTGACGTCCATGATCCGGTCGAAGTCGTCGGGGTCGAGCTCCGCGGTGTACACGTGCTGGTCGATCCCGGCGTTGTTGACGACGTGGTCCACCTCGCCGAACGCGTCGGCGGTGGTCTCGACGAGCCGCTCGGCCGCGTCGTCGTCCGCCGTGGCGTCGGCGGCTGCTTCGAGTCGGTCGCTTGCGGTCGCGAGGTCCTCTCGTGTCATAATCGGCGCTTCGCCGGTCCGGGCGAAAACGGTTTCGATGACCGCGTGCGGTCTCGGGGCGGCCGGTCAGGCGCTCGCGACCGCTCGCGACTAGCCGTCGGGACAGTCGCTCGCGACCAGTCGCCGGGACGGTCGCGGTCGGTCAGTCGGCGACCCGCACGCGCAGTCCGATCCCGTCGCCGTCGGTGACCGCGAGTTCGGCCTCCCCGCCGTCGACCGACTCCGTGGCGACGTCCGCGCGATCGAAGCGTTCGCGGACCGCCGCCAGCGCGCCCGCGTCGGGCACGACGACTTCGAACCAGTCCAGACCCAGACCCGCCGCGGGCGTCGACCGCCGGTTCCAGACGTTCGCGCCGACGTGGTGGTGGTACTCCCCGGCGGCGAGAAAGAGCGCCCCGCCGGTCTCCTGACGGACGTTCATCCCGAGCGCGTCGCCGTAGCATTCGCGGGCCGACCGCAGCGAGGTGACCTCGAGGTGGACGTGCCCGACGTCGGTCCCGACAGGGACCGTCGCCGAAGCGCCGCGCTCGTCGCCGGCCGCACTCGCCAGTTCGTCCAGGTCCAGCGGCTCGGTCACCATCCCGACGCGGCCGCCGTCGTCCGTCGGCCACGCCGCGCGCTCGCGGTCGCGGTAGATCTCGACGCCGTTGCCCTCGGGATCGGTCAGGTACAGCGCCTCGCTGACGTGGTGGTCAGAGGCGCCGTCGAGACGCCAGTCCCCGTGGATCCGGTGGAGGGCGTCCGCGAGTGCGTCGCCGGCGGCGGCACAGCCGAGTGCCGCTGCCGCCTCTCGGAGCCCCTCAACTGTGTCCTCGGCGGTCAGCTCCGCCAACCGCTCCGACCCCGGATAACAGAACCCCCCGGCGGCGGCCGCGTACAGCGCCGCACGCGAGCCATGTCGTCGGGTCCCGTCGTCGACCGCGCCGTCGCCGGTGGTTGGTCGACCGGTGTCGATCGTGTCGTCGTGCGTCGCGTCGGTGTGTTCAGTCACGTGGATCACCTCAGGGCTGATTCGTCCACTGTTCGCCCTCGCGCACCTCCATCGGCTCCTCGATGGGCATGTCGACGACCTTCTTCCCCTTCCGGTCCCACCCCTTCACGCGGTTCTCCTTGACGTTGTACGTCTCGATGAGGCGGGTGGTCGCGCCGAACAGCTGGAGGATGCCGAGCACGTGGTGGCTCGGGTCGCGGGCGCGCTGCTGGATGATCTTCACCGACTCCTCGTAGGTGGAGCCGGGCCAGTCGTTCCGCTTCTCCTCGACGTTCGGCGTGAACATCTGCGTGAGGAACTCCGGCGGGACGTGATACGGCGGCATGTAGAACACCTGCGGCCGGGTGCCGAACTGCGGGTAGAGCGGGAGCGCGATCTTCTCGTCGGACTTGACGAGGTAGTTGACCGGCGAGCGTCCCGCCGCCGCCGAGGAGACGCCGTTCGGATGCCCGGCGTCTGGCCCGCGGTTGATGTTGCCGTGCAGGCGGGTCTTCCCGATACACGAGGAGACGCACCGGGGGACGTTCCCGTCCTCGATGCGCGGGAAGCAGCCGACGGGTTTCTCGGAGATGCCCGTCTCCGGGTTGTACATCGGCTTGTGGTACGGACAGGCCTTCACGCAGCGGCGGTAGCCGCGGCACCGCTCTTGATCGAGCAGGACGATACCATCCTCCTCGCGCTTGTAGATCGCCTTCCGCGGGCACGCCGCGAGGCAGGCAGGGTTCTTGCAGTGGTTACAGAGCCGCGGGAGGTAGAACTGCCACATGTCGTGGTACTGCTCCTCGTGGGGGTTCGACTCCACCACCTCCCCGGTGGGGTACTCCCCGTGAGACTGGTCGTCGCCGAGGGCGGGGTACTCCCACTCCTCCTTCTCGGCGACGTAGCCGCGGACCTGCTCGCCCTGCTCGGCGGCTTCGAACACCGTCTGGTCCGCGCCGAGGTCGTCGAGCAGCCGCATGTCCCATCCCATCGGGTAGCCGCCGTACGGCTCGGTCTCGACATTCATCCACCACATGTACTCCTCGCCCTCGCCGCTGGTCCACGTGGACTTACAGGCGAACGAGCACGTGTTACAGTTGATACACCGGTTCGTGTTGATCACCATCCCCCAGTGCCAGTCACGCTCTTCTTCGCGCTTCTCGTAGGGGTAGCTCTGCTCGCGGCCGAGCTGCGGATTGTAGGTCTGTGGCATCAGTCGTCACCTCCGCCGGCGCCGCTCGTCGTCTGCAGACTGCCGTCGATGTAGCTGCTCACGAGGTCGTCCTTCCGGGCGTCACCCGGCCACCAGTCCGCCTCCTCGTACTTCTCGACGTCGACGAGGTCGTCGCGGTTCGTCCCCGTCGGTGCCCAGACGGTCTCCTCGTACCCCGATTCGAGCGTGGCACCGTGCCACGCGAGGTCCTCCTCGACCTCCTCGGAGATGTTGGGGTCCCCGAACACCCCCTTGTGAACGAGGTCGTCCGTCTCCTGTGCGGGGTCGAGCCAGATGTTCGTCGTGACGTTGTACCCCTTGATCGAGTCTTCGTTCTCCTCGTCGTCCGGGAAGTGCTGGGGCCACCAGCCGTGCCAGATGGTGAGTTGGCCCATGTCGCCGGCCGAGCGCGGGCGCTGGCGCTCGCTCACCATCGCGCGCACGACGAGGTCGCCGCGCTTCCCTGAGATACGGACGTAGTCGCCGTTCTCCACGTCGATCTCAGCCGCGTCCTCGGGATGCATTTCGACGAACGCCTCCCCCAGCGGCGGGGCCTCGTTCGTCTCTCCCTCGCCGGTCGGGAACGAGAAGTCCTCGACGAGGCGCTCGGTCCCCTCGGGGTCCGCGTTGGTCGACCCGAAGTCCCGCGAGGCCCATATCAGGTTCCAGTCGGTCATCCCCCACGAGGAGTGCGTGCGGTACTTGGGGTGAGGGGTGTTGTAGTAGAACTGGTACCCCTCGTCGTGGTAGAGCGGGTTCTCCTCGTCTTTCGCCTCCTCCCACTTCGCGTTCGTCCCGTAGGGAGTCCCCTCGGGACTCTCGAAGTGGTCGAGGTCGTCGCGTCCCAACTCGAGGAATCGGTCGGACTCCTTGTGGAACTCCATCCGACCGGTCTTCGTGTAGAACGGCCGGTCCTCGTTGATCTGCGAGTAGAACGGGACCCGCGGGTACGTCTTGAGCTGGAGCCTGGCGGGGCCGTCCTCGATGTCCGCCACGTCGATGTCGCGGGTGGTCATCCCGGCGTCGAGCGCCTCTTGGATGTAGTTCCGAACGTCGCCGTCCTCGTCGAGGAACTCGGCGAAGTACTCGCGGTATGAGTCGACGTTGCGCTCTTCCGGCGGGATCTTCTCGTCGAGCTTCTCCGCGACGAGCGCGCAGATCTCGCCGTCCTGCTTCGTGTCGTAGATCGGGTCCATCACCCCGCTGTCCATGTGTAAGAACGGGTTCTCGGGACCGACCGTGATGTCGGGGTAATCGCACTCCAACCACGACGGTACCGGGAGCACGATGTCGGCGTGGGCCGCGGAGTACGTCATGTGCATGTCGGAGACGATGAACAGCTCGTTGCCCGTGTCCGGATGTTTCACGAAGTTCTCCATCACGTGCTCCTGATGCTTCGTCTGATTCAGGAGGTTGCAGTTCATCGTCCACAGCACCGCCGGCCGCGACATCGTGTAGGAGTCGGCGTCCTCGGGGATCACCGGCTCGTCGGCGTCACCCTGTGGCACCAGGTCGAGCTCCCGGTTCGGGTCGCCGCGGATCTCGTGGGGGTCGAGCCGCTCGCCGCCGAAGAATGCGAACGCGTACCCGGGGTACATCCCGTGCGCCGAGTTGCCGTCGGGGTTGACGTACGCCGGGTAGCCGTCGAGCAGCTCGATCTTGTACTGGCCGGAGTAGTTGTAGTAGCCGGCTCCGGCCTCGCCGATGTTGCCCAGCATGGACTGGATGAAGAAGATCGTCCGCTGGAGCGAGTCGTTCGAGTGGAACCAGTGGTTGATCCCCTCGCCGGTGAACCACTGCGCCTTCTCGGCGGCCGCGAACTCGCGCGCCGTCGTCCGGAGCGCGTCGGCCGGGATGGTCGTGATGTCCTCGACGGTGTCGGGGTCGTAGCTGCCGAGAATGTTGGACTTCTGCCGGGCGAAGTCGGTGTGGACCGGCACCGACGATCCGTCGGCCAGCGTCACCTCGTCGTCGACTTCGAGTCGCGGAGTGACGGACAGCTCGGCGCCGACGTCCTCGCGGGTGACCGCCGCCAAGCTGCCGTCCTCGTCGACGACGACGAAGTCTCCCCAGTCGTCGCCGCCACCGTGGTGTGCCAGTCCCGCCTCGCCCTCGGTGCCGCCCTCGGGCGGCTCGTGGTCCTCGAACACCTCGTGGGCGCGGAGGTACTTCCCGGTGTCTTCGCGCACGAGCAGCGGGAGGCTCGTGAACCGGCGCATGAAGTCGGGATCGTACAGCTCCTCGTCGATGATGACGTGGGCGACGCCCAGCGCGAACGCCGCGTCGCTGCCGGGGCGGACCGGGAGCCACCGGTCGCACTTCTGGACCGTCGGCGAGTAGTCGGGATAGACGCCGACCATCTTCCCGCCGCGCTCGCGGGTCTCCTGTAGCCAGTGGTTGTCCGCGAGCTTGTTGTGGATGAGGTTCTTCCCCTGTATGATCGTGTAGTCCGCCTTCCGCCACGCGGCGGCGTCGGCGTCGGAGGTCTGGTAACCGGTGGTGATCACGTGTCCCGGCGGGAGGTCGGCGTACCAGTCGTACTCGGTCCACTCCGAGCCGCCGAAGATGGACGCGAGCCGACGGCCGGCGCCGTGCCGGGTGATCAGCCCGTCCGACTTGATCGCGTTGAACACGTGGAACCGTTTCTCGTCCTCCAGATTCGCCATCTTCTCGGCGATGAGGTCGATCGCCTCGTCCCATGAGACGCGCTCGAACTCGTCTTCGCCGCGCCCCTCGGGGGTCGGGTCCTCCGGGTCCCACCCCTTGCGGACGAGGGGGTACTTGATCCGGCTCGGCTCGAACGTGCGCCGGTGGAGCGTCAGCCCCTTCATACAGCCGCGTGGATTCCAGTGACGGCTGACGCCGGCCTCCTCGTATCCACCGGGACTGCCCGGACCCGGGCTCCCCTCCTCCTCGTGGTAGATCTGCTCCGCCCGGATCGGGACCCCGTTCCGCATGTAGAAGTTGAGCGCGCACGACTGCGTACAGTTCGGGTGACACACCGTCCAGTCGACGGCGTCGTACGCGTAGATGCCGTGGTACACCTCCTCCCAGTCGCGGTTGGGGTACGACCGCAACGGGTTCTCGACGTCGGTAACTGGGTCGACCGACTGTGTCGCCTCCCAGCCGCCCGTGGCCATCGCGGAGACCGCTCCCGCGGCCGCAGACGTGATGAACTCTCGTCGGCTCAGTTCCACGCCGGTTCACCTCCGTGGTCGTTCGGGCGCATGCACGTGGGAATCCGATTAAAGCCTTACAAAAGAGCCACCGTGTTTTCGGAATATGGTGCACCCGCACTAACATGTTCGCGGGAAAAGTGAATGGGTGTCAATCGCGGTCAGGGGAGAACGGTTTACCCCGTTACTGAAGTATCTCATCTGCTCACACCGGAATGCGTCACCGACCAAACAGTCGTCACCGTGAGGCAGAATCGAGCGCATTCCTGTGTTGGTAATCGGTCTCTGAAACGCCTCCAGCCGCGGCTGGCTTCCGGCTACTCGTCGGACCGAGACGCCAGGACGATCAGCGCAGTGGTATCCTCAACGGCACGGGGAGCGATTGCCTGATCACCGTCGAAGCGGGCCACGTCGCCTGCCGACAGCTCGTATGTCTCGCCGTCGATCTCTAACTCGACGGTTCCCTCGGTGAGATAAAACACGATCTCGCGGTCCGGGTGTGAGTGCGGTGCGACTTCACCACCTGCATCGAGAGTGAGTCTGATCGTTTTCGGTTCCGCGTCGGCGAAAACGGTGGCGTGAGGCTGTCCGTCCAACTCCTCGAGGGTGTGTATCGTCGTCATGAATCGGTCGGCTCGAACTTGCCAGTTCGAAGTCCTCGGCGGACCGGTTCGTGTTCGGCATCGGTCGGCGGTGGTGCGGTAACGAGTAGCGCTTCGAGCCGCGAATCGTCGTCAGCTTTAACGCCGCGATCGGTATCCGCCTCGACGGTCACGACGTCTCCCGGTTCGACGAGGTGTTCCTCGTCGCCATCGCGGACGATGCCGGTGCCGGAGCGAACGTCGATCATCACATCACTGGACGGGGCGTGAACCGGGATGAACTGTCCCGGTTCGAAGTAGCCGCAGACGACTTTCATCCGTTCGCTTCGGAACACACCGACTGTCGAGAATTTCTCGTCGTCGTACACTCGTTCAGCATCGAAATCGATCGCTGTCATGCTGAATCACCCAGCCGATTGGTTCCGCAGTCGTTTGTCCGGACAGCGAGTCGAGCGGTGATGGACGATAACTCAATCGTCTGACTGTTTTTAGGCTGGCCTAAAATCATGCGTTTCAGTGTATTATGGGGAGACACGTTAGCGTTAGGACGAACATGTTCTCGTCAGATCGACTCTGTCGGCCGACTATCCACTCCCACCGTCGTCGGGGGATAGAACCTCGAACGGTCGCATCATATCGTGGTCCTCGTGTTCGATCATATGACAGTGCCACATGTAGTCCCCCGTCTGATCGGAGAATAACCCCTCGTACTCACCGAAGTGGGCAATCACGTGCACCACGTCGCCCGGGTCGACGGTGACCACGTCGTTCCAGCCGAGTTCGTACGACTCTGGATCGTCAAGCGCGTCCAGATCGATTTCGTCCTCGGCGGGATCGTAATCGGCGGCCGACTGTCGTCCCAACACCTGAAAGTGAACGAGATGGAGATGCATCGGGTGGGACATCCCCGTGAAGTTGGCGAGACTCCAAACCTCGGTGTCTCCGAGCCTTGGAGTCTCGGTGACCGGGTCCGTAAGTTCGAACCCTGTTTTTTCGTTCCCAGTCCCGAGCGCGTAGAGCGGGCGACCGTATTCGTCCGACTGCCGGGCGAGCGTGAGGTAGCGTTCGGTGTCGACAGACGCAACGGGAATGTCGGGTACCCGCGTCAGTTCGTCCGGGAGTTGGGAGGGCTGTCCCTCACTCTCCGCGGCTGCCACGTCGACGAGCATGAGCTCCGGAAGAGGTTCAACGTCGTCCGCCTCGATCCCGCTCGTGCCGCGATATTTCGCCGGCGCATCGTTATGCAGGAGCAAGGTCTCGCCCGCGTACTCGCTGAAGTCGACGACGACGTCCGCCCGTTGACTCGATCCGAGTTCGAGGCGATCGGCCGTCTCAACCGGCTCCGATAGAAGCCCGCCGTCGTTCCCGATCTGGACGAACGGTGGGCCGGAATCGCTCGTTTCGCCCGATTCTTCGTCGTATTCGAGCAGCTTGAGGTTGTAGTAACGGCTGTTAGCTCCGTTGAGCAGTCGGAACCGATACCCTTCGGGATCGACAGACAGTCGAGGCCACGCCTTCCCGTTGACCGTCGACGTGTCACCGTAGAACTGCGGGACGATGCTTGGATCGGGGCGTGAATTGTCTTCGTCTTCTTGTGTCCCTGGGACGCCCGTCGGGTAGTACAACGAGCCGTCCTCGTTGAAACTTCGGTCCTGTAACACGAGCGGGATCTCGTTGTCACCCGTCGGGAGGTTGAGCTCACGCTCGTGATCGTTCCGGAGCAGATAGAACCCAGCGAGGCCGGCGTAGACGTTCAGTCGCGTGATGCCGAGCGAGTGATCGTGGTACCAGAGCGTCGCCGGCGGCTGGTCGTTTGCGTAGTAGTAGTCCTTCTTCTCGAAGTCGGGACCCGTCTGCTCGAAGTCGCGAGTGAACCAGGCCTGCGGTTTCCCGTCGCTCTCGTGTTCGACGTTGCCACCGTGGAGGTGCGGCACGACGCGGGTGCCCGGCTCGTCATAGGGAATGATGTCGCCGTGGATGGTCGGATCCTCGGGGAACAGGTGTTCGTCCGGTAGGTGATTCTGCCACCGAACGTAGATCGGCTCGCCCTGCTCGGCCTCGATCGTCGGCCCGGGAAACTGACCGCCGTAGCCCCACAGCGTCGTTGCCGGGAGGTCACGGTGGAGTTTTTGTTCGACCTCGGCCATCTCGATCTCGTAGCGAGGCTGGCCGTCCTTCGTTCCGGTTGGTTCGATGACTCCCGGGCGAGGCACTTCGTCGACCCACCGTTCGAGATCCGGTGACGTATGGGTCGCGTCAGGTGCTTCTCCTCCGTTTTCAGGCTCGTCCGCGGCGACCGGAGCGCCGATGTGCTTCCCGGAGCAGCCCGCGAGCGCCGCGAGGGAGCCGGTCCCGAGCGCGGCGAGGTACGCGCGTCGCTCCATGGCCGACCCTTCGGGCCCCGGCCTATAGGCGGCGCGGTTCGCGCCGGCCACAGCGTAACGTTTAGACCGGCCCCGGGCGACCGGCGGGTATGCGCCCCCGGTTCGCCGGCCGACTCGGCCCCGCAGACGCCGTGACGGCGGCGAAC
>ENA-ORCR01000799-ORCR01000799.1-marine-metagenome-genome-assembly--contig:-NODE-799-length-12338-cov-4.047549_pt1 | contig 12338 bp, 8 predicted proteins | sample MGYA00237782_ERZ508514 | MGnify/ENA primary metagenome ERZ508514 (study PRJEB26185, sample SAMN06268960) | marine metagenome | isolation source: Eden Landing Ponds, San Francisco, CA, USA | place...
CGGCGCGCGTGCAGTTGATCGACCCGAACAGGTGCACCTCGATGTTGAGCCGGAAGTCGTCGTCGTAGCCCTCGTCGAGGAACGGGCCGGCGTTGCCGACGCCGGCGTTGTTGACGAGGATGTCGACGCTCCCGAGTTCCTCGACGCCGTGTTCGACCATCGCCTCGACTTCGGCCTGGTCGGTCACGTCGGCGGCGAGGCCGACGGCGTCGCTGTCGTCGTCGCGGTCGCGGATCGTTGCTGCGGTGTCTTCGGCGACGTCCTCGTCGAGGTCGTTGACGACGACGTCGGCGCCGTGGGTCGCGAGTTCGAGTGCGATGGCGCGGCCGTTGCCGCGGCCGCCGCCGGTGACCAGTGCCGTCTCGCCGGTGAGATCGAGATCCATGGACGCCGGTTCGACGGCCCCCGACTTCAAGTCCGACCCTGGGGGAATTGCTGTCCGGAACCGCACACGGCTGCCGAGAGCCAATCCGCCTGGTCCCGCCTGGCGGTCCCGGTCTTGCTCGTCCGACACGACCCGGCGGACGACGGGGCTCGTCAGAACGCTTTTTGTGACGCCACCCCCTGTCTCGCGTATGGATTACCTGGAAGTCGCGGGGGCTCGCGAGTTCGTCGCGCGCCTCGACCACGGTGGGGACTGGCGCGCCCAGATCGAAGCCTTCGCCGCCGACGAAGGGATCGACGCGGCCTTCTTCTTCGGCCTCGGGGCCGTACAGGACGCAGAGATACTCTACTACGACCAGGCCGACAGAGAGTACTACCCCGAAACCTTCGACGAACCGCTGGAGATGGCCGCCTGCGTCGGGAACGTCTCCGACCTGGACGGCGAACCGTTCGCGCACACCCACGCCGTCCTCTCGCGCGAGGACGGCACGACCCTCGCGGGCCACCTCGACAGCGCGACCGTCTTCGCCGGCGAGTTGTACGTCCGCGAGTTCGACGTCCCGCTGGAACGCGAATACGACGACGAGACCGCCCTCGACCTCTGGCCCCTATGACCGGTACACGATGAAACCCGAGGACGAACGCTACTTCGAGCGACTGGAATCGGGCCTCGACGATGCGTTCGAGGTGGCCGAGGCCGCCCGCGAGCGCGGTGGCGACCCCACCGACGACGTCGAGATTCCGGTCGCGCGCGACATGGCCGACCGCGTCGAGAACATCCTCGGCATCGACGGCGTCGCCGAGCGGGTCCGCGACCTGGAGGGCGAGATGAGCCGTGAGGAGGCCGCCCTCGAACTCGTCTCCGACTTCGTCGACGGCGACGTGGGTGACTACGAGTCCCGTGCCGGCAAAGTTGAGGGGGCAGTCCGAACTGCGGTCGCGCTCCTGACCGAGGGGGTCGTCGCGGCACCGATCGAGGGGATCGACCGCGTGGAAATCCTCGAAAACGACGACGGCACGGAGTTCGTCAACGTCTACTACGCCGGCCCGATTCGCTCTGCGGGCGGGACCGCCCAGGCCCTCTCGGTACTCGTCGCCGACTACGCCCGCGCGCTCCTCGGGATGGACCAGTACAAGGCGCGAGACGAGGAGATCGGGCGCTACGCCGAAGAGATCGACCTCTACGATAAGGAGACGGGGCTGCAGTACTCCCCGAAGGAGAAGGAGAGCAAGTTCATCGCCGAGCACATGCCGATCATGCTCGACGGCGAGGCGACCGGGGACGAGGAAGTGTCGGGCTATCGCGACCTGGAACGGGTGAGTTCCAACTCCGCCCGCGGCGGGATGTGCCTCGTCATGGCAGAGGGTATCGCGCTGAAGGCCCCGAAGATCCAGCGTTACACGCGAAATCTTGACGAGGTCGACTGGCCTTGGCTCCAGGACCTCATCGACGGTACCATCGGCAAGGACGAGGGGAGCGAGGCCGACCAGGGGGAGGCCTCGAAAGACGCGAGCGGCGAAGCCGCGAGCGACGACGAGGAGGACGACGGCGACGAGGCCGACGAACCCGCCGGGCCGCCCCGACTCGACCCCTCGAAGAAGTTCCTCCGGGACCTCATCGCGGGGCGCCCGGTCTTCTCGCACCCGAGCGAGGCCGGGGGCTTCCGCCTGCGCTACGGCCGGGCGCGAAACCACGGGAACGCCACCGCCGGCGTCCCCCCCGCCACGATGCACCTCGTCGACGACTTCCTCGCGACGGGGACCCAGATCAAGACCGAGCGGCCGGGCAAGGCCGCCGGCGTCGTACCCGTCGACACCATCGAAGGCCCGACCGTCCGCCTCGCGAACGGCGAAGTGCGGCGGATCGACGACCCCGAGGACGCGCTGGAAGTGCGCAACGGCGTCGAGAAGGTCATCGACCTCGGTGAGTACCTCGTCAACTACGGCGAGTTCGTCGAGAACAACCACTCGCTGGCGCCCGCCTCCTACACCGTCGAGTGGTGGGCCCAGGAGTTCGACGAGGCCGGCGCCGACGTGCAGGCGATGCGCGACTCGACGGAGGTAGACCTCTCCGACCCGAGCGCCCAGGAAGCACTCGACTGGGTTGGTGCCTACGACGCACCGCTACACCCCAAATACACCTACTGCTGGCACGACCTGAGCGTCGGCGAGGTGTGCGCCCTCGCAGACGCCGTGGACCAGGGCCGCATCGCGCAGACGGACGGAGCCGTCGCCAGAGATCCGGACGACAGGGGCGGAACCGACGATGGCGACGCCGACCCCACCGGCGCCACCCAGCACGACGCGGCCACCGACGGCCACGACCGCGACTCGGGCGCGGCGGCCGCCGGAGACCTCGTCCTCCCGCGCTCGCCTCCGGTCCGGGAAGCCCTCGAACACCTCCTCGTCCAGCACACCCAGACCGAGGACACCCTCGTCGTCCCGGACTGGCGCCCGCTCGTCCGGACGCTCGGATTCGACGACTCGCTCGACCGCGACTGGACGCCCGATGCCCTCTCCGAACGCGCCCGGTCCTACGGCGGCGGCGAAGCGAGCGACGCGCAACTGGACTCCTCGGCGGCCTCCACCGAGGACGGCGCCAACGCCATCCTCGCGGTCAACGAAATCGCGCCCTTCGACGTGCGCGAGCGCGCACCGACGCGCATCGGGAACCGGATGGGCCGCCCGGAGAAGTCCGAAAGCCGGGACCTCTCGCCGGCGGTCCACACCCTGTTCCCAATCGGCGAGGCCGGTGGCTCTCAGCGGAAAGTGGGCGACGCGGCAGTCGCCGGCGACAGCTACGACGACTCCCAGGGCAAGGTCGAACTCGAAGTCGGCCGCCAGGAGTGCACCGACTGCGGCACCCGGACGTACAAACCCCGCTGCCCGGACTGTGGGGGCGTCTGCGAGGCCGTCTACGTCTGCCCCGACTGCGACAGCGAGGTCGAACCCGACGAGTCCGGCCGCGCCGAGTGTTCGCGCTGTGAGACGCTCGCCCGCCCGACCCAGAACACGGTCGTCGATATCAACTCGGAGTTCAAGGACGCCCTCGCGAACCTCAAGGAACGCCCCACGGCCTACGACGCGCTCAAGGCCGTCAAGGGGCTCTCCTCGGAGATGAAGACGCCCGAACCGATGGAGAAGGGCATTTTGCGTGCGAAACACGGCGTCTCGGCGTTCAAGGACGGCACGGTCCGCTACGACATGACGGACCTCCCCGTGACGGCCGTCCGCCCCTCCGAACTGGACGTCACCGCCGACGCATTCCGGGCGCTGGGGTATCAGGAAGACATTCACGGCCAACCGCTCCAGCACGACGACCAACTGGTCGAACTGAACGTCCAGGACGTCGTCCTCTCGGAGGGCGCCGCCGAGCACATGCTCAAAACTGCGGACTTCGTCGACGACCTGCTCGACTCCTACTACGGCCTCGAACCGTTCTACGAACTCGACGAACGTGACGACCTCGTCGGCGAACTCGTCTTCGGGATGGCACCCCACACGAGCGCGGCGACCGTCGGCCGTATTGTCGGATTCACGACAGCTGCAGTTGGGTACGCTCACCCCTATTTCCACGCCGCGAAGCGCAGGAATTGTTTCCACCCGGACACGAAGGTCTGGTACGAAGACGAGGTGGGGGAGTGGCACCACGAAACGATCAAGCGACTGGTTGAAACCCACCTACACAGCGCCGAGGAAGACGACTTTGGTGCGCTGGTACAGGAGCTACCGGGCGACCTGTCGGTTCCATCCGTAACAGAAGATGGCAAACCCGTTCGAAAACCGGTCGAAGCGGTATCGAAGCATCCGTCGACAGATCACCTCCTCGAAATCGAAACGAAGACAGGCCGAACGCTCACGGTTTCACCAGAACACTCGATGCGTCGGTGGGATGGAGGGATTGAGCGTGTGTCGGCCCGGGAACTCACTGTCGGCGACGACCTCCCGATGCCGAAATCGGTGGATGTCGATGGGCGCCGAGAACAGATCGATCTGTTGGCCGAGTTCTGTGAAAGCGAATCGATCCCGAACGAAGACCTCGTAATCCGTGGGCTGGGCTCGGAGCGGATTAAATCGCTGTTCGACGAAGCGACACCAGGTGACTACTACCTCAAGCCCACAACGGAACAACTCGGCCTGAGCGACTCCACGGTTTACAACTGGGTGAGCCGAGACAGCGTCCCAGTCGCTGTCTTCGAGGAACTCTTCGAGAAATCCCCTGCCGAAGTCCTTCCCGACGATGTTACGCTGTCCGTGCGGCGGGACACTGCAACAGTCGAACGGTACCTTCAAATCGACGAGGAGTTTGCGACAGTCCTTGGCTACTACGCGGCTGAGGGCTTCACGCGTCAGAGTGACGGCAACTACTACCAGACGACAATTTGCATTCCGGATCAGCTCCCGAGAGATCACATAATCGATGTCTTCAGTGAGTCGCTCGGGATCGACGGATTCGAAGAAAACGAGTGGAAGATAACTGTCTCGAGCAGGCTGGTGACTGTTCTGTTCGATGAGATTCTTGACACCGGCTGTCGAGCGGAAACGAAGCGAATCCCGGAATCCGTGCTTGCCGGACCGACAGACGTTCTCCGGCCGTTTCTCGCGGCGTATTTCAGCGGTGACGGGAGTGTCTCTGGCAGACGGATCGAAGTCCGAGCACACACCATTAGTGACGAGTTGATATCCGACCTGATCGCCGCCCTGAAACGGTTCGGCATCGTCACGAAGGCCTATCGCGAAACCAGGACACCGGAAACAGGAGCGATTGCTGAATTCTACGACGAACCGAAAACGTTCGAATCTTGGGTCCTCAAAGTGACTTCGGAGAACGCGGTTCGATTTGCCGACGAAGTCGGATTCCATCTCCCGCGAAAGAGCGAAACGTTGCAGGAGTCCGTCGATTCGATCGACGTCCGAACCCAGCGGCTCTGTGGAGACGGTGGAGATATTTGGCTCGACGAAATCGAGTCCATCGATATCGTCGAGAGCGAAGTGTCACATCTGTACTCACTGACGGTTGAGGACACTAACACGCTAGTTGCAGAAGACCTCTTCGTCGGGCAGTGCGACGGGGATGAAGATTGTGTGATGCTTCTCATGGACGGGCTGCTCAACTTCTCGAAGCAGTTCCTGCCCGACCAGCGCGGTGGCCAGATGGACGCACCCCTCGTGATGTCCTCTCGCATCGACCCGGCGGAAATCGACGACGAGGCCCACAACATCGACATCATGCGGGAGTACCCGAGGGAGTTCTACGAAGCGACCAGGGAACTCGCCGACCCGGAGGACGTCGAGGACATCATGACCATCGCGGAGAAGACGCTGGGCACCGACGAGGAGTACACTGGCTTCGACCACACTCACGACACCACGGACATCGCCGCTGGGCCGGATCTCTCGGCCTACAAGACCCTCGGGTCGATGGAGGACAAGATGGACGCCCAGCTGGAACTCTCGCGGAAGATCCGTGCGGTCGACGAAACCGACGTGGCCGAACGGATCATCGAGTACCACTTCCTCCCGGACCTCATCGGGAACCTGCGAGCGTTCTCGCGCCAGGACGTCCGCTGTCTGGACTGCGGCGAGAAGTACCGGCGGATGCCCCTCTCTGGCGACTGCCGGGAGGGTGGCGGGCGCGTCAACCTCACCGTCCACGAGGGCTCGGTCAACAAGTACATCGAGACGGCCACGCGCGTCGCCGAGGAGTTCGGCTGTCGCACCTACACCAAACAGCGCATCGAACTGCTCGACCGGAAGATCAATCGGATCTTCGAGAACGACAACAACAAACAGAGCGGCATCGCCGACTTCATGTAATCTGTTTGAGCAGTCTCCATCCGTTAATTCGTCAGCTGTTCCCGGTTGAACGGTAGATACAGACCGATTAGTGTTGTTTATGAAACATAGGTATATGCTCGCACGTGACGATCTAGGCGCACGATGAGTTCGATCACGGGCGGGGCGGAGGAGGGGGCGAGCACGACCGAGAAGCGGTCCGGCGGTGACGGGGGTGGCGCGCTGCGGTCGCTGTTCTGGCTGCTCACGAACCGAGGCGACCGGAATCGGATGGGATACGTCCGCCTCCGGGGGGATTATCGCACGTTCCGCGAGGAGTTCGACGCGCAGGTCGCACGAGCGGAGGCCGCAGGAGTAGAAGATTTCTCGTGGCGCGAGGACGCCCAGGACCTGTTCGACCGCATCGACACCGCGCTGGAGCGCGGACGGGTCTCTGACGGCTGGCGCCACTTCCACGGCGCCCGCCGCATCGAGGTCTACGGGCTCGAAGCCATCGACGCCGCAGACGACGACGCGAAGGAGGTCGAATCGCGCGCTCGCGCGCTCCGGACGGAGGCGCTGTCCGTCCTCGGCGGCTGGCGCAAGGCCGCCGTCGAGGACCTGCTCGGTGCCGAACAGCTCCGGGACGACGTGACGAGCGCGGACGTCCGGCAGGCCCACGTCGTCCTCAACGAGCAGTACGAGAACGTGAATCTCCGGCGGGACTACGCCCAGATGCAGTTCAAACAACTGTTCCGACTCGGGCTGGTGAGTTCGCTCCTCTTTCTGTTCCTCTCGGCGATGCCGTACTTTCTGGACCCGTCGGTGCCGTACCTCGGCCCCCTCGCGGCGTTCCTCGAACCGCCGTTCACCATCGCGACCGGTTCGGGGGCCGAACCGACGGTCACGTCGCTCGGCTTCGCCGTCTTCGTCGGCCTCACGGGGATCATCGGGTCCTCGCTGTTCGGAATGTTGGCCCTCAGGAAAGAGGAGTACTCGGTGGGCGTGGCCCAGCAGTTGACGGGGTTCACCATCACGTGGGCCCGCGGGCTCTTCGGCGCCATCGGGGCCGTGTTCTTCTACTTCCTCCTGCAGACGCCGTTCGTGGCTGTCGGCGAGAACACCGCGGCGGTGATGATCGTCGTCGGATTCGCGGCGGGCTACTCCGAGCGGATGGTCACGCGGGCGCTCAGGACCGTCTCGAGCACCAGCAAGTGATACGAGGGTGTGGCCACCGACCGAATCGGCGGGACAGGGAGTGACTGCCGTCGGCGGCGGGCGGGCTCACCGCGCTGCTCGACCCCTCGAAGCGTCGGAATAGAAAAGTAGCTGTACCCGCAGGTAGGGACATGGCACCCGTTCCGTGGCTCCCGGTGGCCTCCTTCCTCGCCGCGGGCGGGACCCTGTTGCTGGTCCGGTATCTCTGGCAGTACCGCGGGAAGCCAGGCGCCGACTGGTTCCTGGCCAGTCTCGGCGCACAGACACTCTGGAGTCTGGCCTACGGCGTCGCCCTCCTGACGTTCAGCGAGCCCATCCGCTGGGCGCTGGAAGTCCTCTCCTGGGCGGCGATGGCGGGGACGGGCGTCTACTTCCTGGCCTTCGCGCTGGCGTACACGGGCCGGGGGCATCTCGTCGACCGCGCGTGGCAGGGCTTTCTCGGCTTTCCGGCCATCATCGGTCTCATCGGCATCTCGAATCCAATCCACCGGTTGGTCTGGGTCGACTTCCAGGTGGCGTCCGTGGCGGGGATGGCCGGGGCGACCTACGACATGCGCCTGTGGGCGATACTGGCGGCGACCGCCGGCGTGTCGTTGATCACGGTCGGGAGCCTCGTCCTGTTCGACACGGTCGTGAGCTACGGCCCGCTGTATCGGCGCGAGGCGGTCGCGGTCGGCCTCTCGACGATTCCGCCGGTCGTCGCCGTGTTGGTGTGGCTCTACGGCCTCGGACCGGTTCCCGAGATTAGCTTCGTCACCGTCGCCTTCCTGCCCCACGTCGCGCTGGACGCCTACGCCTTCGTCGGGAGCGACATGTTCGAGTTCCATCCGGCGACCCGGCGGGTCGGCGAGCGGGCGGCCATCGACGACCTGGGTGCGCCGGTGATCATCGTCGACGAACAGCACCGAGTGGTGACGCTCAACGGTGCCGCGGAGACGGCCTTCGACGTGCGCAAGGCCGACGCGTTGACGCAACCGCTCTCGGCGTTGCTGGGCGTCGACAGCGCGGACCCGACGGACATGGGGGCGGTCACGGTCCAGTCGGGTGGCCGCAGACAGATTTTCACGGTCACGTCGACGCCGCTCCGGGACGCAGGTGGGACGCACGTCGGCTATACCGTCGTCTTCCAGGACGTGACCGCCGAGCGGCGGCGCGAGCAACGGCTGGACGTCCTCAATCGCGTCCTGCGGCACAACCTCCGCAACGACATGACCGTCGTGCAGGGCTTTACCGAGGCGGCCGCCAAGCGCGTCGACGACGAGGAGACGCGGTCGATGCTCGAACGCGCGGCGGCGAAGACCACCGATCTGGTCTCCCTCGGCGAGAAAGCCCGGACGGTCGAGCGCGTCATCGACAGCGACCCCCGGTCCGAACGGGTCGCGGTCGAGGACCTCCTGGCGGTGGTTCGGGACGAACACGTCAACGGCAGCGAGACGGCGACGGTCTCGGTCGAGGGGACCGACCTGGCGGTCACGACCGACCCTGCGGTCCTCCAGGTCGTCCTCGGTGCCTTACTGGAAAACGCGCTGGTTCACGCGGGCGAGGCGCCAGCAATCGTCCTCGGCGCCGACCGTCGGAACGGGTCGGTTGCGATCACCGTCGCCGACGACGGTCCGGGGGTGCCCGAACACGAACTGGACGTGCTCACTGCCGGCGCCGAATCTGCGCTCGAACACGGCTCGGGCCTGGGCCTCTGGCTCGCCAACTGGGGGGCCTCGACGCTGGGCGGCGAGCTATCCTTCGATACCAGCGACGGGACGACGGCGACGATTTCGCTGCCTGATGACGGACGCTCAGTGCCTGAATGACCGGCGTCGGTGCGTTCGCTCCGCCCTCCGGCGGTGTGCTCGATCAGATCGCTATCGGAGTGCAGGCTGGCTTACCGGTCGACGCAGATGTCGACGAAGTTCCGCAGGATGCGCAGCCCGGTCTCACCGGACTTCTCGGGGTGGAACTGCGTGCCGAAGACGTTGCCGCGCTCGTTGGCGACGATGGAGGGGAAGTCGGTCCCGTAGTCGGTCGTCGCGATGACGGCGGCCTCGTCCTCGGGTTCGGCGTAGTAGGAGTGGACGAAGTAGGCGTGTTCGCCATCGACTCCCTCGACGATGGGGTGCTCGCGCTGGGTGTCGAGTTCGTTCCAGCCCATGTGTGGCACCTTCAGGTCGCCCCGAAAGCGGACGTTCCGGCCGGGGATCAGGTCCAGTCCCTCGACGTCGCCCTGGCCCTCGCGTTCGGCCTCTTCGCTCGTGGTGAGGAGCATCTGCATGCCGAGGCAGATGCCGAACAGCGGCACCCCGGCCTCGGCCTGCTCGACCAGCGCGTCGCGGAACGGCCCGGCGTTGTCCATCCCCTCGGAGAAGGCGCCGACGCCGGGGAGGACGATGCCGTCGGCACTGTCGAAGTCGGCGGGGTCGTCGGTAATCTCGACGGCCGCGCCCGCCCGTTCGAGGCCGCGCGTGGCGCTCCGGAGGTTCCCCAGGCCGTAGTCGACCACGACCACCTCGGCCGCAGTCTGTCGGGTGTTCATGGAGAGAGGTAGGACCACCCCGGACAAATCGCTTTCCGTCCGCGCGAAGTCTGCGGCTCGAACCGCTCACTCGGTCCGTGCGTCGTCGACGATGCGGGCGGCGGCGGTGATCTGGCCGTGGTTATGGCCGCTGGAGGCGACGAGGCCGGTGCTATCGTGACGCCAGCGCTCGCCCTGGAGGTCGGTCACGCGACCGCCGGCCTGTTCGACGAGGAAGGCGCCGGCGACGGTGTCCCAGGCGTTTGTCTCGCGGTTCGTGAACGTCCCATCGACCGAGCCAGCGGCGACCATGGCCAGGGTCGCCTGGGCCGACCGGAACCGGACGAGGTCACCGAAGCGCTCGACGATTTCGGTCGCGGCGGTGCCGTACTCCGCGCGGCGGTCGAGGCCCCACCAGAACGTCGGCGCGACGGACTGGGTGTCCGGGTCCGTTCGCGGACTGACGCTGATGGACTCGCCGTTCAATCGCGCACCCTCGCCGTCCGCGGCGTAGGTGTCGCCGAGCGCGGGGAGGGCGACCGCGGCACCGACCGCTTCGCCGTCGACGACGGCCGCGACGGCAGTGGCCCAGACCGGAATTCGGCGGACGAAATTGTTCGTGCCGTCGATGGGGTCGACGATCCAGGCGGGACCGTCGTCGGGGACGGCTTCGCCGCTGGCGGACTCCTCGGCCACGACGGTTTCGCCGGGGAACGCGTCGTCGATGGTTTCCAGCACCGCGTCCTCCGCTTCGCGGTCGGCGCGGGTCACCAGATCCGTCTTGCCGTCCTTGCGTTCGACGGCCAGGTCGGACCGGAACAGGTCGAGGGCGACGTCGCCGCCCGCCTCTGCGGCCGCGCGGGCGGTCTCGGCGCGTTCAGCAGATCCACTCATACACCGGGATCGGTCGCCGCGACCGATAGTCCCACCGGTGACGACCGTGCTGTGTGGCTCGTGGGAACCCACCGCGTCGCACACTGTGATGGACGCGCCCCATCAGAAGTCGCCGATCCGGGAGTACAGTCCTCAAAAGTCGCCGATCCTGGAGTACCGCCCTCAGAAGTCGCCGATCCGCGACTGCCCGCTGGTGGCGTCGGTGAACTCGGCGGCGCGTTCGAGGGTCGACGCGAAGGTATCGCGCTGGGAGGGGTCGTAGAGCGTCGCCGCGGGGTGGACACAGACCAGGACACGCCGGTGCTCGCCGGCGACGTCGAGTTCGACGACGTCGCCCGCTTCGCCGGTCACGGCGACGTCGCGTTCGAGGAGGTGTTCGGCCGGGACTTTGCCGAGCGTGACGACGACTTCGGGGTCGACGCGGTCGATTTCGGTCTCGAGATACGTGCGGCAGTTGGCCAGTTCCTCGTCGGTCGGGTCGCGGTTGTCGGGCGGGCGACAGCGGACGCAGTTGGTGATGCGCACGTCGCCGCGGTCGAGGCCCGCGTCGCGGAGGCCCTCGTCGAGGACGTCGCCGCTCCGGCCGACGAAGGGTTCGCCCTGTTCGTCCTCGTACTGGCCGGGCGCTTCGCCGACGAACAACAGATCCGCGTCGGCGGGGCCGACGCCGTTGACGATGCGACTGCGGCACTCGACGAGCGCCGAACAGCGCTCGCAGGCGGTCACGTCGAGGCCGTCCATCGCGCGTTCGCTCATGGCTCTCCGGTTGGGGGGCACGACCATAATCGGGTCGGTCCAGGTGCAGGGGCTGCTGCCGTCACCCCTGATCCCGCCCGCTGACGAATCGGTCGTCGGCGGCGCGAGCGGCGAGGCGGGCGACGCGAAGCGGTTCCGGGCGACCGCCCTCCGGTGTGAACGCACGGACGACGGCTGCGGCCTCCTCCTCGTCGATCCCTGTGGCACGAACGAACACGGTGTCGTCGTTGACCACGAGGGCGCGTCGTTCGGGCTGGCGGCGGTACAGCGCCAGTCGCTCGTCGAGTTCGTCGCCCTCGAAGGCCTCGCAGAGAGCCGATTCGAGCCCCTCGCTCGCTTCGAAGGTAACCGAAAGAACGGGTCGGTCGACGCGCTCGGCGATCACCGGCAGGTCGAGGAAATTGTACCAGGCGGGCGCGATGCCCGCGAGCAACACGTATCGGACGTCTTCCCTGTCGAGGCGGTCGACCATCTCACAGACCGTCTCGGTGGCGTCGCGGCCGCCGACGGTGCAGGTCCCGAAGACGAACCCGTCGGCGACGCGGCTGGCGCGCACGACAGCCCCGGCTAGGGTGCTCTCGGTTCCGCGAAACGATTCGGCCACGCCCAGGGCGCGGACCCCGTCTTTCACGTGTTGTCTTTGATGTCTTGTAACCGGTCCAGCAACTCGTCGTTGGATGCGTCGAACTCGTAGGACACGTCACCGTCGTGTGTGTTTTCTGCTGTGTTGACTCCGTCCTCGTCCTCGAGGTCGGCGTCAAGCTCCTGGTTCTCTTGTTCTGATTCGTCGTAGCTCCCGAACCCC
>ENA-ORCR01000800-ORCR01000800.1-marine-metagenome-genome-assembly--contig:-NODE-800-length-12336-cov-4.310139_pt1 | contig 12336 bp, 10 predicted proteins | sample MGYA00237782_ERZ508514 | MGnify/ENA primary metagenome ERZ508514 (study PRJEB26185, sample SAMN06268960) | marine metagenome | isolation source: Eden Landing Ponds, San Francisco, CA, USA | place...
GGTTCGCTGTCGATGTCCATGAAGTAGTAACCGTTGATGGTGAACGGACAGGCGACCCGTCGCATGACGATGGTGTCGAATCGCAGGTCCTCGACGACGCCACCGCGACCGCGCTGGGTCTTGATCCGGATGCCGCGGTCGGTGTCCGTGAACGTGCAGTTGCTGACGGTCACGTCGCGCACGTCACCGGACATCTCGCTTCCGATGACGACCCCACCGTGTCCCGCCTCCACAGTGCAATTCGTCACGGTGATCTGGGCCGCCGGGCGACCGATTCGTCGGCCCTCCGCGTCTTTCCCGGACTTGATGCAGATGGCGTCGTCGCCGGCGTTGAGATACGAGTCGCTGATCCGGACGTGCCGCGAGGAGTCGATGTCGATGCCGTCCCCGTTGGGCGCGTCCGCTGGGTTCTCCACGTTCACGTCGTGGAGCGTCACGTCGTCGGAGTAGACCACGTGCGTGTTCCAGAACGGCGAGTTTCGGAGGGTGATCCCGGAGACGGAGACGTTCTCGGAGCTATCGACTCTAAACAGCGGCGGCCGAAGCGTGAAACTGCTGACGTCGTCCGATTTGTCATTCTGCGCGTGGAAATCGGCGAGTCGCTCAGCGAGCGAGTCCGGAATGTCGGCTTCGGCTGCCTCGTAGAACTGCCACCAGTAGTCCCCCTGGCCGTCGATGGTACCACGCCCGGTTATCTCGACGTTCGTGGCGTCCTGGACGAGGAGACAGGGGTGGAACCCGACCTGGTTCCACCCCTCCCATCGCCCCTCGCTGGCGGGGTAGGCCTCGTGGTCTCTCGCAAATTTGAGCGTGGCGCCGGCCCGCAACTCGACAGTCGTGTTGCTCCCGACCGTCAGGGGGCCAGTGAGGTATTCGCCCGGCGGAACGACCACGGTGCCACCGGTGGCCGCGCAGTCGTCTAGCGCGGTCTGAATCGCGTCTGTATCCCGTTGCTCGCCGGTGCCGCTCGCACCCATGGCTGTGACGTCACGGTTCGCGTAGCTCTCGACCATGACCCAGCTATCATCGACACCCCGAATAAACCTTCTCCTCCCGGTGCGTCACCCGGTTGTCGTACGATGGGCAGTCGGGGTGGCCACGGTACCATCGCGGGTCGAACGCCGGTTCACCGACCACCGGGAATTCGAACCGCCGCCAATAGGTCAAATATCATATACTCTCTATAAACATACTATTTCAAACATAACTATCGGCTGGAGCAATTCGGCTGGGGTTGTCGCTACTTCGAATCCACACACTGGATACACGTGGGCCAATTCTGCCAACTCGTTCGGTTTGGACGCCCTCGTCGCCTCGAGAGTTCACTCCGTCGCGTCGGGGAACACTCTCGCAAATCCGTACAGAATACGGACGCTCAGCTCACAACACCGGACGGTTCTTTAGAACTCTTCACGTTTATTCGAATAGTATGTATCATCGATCGCAAGAACTGCCGAGTTCCTGTGGCATATCGGTGCATAGCAGTGAGAAATTCGAAAGTAGACAATCTGAAGTAATGACAGTATTCGAGGATACATTGTAGCATGGTAGTAAACCCGATCGGCCCGGACGACAGACGCACCGCTGTCCAGCGGACACACGCGCACCCATCGCTCGCAAAGAAATTCCGTTAGTCGATGTGGCCTTCGTCGCGCAACTGGTCAGCGTCCTGCTCGGAGTATCGCCATTCGATGTTGGCCTTCTCGTCCTGCCAGTCCCACGGTTCCACGAGCACGACGTCGCCCTCGCTGATCCAGGTTCGGTATTTCATGCGGCCGGGGATACGACCCATGCGGTCGACGCCGTCCTCGCACTGGACGCGGACGTGGTTTCCGCCGTTGTGTTGTGTCACTACTGCGAACAGTTCGTCGCTAGAGGGCATCCGGAGGTTCCGGCGCCCGGTGTTGTCGCTCTCGCTCATACAGTGTATATGAGCCCGACACGTTTAAATCACCTGAGAATCGCGGTACCACGTACCACGAACAGGGGGCTGTTCGACGAAACGGCCGGTTCCTGTACCGAGATCCGCACAGGCGTCGGTTCTCAGATGTGTCTGACGAGTTTCGGAACCTTTCCGATGTCGCTGCTGTCGAACGGATAGAGGGCGAGGTAGTCTCGGACGGTCAGGTCGTACGCCTGCAGTCGGTCGACCTGCGCCTCGCTCAGGCGACCGGCACTGGTGACGAATTTGCGCTGTTGCCCCATCGTGAAGTCGTAGAGCAACTCACAGACGATCCGCTGAATCCGCCACTGTAACCCTTTCTCGGCGTTCCATCGTTCCTCGTACCCCGAGAGTCGTTCCCGAGAGGGGTCGTCCCGGTCGAGTGCGTCGATGGCAACCGTCGCGGCCATTTCGGCGGATTCCATGCCCGGCCGAATCCCCTCTCCGAAGAGCGGATTGATGCTGGACACGGCGTCCCCGATGGCGACCAGTCCGTCGACTGCCCGCTGGTTGATCGAGTTGTTCGAGACGGCGTCGCCAGCGTGGACCGCTCGTATCTCGTCAGCCTCCCATCGAGGGTCCGCGGCGACCCACTCCTCGACGTACTCGTCGATCGTCCCGTCGTCGGGTGGACTGTGTGCCTCGTAGAAGTCCTCGATCCAGCAAATCCCGGCCTTGAACACGCCGTCGCCGGCGGGGAACGTCCACGCGTAGCCGCCAGGCGCGAAGTCGTGGTCGAACCGGAACAGCATCGAATCGAGGTCGTATCGCCCCTCGATTTCGTACTCCTTGCCGATGCCGCGCTGTGCCGAGGCGGGGTCGAACAGTCCCAGTTGCTTCGCGAGGACTGCTCGTGGGCCCGTCGCGTCGACGACCAGATCAGCGTCTAGCCGCTGTTTGTCACCGTCCTCGAAGTACTCGACGCCCACCACCCGGTCGTCCTGGACAACCGGTTCAGTGACGCGCGTTCCGGTCCTGACCTCGGCACCCATTTCCTCGGCGTCCGACCCGAGGAACTCCAGGAAGGCCGGGAAGTCGAGGACGTAGCCGGGTAGCTGGAGCGTCGAACTGGCACCGGGGGCCTCGAAGACGACGTCGTCGTTCTCTGCCATCACCACGTCCTCGGGCACGTCGTATCGGTCCACGACCTGGTCGAATGTGCCGCCGGTCGACTTGTCGTTGTCCGTGAGCGCATCGTTGGCTTCCAGCACGGTGACGTCGTACTCGGAGCGGGCGGCCACCTCGCGAGCGAACTGGAGCCCAGCGGGTCCACCGCCGGCCACGACCACGTCTGCACCTGCAGCCATTTGCGAGGTGATTCGGATCAATCGGACAAATCCGTTCCGATACGTCGGTCGGGGTCTCGTGCCTGCGACCGTCGCTTCGGTACTCGGCGCTCACTCCTGTGGCCGCAGACGCTCGAGGACCACCGGCGAAGACGTTTTAGCCCTCAAACTGAATTGTGCACGAAAGCTGATCCTATGAGTGTAATCACAACAGTCTCGGTGAGCGCCCGGGCGGTCACGCTGGGGGCGGCGCTCACGGCGAATCCGGGACTCAGCGTTCGCCTGGAGCGCTTCGTTCCCAATAATGACGGCTATGTCCCGTATCTCTGGGCCTCGAGCGAGGACGTCGCCGAAATCGAGACTGCACTCGGTGCGGATGCCGACGACGAATCCGTCGACGTCGTCGATACGACGAACGGTGAGACACTGTTCCGCATGGACCCGGTCGACCACGGCGAGGGCGTGCTGGGAGTGATCGAATCGGGCCACGGGACCATCCTGGACGGCGTCGGCCAGGGCGACACCTGGCACTTTGAACTCCGGTTCGACAGTCACAGCGGAGTGACCGAGTTCTACGAGGCGTGTTCGGACAGGGGAATCCAGGTCGAACTCGAAGCTGTCCACAGTCGGGGGCTCCCTCGTGAGTCAGGGTTCGCGTACGACCTCAGCGAACCCCAGAGGGAGGCACTGCAACTGGCACTTCGGGAGGGGTACTTCGAGGTCCCACGACGGACGAACTTGACAGAACTCGCTGACCGACTCGACGTCTCGGATTCGGCCGTCTCTCAGCGAATCCGCCGTGCCACCGAAACAGTGCTCTCGTCGAGCCTCTGCGACGACGCGACCATCGGGCGTGAAGAGTAACTGGTAGGGAATAGACTTTGATAGCGAAGGTACCGTTATTTAAATGTGTATCGTAGGCTCATCACAGTGGGACTCAGGTCATGAGGAAGACCAGAAGCGGTGACGTACTGGACACCGTAGCCAAAGCAAAGGGAGTGGAACCGCTGGAGTTGCCGCCCCTGACGGACGTGGTCGACCCCGACGCCCTCGAAGCGCTCGTCGGAACGGAGCGCAGCCCAAACCATCGGACGAACAAGTGTATCGTCACGTTCTGCTACGCGGGTCGACGAGTGATCGTGCAGGCGGACGGGACGACAGTCGCGCTCCCGACCGACCGTCCGTGGTCTGAGCGCTCCGACTGTGTCCCGCCTGAGTGAGTGCCGCCGGACCGACTGTCGCCACGGCTACCGGTCCGGCGGACTGTGAGTCAGCGCGCTCTTGCAGTCGAACCCGCCAGTTGGTTCTCGGCAGAGGAGCAAAGCTCTAACCCGTAAGGAGCAAGGCTCGAACCCCTAAGAAGCAAGGCTCGAACCCGTAGAGACTGGCGTCACGCACGACTCGCGCTCAGGACTCTTCAGACTGGTCCGGTGGTAGGTGGTTGGAGAGGAACGTGCCCAGTCCGCGTCGCAGTCGTTCAGAGAGTGCCTGCTCGGAGACGCGGAGTCCGTCTGCGAGTTCGGTCAACGTGACTGTCCGCGGCACGTCGAAGTACCCCGCCTCGTACGCGGCCAGAATCGTCTCGCGCTGGGCCGGTGTGAGGTCTTGCTGCGCGTCGAGCGGGTCGTCGGTCGTCGTGTACACCTGTCGGACTTCGATCGTCAGATCCCGCGCTCGACAGCGGTCGATGAGGCGGCCGAATTCCGCAGGACCCGGCGTCTGGAGCCTGACTAGCCACTCACCATCGGACCCCTCGAGGTCCGCCAGTGTCGCAGCCGTCTCGTCGAGTACGTCCAGAATCGTCTCCTCGCGGTGCAAGCTATCGAATCGAACCAGTGTCCGGTCAGCAATCTCGTCGAGAACGGTGAACGACGGGACCGATTCAGCCGCTCGCAGGTCGTCGAGAATTGACGACCGTGACGCACCGACCACCCAGACGTATTGTCTCGACCCACCCACCAGACCCACCCTGTCGAACTCCACAGAGACCTCGGGCCGGTCCGCCAGTACGGGCCCGGGGTGGAGCGCCGTTCCCGGAACCGCCACTTCGGCGAAGAGACTCATCGACGGAACTGCACCCGTTGGCTCTCAGAATCAACTACGGTGCGACGCACTGACGATCACCATGCCCCGTCCGACACGCACCGTGGTCGGTGTCGGTCCGACAACCGCTGCCCCTACAGAACCGTTGCATATTTCGAAATAGAAGTTGCCTGCGTTTAAAATGTACTGCTCGGCGCCCGCATCTATCGCCTGCTACGTGAAATATTCCCATCAGCCCGTGGGTTGTGCGTGAAACTCGAAGTGCTCAGTAGTGCTGTTCGAGCGTGGCCGAGAGAATCGTCGTCAGGCCGCGGCGAATTCGCTGTGAGACAGCCGAATCAGAGATGTGTAACATTTCGGCGAGTTCGACCAGCGTCACGTCCCGCGGGACGTCGAAGTACCCCTGCTCGAGGGCGAGCGTGAGTACTTCCTGCTGTTCGGCGGTGAGTTCGAAAGCCGGGTCTCCGGCAGTTTCGATCGGTTCGTGGACGCTCGTGAGGTCGATTTTGACATCGTCGGCGACGACGGTTCGATAGAACTGCGAGAGTGACTCCTTGTCTGGAAACCTGAGTTGAAAGGCCCATTCGTCGCCGTACCCGGTTCCGTCGAGAACGACGCCGTCCGAGTTGGCAATCGCTTCGAGGAGGCCATCGATTTCGTCCGTCCAGGCGACTCGAAAGAGCGTATCGTCACCGAGTTGCTCGACTGGGACCACTGCATCGACGAGCGGCGACGAGTTGAGCGCCGACTCGATGGCCCCAGCGTCCGCCGTATCTACCCAGAAGTACGGCAGCAACGTCTCTTCCGTTGGGACCATCGTCTCGAGTTCGACCTGGATACCGGAACGCACTTCGAGCAGTTCGCCGAGCGCGAACGCGTCTGCAGGCAGCGAGAAGTCCGCGATGACACTCATGACACCGTGTCCGGTGGCCTACACCACCGACCTCTTCCAGCCCGCAACTCCGACTGACTACACTGATTCACTCCGTACACATTCACTACACCGGGCTAAAGTCGTCCGCCTTGTCTATCAAAGGTACTTATATACTGAGCTGACCCGAGGCCGGGAGTTCGTGGCGCTGAGTCGCTCGAACGTATCGGTTCTGGCAGGCAACCACCTGCCGTGAGTTTCACCACACTGTGAAGCCACCTCCGGGTCAGGACGCGAGGAACCGAGGGCACTCGCTCCGCTCTGCGGGTGTATCGAATAGATCCGAACGAAACTGCGCGGCCGCGAACGGGAAGCCAGACCGAAGTCGGTAGGTCAGTACTCGTCGAGCGGTTGCTGGCGCATCTTCGAGCGCAGTTCCGCGATGGACGGGTCGTCCTCGCCGGAGAACATCGAGAACAGCGTCGCCACCTCCGACCGGGACACCTTGACGTTGCCCTCCTCGATGACGTCTTCCGGTCGCTCCTCGAGTTCGCGGATGGTTCCGACCGCGAGCAAGAACGGAATCGCCCACGCCGAGAGCGTGTTTCCACGGATCTCCGGCATGGCTTCGAGCCAGGTCTGCGCACCGTCGACGTACCCCTCGGCGCGGTCGACGACCCGGCGGATGACTGGCGCGAACTCCTCCCCGTTCCCGTCGTCCGGGATATCGTCAGTCCGGAGTTGCTCGTCTTCGAGCAACTCCTGGGGAATGTAGACGTTGTTCTCCTCTTCGTAGTCGGTGGCGACGTCCTTCGTGACGTTGACTAACTGCAGCAACATCGCGAACGACCGCGCGTTGTTCTGCAGCGTGTCGCGGACGGACTCGTCGACGTTCCGCGAGAGCAGGCCCGTGACCAGGGTCCCGACCGTCCCCGCGGCGTACCAGCAGTACTCTTCGAGTTCGCCGAACGTCTGGAGGCGGAGGCCCCCTTGTTCGGCGTAGCGTTCGACGAACATTGCCATACCCCCGACGAGTTCGCGCACTGGGGGTCTGATCGCCGCCTGTGAGTCGGCGTCGAGGCCGTCGAACGTGCGGAACACGCGCTGGCACTCGGCCACGACTTGCCAGTCGTCGTTCGGATCCTCGGGGATCCACTGCTCGACGGCAGCGTGGAACTGGTCCACGTTCGCGTCCGTTTCTGGGTCCAGCACGCGATTGTACTGCTCCAGAAGCGCTCGTTGCTCTGCCGGAGGGATATGTCCCGCGTCCTCTATCGTATCAGCGATGCGACAGAGGAGGTACCCGACACAGATGTCGCGCGACATCGGCTCGTCGAGTTCGGCAATCGTCAGCGCGAACGTGCGTGAGACGTCTTCGACGGCTTCGTAACAGTAGGCGAGGTCGTCCTGAAACACCTGTTCGGTCTGGTTTCGTGACATTCCCGATATCACCCCTAAAGCTTTCCACAAGTAAAAAGTTCGCCTACTGACTCCGCCAGCGCCGTGGCCCGGCCCCGCGGTGACATCCCCGTCCGGTCACCCGGTTCGACCCTCCACAGGAGTGCCCCGGGATAGAAAGGCTTTATTTTGCCTTCTGCAAATCTGGCGCTCATGAGTTGTTGGGACGCCGGACTTCGCCGTCGGTGGGACGAAACGTGGCCGTGGCTCGTCGTCGGTGCCGCTGCCTACGCGGGATACTTCGGGGCCGCCCTCCTCGCGATGGCGGCCTACTACGACGTGGACGTAGTCCAGACGATCACTCACTCCGTCCTCGGCTGGCTCTTTCTCGCCTCGGCGGGAATCTTCGGCGCGTACGTCGTCGCTCGGGTTCACGAGTACGTCCGACCGAACTTCGAACCGGGACGTCCCCGTGACGAATACCTCGCCTCGACCGTGCAGTGGTTCGACGAGGACGACTGATCCGTCTCGATCCGGTTTTTGTCTCCATCGCGGCCAGAACAATGATTACGGCGGCCGACGCAGGTCCGCCAACGGTCGATGACACGGTACAACCACGCGAGGGTGCAGGAGTACTGGCAGTACGTCTGGGACGCAGAGGGAGTCAACGAAGTCGCCGACGACGCCGAGGACCCGACCTACGTCCTCGGGATGTTTCCCTACACCTCCGGCACGCTCCACATGGGCCACGTCCGCAACTACGCGATCACCGACGCGTACGCTCGGTACCGGTCGCTCCGGGGCGACGACGTGCTCCAGCCGATGGGCTGGGACGCGTTCGGCCTCCCCGCCGAGAACGCCGCCTACGAGCGAAACACCGACCCGGAGTCCTGGACCCGCTCGTGCATCGAGCAGATGCGCGAGGAACTGGAGACCATGGGCTTTGGCTACGACTGGTCCCGAGAGATCACGACCTGCGAACCGGAGTACTACCGGTGGAACCAGTGGCTCTTCAAGCGATTCTACGAGGAGGACCTCGTCGAGTACACGGGGGCGCGAGTCAACTGGTGTCCCGACTGCGAGACGGTACTGGCCGACGCGCAGGTCGAACGGCAGAGCGGGTCCGAGGTGGACGCAGACGGGGACACGAACGCGAACGACGACGCGAACACCGTCGACCACGCTCACGACGCCGGCGTCTGCTGGCGCTGTGAGACGCCGGTCGAGCGACGGGAACTCGACCAGTGGTTCTTCACCATCACCGACTACGCCGAGGAACTCGACGCGGGGCTGGACGACCTCGAGGGGTGGCCCGAGAGCGTTCGGGAGATCCAGCGCAACTGGATCGGCCGGCAGGAGGGTGCGCACGTCACCTTCGAGGTGACCGACGACGAGGGCGGCGTGGACACTGCCGTCGAGGTGTTCACGACCCGCCTCGACACGGTCTACGGCGCCACCTACGTCGCGCTCTCGCCCGGCCACGACCTCGCCGCCGCCGTCGCAGAGACTGACGAGGCGGTGGCCGAGTACGTCGACGACGTCACCAGCGCAGGAGCAACCGCGAGCGGTACCACGGGCGTCGATACCGGCCTCACCGCCACCCATCCGATAACTGGCGAGGAACTCCCCGTCTACGTCGCCGCGTACGTCCTCGACGATGTCGGGACCGGCGCGGTCATGGGCGTTCCCGCCCACAACGAGCGCGACCACGTCTTCGCACAGGCCCAGGACCTCCCCGTCGAACAGGTCGTCGAACCCGTAGACGGCAGCGGGACGGACGTGCCAGATGCCCCGTACACAGAAGACGGGATGCTGACCGAGAGCGGCGAGTACGACGGCCTCGCCAGTTCCGCCGCCCGCGAGCGACTGCTAGGCGCCGAGGGCGTCGAGTCCGCAACCGAATACCGACTGCGCGACTGGCTGATCTCCCGGCAGCGCTACTGGGGCACGCCCATCCCGATGATCCACTGCGAGGACTGCGGACGCGTCCCGGTCCCCGACGAGGACCTGCCGGTCGAACTCCCGCCCTACGTCCGCACCGCAGGCAACCCGCTCGAAGAGAGCGAGGAGTGGAAAGCCGTCGACTGCCCCGAGTGTGGCGCCTCCGCCGAGCGCGAAACGGACACGATGGACACCTTCGTCGACTCCTCGTGGTACTACCTGCGATTCCTCTCGCCGGACCTGGATGACGCACCGTTCGACACCGACCGCGCCGCCGACTGGTTGCCGGTAGACGTCTACGTCGGCGGCGAGGAACACGCCATCCTCCACCTGCTCTACATCCGATTTTTCACCCGCGCACTGGCCGACCTCGGCCTGCTCGACAGGCGCGAACCCGTCGAGCGCCTGGTCAACCAGGGGACCGTCCTCTACGACGGCGAGAAGATGTCCTCCTCGAAGGGCAACGCCATCGCGCCCCACGAGTACGGTGCGGAGACGACCCGCCTGTTCCTGCTCTCGGCGGCCCACCCGGCACAGGACTTCGAGTGGACCGTCAAGAGCGTCGGCGACGTCTACGACTTCCAGCAGCGCCTCTTCTCGATGGTCGCGGACCTGGACGACGTCGCCACCCGCGAGGAGCGCGCGCCACAGGACGACTACCTCCAGCGAGAGATAGACCGGACGGTCACTGCCGTCGCCGAGGAGTACGAGCGCTTTCGCTTCCACCGCGTCGTCAGCGAGACGCAGGGTTTCGCTCGCCTCCTGCGGCGCTACGCCGAGTACGGGCCCGTCGACGAGGCGACCTACCGCCGTGGCCTCCGTGCGCTGACGCGCTTCGTCGCACCGCTGGCACCCTATCTCGGCGAAGAACTGTGGAACCTCCTGGACACGGACGAGATGGTCACCGAAGCCGAGTGGCCGAGCGTTCGCGAGCCAGTCGACGCGTACGGCCTCGAACGTCGCCTGGTCGACCAGACGCTCGACGACGTGCGCGACATCACCGAGGTCGTCGACATCGAGGACCCCGAACGCATCGAAATCGTCACCGCCGAACCGTGGAAGTATCGCGCCTACGAACACGTCCGGGCGGCCGACCCCGGCGACGCCGTCGTCGGGTCCGCGCTCGACGACGACGTGATCGGCGACCAGGGCGACCGCGCCGCGGAGTACCTCGGCACTCTCGCCTCCCGAGCGGGCGCGCTCGAACCGGTACTCGACGCCGAGCGCGAACTCGCGGTCCTCGAAGCCGCCGCCTGGCTGTTCGCCGACGAGTTCGGCGCCGACATCGAGGTCCGGCGTGCCGACGCCGACGACGACCTCGCCGAGAAGGCCGATCCGTCGAAACCGGCGATCCACATCGACTGAGGCACGCTCGCCTCACCCACTGCCCATGGCACCGACCCGACGCACCGTTCTCGCCGGGGCCGCCGGGTCCGTCGCCGGCCTTGCGGCACTCGGCGGGACCGTGGGTGGCCGCGCAGTCCGGTCGACCCCCGCGACCGTCACCAGCGACACCGACGCACGAATCGGATTCGTCGGTGACGTGATGCTCGGTCGCGGCGTGAACGAACGGTGGAAGGCCGCGACACAGTCGGCGGATTCACCGGATGCGGCCGGGGTCTGGGGAACGACGCTCCCCGCGCTCGAATCGCTCGACGGCCTCTTCCTCAACCTGGAGTGTTGCCTCTCGGCCCGGGGCGAGCGCTGGCACGACCGAACGTACTACTTCAGGGCCGATCCGTCGTGGGCACTCCCGGCGCTCGAGGCCGCCGGAACGTCGTTCGCGGCGCTCGCGAACAATCACCTCCTGGATTTCGGACCGGTGGCTCTCATGGATACAGTGACACAGCTCCGCCGCGCGGGTATCGCGGCGACTGGTGCCGGCCACGACCGCTCGCGGGCGACCAGCCCCGTGATCGCTTCCGTGAGCGACCTGGACGTGGGCGTCGTCTCCTTCACCGACCAGTATCGGGCCTACCGCGCCAGTGAGAGCGCGCCAGGGACGGCCTGGCTCCCGCTCGATCCGACCGTGCCAGCGACGCGGCGTCGCGTGTCCAGCGCGCTCGAAGCGGTCTATCGCCGGGACCCGGACCTCGTCGTCGCGTCGCTCCACTGGGGGCCCAACTGGGTGGTCAGACCCTCGGCGACCCAGCAGCGATTCGCCCGCTGGCTGATCGACCAGGGCGTCGACGTGGTGCACGGCCACAGCGCCCACGTGATCCAGGGTATCGAAGTGTACCGCGGTCGGCCCATCGTCTACGACGCCGGCGACTACGTCGACGATTACGCGGTCAAACCGGACCTGCACAATGACCGGAGCGTCCGCGTGGAACTGGTCGTCGAGGACGGCCGACTCGACCGCCTCCACGTCGCACCGGTCGAAATCGTCGACGAACGCGTCGAGCGGGCCACCGGCGACGTCGCTGCCTGGGTCCGCGACCGCGTTCGGACGCTCTCGTCCGAGTTCGGGACGCGTGTCGAGCGGGACGGGCGAGGGGTGGTGATCCCGCTCGCTGGAGAGTGAGCGGAGCCGTGTAGCACCATTCGAGATTCCAACCAGAGTGTCGGTCGAGAGTGGGCAACAGCAGTGGCGCGCGCTGTCGCCTGTGCCGAACGACAGTGAGGCCAGGCGACGGAACTGCGCGAGGTTTTCGGGAGCGAAGCGACCGAAAGCTCGGAAGTCGAGGGGACCGAGTCTTCCGGTGGATGAGCGAGTGAGTGAAACGAACGAGCGAATCGGCTGGGGAGGGATGTGGCGGGCTGCGGGGCTGTGCGGGATGTTGTACTCCTGGTGGACTGAAAGGGCGAGGCGCGGTCGCGCCGACCGCAGGGAGGGCAGTCGCTGGCCGGGCACT
>ENA-ORCR01000801-ORCR01000801.1-marine-metagenome-genome-assembly--contig:-NODE-801-length-12310-cov-3.693861_pt1 | contig 12310 bp, 6 predicted proteins | sample MGYA00237782_ERZ508514 | MGnify/ENA primary metagenome ERZ508514 (study PRJEB26185, sample SAMN06268960) | marine metagenome | isolation source: Eden Landing Ponds, San Francisco, CA, USA | place...
TGAGCATTCGGGGGCCAGCCCCGCCGACGACGATGGGTGGATGGGGGTCCTGGAGTGGCTTTGGCTCGTTGAAGGCGTCCGCTATCTCGTAGTGGTCGCCCGAGAAGTCGGGTTCCGCCTCCGTGAACATCGCCTTCGCTACCTGGAGCCCCTCCTCGAGCATGTCGATGCGCTGGTTGACGGGTGGGAACTCGAAGTCGTAGGCCTCGTGTTCCTCGCGATGCCAGCCACAGCCGAGGCCGAGTCGCGCGTGGCCGCCCGAGAGGTGATCGACTGTCGTCACCATCTTTGCCAGCAGGGCGGGATTGCGATAGGTGATCGAGCCGACCAGCGGGCCGATGTCCGTGCCAGTCCCGTGGGTCCGCTCGGCGAGGGCCGAGAGGAGCGTCCAGACTTCGAACTCCTGGTGTTTCGGGCCGAGCATGAAGTGATCCGGCGCCCAGAGCCCCTCGAGGCCCGCGTCGACGGCGGCGTCGACGCCGGCCATCACGGTGTCGCGGTCCACGCTGTCGAGCAGCGGGGAATCCCGGTGGACCCCCGCCCCGGCATAGCACTGCACCATCCAGTCGAATTGCATACCGGAGACGCCGTGGGGCTCGCTAATCAGTGTCGGGGGTCGTCGCAGGTGATAGTCGGTCTGATCCGCCGTCGGTATCGATTACGGGGAAAATCGGTCGGTGGACCGACCGGCTTCGACTCCTTGAGATTACTCGATGAGTTCGACCGCGGCGAACGCCGAGGGGTGCTGCCAGGAGTCGTCCTGTTCGTTGTACCAGTTCAGTTTGCCGTCGCGTTCGCCGCCGTCGTCGTCGTCGTTGACGTGCACGTCGAATCCGATCAGGGAGCCAGCCGAGATGTCAGTGTCTGGGGCCAGATTCGACCACGCGAAGGCGATTTCGAGTTCGTAGCCGTCATCGGTCTCGTTCCAGGCCATCTCGGGGTCGAGGTCGTTCGGGAGATTGCCGGTCACTCCATCCGCACCCCGCGGGATGACGATCTGGTAGTCGTTTTTGCCGTCGTAGCTCGACGTGTTCGAGTAGTCGGCGTCGACGTAGAGTTCGAGCGAGTCGTCGTGGTACTTCGCGTCGGAGTCGACCGATCGCTCGTCGTCGACGACGTCGACGTGCACGTAAAGGGCGTCTTCGTCCCAGTGGGCGCGCCAGCCCCCTCCGAGGTCGGACTCGCTCGTGACCTCGCCGACGACCGCGTGCTGGAACTCGTGGAGCGTCGTCTCGGACCACGAGTCGTCGAGCGTGCCGTCTATCGTCGGCGCCGAATCGGTTTTGCCGATCTCGGCTGCGACCGTAATCTCGCCGGAGACCTTGTGTGTCAGGTACCGGCTCCTGAGCGATTCGTTACTTAGCGCGTCGACTGCGGTCATACTCACCGAGTACTCGCGGCCGGGCGTGAAGCCGCTCAGTGGGGCCGAGAAACGCAGGTCCTCGGCGTCGAATGCGTTCTCGGCCTCCGCACCGTTGAAGAGGCCGATCGTATCGATCGATTTGCGCTTCTCGTCGTCGACGTAGACGTCGTAGTGCATGATACTCGTCTGGTCGTCGACGACCTGGTCCCATTCGAGCGTGACCGTCCCGTCGTCGTTCTCGACGAGTTCGAGGTTCCCCGGCGTCGGGGGCCGAGCGGTGTCGCCGGGACCACTGTACGCTGCACCCTCCAGGACGAGGTTCTCGGGGACCTGCTCGGTCCTGGCCTCCGCGAGCCACCGTTTGACGAAGTGACCGTGGTACAGTTCCCCGCCGGTCACGTTGTGGTCGTAGTCCAGCATCGTCGGGTGCCAGTGGGAGTCGAGACACCAGGCGGTCCAGCCGACGTTCTCGCGCCCCGAGAGCCACGCTTTGAACGGCTCGCCGAAGTTCGATTTGGTCCCCGGTTGCGTGTCGTCGATGGCGTCGAAGCCCCACTCGGTAATCATCACCGGGACCTCCTCGGCCGGTTTGCCGTAGTCGGCATCGAGCACGTCGGCGCTCTTGCCGTCGCCGGGGTAGATGTGCCCGGCGTAGATGAGGTTCTCTCCCTCGAAGGGGCTCTCTGCGGCGTACTTCGTGAGCGAGGTCCAACCGGGCGATCCGACGATGATCGGTGTCTCGGGGGCTTCGTCCCGAATGCCGTCCACGACAGGCTGGGCGACCTCTTTCCATGCGTTCCACGTTTCGAGCGTGTCGTCGTCGGGTCGCTGCGGCTCGTTCCAGAACTCGTAGAGCACGTGTGGCTCGTCCGCGTATCGCGGCGCGGCCTTGTCCCAGAACGCCTCGACCTGTTCGACGACGCGCTCGTCGTCCCAGTCCTCGATGATGTGGTAATCGAGGATGAGGTAGACGCCCTGCTCCCGGCAGTGCTCGACGGTCGTGTCGATGAATCGGCCGGCGTACTCCTCGAAGCCGAGTTCCTCCAGGCCCCACTGGGTGACAGGCAGCCGAAGGATGGTGTTGTACCACGCGTCGTCGGTGTCGGTCGCCAGTTGCAGCGTGGCCTCGTAGGTCCCGCCGCGATTCTGTTCGTTCCGGTCGCCGAACAACGGTTCGATCAGGTTCACACCGCGGGGCGTGAACTGGTCGCCGTCTTCGGTGACGATCCAGTTGCCGTCGGTCTGCAACCGTGGCAGTTCGGCCGACGACGAATCGGTCGACGTCTCTCGCTCTGCGTCGGTGACAGTTCCACTCTCTGTCTCGTCGGGCGTCGCCGCGGGTGACGCCGACGAGGCGTCCGTGCTGTCACCGCCATTCGCGCTCGATCCTTCCTCTCCACCCGGACAGCCTGCGAATCCGGCCGCCGCCGCCGTGGCGAGGCCCGACCGCAGGAACCTGCGTCGGTTCATGTCCGAGCGACGAGTCGTCTGTCCAATACAAAATTGTTGTCATCTCGCTCCCTCTCGAGGGAGTGAGCGGGCCAGTACCGCCGACTCGATGCTCGTGAGGGTCGGAAATATAATCGAATATACAATAATTATAATAATGTTGCTTTAGTGGTCGGAGTATGGGGGACCATATCACCCTCCAGCAGCAGGAGCTATCGCGCCGCCAGTACGCACAGATACTGGCTGGAATCGGGGCTGCCGGACTCGCTGGCTGCCCGAGCGGTGGAGGGGGTGTCGCGACGACCGGTGACGGTGGCGGTGACGGAACCGGCGATGGGTCGGAGACTGACATGAGTGGTGATGGCGGCGGCGACGGGACGGCGACGCCGACAGCCGGCGGGGACGGTGCCACCGCCACGGAGGAGAGCGGCAAGCTACCGGTGACAGACACCATCCGTGTCGCGGTCAACAATTCTCCGGACGTGTTCGACTGGAACCCGTGGACACCACAGGACAACACCAGCGGGGACAACTGGATGTCCGAACTCAACGGCCTCACGAACGTTCACACGCCGGACAACGCCTACAGTGGGACGACCGTTCCGACGCCCCAGAAACCCGACCACGACGAGGTCGAACTGATGACGTGGATAGCGGAGTGGACGGTCGAGGAGCCCTACGACTGGCGCCACCACCTGGACGACCGGGCGTCGTTCTGGAACGGCGACCCCTACGACGCGCCCACGCTCGTCACGCACAATCACGTCGCCTGGATGTTCAACGGCAACAAGTTCACCGAGGGGGAGACGTTCAACGAGGAAGCCGAAGACCAGTGGACTCGCCACGGTTGGTTCGACAAGGGTTCGGTCCCCGCACAGGACCCCAACCCCGTCGCCAGGCCGGTCCTGGAAGCCCAGGCGAAGGGCCTGCTGTTCAATCCGCCGTTGCACCCCGACTTCACCACCCCGTATCTCGAGCGGTACCGGGACGCGTCGTCGTCCGACGAGGTATCGTCGGTCAGCGACGATGTCTCCAGTGACAGAGTCTCGCTCCAGCGCATCACCGAGAACGGTTGGGGGTCGGGCCTGTACGTGTTGGAGTCGATGGACGACGTGGGATCCGAGTCGATGACGCTTCGTCTCGACACGGACCATCCCAACGCTGGACACACGAACGTTCAGAAACTGGAAATCCTCTGGGCAGAGGCAGAGCGACGTCAGACCCTCGCCTCGAACGGCGAGATAGACCTGAACACCGGCGCGGTCACACCCAATTCCGAGTACAATCGCGAGACGCTTCCCGACCACATGCAGGAGCTAACCCGCTGGCTCAACGCCACGCTGGGCACCCAGTGGCTGATGAACTGGCACGACCCGCATCTCCAGAACCTCTGGGTCCGTCGGGCACTCGTCGAGGCCATTGACTGGAACGCCGTCGTCGCCAACGGCTGGGGGAAGCAGGCTGGCTTTACGACCAGTCACGACACCTTCCTGCTCGACGCCGAGTCCGAGAGCACCTTCTCCAGCGAGTTCCTCGACAAACTCCACACCTACTCGCGCGAGCAGAACGTCGAGACGGCGACCCAGTACATGCAGAACGCGGGCTACTCCCGACAGGGCGGCCAGTGGGTCGACCCCGAGGGCAACCCAGCCGAAATCGACCTCATCGCCCCCTCCTACAGCACGAGTTATATCCAGTCCGCACAGACGATCAAGGCCAACCTCTCCAAGTGGGGTTTCGGCGTCAACTTCTCCTCGCAGGGGTTCTCCTCGTGGTCGAACAACCTCAATCCGGAAGGGGACGGACTGAACTTCGACACCTCCATCTTCTGGTCGGACACCTCGACGGTGTTCGGGAAGTACAACGACCGCGGTGCCTGGTGGGGCGAGGCGCTCCTGGGCGGGAGTCCATCCGCCGGGAGCGTGTTCCGACTCACCGAGGAGGACGACCGCGACACCCAGAACAAGCCAGTCACCGTCGAATTGCCCGAGGAGGTCGGGTCCATCGATGCCCCGGACGAGGCGGGCATCGATCCTGACCTGCCGAACGGCCGCGAGGTCGACCTCCTGGAAGTCGTGAACGCCATCCGCGAACCCGGTCGCTCGGAGGAAGAGATCACTCAGCTCTACCGGACGTGCGCGCAGTACTACAACTTCTATCTCCCCGACTTCGTCTTCGCACAGTCGCTCTCTGGTACCTGGGGCAACGTCCGCGACTTCGACTGGCCCAGTCCCGACGCTCGGGCGCTCGACTACGCGCGAAACGTCAGCATCCCGGTCGGGGCTGTGATGACTGGACTGACGCAGGCAAGCACCGACACCGAGTATCAGCCACCCGAGTAAGAATCCACGCCCTGACGGTGGGAGCTTCCCTCAGCGGTCGAGGGACACCGTCGTCGCGTCCCCGTCGTAGCTGACGGTCACGTCGCTTGCCGCGTTTTCGACGCCGACGCCGCGCTGTTCGTCACCCTCGCTCGCATCACCCACGACCACGATTTCGAAGTCCCGCTCCGTGACCAGTTCGGGGAAGGAGCCGTCCCGTGCTTCGATTGTGAGCTCGCTCGCTGCGTCGTCCCACTGGATCGGGGTCCACGCGAACTCGCCGTCCTCGTAGTCGTAGCCGTCGCCCGCGTCCTCGTAGACGTCTAACTCGCCGTCGCGGCCGGGATAGACGCGCAGTTCCCAGTCGGCCGCCGGGCGCTCGCCCGTGTGCTGGACGACGGGACCCATCGGCAGGATGCTCCCCGCTTTCACGAACAGCGGTACCTTCTCCAGGGGCGCGTCGGCGAGTACGGTCTGGCCGCCGTCGTAGCGTTCGCCCGTCCAGAAGTCGTACCAGTCGTCGTCTTCGGGGAGATAGACCTCGCGGGCCTCCGCACGGTCGGGCAGCGGTTCGGAGTCCGGGCCGTAGTACATCGGTTCGGTGACCGGACAGACCATGAGCGAGGGCCCGAACATGAACTGGTCGCCGACGTCGTGGGCCGTGGTGTCGTCGGGGAATTCCAGTGCGAGGTGGCGATACATCGTGTAGTCGCGGTGGGTCTCCCAGCCAGCGAGCGAGTATATGTAGGGCAGCAGGCGATAGCGCAGGCGGTCGAATTTCACGAGGGTGTCGTAGGTGCGCTCGCCTGGCTCACCGAAGCGCCACATCTCGCGCGGCGTGTCCGTGCCGTGCGAGCGGAACAGGGGGAGGAAGGCGCCGTACTGGAACCAGCGAACGTAGAGTTCGCGGTAGCCGGCGTCCTCGTGACCCTCGTCGAAGTCGCCGTCGATGATCCACGAGTAGTCCGCGTTCCCAGTAAAGAAGGCGCCAATGTCGAGGGTCCACTTGGGGTTGCCCGCCGCGGTGAACTGGAGGCCGTCGGTGATCTGGGTTCTGTACCGGTCCCACGTCGCCTCGATGTCGCCCGACCAGGTGATCGCTCCGTAGCGCTGCTGGCCCGGATAGCCCGAGCGCGTGAGGTTGATGACGCGCTTGTCGTCCGTGGCGGCGCGCTGGCCTTCGTACATCCCCCTGGCCTGGTGGAGCGAATAAGTGTTCAGATACCCCGGGTCGAGGACGTGCTTGAACGCGTCCGTCGTGTGCTGGGCGAGACGATGGGGTTCGGGACAGGTCGGCAGGGTCCACGTCGGGTCGTACGGTTCCGTCGAATCGCACCACCACGCGTCGACGCCGTGGTCGAACAGCCCCTCCTTGGCCTGGTCCCAGTAGATGTCCCGGGCCTCCTCGGAGAAGGCGTCGTAGTATCGTTGCTCGTTGCCCGGCGCCGGGAGATCAGCGTCGTCGAGGATGTGGCCGGCGTCGCGCATCTCGTCGTAGTTCGACCCGGCGAGCATGTTCGGCCAGATGGAGATCATCAGGCGGACGTTGCGCTCGTGCAGGTCCTCGATGGTGCCCGAGGGATCGGGGTAGCGCTCGGGGTCGAAGGACTTCTGGCCCCACTGGCCCCAGTCACCCTCGGGACCGTCCCACTCCTCGAAGTTCGGGTGGTGGTCCTCGGTGTCGGGCCAGTACTGCCAGTCCTGGACGATGCAGTCGATGGGAATCTCCCGCTCGCGGTACTCCTCGACGATTTCGACCAGTTCCTCGCCAGTCTTGTAGCGTTCTTTCGACTGAACGTAGCCGTAGGACCACTTCGGCAGCATCGTCGACTCGCCGGTCAACTGGCGAAAGCCGCCGATTACCTCGTCCGGGTCGCCGGCGACGAAGCACACGTCCAGCGCGTCGTCACACTCCGTCCAGACGTACGAGCCGTGCTGGTCGTCGTGGAAGACCGTCGTCGACCCGGTGTTCCAGAGCATTCCGTAGCCCCGCGTCGACAGGATGGCGGGCATCGCGACCTTCGTGTTGCCCTGATAGAGGATCTGTGATTCTCCGCGATAGTTGGCGACACCGCCCTCGTGCTGGCCGAGGCCGAGTATCGCCTCGTCGTCGGCAAATTCCAGATCGAGTCGCGTCGAGTAGGCCTCGCGGTCGAGCGAATCGCGGGGGCTCGCAACCTCGCTATCGCCGACGGTCAGTTCCTCGGGCGAGACTGCGACAACCGATTTGCCGCCTTCGTCGGGTTCGCGGACGAGTCGTCGGCCGTCGGCGTCGCGCCAGGTGAGCGCGCCGGTTTCGCGGTCGACGACGACGCTCAGGGCGTCGGTCGCCAGTTCGAACTCCTCGGCTCGTTCCTCGAGTTCCCAGTCGTCGCTGGGGTCCTGTGTGACTACCATCGGACTCTCGGGATCGGGTATCTGCTCGCGGTCGGTGTAGACCAGGCGGACGATGCGCTGGTCCAGTACCTGCAGTTTCATGCGACTACCCCCCACTTCGAACAGCGGGCCGTCTTCGTACCCTCCCAGGGTGTCGACGTGCATGGCGCTATGCTCAGGCGGGTCCCTCTAAACGTTTCTCGTTCGTTACTTCCGCTTCCCTGGTACCTATATCCCAGGAATTCGTGGCCTCCGATATGGTAGACGAACCCCGACTGCGAGACGTAGCCACAGACAGAGACTTCCAGATCGGTGCGGCAGTGGCGGCCCAACCGCTCCGGACCGACGCGTCGTACAAGAAGATCCTCCGCAACGAGTTCAATTACGTCACCGCCGAGAACGCCCTGAAGATGGGGCCGCTCCGCCCGGATCGACACACCTACGACTTCCGCGACGCCGACGCAGTCGTCGACTACGCGCGTGCCCACGACCAGACCGTCCGCGCGCACACGCTGGCCTGGCACAACCAGACCCCCGAGTGGTTCCAGGAGTGGGACCACACCGACGAACAACTCGCGGACTTCCTTCGCGACCACGTCCACACCACCGCGGGCCGCTACCGGAGCAAGGTCGACACCTGGGACGTTGTCAACGAGGCCGTCACCGACGACGGAACGATGCGCGACAATCTCTGGTACAACGCGATGGGCGAGGAATACCTGGACAAGACCTTCGAGTGGGCCGACGAGGTTGCGCCGGATACGGACCTCTACTACAACGACTACGGCGCCGACGGCGTCAACGAGAAATCCGACGCCATCTACGACCTCGTGGAACGGCTGCTCGACCGGGGCGTTCCCATCGACGGCGTCGGCCTCCAGATGCACGCGCTCCACGAGAAGCCTGACCCAGAGTCGGTCGCCGAAAACATTCGCCGATTCAAAGCGCTCGGACTCGACGTCGAACTCACGGAAATGGACGTCGCGTACACCCCGGAAGACGACCCTGGAACTACCGAGGCCCGTCACGAGAAACAGGCGGAATACTACCGCGAGATCACGAAGGTGTGTCTCGACGAGGGCGTCGACACGCTCGTCGTCTGGGGGGTCCGCGACTCCGATTCGTGGGTGTCCAACTGGTTCGAATCACTGACCGGTGACCCGCTCCTCTTTGACGCCGGCAACGACCCCAAACCCGCCTACCACGCCATCAAAGAGACCCTCCAGACGTACTGACGAGGAAGATTCGCGGCCGCTCTAGTTTCAGCTGCCGAGGTTCACAGGTCGACGCGCTGCCCGGTTTCCGCGGACTCGTAGATGGCTTCGGTGACCGCCACGTCGAACGCGCCGTGATCGCCGTCGGGGCCGATGTCCATGTCCGTCAGGATCCCCGTAGCAAAGTAATCGAACTCCTCGACCATCTCCGAGGGTTCGTCGACGTCGACGGTCTGTTTCTCACCGTCTGCCCAGACGGTGATCGTCCGGTCGCCGTCGACGTTGAACGGGTCGTCGACCCGAATCCGGCCGTGGGTCCCAGCGACCTCGAAGTAGTTGTCGCCGGCGACCTGATACCCGGTGTCGCACTCGACGACCTGTCCGTCGGGGAACTCCATCGTGAACGCGCAGTACTGCTCCAGTCCGTCGAATCCCTCGGGGCCTTCGACCGTGGACGCGTGGACCGCTGTCGGGTCGGCGTCGAGGACGAACCGCGAGGTGTTCAGCGGGTAGACGCCAAGGTCCATGAGCGGCCCGCCCCCGGCCAGGTCGGGATTCAACCGCCACTGGTCCATGTTTTCACCGGCGGCGACGAGGTTGTACGAGAAGGCCCCGCGCGTCTGGACTGGCTCACCGATGGCGCCGTCCTGGACGACGTCCCGAAGCCACCGGATCGACCGGGTGGTCTGCATTCGATAGGCCGTCATCAGTTCGAGGCCGCCGGCCTCGCAGGCATCGACGCACGCGCGAGCACGCTCGGCGGTCGCCTCCAGCGGCTTCTCACAGAGCACGTCTTTCCCCAGCGCTGCGGCAGTCTGGACGTGGGGCAGGTGGAGGGCGTTGGGCGTCACGATGTAGACGGCGTCGTACGCGTCGGCTGCCTCACCGTCTGCGTAGTCGTCGTAGGTGAGCGCGTGGTCGGCATCCTTGTCCGCGGCGACCCGTTCGGCCTTCTCTCGGTCGCCGCTGACGACTGTGGTTGTCTCGCAGTAGTCGGATTTCTCGATAGCCGGGATAGCGACGTCGGGGCCGAACCAGCCGAGGCCGATGACGGCGAAGCGTACCGGCGCACCGTCAACGGATCGTGCCCAGTCGCGCTCGTCAAAGGAAGTCGGGACTTCGAGGTTCATGTCCGTCGAGAGACGGGCCATCAGCAAAAAGGGAGCCGGTCGCGGAAGAACTGTGGGACCACCCACGACGGACTCGTCTGCAAGCCGCAGTTCAGACGCCGTAGAGTTCCTTCGGCCGCTGATAGGCCACCTGTTCGACCAGGTCTTCGGCGACGTCGAGTGGTATCTGGCCGCGGTCGACCTTCCGCCCGACCACGTTCGCGAGCGTCCGCCGGAACATCTCGAACCGGGAGTCGAACGAGAGCAGCTTTCGCGAGTCACTGACCATCCCGGCGTGGTTGGCCAGCAGGTCGACGCTCCCGACGTAGTCTAGCTGGTGGTCCATCCCGAACGGGCTATCGTTGTACCACCACGCCGGCCCGACGCTCACGTTCGGGAACGCCCGCGCGATGGTCGTGATCGATGGGTAGTGCGTCGGGTCGACGACGTAGAGGACCAGTTCGCCCTCGCCGTCGAATCTGTTGACGAGGTGGCGCAGTCCGTCGGTGAGATTCAGATCGCCCGTCGTGGCCGTGGCGCCCGCCGCCGGTCCGATCTGCTCGTAGAGTTCCTGGCGGTAGTGGCGAACTGGGCCCATGTGGAGTTGCGTGACCCAGTCCTTCTCGACGTTCAATTCGGTCACGAACTCCAGCATGTACGCCTGGAAGTCCTCGATTTCCCGCTCGGCCAGGTCTTCGCCCGCGAGACGCCTGTCGAACACCTCGCGTGCGCGCTCGTCGGTGATCGGTCGTGAGACGGGCTCTCTGATACCGATGTCGCAGGCGACGCAGCCACGCTCGGCGAAGTGGTCGTGTGTCGCTGCCAGTGCGGCGCGAAAGCCGTCGAACTCGTGGGGGTCGTGGTCGGTCGCCCCGTCGAGGTCGTCGACGAACTCGTCGAAGTCGTCGTTCTCGATGTCGACGGCGCGGTCGCCCCGCCACGTCGGCCGAATCGAGACACCTTCGACTTCCGTTTCGGCGCGCTCGTGATACGCCAGGTCGTCCGTCGGGTCGTCGGTCGTCCCGACGAATTCGACGTCCATCTCCCGGAGGAGTTCCTGCGGGCGCATGTCATCGCTCGCGAGTTGGGACTTCGTCTCCGCCCAGATTTCGTCGGCCGTGTCGGCGGAGACTGGCTGATCGATGCCGAATCGACGTTTCAGGTCGAGGTGGAGCCACTCGTAGACGGGGTTGCCCGCCATCTCGGGGACGACTGCGGCGAAGGCCTCCCACTTCTCGCGATTGCTCGCGTCGCCCGTGATCAGTTCCTCGTCGACACCGCGCTTGCGCATCATCGACCAGACGTAGTGGTCGGTCGAACCCTGGACCTCCCAGATGTCGGCCCAGCCGTCGTTTTCGACGATTTCGACGATATCCGCGTGCGTGTGCGGGTCGAATATTGGTTTGTCCGCGATGGCCTCGTAGAGCGTCACCGCGGCGTCGGTTTCGAGCAGATAGCGTTCGTCGAGGAAGCTCATGATGGTTGGAGTGTCTTGTGAATCGGTCATAAAGGTAGCTGTCCACCTCCGAGTTTGGGCGGTTTGGATGATCGGATTCGTGAGTGACAGGTTCGGGAGCGGTGCCCAAAGGGGAGTTCACGGCTTGTCTGTAGGTACGATTCTGTTGCGAAGGTCTGTCGGCTGTTCTCTATGCGTCGTTTCGGTCACTCTCGACAGCAAGCGGTGAAAGTCCTTATTTCGCTCGCTAGCGCTCGACGCGACGGCAGGTGTAAACGGGCAAAGCAAGCCCTCGGTCCGCTCGCTTTGAGTCGCAGTGACCGCAAAGAACAGCAAGCGATGACAGCCCTCGGCCCGCTCGCTCTGAGTTGGTTCGACCGCAGATGCCAGTTAGAGTCGAAAGCCCTCGGCCCGCTCGCGGGGTCTGTGCGGGATATCTTCGCTCCCTTCGGTCGCTCACGGCTCGCGCTGCTCGCCGTTCGCATCGAGGGCTCCCTCCGGTCGCCCTCGCACCGCTCAGATAGTGGCCCGCGCAGACTGCGCCACCGGGTCTCACGGTCCGCTACGCTCACCGTTCGACATATTGTGGCGCTCCCTTCGTCTGCTCACGGGCCGCGTAGCCGCCCGTTCGCATGGTATGAGGGACCTCCGGTCCCTCACTAGTCGCGCCACGCACGCCTTGCCCTTTCAGTCCGCCAGGAACCACATAAGCCCGGCACAGCACCGCAAACTGCCACACACCTCCCCAGCCGATTCGTTCGCTCCCGCTGGTCGCTTACTCATCCACCGGAAGACTCGCTCCGCTCACGGCTTCGCCGTTCGCATCGAGGCGTTCACTTCGTTCACGCCTCGCACCGCTCGTCTTCCGAGCAGTCGGTCGCTACGCTCCCGACAACAGCGAGGGACCTCCGGTCCCTCGGGCCGTGCGAACGGCGCCGAAGGCGCCGTGAGCAGACCTCGCGAAATTCCGTCGCGGCCGCTCGTCCGTGATGGACTCGCGGCCGCGTCAGCGCGCGCCACTG
>ENA-ORCR01000803-ORCR01000803.1-marine-metagenome-genome-assembly--contig:-NODE-803-length-12272-cov-3.630504_pt1 | contig 12272 bp, 10 predicted proteins | sample MGYA00237782_ERZ508514 | MGnify/ENA primary metagenome ERZ508514 (study PRJEB26185, sample SAMN06268960) | marine metagenome | isolation source: Eden Landing Ponds, San Francisco, CA, USA | place...
CTCGGGCACCTCGATGTCGGCGAACTCGTCTTCCTCGATGTGGAGGAAGACGTTGCCACCAGTCACTTCGTAGGCCGGATGACCCGCGATGATCTTCGCGAGCGTGGATTTCCCGCTCCCGTTCGGTCCCATCAGCGCGTGAATCTCGTCGGACTTCACTTCGAGGTTCACGCCGCGAAGAATCTGCTCCCCGTCGTCCTCTGCGACTTTCGCCTGCAAGTTGTCTATTTCGAGTACAGCCATGTGTTTCGGTCATCCTAAAACAAGGCACAGTCGCTGATAATAGTTTCGAGTTTCACCCACTCACTTTTCGATTCGGGAAAATATCTTCCCACATCCAGAACCAGCCCGGCATTCACCCGGTATCGGACGTATTCCCGAAGATTCACCGCCAGTACCGTTTCCAGTACACGTTGGTCTATTTATAAGCGAACGCGATATATAAAGGCCGAGTGAGGAATGGTGACACCGCCCAGTGTCACGTCCGAAGACACCTCGACCGCCTACATGAAGCTCTCGAGGCCGGTCTGCTCCTGCCCGCTCTTGACCTCCTCCCAGGAGATGTCGAGCGCTTCGAGGACCCGAGCGATCGGTCCCTTCAGCGTCTTATCGAGCATCTTGTCCCAGTCCACCTCGAAGGCGTCGGGAATCTGGTCCTCGTACTCGAAGCAGATCACGTCAGGGTCGCGCTTGAACTCGCCGTAGAGGACGTCCTCGGCGGGGTCCAGCCCCTTCTCGGCCTCGATTTCGCGGAAGAACTCGGGGTGGACCTTCTCCAGGTACAGGCGCTTGGGCTTGGACCCGCTCGCGAAGTTCGTCCCGAGCAGGAGATTGGCGTATTTGGCCCCGCGGACCTGCGCCGTGTCGGTGTCGTAGTTGTCCAGTTTCTTCCCGATGCCACCTGGGATGCCGACGTCATCGAGGCTGACGTTGCCGGCCTGATAGTCCTCGATGACGTCGTGGACGTAGTCTTTCACGTCTTCGAGGTCCTCGCCGTGAACGATCATCTCGATCACTTTTAGCTGGACCTCCTTCGTGATCGGTGCGATGTCCGAGCGCTGGTACTCGAACCCGGTGATGTCGATGTCGTCGACGTCCTTGCCCTCTTTCCAGACGATGTGGCCCGCGTAGCGTTTCTTCTTGCCCGCCTGGAAAAAGCGCCGGTAGAGCTTCTCGAACTCGATCTGGAAGCGGTGTTCGTCGGCGTTCAGGTTCTCGCGCGCGTAGGAGTCGTAGGAATCGTTGATCTGCTCCTCGAGTTCGAAGGAGTTCTCGATGGCCGACTCCTTGTCGACGTCCTCACCGATTTCGAGCATGACCGAGTCGGTGTCCCCGTAGATGACCTCGTAGCCGAACTCGTTGACAGACTGCTCCGTGTAGTTGATGACCTCCCGCCCGGTCGCCGTGACTGCCGCGGCGTTGTCCTTGTCGTACAGGCGGAAGCGATCCCAGCCCGAAACACCGTAGAGGCTATTCATCACGACCTTGACAGATGCCTGCTGGTTGTCGTAGCGTTCGTACGCTTCAGTGCCTGGCTCGTGCTGGTCCCGCAGTTCCTTCTTCTCTTCGCGTTCTGTCAGGAGTTCGTCGATCATCTCCCGCATCATGCCGGCGGGCTCCTTGCGGAAGTGCTGGCCGGTGGGCGTGCTGTAGGTCTCCCCGTCGAAGGCCTCGGGGTCGTCGACCTTCGTCTCGGGCGAGGCGTTGGTCGTCCACATGCACATCGGGTACAGCGACTTCAGGTCCAGCACCGAGACGTTCTCGCGCACGCCCGTGATGGGTTCGAAGACGGCCCCGCCTTCGAACTCCTCGCCGGATTCGACGGTGCCCTTCGACGGGAGCGCAAACTCGCCGTAGGCTTTGTGCAGGACGTACATGTCGACGGCGTCGCCCGCGGTCGGCGCGTCCTCGAGTTTACAGCCGACGAAGGAGGCGACTTCCTCGAAGAAGGCCACGATGTCCTGTTTTCGGTCGAGTTCGACGCACAGTTCCACGTCACGGAGGTTGTACTCCAGCAGACGCTCGGGGTTGTTCTCCCAGAGGTCGCCGATGTCGCCGCTGTAGCGTTCCTTGCCGACGCCCAACTCGACCTCGCCGACGGCGTCGAGTCGGTAGGACTCCAACTCCGTGCGCTGGGTGCTCTTGTACGCGCGCAGGAGGTCGAAGACGACCCGACCCTTGATGTCCGGGCCGTTCCAGTCCGAGCGCCAGACCTCGTCGACGCGCGAGAGGCGGTCGATGTCGAGGTCGTAGTCGTGGTTCGGGCTCTGCAACTCCTCCATCCGGTCGAGGAAGTAGGGGGCGTCGAAGTCGTCGAAGTTCCACCCGCTGAAGACGTCCGGGTCGGTCTCTTCGACGTAGTCGACGAACGACTCCAGCATCGCCTCCTCTTCCTCGAAGATCCGAACGTCGACGTCGATGTCGCCCTCGATTGGGTCGTAGTCCGCGAGGGCGCCCGGGCCGTCGACGCCGGTCGGCGACTGGTAGAGCCAGTTGATGTACTCGTCGCGGTAGGAGTCGTGGGAAGTGAGACAGACGATGGTCTGTTCGCCGTCTTCGGGGAACCCGTTCCGGTCGTCGACCTCGATGTCGAAGAAGTTGACTCGCGGCGTCGTGTTCGCGTCGACAGCGTGGACCTCCTGGTGGGGGATCCGGATCGTGCCGTCGTCGGCGCGCCGTTCCGGGACCCTGATCCCGCTTTTGATGTCCTTGTCGATGAGGAGGCGATTCGGGAACAGGATGTCCGCCTCGTAGTGGTCGAAGTCGTCGCGCACCTGGCCGACGTCCCGGGGCGTGCGACCGATGACCTTCGCGAGTCGTTCGCCACGGATGGACTCGAATGGCTCGCCGTCCTCGTCGGTCTCCCGGTAGTCGACGAGGCCGTCGTAGCTCGTGATCCGTTCCTCGTCGACGGTATCGATGGGCGCGTAGAAGTACGGCTCGAAGTCGTAGACCTCGACGTGTTCGAGTTCCGGGTGGTCGTCCGGGTCGTCGCCGCCCTCGGTGCGCCCGAAGACGTGGACGACCGGGAACTCCTCGCCGCCGCTGTACTCGATGGTGTAGTCGACCTGTGTGACCGTTAGCGTGACCGTGCCCTCGGCGTCGGGAAACCGAACCGAATCGGCGTCGACGACGTCGGCAGTCGCGCCGTCGGTGCCGGCGACGTGTTCGGCCTCGTCGGCCGGTCGGTCGCCGGCCCCGAAGTCCCCGAACTCCGTTTGCTCCATGATGTGCTGGCTTTGCGCGGCCCGACTAAAATAGTCGCGGTCTGGCGGGTCGAGCGGTCCCCGGACCCCCCGCGGTCGAAATCTTGTAACAGCCAGAAGATACTTGCCATGGTGTCTCATACCCCCCGTCACGAAGCCATGACGGACCACACGACGCGCCGCAATTTGGACCCCGGTGAAGGAGTGGAGTGTGGCGAAACCAGCGGGCCGGCATCCCTGCGGGCCGCCCCGGCCGACACCGAGGGCGTCGCCACGACAGACGCCTACGAGGTCGAGGACGGTGTGGTCCTGTTCGACATCGAGAATCCCCTCGCGTGGGTCGAAGCCGACGACGCCGTCCCACTCGGCAGGATGGCCTGACCGAGCGCGGGCAGGCGGCTGGCGGCCACGGCGCCGTCAGCCGAGTGGGAATCCTTTTCTCGCAGAGTCCGCAAGCGTCACCTGTGCCCAAGGACGCGGACACCGACACGGGAACCGACGATAGCCTGCTCGGCAACCCCGAGCGCTTCGAGCCATCGCTCGGTCCCGACACCCCATCGGTCGACGTCCCATCGACCGACACGTCTGGCGAGGGAGACATGGGCTTCGACGTCGACCCAGAGATCAGTCGAACCTTCTGGCGACTCGTCGTCGTCTTCGACGTCGCGCTGTTCGCGATGGCCGTCGGCCCGATGTTCATCTACTTCAGGGGCGACTGGGCGACCGGTGGCCCGCTCATCGCGCTCGGGGCCGTCTCGTTCGTCTACGGCGTCCTCGTCTACCGGCGGTTCCGACGTGGGCGCGATGCCGAGGCGGAGGCCGACACCGGGGCCGACCCCGAGCCGTGAGTCACCACCGCCCCGACCGACCGACGACCGGAATTGCTAACCCGCAGAGTCCGTTACGCTCGACTATGCGAACGGTCCGCGACGAGTCAGGGCGCCAATACCTCTTGCTCAAGGAGTCGAGCGACGCCTCCCTCGTCCGTGACCCAGAAACCGGCGAGGAGCGACACCTCGCCAACGACCGACTGGAGCCCGTTTCCGGCGAATCGCCGCTCGAAACGGCGAGTCACGCCGTTCCAGAGCCCGCCCGGGCCGTCGTCAGTGCGGTCCACGGCGACCAGTCACTGGGGCTGTTGCTCGAAATCGATACGCGGAGCCCCGTCGACGTTCGAACCCTGATGAACAGCGTCGACCTCTGCGAGAGTGATCTACACGGCCTCCTCAGCGAGTTTCAGGCGGCAGGGTTGATCGTCGAGGCGGACGTGGCCGGCGTCCGTGGCTACGAGACGACCGAGCGCGCGCGGGACGGCCTCGCCGTACTCGTCGAGTCAGACCACAGCGGGTGAGCGGCCGAGCGGTGGGACTCCGCTCGGTCGATCCAGCAAGAAGACACTTATCGGACGATTGGATATGTCGATCCATGCGCAGTGTGGTCCTCGCACTCGCGGTTGGGGCAGTCCTCGTGTTCGCCGGCTGTGCGACCGGTGGGCCCGGAGCCACGCCAGGTGACGGGTCGCCGACTCCATCCGCCGCTGCCTCACCCACCGTCGCTGATTCGAACGGCTCGCCCACCGTGACGGCGACAGCGACCAAAACCCCGGGTTCCGTCCCCGCAACGGCCACACCGACCGACGCGCCGACGCCCACCGAGGAACCCACGACCGTCGAGTACCGCATCAGACCTGGATCGACCCCCGACGAATTCGCGTCGGTCCGCGTGACGTTCCAGGTCGTCTTCGTCGACGATGAGCGAGACCTCGGTTCGTGCTATCCCGACGTGTTCGTCGGTCCGTACAAACCGACGATTACGCCGCTGCCGACGCCCGCTGGCGAGTGCCACACGTCCGAACCGCTCACCCTCGACCTGATCGAACTAACAGGTGAGCGCTCGCTCGGGAACTACACCGCTCCCGGGTCGACGAGCGGTCACGCGCTCGTCGTAACCGACGTCGAGGCGGCGTATCAGAACGGAACCGCGGTGCAGACGATCAACGGCATGGGCGGCGCAGAACTGATCCGGTCGTCGACGCGGCCAGTCGGCCCCTACGGCGTCCAGGTCGGCATCGAACCCGCGCCCGACGGGCGATCCTACGACTACTGGTTCGTTCACGAACGCTACGACGTCTCTGAGCGGTAAGCGCCGAACCCCCTCAGTCCCCACCGTCCCGATGTAACCAGGTGAGCGAGCACTCAGTTTCCACCGCTGTCGGTCAGTTAGGTGAGCGAGCACTCAGTTTCCACCGCTGTCGGTCAGTTAGGTGAGCGAGTACTCAGTTTCCACCGTCGCGGGTCATACACGTCCCAGAGAGCCGCGCGACCCGTTGTCCGTCCCCGTTCGTGATGTCACACTCGCAGACGCCGACAGTCCCACCCTCGTGGATGACTCGACCCACGGCTTCAAGTCGTTCACTCCGAACGGGCGCGAGGAAGTTCACCCGGAGGTCGACCGTCGCGAACGACTCACCCGGTTCGAGTGTGCTCATGTAAGCGGTGCTTAGCGCCGCGTCACCCAGGTCACACAGCACACCGCCATGCAGCGTCCCCATCGGATTGTACATCTCGGGGCCAGTCTCCAGCACCCACCGTGACTCACCGTCGCCCATCGACTGCAATTCGATACCGAGGAGGCTCCCGAGCGGCCAGGACGGATACGCCTCGTCCATCATCCTCGCAAACCCTTGCGGCCCGTGGAACCCACCCTCGGCCGTGAATTCGACCGCTTCCGCGACGTCGATCCGGTCGAGTGCAGCCTCGTGTAGCAGTTCCACCGGCGAGTCCGTAATCGCTTCCAACCGTTCGTACTCCTCCGGGTCGAACCGTACTGTGACGGCGTGGGCCTCGCCCTGAGACATCTCTCTGTCGAAATTCGTCATGTGCTACCATAACTCTAGGTAGCGACCACAGCGTCGTCGCTCCTCTTGGCGAATACGGAGAGACGAATCCCCAGAATCGGCGGACACCCGACAGGCCGTCCAACCGCTCAGTCGTCGGCTTCCATCGCGTCTGCGAGGCGGTCCTCCGGTCGTTCGCGGCGGACGGTCGAGCGATTCGTCGTCGAGTTCTTCTCGACGCGGACCAGGTCGTCGGCCGCACCGACGAGTTCCTCGTCGTGACTCACCACGAGGATCTGTTCGACGCCGTACTGGCGCATCGCCTCGACGAGTTCCACCAGTTGCGAGACGTGGCCCGAGTCGAGGAACACGGTCGGTTCGTCGAGGATGAGCGGCGGCATCGGTGCCGCACCGTCGATGCCCTCGGCGAGCAAGCGGTAGATTGCACAGCGCAGGCTCAAGTTGAACAGGGCCCGCTCGCCGCCCGAGAGCTGTTCAGGTTCGAGCGCTTGGCCGTCTTTTTGGTAGACGGTGAGTTCGTAATCGCCAGATAGCTCGATGCGGGCGTATGAGTCGTTCTGATAGACCAGATCGAAAATCTCGTTGAGCATCGCCTCCAGGCTCTCGACGTTTCGCTGGCGCAGTTCCGCGCGCAGGTCGCCGTACATCCGCTGGAGTTGCTCGGCCTCGTCGTAGAGCGAATCGAGCCACTCGACGCGCTCGGCGAGGGCCTCGCGTCGGTCGCGCAGCCCTTCGAGTTCCTCGATTTCGTTCTCGACGCCACCGATGGCGCTCTGCAGTGAGTCCCGGCGTTCGCGAAGAGAGTCGAGTTTGTCGTCGGCTTTCTCGATGTACTCCGCGGCGGTGTCACGCTGGTCGCGCGCCTCCTGGATCCGGTCCTCGTCGAACTCCTCCTGGAGTTCCGAGCGCCGGTCGCGTTTCTCCGCGAGGCGTTCCCGTCGCTCGTCGTTCGTCTCTTCGAGGTCATCGCGTCGTTCCCGGAGGCGTTCGATTTCCTCGGTGGCGTCCGCGATGGCGTCGAGCAGGGCTTCGACCCGTTCCAGTCGCTCGCGCCCCTCACGGAGTGCCGCCAGGGCCTGGTTGATCTCGCCGACGCGTTCGCGCGAGTTCTCGACCGCCTCGTCCTGCTCGGCCGCCGTCTCGCGTTTCTCCTCGGCCGCCGATTCGTGCTCCTCGGCGGCCTCACGCAGTTGTTCGGCCTGTTCCAGTTTCTCTTCGAGGGTCTGCTCGCGCTGTTCGATCAACTGCTCGACGTTCTCGCGGTCGTTGCGTCGCTGGGCCACGTCGGATTCGGTCTCGACCAGTTCCTCGGCGCGTTCGAGTTTCTCCTCGAGGTCGGACTGGCGCTCGCGCTTGGCTTCGAGGTCCGCCTCCAGTTCGGCGAGGTGCTCCCGGTCGTCGTCCAGCGTCTCGACGTGCGGTGAGTCGTCCACGGGCTGCCCGCACTCGGGACACTTTCCTGCTTCGAGCAGCGACTCGGCCTCCTCGATGCGCTCGCGCTGGTTTTCCACGTCTGCTTCGAGCCCTGCAACGGTCTCGCGGACCTCGCTCAGGTCCTCGGCGACCTCCTCGCGGAAGGACTCCGCCTCGCCGAACGCGACCGGTGCGTCCTCGAACTCCGCTTCGAGCGATTCGATGCGCTTGCCGAGTGCTTCGACCTTCTCTCGCCGGTCTGCGAGCGTCTCCCGCGTCTCAGCAACGGTCTCCTCCAGGTCGTCGGCCTGCTCGCGTTTCTCTTCGGCCTGTGATTCGTGGTCCGCGGCGGTCTCCCGCAGGTTCTCGGCCTGCGTCGAGTGCTCTGCCACCGCCGAGGTGACCTCGTTGAGGTCCGACTGTAACTCGTCCTCGCGCTCGTCGAGCGCGTCGAGTCGCGCCGTCACTGCCTCCGCGGCGGGCGGGTCGTCGCCGTCACCGTCCAGGTCAGTCTCGGGGAGCAGATCACCGAGTTCAGACCGGTCGTCGTCTCGCGCTTCTCGCTGCTCGCTCATCGCGTCGGCGAGGGCCTCCCGCTCGCGCTCGGTCTCGGAAATCTGTTCGCGCAGGTCCTCGACCTCCGACTGCAGGTCCGCGAGTTCCTCGCGTTTTTCCTCGTAGGTTTCCAGCACCTCGATCGCCTGATCCCGCGTCTCGACGGCGGTTTCGCGTTGGTCCTCGAAGTGCTCGATTTCGCCGGTGACGTCGGCCAGGTCCGACCGCAACTCGTTGAGGCGGCCGTGGAGGTCTTTGTCCTCTTTCTCTTCGATCTGTTCGTCGAGTTGTGAGAGCGCACCGCGCTTGTCGTCGCGGACGCGTCCGACCCCGACCCGTGCGTCGCTCGCACGCTCGCGGTAGTCCTCGAGTTTGCCCAGTTGCAGGAGCGAGTCGAGCATGTCCTGGCGCTGGCCGGGCGAGGCGTTGATGAGTTTGTTCACCTCGCCCTGGCGGACGTACGCACAGTTGACGAACGCCTCGGCGTCCATCCGCAGGAGTTCCTGGACGTACCCGCGAACGTCGCGAGCCCCCTCGATGGTCAGATCGTCCGATTCGAGGACGCATTTGGCGGTCTGGGCCTGCTCTCCGGTCGCACGAATGCGGCGTTCGATGTGGTAGGACGCTCCGCCGTGGGTGAACCAGAGTTCGACCTCCGCGTCGTCGGCGCCGATGGTGACCACCTCGTCGAGCGTGTTATCGAGGGCCTTGGACCCGTAGAGGGCGAAAAAGCAAGCTTCGAGCAGCGAGGACTTGCCGCTCCCGTTGAGCCCGTGGATGACCGTCACGCCGCGGTCGAGACGGACGTCGGTGTCGTCGTAGCACTTGAAATTGGAGAGCCTGACGCGTTCGAACCTCACAGGTACTCACCCATGGTTGCCTGGTCGTCGGGGTCCTGCTGGTCCGCCGGGTCTCCCTCGTCGGCCGACTCCGTGGCCTCGCTCGAGCGGTCCTCGGCCGAATCGGTCGGTTCGGCGGGCGCACCCCCGTCTGAATCCGACTGGTCGTCGTCAGTCGTAGTCTCGGCGTCGGTGTCCGATTCCTCGTCGGAGTCCCCATCCGCCGCTGGGACTGGCTGGGAGTTAGGTTCGGCTTCGGCCTCCGTATCGGTGGGGTCCGCCGCATCGGTGGGGTCCTCCGGCGCACCTGTGCCAGTCGCTTCGTGCTCGGTCTCACCATCGGGCGAGTCGTCGCCGTCGGCCGCCTCTTCGGGCAGGAGGTCTGTGCTTGCGAACTCGTCGGGGTCGCCCTCGTCTACCAGGTCGGCGACCTGCGATTGCACCGTCTCGGCGACCTTGGAATCGACCACCTTGCTCGCGCGGACGGTTTCGTCCAGCGACCGAGCGGCGTTGCTGAGACCGAGTTCGCGCACGCGCTCGCGGACCGCGTCGTCTGGGTCCGCGAACGACACCTCCCGGTCGGTCTCCTCGGCCGCTTCCCGGCGGTCGGTTACGCGTGCGACCAGCGCACCGTGGTCGAGGGCGTACTCCTCGACGGCCGCGGGGGTGACGGGGTCACCCTCCCCGTCGATGGAGACGACGACTACCGCGTCCTCGAGGTCGTATTCGCCGACGCGCTGGCGCACCCGCTCGACGCCCTCGCTCTCACCGAGTTCCAGGTCCACGAAGACGAACTCGCGGGTGTCCAAGCCACGGCGCCGAACGTCGACCTCGCCGTCGAAGGAAATCACGTTGTAGCCGCGTTCGTCGCGCTCGGCCGCGCTGGCGCGCTCGGTGGACCCACAGTAGGTCACCCAGGTGCCGTCGACCTCCGCCGTCTCGGGATGATGGTTGTCACCCAGGAGCAGCGCGTCGAACTCGATATCGGCCGTCTCGAAGATGTCTCGCGGGTCCCACTCTCCGAAGTCGAACGGTTCGAACAGGCCATGAGTCACCAGCGCAGTGTGCTCGCAGTCGGTGGGTTCGCAGTCGAGTTCGAACTCCTCGCGCTGGGCCCGCGGGACGAAATCGAGCCCGTAGAAGGCCGTATCACCGATTTCGACGGGGTCGGAACCGAGTCGAGTCGCGAGCCCCAGGGATTCGAACAGGTCGAGCCACTGGCCCTCGCGTTTGGCCTCGTGGTTGCCGACGATAGCGAGAAATGGAATGTCCGCGTCGTCGAGCGTCCGGAGCACGGAGAGTGTGCCCATGATGTCGTCGAGGGTGGGCCGCCGGTCGTGGAAGAGGTCACCGGCGTGGACCACCGCATCCACGTCGTCGGCCACGGCGTCGTCGACCACCTGACGGAACGCGTCGAGAAAGTCCCGTTTGCGCTCCGACCGGTGATACTGCCGATAGCCGAGGTGGGTGTCCCCGGTGTGTATCACGCGCGTCATCTGGTACTGGGTAGACAACCCCCGCCTAAAGAGGTGTCGCGAGCGCGGTGAAAGTGATCGAGCCGTGATGCTGCCAGCCAACGGTTTCGCCTCGCCTTCTTCGCTCCCCAGATTCGTTCAGTACAGGCGATGGACCGAACAATCCATTTTGGCGCGCGCTGTCGCGGCCGCGAGTCCATCTCGGACGAGCGGCCGCGGCGGAATCGTGCGAGGGATGACTGAGCGAACGGAGTGAGTGAAGGAATCGGCTGGGGAGGTGTGTGGCTGTCTGCGGTGCTGTTCCTGGCGGACTGAAAGGGCGAGGGGCGCTCCGGGAAGACGGGCGACGCAAGGACCGCAGCGCAGCGAGGACCGCAGCGAGCCCCTCGACCGGAACGCGCCGAGGGCTTTCATCGCCTGCTGTCACCGATGATTGGCCCCGGTCGAATTCTCATCACATTGTACCCCACTGAAACAACTACTCAATTTGCACAGCCACAGAACAGGTGATTCAGCTATTTCCAATCGACCACCGTGTCCCCCGTTCGATGACTCTCTGGATCTCAGATTGTCGGTCCGACGAACCGGGGGCTGATCGAGCGGGTGGAATCACGAAGAACAGGTCGAACCGTCCCCACCCCACTGCCGCAGGAGACGACAGATGCGGGTCGAGTTCGAACTGGTGTGATTATTCGATGTCGAGCGTGTAGATTCGCTTGCGTGCGTCCGCGAACGAGAATCGCGAACTCACGACGTCGACCTCCTCGAGTCGGTTCAGCGCGTAGCGGACCGTCCGCGGCGGGAGGAGCGTCTCCTCTGCGAGTTGGCTCTGGGTCAATGCTTCGTTGTACTCCAGCGTCTTCGCGACCAGTTTCGCACTGGGTGGCAGATCACGAACGGCGTCCCAGCCGTCCTCTGCCGTCGGTTCAGGCTCCGCAGTCTCGGGCGTACTCATCTCAACCGAGGGTTCTGGATACAGCCTAATAATATTTCCCGTTTAGAATAATTACCTCGGTGTATTTATCGGCAAGAACCGCACCGTCGCCGTCCGGCATTTTCGACAGTACTGCCCACGAGTGACGGGATTCCCGCAGCGATGCGTGCGACTGGGATGTGCTCGCCAGGTGTGGTCACAACTGATCGCTTCGTGACAATTGTACTTACGGATGAAAACGCCGCGATAGCGGCATCGACGGGGGTTGCTCAGACCACTGCATACTGGTACCATACCACACTGTCCGATCAGCGAAATCGAGTGACAGCGGTCATCCAGGAGTCGGACGCGTCGGACGGCAAGCAACCCGAACGACCCGAAACCTCTTATTATCCCATCCGCTAGCAGGGGTGTAATGACCGACACCGTGGACGAGGTGGACCTCCCGTACGACGACGACGCGTCCCAGCAGGAGAAAATCGAGGCGCTCGAAGAGCGTCTCGAGGTGCTCGAATCACAGAACGAGGAGATGCGCGACAAACTCCTCGACGCCAACGCAGAGAACAACAAGTACCAGCAGAAGTTGGAGCGATTGACTCACGAGAACAAGAAACTCAAGCAATCGCCGCTGTTCGTCGCCACCGTCCAGGAACTCACGGACGACGGCGTCATCATCAAACAGCACGGCAACAACCAGGAGGCCATCACCGAGGTCACCGAGGAGATGCGCGACGGCCTCGAACCCGATTCGCGAGTGGCCGTCAACAACTCTCTCTCTATCGTCAAGAGTCTCGAAGACGAGACGGACGTCCGCGCACGCGTGATGGAAGTCGAAGAGTCCCCCGACGTCGACTACCAGGACATCGGTGGGATCGAGGACCAGCTCGACGAGGTCCGCGAAACCGTCGAGGTGCCCCTCCAGAGCCCCGAGATGTTCGAAGAGGTCGGCATCGACCCGCCGAGCGGGGTCCTCCTCCACGGCCCGCCGGGCAC
>ENA-ORCR01000804-ORCR01000804.1-marine-metagenome-genome-assembly--contig:-NODE-804-length-12202-cov-3.821938_pt1 | contig 12202 bp, 14 predicted proteins | sample MGYA00237782_ERZ508514 | MGnify/ENA primary metagenome ERZ508514 (study PRJEB26185, sample SAMN06268960) | marine metagenome | isolation source: Eden Landing Ponds, San Francisco, CA, USA | place...
TCGCCGGCGCTGGACTTGGCCTCGACGGCGTAGAAGTCCTCGCCGTCGCCGGCCAGCACGTCCGGGAGGTCCCGCTCGGTCGCCGAACCAGACGCCGGGGCGCGCATGACGGCGAAGCCGGCCTCGTCGAGCCGGTTTACGAGTTCGCGCTCGCGACGGTCGCCTTTCCTGTTCGCACTCATTGTCGGGAAGTCGGCGGCGGGTCGACAAAAACGGGGCGGTCAGACCACGGGAGCCGACGGCGGAAGAGTTCAACCATATAAAACTTTTCCCGGACTTGCTGGCTCGGCAACTGGGGACCCCCGCCTTTTGTGTCCGAGCGTGACCGGAGAAACGCGATGGTTCCACAGTCCCCGCTCGTGCGACGCGACCGCCGGGCCCGCTCCGGCGACGCAGTCGCACGGTCCCCGATCGAATCGGCGACCAACCACGGCGCCCCGAACCGACGGCCGTCCGCCGCACGTACCACCTCCGGCGCTCGAACCCGCCGGGGCGTTCCGTCGACCGCCGGGGAGGTGACGTCGCCGTGAGCCGTCGACTGCTGCTGGCGGCGATCGTCGTGACCTCGGTGCTGGTGGCGGCGGCGCCGGGGCCGGCCGCGGGCACGACATGCCGAGCGTGGGCCTGTTCGTCGATGGCCCGAACGTGCTGCGAGACGAGTTTCAGGAAAAGCAATTTATCTAGTGCGAATCGTAGAAACAACGATATGGTGAATTCAAACCGGTACTTCGAAGAAGTTGTGCAAAGTTCACTTCTAGCTAGAGGGCATTTCGTCAGGTAGCCATGGTTCAACAAGAAGATTTAGAGGATCTAATTGGCAGGTATGGTTATTTGATTCTTGACAAGATGGATCGATATTCGTTAAGATCTGGTGGTGGTCTCTATCAATGTAATTGGGGATCGACCTATCAAACTGGGTTTGCGATTAAAGGCTTATATTCGTTACAAAGTGTGAATGTCAATCCCAGAGCCCAAGCTGTTTTAACCGAATGTGTAAAAGCGGGCCGTTCTTATTTGACTGAGAATTCGTCTACACATCAAGGTGTTTGGTTTCGCCCGATAACTGTTCAAGACTTGTCAGAAATATCGGCTATTTTCCAAACTGGTGGCCATTTCGGGGGATCAAAAGGAGCCGCCTATGGAACCGTTTTTAACAATTTCTTATCAAAAGGCCGCGGTCCAGAGCAATATTTGGTCGGAGCTGGCGTAGAATGTTGCTACTATGGAGGGGCCGATGAAGATTTCTTGAATTTCGCTAAAGGCTATATAGAGGATGATTTAGATAGTATTGATGAGCCCTCACTCTATTCTTGGTCAGTCTTAAACCTAGAACGAATATCGGAGATGCTTGCTACGGACGAGGATTATTCCGGGCACATTCCGACGGCATTTGATTTATATGAAGAAGCAGACATTGACGAATCTGTTAAAAGGGCCTACTTTGGTTTTAATATGTTGCGTTTGAGTGTAGATGGATCTGAGTTAGAGGATATTGTTGAACAAATAGAAGCCTACGACTCGATAGATCATAACAACACACGAGAATTGGAAGCCGATCTCCGATTTCTCATCGAATTCTGTCTTGAGAGATTCGATAACGTAGAAGTTGAATTGAGTTTACCCGAATGGATTGAGGATATCTTCGATTCGGAAACCCAATCAATTCCCTCGAAAAGAGATGTCTTTCCAATGCTCAACGGTTCGGACGAAAATAGTATTGATCCAGATTTAAGTGAAGACTCTATAATTGAGGAATTATTACGCGTTTTTACTAGGCACCCTATCTATAGGAATAACCAAGGCGATATAAAGACACATTCGGGTTATGAAAAAGCCGATATCTACCCAATCGAAGTAGATTTAGACGATGAACAAATGAAAATGGCGTGCGTCGTGAAGGGACCGGGAGCGGGTTCTATTACTTGGAAAGATATCTCGCATCAAATCACTCGGCCCGCCTTGTTCCTATCTGCAGACATAATAGCTGTGGTTAATGCCGCTAGAACAGGAAGCGATCTCACAGAATATATTGATGAAGCAAATGAATACTTATTCGATAACAAGATCCTCTATTTATCGAATTCAGAGGTAGGAGACGTTATCAATTGGTAAGCATAGATCTGGTGATGTTTTTTCGCTCGGTGGCATTTATCACGAATATTCACCGAGCGTTACGCTATCTGTTGAAGCGTTTCGGAGGGCATCTGATCTGCCATGAGAACCTGGGGCGATAGCAAGGGTTTGTAATCCCGCCGCATTTGCGGCTTCGACGACCGGTTTGAAATCCGTATCCCGCGAAGCTATTGCGAGAACATCGGTCGACTCAGAAGAAATAAATTCGGTAGCGTCGACGGCGAGTTTCACGTCAACATCACCGCTCGTAACGATAACCTCAAAGCCCCGAGCTTCCGCAGCCCGGATAAGTCCCGGTGGGGCATTCTCATTGAGATATAAGCGAATGGTCACGGGCCGTCCTTTTTCTCGTGCAATCGCTTGGATATCATCAAGATCGACAGAGAATTCATCGCGGAGAATGTTTGGGCCATCGACAAAAAGAGCAACTCGCGGAACCCTATCTTTATCGAGGATATGGTGAAGGTTCGCTCGCAAGCGTTCGAGTACCATTTAGAAGGGTGTTTGATGCCGGGAGGGAAATAGTGGACCGGTTTACTTGGACGAGAGATTTGAAGACCGGCCTTCTTAATCAAGTAGGCATGAGCAACCATGTTGCAACATATCCTTCCGACGATCAATTAGAGAGATGGAAAAGCCGCGCAGATGAACGCGGGATGTCGTTGTCGGAATGGGTGGAAGGGATGGTTGAGGCAGGCATGAAAAATTTGATGCAAGCGCCTCCGATGAATACGTTAGAGAACTTCGGCAGCAGCGGGATGATTTACGGTTGGAACTACGGGACGCACGTAGCCGGATTAAACAGTTTGAGAATGACCTATACACACATACACACATCATATATGACGACGAAGATCGCGTCGGGGTAATGATCTCACTATCGGAAGAGGATATAAATCTAATAAAGCCTGTCTCCATCCAAGTAGAACTCAAAAACAAGAGTAAGGTTCTTGCCGAGGAAACAAAAGAGGTCGACTTGCCACATTCAATTGAACCATAAAATCTCGTTCTCTGGTTCGAGGATATTCCCCTTGACATAAACTATTCTGCCAAAATCTCTATATTAGAGTAGCGGACCGCGAAACCCTACCTTCTCGACCACTAAGCAGGAAAGTGACTAGAATAAGAATTAACGGAAAGGGACTCTTTTTCGCACGTACCCATGGAGTATTCTTTTGTTGAGATCGGCATTCTCGCCGTTCTTGCCATCTTTCTCCTGCTTTTGTACGTCGCATTCGCAAAAATGCGGGGTTCCTATTTGAAGGGGGCTGCCGACATCGTAGAAATTGGAATAGTCGGTTTGGCCTATGTACTCTCTTTCTTGGCGTCGGTCATTCGTTGGTTCGGTAAACTCGTCCCATTTACGTCATTCTATGAAAGGATTTTCAGCAAGTATCCCGGATCGGCCTTCACGCAAGACCGCCGAGAAGAATTCATTGAACGAGGTATAGTGCATATTGAACGAGAAGGATACGATATAGAGCAGTCCCAAGAAGAACTCATCGAAGAAATTCGATCGCTACATGAAAAGGCTGGGCGTCAACTTTCCGACGGTGAGGTACTGTTTGGACTTACACTTGCGACGGTCGGATACTTTTCAATCGGGCCAAAACTACTATTGACCGTTCTTTCTTTCGGGCTTGTTTTGGCTGTCATGGCCCGATTAACTGCGTTGAAGACGATCCTCTATGAAAACCCTAGTTCCGACGAAAGTCGTGAACGATTACTGGTCATGGCCGCGTGGAATCGTGCTATGACCAACGGTGTGAAAATCCTCTCTAACCTCGCAGCTCTCAAGTTTACCCGTGGTATTGATGAGCAACTCTATGAAATCTATTTAGATAGAATCCTTGACCGTGCATTTGAAGATGACATTGGAAAGCTTGAAGCCGGACGCACTTTGTATCGTCCGTTTCTCTGCATTACTCTTGCCAAGAATAACGAAAAGTCTCGCTCCGAGATTAGTCTGGAATTGTTTGGTGAGGACATATTCGAGACGGACCAAGTGCCGGATAAAAACATAGATGAGACGGGAATGCATAAGAATGTAAACAGTTGATTTTTTCAGCGCCGTCTATTATGGATTTCTTATTCCGAGACGACTTCGACGTCGACCTCGACGACGTCCGCGAGGCCACCGAGCGATACGGCTATCTCTCGTACACGCGCCTGTATCTCAACGAGAACGCGCCCTCCGGGCTGATCCAGGCCGCGGAGGCCCGCGGCTTCGAGGTGGTCTCGACCAGCGGCGACGTCGACGTGAAACTCGGCGTCGACGCGACGGCCGCGACGGTCGAAGAGGACATCGACGTGCTCGCCGTGGTCTCGCGAGACACCGACTTCAAACCAGTGCTCGAAGCCGCCGCAGAGCGTGGCCTGGCGACCATCGCCATTGCACCCGGCGAGTACGGCCGCTCCGACGCGCTCCAGAACACCGCCCACGAAGCGATCACGCTGGAGTGAAGGCCCGGCCCCACTGAGCAAACACTCAGTCCGTCGTCTCTCTCCGCGGCTGTGTACACGTTCGGCGCCGCTCGCTCGTCTGTCACTGAGTGACCACTCAGTTACGCCGCCTCAACGTGTGCGGTCGACCTGTTCACCACCGTCCGTTCAGCGGTTCGCAAACCCGTAGGCGACCAAGAAGCGCGACTCCGAAGGGCACCGACCGCGGTGGCTCTCGTAACCGTGAAGGCGATACCGACCGGGAGGAGGACGTTCAGCCCGAGGAGGGCGAGGACGGCGTCCAGCCGTCGTTCGAGGGCGTCGTCCATGCCGCCGATCCAGCCCGGCCGGGGCAGATCCGTTCCGGTCAGGGAACCGCGATGCCCCGCCATCCGGCCCGGTGGAAGCGTTAAGATGCCAGCGGTCGATCTGAGCGTATGCGACGTATCGACCGGCGGATGCTCGTCGGCGTGTTGGTGGCGGCACTGCTACTCGGCCTCGTCGTCGGGTTCGTCCTCGCTGGCGTCATCTGAAATCACCGGGAGTCCCGCTGCTGGACCTTCAGCGCGTGATAATTGGGGGCGAGTCTTTAACCGGAATCCTGGGAATTCCCAGTGTATGCTCCGTATCGACGGACGCGTGCTCGCCGCGTCCGTGCTCGGTATCTTCATCGTCGGCGCAGCCGTCGGATTCGCGGTCGGGGGGACGGGTGGCCAGGCCAGCGGGCCGGCGGACGGCCCGACTGCCACCCCGGTCCCGACGGATTCGCCGGCCCCGACGGCGACGCTGACGCCCGCATCGACAGGGACGCCGGTCGCGGGGACTGCCACGCCCGGGCCGACTGTGACCGCGACTTCCACAGCGACGCCGACGACGATGCCGACACCGACGCCAGCCCTGACCGCGACGCTGACCCCTGATCCCACGCCGACGCCGACGCGAGCGCCGATGCTGATCCGCCGCTTCGACGTCGAGGAAATCGAGGGCCACCTCCGCCGTATGCTCGACGACTGGCGCGAGGCCGAGGGCCTGCACCCGTTCGAGGAATCGGATGGACGACTCGTCAAACGGATCGACCGAATGGCGACGGCCCACAGCGTCGACATGGCCGACCTGGGCGAGACCGTCCACCGCATCGACAACACCTCCAGCGCGGGTCGCTACCGGGCCCACGACCTCTTCGAGACCTGCAAGTTCAAGAAGAACGGCTCGCAGTACATCGTCACCCCGACGCGGAACCGCCTCGAAGTGCTCGGCAAGACCTACGCGGGCAAGGCCTACGAGACGCCCGAAGGGACCCGGTACAACGAGAACGAGTCCGAGGTGGCACGGGCCATCTTCGAGGGCTGGACTGACTCGGACGTGTTCCGCGACCGCCTCTCGTACGCCAACGCGTCACGAATCGGCATCGGCATCGAGACGACGGAGGACAACGAAGTCTACGTGACCGGGACCGCCGGGTCGCCCGGGAAGGCGGCTCGTCGGTCCCGGGTCTGTGTCCGGCGGACCCACAGCGATCGGTTTTTGCGAGGCCGGGCCGGAAGCGGTGACATGAACGCCGAGATCGACGGTCCGGTCCTCGACGACCACATGCATCTCGACCCCGTCCACGGCCGCGGCGTCGACGCCGCCCGCGAGTTCGCCGACAGCGGCGGTACCCACCTGCTCGTCGTCAACAAGCCCTCCTGGCACCTGCTCGACGAACTCCCGAGCGGTGCCGAGGACTTCCGCGAGGTGTTCGACCTGACCGTCGACGTGGTCGAACGGGCGAGCGCGGAACTCGCGGGCAAAGCCTGGCCGGTCCTGGGCGTCCATCCCGCGCTGGTCTCCCAACTCGTCGACGACGGCCAGGACCCCGAATCGGCGAGAGAGCTGATGCAGACCGGCCTCGACGTCGCCGCCGAGTACGTCGCCGACGGGACAGCGCTGGGACTCAAGTCCGGGCGACCTCACTACGAGGTTGCCGACGCGGTCTGGGACGCCTCGAACGAGGTCATGCGCCACGGCTTCGACCTCGCGGCCGAGCACGACTGCGCCATCCAGTTACACGCCGAGGGGAGCGAGGACTTCACCGAGGTGGCCGGGTGGGCCGAAGAGCGGGGCCTCTCGCCCGAACGCGTCGTCAAGCACTACTCTGGCGGTCGACTGGAGGGAATCACCAAGAGCGTCATCTCGCACAAAGAGGAACTCGAGCGCGCCATCGAGGCAGACGAGCCGTTCATGATGGAGACCGATTTCATCGACGACCCAGACCGTCCCGGTGCGGTGCTGGGCGTCAAGACAGTCCCGAGCAGGGTTCGCTGGCTGCTACAGGAGGGTCACGACGAGGCAGTCCGACAGGCGCACGTCGAAACGCCCGCCGCGGTGTACGACATCGACACCGAGGCGACGCTGGACTAGCTCGATAGCATTCCGCGCCGCAGCGGTCTTTCGCGCCGTGGCTCAGCAGGAGTCGGGACCGAGGTGGGTCCGCCCCCACTCCTGGAGCGCGGCGATGACTGGTTCCAGGTCTTCCCCCCGCTCGGTGAGCGAGTACTCCACGCGGAACGGTTTCTCGCTGACGACCGTCCTGTCGACGACGCCGTCGGCTTCCAGGTCGTCGAGACTTTCGGAGAGGACGGTGCTCGACACGTCGCCGATGGACTCCTGGAGTCGGTTGAACCCCAGCGGCCCCTGCTCCACGAGTCGGTGGACGATGACGGGATCCCACTTGCCGTCCAGCACCGCGGCCGCGCAGGTGATCTCACACCAGTCGTCGTCGGCGCACCACCCGGCCACGCAGTCGTCCGCATCGGACATATCCGGATCAAGACACCTGGACCACGAATAGGTTTGGTCCCCGGTCCGGCCCGCCGATTGGTGCCGGTCGCGGGCGGTTAGTCACCGCTAACCTGGTTAGCAGTCCATTCGCTGAGTCTTAATGGAGTGGCGCTACGGCTTTCGCGTACAATGAATTGGTCCGCTCGCGCAGTCCCCCCACGCAAGATAGCGATGTTTCTGGCAGCCGCGTTCGTCGGCCTCGGGATCGGAACCATCGGAAACGGCGGCGCAGTGACCCTCCCGCTCACCGGGCCCACCTCGTCGCTGGCGGTCGGTGGGGCCGCGTTGGTCGTCGGCGCTGGTACCTACACGGGGGTCAAGCGAACCGGGTCCGGGTGTGGCTGCGGTGACGGCTGTGACTGTTGAGACCTGCTGGCAGTCCCGCAAGGGCGGTCGCGTCCGTTCACCGGTGTGTTTTGAACCCGGTGTGCGTAGCGCCGCCCATGCAAGCGAAACGGTGTCCGGACTGTTCGGTCACGATGGAGTCGGTCGAGTTCGGGATGGGTGACACGTCGAACCCCCACGTCAGGACTGGGGAGAAACGCGAGGGGTTGCTCCGGATGTACGCCGACGTCGACGAGGCGGAGGCCGACGCCTACTGACTGTGAACGCTGTGACGGGTGGTCGCGGTGGCGGGTGCGGTCGGTTGCGGTCGCGGTGGCGGATGCGGTCGGTTGCGGTGGCGGGTGCGGTCGGTTGCGGTTGCGGTGGCCGGGTGCGGTCGGTTGCGGTTGCCGGGAGCGGTCGGTTGCGGTGGCGGGTGCGGTCGGTTGCGGTTGCGGTGGCCGGGAGCGCGTGCCCGCGCACTTGCGCGGGCCGCGCGACCTGGGGAAGGGCAGGGGCGCTGCAATCAGGACAGGTCGAGCACGAGCATCTGGCGCAACCGGTGCCAGTTCTTCGCGAGCGCCGGAGGCGCTCGCGCCTTTTTCACCCATGTTTTTGGCTTGGGGGTTCCCGCAGCGCGCCTCCGGTGCGCGAGGAAACCCCCGAGCGAAAAAGATGGGATCGGGGTCGAAAGCCATATCACCGGAGCGACGAACCAGAGTGTATGAGCAATCAGCCGGGGGAGTACTACACGCCCGAACGCTGGCAGAACTGGCTGGACAGGATCGACGAGGAAGACCTCGACCCAGAGGACGACGACACCGCCCAACTGCTCTGGAACATGCAGGACGACACCGCTATCGCGGTGGTCAAGGTGGTTTCCGACTTCGAGGACGACGTGCTCGACGAAGAGAGCGCGCTCGCCGAGGTCGAGGAGATGCGCGAGGTCGTCCTCGCGGAACCCGACCTCGACGACGACGAAGCGTTGATGCTCGTCGACAGCGTTCAAACCTCGCTCGTCTGTGTCTTCTACGCGGCCGAGGAGTACATCGTCGGCGGCACCGCCGAGGAAGCGGGCATCGACGAGTACGTCAACGCCGCGGCCGACGCCGAATCCGAGGAGGACCTCGACGCGGCCCTCTCCTACTGCGTCCAGGCGGGGACGCTCGTCATCGACGGCGCGGAGTTCGACCCGGCGATGGCCGAAGCGATCGAACCCGGCCTCGTCGTCCAGTGGGTCAACGGCCTCGACAGCCTCCAGACGGCGATGAAAGATCCCGAAGTCGTCGAAGAAGACGACGAGTAAGCGAGCGACGGCGAGGCGGCCCTCGGGACAGCCACTCCGACGGCCGCTGTGGCAGTCGTCTGTGGTAGCGGCCACAATGGGCCCGCCGTGCACCGGCGTGCCGGGGCCGTCCATGGTCCTGGCGACACTGGGCCCATCCGTTTGTGCACCCCTCGCGACGGACTCACGCGCTCGCCCCGGATTCTTGGACTATCGTCGTTATCACGGTGGAAAATGGGGGACACAGGTTTTTGCACGCCGAGTCGGTAGTCCGGCGACATGGAGTCGTGGGACGACAGGGGTCAGTCTATCCAGATCGGTGCAGTCCTGCTGTTCGCTGCACTGATCCTCCTGTTGTCGCTGTATCAGGCGACCATCGTCCCACAGCAAAACGAGCAGATCGAATTCGACCACAGCCAGCAGGTTCAGGGGGAACTACTGGACCTTCGCAACGCCGTCACCTCGATGTTCGGAGAGGCTGCGCGGCAGTCGGTGTCGGTGACGCTGGGCACGACGTATCCGCCGCGCTTTCTCGCGGTGAATCCGCCACCTGTCTCGGGCCAGTTGCGAACCGTCGAGACAGCGGACGGTGATGTCGCATTCGGTATCACGAACGCGACTGCCATCGACGGCGAGACGGACGACTTCTGGAACGGAACCCGTCGAGACTACAACACCGGCGGGATGGTCTACCGACCGAACTACAACGAGTACGGCCAGCCACCGTCGACGGTGTACGAGAACTCGGTGCTCTACGACGACTTTTCCTTCGAAGGATCGACGATCACCCGGAGCGAGCAGGCCCTCGTCGACGGATCGACCATCACGCTGGTCGCGCTGAACGGGTCGGTCCGGGAGTCCTCGTCAGGGGCCCGGTCCGTAGACGTGCGGCCAGTGAGCGCCTCGACGACGACGGTTTCGGTGACCAACGCCGACCCGGATTCGAACGTGACGGTTCGCGTGCCGACGCAGTTGTCGGAGTCGGCGTGGGAGGACCTGCTGGCCGAGGAGTTCGTCGAGGAGGGCGGGAACGTGACGGACGTGCGGACGAACCCGATAGCGGGACTGTCTGACTACCGGATGCTCGTGATCGACCTCGTGCCGGGCACCTACGAGCTACAGATGGCCAAAGCCGGTGTCGGGACGCGGGTGACAGACACGGGATCGGCGTACCTCACGGAAATCAGCGGAAACGGGACGACGGTGTCCGAGGGGAGCACGGGTCAGTTCGTCGTCGAGGTCCGCGACGAGTACAACAACCCTGTCAGCGGCGTGACCGTCGAGGCGGCGACCGACGGCGTCGGCTCCGTGAGCGCAGCGCGCGAGACTGGTGACGACGGGCGCGCGGTGTTCACGTACCGTGCGCCGGCGAACATCGGCGGCGCACCGGTCGAGGGACGGGTGAACGCCAGTTTCTCCGTGGCGCCGGGGTCTGGGCTGTCCGAGTTCGCCGGTGGCAAGCCGGCGAACGTCAGCATGAACGTGACGGTCAGGAACCTCGACGGCAGCGGAACCGGAAGCGGTGGCGGAGGCGGTGGCGGCGCGGGGTACACGCTGCAGTGGACACCGCCGACGACGGTGCCCGGAACGACCAGCAACGGCGAGTCCTGCACCTCGACGCCCGACCCGTGTAACGTGACGATGCAGTCCGAGACGTCGCCATCCCAGATCGGTGCCCCGGTCGGGTTCGGGTCGAACGACACGACCATCGTCCGGGTGTTCGAGCGATTCACCGCGACTGGCTCGGACGGGACCGCACAGACGACGGTCCGCTTCGAGCGGGCGGAGGGCAACGCGACGCTGTGGACCCAGAGCGCCGGTGCGAACGACACGCGGAACATTTCGACGCCCTCCTACGCGAGTTTCGAGACGGACCTGGAGAACTACGGCGTGTTCGGAACGATCCTGGGGTCGGATTCGGACAAGCTGACGACCCAGAACGCCAATACGGGGTCACAGTCGGCACTCATCGACGGCGGCAGCGACGGCGGCCTCGTGACGACCGAATACGACACGACAGGCGGTGAGATGGTGATCGTCCAGTACTGGGCCCAGGACAGCGGTGCCGAGGAGAACGACGCGGATACGGGACTCGACGAGGACCTGATCATCGAGTACAAGACTGCCGCAGGGACCTGGGTCCAGGCCGACCGTCTGGAGGCGAAGGGAACTGTGGACAATCCAGAAGCCCCCACCTATCACCGGGCGGTACGACTGGGAAGCGACGCCATCCACGGGAACTTCTCGCTTCGCTTCAAACAGATCAACGCCGACTCCCCGAACGACGAGTGGCTGATCGACGACGCCCAGATCACGGTCATCGGGACGGCCGTCGGGCCGGGGGAGGCCGGGGGTCGTGCGCCAGGCAGCGGTGGTGGTGGAGGAAATCAGGCCCCGAGCGTCACCATCGATTCGGCGACCCACGACGCAAACACCGGAAACAACGACCGGACGCACAACATCGACGTGACGTTCACGGGTTCCGACCCCGATGGCGACCTCAGTAGCTACACGGTGACCGTCTACGACAGCAGCAGCCAGTCCTCCGTCGTCGGATCGACCACGAGCAATAGCTATTCCGGTGGGCAGGTGTCCGTCTCGATAACCGATAATCAGCAGGGCAACGGGAAAGGCGACGACCCATACTACGTCGTCGTCGAAGTGACCGATAGCGCCGGCCAAACGGCGTCTGATACGGCGACGACGACAACACCGTAAGTCGTCGGCCGTGGGTCGCTGGCGAACCGATACTCGACAATCGTCGATCTACTAGTCGACAGACCCTTATACGAGTCGGCCGCAATTTGGGTCTATGACAGCAGTCGGTATCGACGGGATCGAGATGCGGACTGGGAAGCTTCGACTCGACCTGCCGGAGACGTTCGCGCCGGCGCAGGGTGACGACCCTGGCAAGTACACGAAGGGACTCGGCCTCACGGCGAGTTCGTTCCCGGACATCTACGAGGACATCGTGACGATGGGGGCCAACGCGGCCCACGAACTGATGGAGCGCAAAGGGCTCGAACCCGAAGACATCGGTCGGATCGACGTCGCGACCGAGTCGGCATTCGACAACTCCAAGCCCGTCTCGACGTACATCGCGGGCTGTCTCGAACAGGTCTACGACGGCGACTTCCACCACGCCAACAAGGGCGAGCGCAAGTTCGCCTGCATCTCCGGGACCCAGAGCCTGGACGA
>ENA-ORCR01000806-ORCR01000806.1-marine-metagenome-genome-assembly--contig:-NODE-806-length-12154-cov-3.465016_pt1 | contig 12154 bp, 21 predicted proteins | sample MGYA00237782_ERZ508514 | MGnify/ENA primary metagenome ERZ508514 (study PRJEB26185, sample SAMN06268960) | marine metagenome | isolation source: Eden Landing Ponds, San Francisco, CA, USA | place...
TCGCGCGGGCCGCGCCCGTAGTCCGCCGTGGGCTCGCGGGCGACGACTGTGCCCTCGACCTCGCGGCCGGCGATCGTCGTCTGAACCTGCTGGGTGCTCATGGTCGTGCGGACTCGACGCCCATCGCGACGGCGGCAGCGAAGACGAACTTGTCGTCGCTACTGTGGTCCGGGCTGGTTTTGAGGTGGCGGACGTGGTCGAAGACGCGGTCCTCGTCGATGGCGAAGCCCTGCTCGCGCATGCGCTCGACGAGCTGCGGGACGCGGTCGATCGCCTCGTCGATCGAGAGGGTGCCCGAGTCCGCCCGGCCACCGACGGAGCCACACTCTCCGCAGGTCGTCCGCGGGATGATGTGGTACGTGCTAGTCGACTCGTATCGCGGCGCCGTGCCTTCGACCTGGCCGTCGGGGTGGCGCACGGTTTCGGTGCCGACCGACGCTTTCGCGAGCACGTCGTGGCCGTGGACGGCGTCGTCGGTCCGCCACGTCTGAGTCTCCTCGTTACCCCAGTCGTCGGTCTGGTCGGTCTCGCTGCGGCGGAGCCGGGCGAAACAGCCCGAGCAGATGTGGCCGTCGTGCCAGATCCGCCGCTCGAAGAAGGCGAGCGCACGGTCGCCCGAGGCGGTCAGGTTCAGCGATGGCTGGGTGGTCTCTGTGGTCGCCATGTGTGTCAGGGGAACGGTGTCGAAAACTGCGGCTATCGGCTCGACCCGGGGCGTCGTCGCGGCGGCTCGACCCCGGACCGTGTACTGTCTGGTCGACAGCTTGCTCCGTACTGGGCTCGCTGTCCGTAAAAACCGTGATATACCGGCATTTCCTCGCCTCAGGGGGAGGGGGTTGCGAGGGAGTATAGCGACTGTCGGGCGTCGTGGATGTTCGGCCGCTTCTCGACGACGCCGGCGTCAACGAGGTCGCCCAGACGGAGGCGGGCCGTCCGCGGCGCCGTCCCGGTCAGCGCGATGAGCTCGTCCTGCGTGCAGGGGCCGTGCCTGCGGAGGGCCACGTAGAGGAGTTTCTCCGTCGGCGTCGCGCTCAGGACGTACTCGTCGGTGATGAGCTCGGACTCCGTCATCGCTTCCCAACCCCCATGACGCGCCGATCGGTCTTCTTGTCGAGGAGCTTGGTCGTGCGCGAACGGCAGTCCTTGCAGTAGTAGACGCCCAGCGTCGGCCGGAAGTTCCAACAGGTCGTCTTGCAGCACGGCGTCACGTACCGCCAGGTGTCGGGCGGGCTCATCGGTCGGCCTCCGTGGGCAGGTAGCTCGTTCGCGGCTGGAGCGTCTCTGGGTTGATGCCGTCGACCCGTCTGAGGTCGCCCCACTCGGCCAGCCGCACCATGTTCTCGACGGCCGCATTCGTGCTCACGCCCATCCGCTCGGCAACGGTCGACGGGTCGACGCCGCCCGCGAGCGCGTCGGCCTCGTCGTCAGCGAGTGCGGCCGCAACCGTGTCGAGGATGTCCTCGTCCTCGACCGTGTCGGCATATCTCATCGTTTCCCCGGGAGCCCGTGCTCGCCCCAGACCTGTTCGATCGCCTGGTTCACCGCTTCGAGGCGCTGCTGGTCGCCGTGGTCGGCCCAGTACTTCGCGACCCGACGGAGGTCCGGCTTGCAGGCGAGCGTGAGCCGTTCCTTGCCGCTGGCATCGGTCCACCGAAACAGGTCGTCGTTCTCGACGGCGGCGCGGATCGCCTTGTTGACGCCGTCGACCGGGAGGTCGGCGTGGGCGCACAGGGTGAGGCGGATCTCGTGGGGCCGACAGCCCGGGTGCTGGACCCCGCCTGTATTCAGACCGACCGTCCGGAGGACGCGCTCGTAACGGTCCTTCCGGTCGGCGCGGGTCTCCTCGGAGCTCACTCCGACCCCTCCGGTTGCTGTGTTCCCGTGTCTACGTATCGCTGGTTGCGCGCCTCGTGGAACTGCAACAAGAGCGCCCCGAGGTCGTCTAACTCCTCGTCGATACGATCGGGATCGCCGCCTTCTGCGGAGGCTTCGAGTACCGCCTGCGTGAGTTCTCCGAGTTCCTCCTGCATCGCCAGCAGAAGCGTCCTCTCGTCTTGGAGACCCCACTCCTTGATGTTCTCGTCTGCCTTCCCCATCCAGCGGTCGAAGACAGGCGAAGACGCCTCAGACATCCCGTTCACCTCCGTCGGTCGCGGCGACCAGACCGGTCTGAACGGTCGGCTGGTAGACCTCCCGGCCGTCGATGACGGCGCCGAGCGAGTCGAGAACGTCCCGGTAGGCTTCGGCGTCGTCGCCGTAGACCGGGATGAGGATGCCGAACGACGGGTTCTTGTCCCCGCCGACAAACGACAGCCGACCGGGGCCGTAGAAGCACACGATCTCGGCGGCGAGCACGTGCTCGTGGAACCAGCCGGCGGACGTGTCCGACGGCAGCAGCACGACCACCGAGTCGACGGCGTCGCGCTTCGCTTCCGCCCGACACTTCGAGAGCCACTGCTCTTTCGCGCTGGCGTCGCCGTTGCTCGACCACGGCGGGTTCACGAACACGTCGCCGTGCCACGCTTGCCGGAGTCCGTCGTCTTCCTTGGTGTAGCGCGTCGGCGCGATCGGCGTGGCCTCCGCGCCCGAACACGGGTCAACGTCGAAGCCGTCGACGGGCTCGGCGAGCCGCCGCCAGAGGTCCGGCGGCGTTCCGTATTCGTTGTCGCCCGGGTCCTGCTCGGCTTGCATCATCGGGCCGTGGTGCAGGTCCTTCTCGCGCTCAGTATCGCTGCTGGAATCACTGTTCATGGGGGCCTGACACCTCCACGATCTCCCAGCCGTCGGTCCCTGACTGGTTGATGACGCCGCTTATGTCGTCCTTGTCCCTCTCGACGGCCTTCTCCTTGGCCCGCTCCTCGCGACGAGCGGTAACGACGTACTGCTTCCAGCCGTCGTCAGGGGTATCGTACCGCTCTCCCCACGCCCGGAGGGTCACGTACCACGTATCGTGGTTAGCAGCCTTCTTGTACTGCTCCGCCTTGCACGACCCGCACAGTTCGACAGGCGGGAACTCGCTGTCCCCGCCGCAGATCGGCCCGTCGACCATCTCCTTCGGGAGCTCGTAACCACACCGCTTGCAGTGGTACGGACTGTCAACTTCGAGTCGCGTGCCCTCACGGGCCTCAGATCGCTCAGTACCGCATGAGGACCGCTCAGTCATCGGCCGGCTCACCTCCGTCAGCCGCGACCTCGTCGTAGTCCGGGATCTCCGCCCCGTCGTCGGCCGTGATACCGCCACCGAAGGACGCGAGGCTCGGCTCCTCGGCCGTGAGAACGTGCTTACAGAGGTTCTTCGCCAAGTGGACTGGGACCGCGTTCCCGATCTGCTTCGTCCGATCAGTCTTCGTGCCTGTGATTTCGTACCGCTCCGGGAAGCCCTGTGCCTGTTTGAGTTCCGACGGCTGGAGCATCCGGTACCGGACATCGAGGCCCCACGGCCAGAGTTCGGGGACGACCAGCGCGAACCGGTCACTCGCCGGCACAGTGTTTATCGGTTCGTCCAGTGCCTTCGTCGGCCCCTGGCAGTCTTCAAGGAACGGTCGAAGGACCGGCTGGGACAGCGAAAAGACGCCGCCCTTCTCGGTCGCGATCGTCGGCATCGGATCGTCGATGTTCAGCGTCGCGCCGCCGTGCGACCAGCGGAGCAGCGACGGCGAGACCAGCTTCGCCCGCGGGTCGGCGGTGACCGTATGCAGCGGGCGATCTTTGGCCTGGTACAGCGCGTTGCTGTGGAGGCCACCGCGTCGGTGGTTCTTGGGCATGACCAGCGACGGCGTCGCGATGGCGTGGGCGCCTTTCGTCGCGATCGTCGGGACTGGGCGTGAATATGTCGAGCACGGGTGGCCGCCGTCCTGCTGGCGCAGCAGGACCGGCTGGTCGATGGCCTCGTCGGCGCCGGGCACGCTGACGAGGAACGGCTCGTCGAGAGCTTCGGCGGCGACCCCGGCGTACTCGGCCGGGATCGCGCGGTCCTCCCGTAGGTGGCGAATTTCGTCGCGACCGAGGTCATCGAGGACGGCCGCGAACGGCTGGAGTGCATCGCCACAGTGGCGACGGATACCTTCCGCGATCCGTTGCATCGTCGAGTCCTTCGGCGGCGAGTGGACGCGCTTTTCCGTGAGGTCGCGCGTCCAGATGGACTCGCCCAGGTCCGACCAGTCGATGATGTCCGCGGCCGTTCGGTAGTCGGGCAGTTCGGGATCGTCGTCGCTGTGGATCCGCCCGGGGAACGTCACCGAACCAGTCTGGCGGCCGACGATAAAGAAGCGCTCTCGCGTCGTCGGGTCGCCGTAGTCGGCGGCGACGAGCTGCGTCCACTCGACGGCGTATCCGAGTGCGTTCAGCGCGTTCACCCACGCGTCGAAGATGCTGCCGTCCTTGACTGGCTGGCCATCGTCATCGACCGGTCCCCACTGCTGGATCTCCGGCACGTTCTCGATGATGAACGACTCGACATTGAGTTTCTCCAGCCAGTCCAGCACGTGCCACGGACTCATCCGCAGCTGTTCGTTGACCGGCTTCCCGCCGTGCGCACGGGAGAAGTGCGTGCACGACGGGCCGCCGACCAGCAGGTCCACGTCCACGTCGTCAGACTCGCCGAGTTTCCGGGCGACGTCCGGTGGGTGGAGTTGTTCGACCTTGCTCTGGTACTGGTAGGCGTCGGGGTGGTTGCGTTCGTGCGTTGCGACGGCCTGGTCCCAGTGGTTGACGGCCGCCTCGTGCAGCTCGAAGCCGAGTTCGTCCGCGGCCTGGCTCAGGCCCTCGCTGAAGCCGCCGGCCCCGCAAAACAGGTCGACGGCGGTGATCTGTTGAGTATCGACCATCAGGCGAACACCTCCATGGTCGGCTGAACCTCTCCGTACTCGCGAAGGTCGTCAAGAACTCGCTCGTGACAGTCCTCGCAGAGGCACGCTTCTTGGTGGATCGCGTGCCGCTCGCCGTCGGGGCCTTCGACGCTATCGTACAGGCCGTAGATGCCAACGTCTGGCTCACCGCAGCGTTTGCAGTCGGCGTCTTTCAGCTCGTTCCACTCGTCCCTGGTCGGCTGGCTGTCGACCCGGTTCAGGAGTTGACCGAACAGTCCGTGACGGAACAGGCTCCGCGGTGCGATCACGTAGTCGAAGCCTCGGTCGGCGACGCGAACCCGCTCATGGCCGAGGAACGTCTCCAGTCTGTCGTCGAGGTACTCGTCGTACGCGTCGTACTCGAAGTCCCGTAGCGACAGGTTGCGCCGGTCAGTAGCGTCCTCAGGCATCGCGATCACTCCCAAGAGTGCCGCAGTCGGGGCAGGCCTCGTAGATGAGGCGCTGGTACCCGCACTTCCAGCACTCCGTTCGCTCAGGTCCGTCCGCGTACCCATCACTCGCCATGGTCACACCTCCTTGTAGCCGTTGTCCGATCCGGGCGGTTGGTAGATCGCGTTTCGCTGCTTGAGTTGTTCGAGGTCATGTTCGATCGTAGCCGCATCCGCGTTGAGTTCGTCCGTCGCGATGTCCACGATCGCGTCGTGGCCGACGGGATCGTCGCCGGCGTGTTCGCCGACCAGCTCGGCGAGGGTCTTCCGGCGTTCGTGCTGGGACTTCGGTTCCCCGCTGCTGGTCCTGGCGTCGTCGAACTGGCCACTGTCGGGATCGTACCGCAATCCGACGACCTCTTTGGTCAGCTCGATCGCACGCTCGGCGTCCTTGATCTCGACGGTCTCCGAGAGGCGGAGCCGAGCGAACGCGATCGACGAGCGGATGCCAGCCTCCAGCGTCCGTACCGTCGCCGGGATCGCCGTATCCTCGTCGCTACTGTGCCCGTCGTTGAGGTCGCGCACCTCGACGTAGAAGTCCTCCAGCCGGGACTTTGCCCCCGGCGTCAGCGTCGGGAACACCTCGCGGCGGGCGTACGCGATCCACGCCCGGAGCACGTCCTTTTCGACGGGGCCGCTCGTCGTCTCGGCATCGTCGGTGTCGAGCGTCCCCGCCTCAGCCTGAGACAGCTCGTCCCACGATTCGAGGGCGTGCCCGGCCTTCTCGCGGTCGCGGGCCTCGTCGACCTCGTCTTGGAGCGCGAAGACCAGGTCCATCCGGTCGAATAGTGCCGGGTCAAGGTCGATCTGTTCGGTGATGGGCTCGTACTTGTCGAAGCGGGTGTAGGTCGGGTTGCCGCCGGCCAGCATCGCGCACCGGGTCGGAAGGTCCGCGTGGATACCCGCCTTGTCGGTCTTGACCATCTGCTCGCCCTCCAAGGCGTCGTGAATGGCCTTCGTGTTCTCGTCGACGACGCCGTCCACCTCGTCGATGAGGCAGTGACCGCCGTCGGCCCGCGGCAGGATCCCCGGCTGGAGCGTCCACTCGGTCGTGCCGGCGAACTCCTCTTGGACGGCCGCCGCGGTCAGGCCCACCTCGCTCAGACCCGTCCCCGTCCGGAACTCGCTCTTGGGGAGGATGTCGTCGAGGTAGCCCATGAGCGTCGACTTTCCCGTCCCGGGGTCACCGATAAGACACATGTGCAGGTCGCCGCGCTTCGAGCCGGCACCCTCCGGGTCGAGGCGGTAGGCGTTGAACAGCCACGCCGCGCACGCCCGCCGGGCCGTGTAGAGGTCGTCCTCCTCGTCGGCGTGTAGCGAGGGGGCCAACGACTCCGCCACGAGGTCGACGGCGTCGTCGCGAGCGGCCAGCTCCTCGAACGTCCCGCGGTGGGTCTCGATGTCGACATCCGCATCGTCGTCGTCCTCGAAGACGATCGCCTGCGCGTCCAGCCAGTAGTCCGTCTCGGGGCTGGCGCCGCGGCCGGACAGCTGCGACTCGTCTACGCGGACGATACCGAGAATCGTCGCGCGCTCACCGGCGTGGTCGGGGAGCGTCGAGTCGCCGGGCGCGTACTCGCAGAGGTCGTCCTCGACGTACACCGGCGCCGAGTGGCCCCGCGCCTGCGACCGTTCTTCGATGGGCTCCTCCAGCTTGATCTTCCGCTGGTTGATGTACACGCTTTCGTCGTGGTTCAGCCGGAACGGCCCCTGGCGCTCGCAGCCCTTACACTCGTGGGGCTCTTGCACGTCCGTCCGTCCCTGCGGGATCCGGGTGAGGGTGCTACAGCGCTGGCACTCGTAGGCCGCCTCATCGAGACGGGGCTTCTTCTGCGTGATCCGGGAAAGCTGGCCCGTGAGGGCGACGTACGATCCGATATCGCTGTCCGGCTCGCTGGCCTCGATGGCCGTCACCGACCGCGCGGGGAGCGTGCCGTTGCTATCAGTCAGGCGGACGTGGGCGTGCTCGAACCCCACGTCAAGCGGAAGGTCGTACATCCGCAGCGCCTCCTCGGCGTAGCGCTGGATTTCCCGCGGGTGGGCCGTCCAGTCGTCGAGGAGGTCCTGGTCGAAGCGGTAGAGGTCCCACGCGTCGATGTACAGCGACCGCTGCTCCTTGGGGTACCGCTGGCCGAGGGCCGCGATCTCCTCGGCGTAGTAGTCCCGGTAGAAGTCCACGAACAGGTCGGTGATGCCCGTGTCCTGCGGGTCGGCCGGGGCGTTACTCACCGTCCTCACCTCCCGGCCACTTGTCGGCGATCGGCGTCTGTTCGTCCTCGCGGTCGGCCCAGCGGGCCTCCTTGAACGCCGCTACGGAGAGTGCGCGACCCTGCTCGGCGGCCCGCTGCTGGAGGTCGAGGTGGATCTCCTCATTCGGTCGGTCGAACTCGCCGCGGAGTTCGTCGATGATAGCATGGGCCGGGAAGACCGTCCCGAGGTCGCCTTCCTCCATGCGGTCGAGGATATCATCGAGCCGGTCCTCGTAGGACTCGCCCTCTTCGACCTTCTGCTGTCTGATATCACGAGCGCGCTCCAGCTCCGACTGGATCGAGGTGAGGCGGCCACGGCGGGACTCCAGCTCCGCCTTCTCCTCTTCGAGACGGCCTTCGAGACGCTTGATCCGGCGGTCGATGACGGCGACGGAGTCCTCCGTCCGGACGCCGAGCTCCGTCTCCAACGCAGAGACGACGATATCCTTGATGGTCCGGTCGTCCTCGTCGACGAGATACTTCAGCGAGGCCGGGATCTCCGCGACCAGCCGCTCCTCGTCGCTCATGAACCCACCTCCAACCGAGAGTGTCCACTCTCACCACCAATGTACAATGTACAAATCAATGTATAATGTACATCGATGGATTGGGAAGGGTTAGTGTAAGTTACACTGTTGAGTGCAGGTCGTGAGGTCGTGATCGTCGGCAGGTGATAGCAGCTATCGGAATTGCTATCAGCTATCAGCGGCTGTTCGACGAGGTCCTCGACCCGCTGGGCGAGGCCGTCTTCAGACATCCCGGACCACCTCGTAGTCGCGGACGTGGTCCTCGCAGACGACGCGCTCGCCGTAGTCGGGATGGGCGATCACTTTCGCCGCGGGGTCGCGACAGCCCGCGCAGCCGCACGTCGGCCCGTCAGGCGTCGCGATCTCGTCGAAGACGCTCACTGCGGCTCACCTCCGTCGGTCGCGACCGGTTCGCTATTAGCGACATACGGTTTATCGGCCGGGTCAACCTGACCAAGACCGAGGAACTCGTGCTTCCACTCGGCGACGCTGCGGTGGTGGCGCTCTTTCCCGTGGCGCTGCAGGTGGCACCGCTCGCAGAGCGCGACGAGGTTCTCGGGATCGCCGTTCGTCGGATCGTGGTCGCGGTGGTGGACGTGGAGCGTCGCTACCTGGGCGCGCCCTCGCCCGCAGTCGGGGCACGTGTAGGAGTCCTTATCGTGATTCCGCCAGTACTGCTGGGTGTGGCGCGACCGCGCGATGCTCTCCCGGCGGTACCGGCGGAGCTGCTCCTCGGTCACGCCTCAACACCTCCCGGCGCGCCGCCAGACCCAAGTTCGGCCGGCTCGAACGCCGAATCAGGCGCGTTCTGCGGAGTGGGATACGGCGCCGTCGGACCTTCTTGGCGTCCTGTGCAGGCCAAAAAGGTTATAATTGGCGTCGAGTAAGCGTCGGGTAGAGATGATGGACACACTCATCCCCCTGTTCCCCGTCGGGGGCATGCCGGGTGGGACGGAACTGATCGTGATCCTGCTGATCGCCGTGTTGCTGTTCGGCGCGAACAAGATCCCGAAACTCGCGCGGTCGACCGGCCAGGCCATGGGCGAGTTCCAGAAGGGTCGCGAGCAGGTCGAGGCGGAGCTCGAGGAGATGAAAGAGGGCGCCGAGATCGACGACGACGGTAACATCGTCGACGAGGACGGCGAGATCCTCAAGACCGAAGCCGAGCGCGAGACCGAGGCTTCCATCGACTCCTCGGACTCGTCGTCGTCCAGCAACTGACGGTTCCGTTCTCCCCGTTCTCCCGCGCCGGTGAGCAACAGCAAGGTTCTTTCTCCCGGCGGTCGCTGTCCCCGGTAGGGCGTGTGGCCTAGGGGACAGGGCGAGGGGTTCCTAACCCCTCGATCGCGGGTTCGAATCCCGCCACGCCCGTACCACTTTTTGCAGCGGAGAGTTCCTCGCGCGCCGCCGGCGCGCTGCGGGAATCCTCCGCTGCAAAAACTTGGGGAAAAAGGCCGGATGTCTCGCTCGCTTCGCTCGCTCGCATCCGGTGAACCGCGCGCACAGCGCGCGGATGCTTGCTCCGCACGTAGGGGATTCGAACCCTGGAAGTCGCGCGCGGTGAGCGGAGCGAACGAGCACGTCTTCCTCCGGTTCGAATCCCGAGCGACGCCGCTGGCGTCGCTCGACCCTCGCGAAAGCTGCGATTTCGCTCAGTCCCGCCACGCCCGTGCAGCGAAGACGGTGAGCGCAGCGAACCGCAACGGGATTCGATCCACTGGGAAATGCAGCGGTCAGGCCCCTCGACGGCTCAGAGGGCGAAGTAAACGAAGAGGACGATCAGGAGGGCGGCGACGAGGAGTATCAGCAGCGCCGACGCGTCTGTCTCGAACGGGCTGTCGGGACTGCCCGAATCGGGGGAGTAGCCGGCGGGGTTGTCCGAGTCTCCGGGGTCCTGCATGGTTCTGTTTCCGGCCGGGCGCTCTTAACGATTCGGGAATTGACACGATATCGCTCCGGCCCCGGGCACGCTGGTCCGGTCCGCCTCGTGCCCGGTCGACGAGGGGGTCCTGTCGAAGAGACAAAACTTACGCCGGCCGGACGACCAGACCGATCCGATGGACTACGACCGGTGGCTGCTCGGCGGGGCACTCGACTTCGGGGGGCTCCTCGTCGCCTATCTGTTCGTCGGGACCCCCGTCGGTGGTGCGATGGACGAAGCGCTCCGGCTGGTGGGCTGGCGACTCCCGCTGACGGCGCTGGAGGGCCCGCTCGTTCTGGGGGCGGTCGCGACGGCGGCCGCGGAAGTCACCGGCAACCGACCGGGACCGGTCGCGTCGGTCGGGTTCTCCGCGGCCTTCGTGGTGGTCCGAATTCCGCTGCTGGTCCCGGTGGCGCTCACCGTCGACAGCCGGGTCCTCCTCGCGCTGGTCGACGTGGTCGGACTCGTCGCCGCGTACGTCCTCGCGTTCCGGTGGGGCGCCGACGGGACCGCACGGCGGTTCCAGCACACGCTCGGGCGGCTGACTTGGACGCCGGAGTCGGAACGTCGCGCCGAGCGGTAGCCGCTCACTGTCCCTCGAACTCCGGGTCGCGGTCCTCGCGGAAGGCCGCCCGGCCCTCCGCGAAGTCCTCCGTCGTCGTCAGGAACCCGAACGCCTGGCTCTCCATGGCCATTCCGGCGGCGAGACTACTGTCCTCGGCGGCGTCGAGGACTCGCTTGGCGGCCTCGAGCGCCAGCGGCGGCCCGTTCGCGAGGTCGTCGACGTACGATTCGACGGTCTCGTCGAACGCCTCGGGCGGGACGGCGCGGTTGATCAACCCCCAGTCGGACGCCCGTTCGGCGTCGATCCGGTGGCCGCGGAAGACGAGCTCCTTCGCGCGGCCCTCGCCGGCGAGGCGGACGAGGCGCTGGGTGCCGCCGCCCCCGGGGATCAGGCCGAGCCCGATCTCGGGGAAGCCGAACTCGGCGTCGGTCGCGGCGACGCGCATGTCGCAGGCGAGCGCGAGTTCGAGGCCGCCACCGAGGCAGTAGCCGCGGATCGCGGCGAGCGTGGGTCGCGGGTAGTCGGCGACCACCTCGTACATCGGCGTCACGTCCATCGCTTCGGCGGGGGTGCGGTCAGCGACGCTCTTGATATCCGCGCCGGCACTGAACGCGCGGTCGCCCGCGCCCTCGACGGTGACACAGCGGACTTTTCCGTCGTCGACGCCGCGCAGGAGGTCGACGACGCCCTCGCGGACTGCGTCGTCGATGGCGTTCAGACTGTCCGGTCTGTCGATGGTGACCGCGAGGTGACCGCGGTCGTCCAGCGAGACGGCGAGCGCGTCGTGGGCGGCGTCGAACTCCGGGATATCCATGTCCGGAGTCCGTCCGGTGGCGGGAAGAAATCACTGGGCGTGAAGCGAGGTGGGGGTCGTGACGAGGGGAGAATGCGGTCTCGAAGGGTGACGAACTCCGGTGGTCGTTCGGGCGACGCCGGTCGACTACAGCTTCTTCTCGGCGTCCTCGGCGAGTTCCTTCATGCGCTTGCCGACGCGGCCGGCGTCGGAGAACTCGTCTTCGCTCATGGCGGTCGCGAGGGCGTTGCCCAGCACGAAAACGGCGTGTTTGTGCTCGCTCTTGGACTTGTGAACGTCCTCGGGGGTCACGTCGAGTTCCTCGTAGGCGTCGAACAGCGTGGCGTCGACGTCTTCGAGGCCGGCGAAGTAGTCCTTGATCGTCAGCATCTGCGCGTGGAGTTCGAGGAGTTCGTCCTTGTGCATGGGCGTTCCTATGTGAACCGCCGGTTTAACGATTGTCCGTCAGAGGGTCACACGCGAGCCGCGGGGCGTCAGAAAACGTACTCGTCCTCGTGGCCCATCATCCCGTCGTCCTCGTAGCCCCCCGCCTCGTCGTCGTCGTCCATCGGCCCGCTTGTTTTGTACGCCTTCAGCCCCGTCGAGAGCAGGTCCTCGATGGCTTCCTCGCGGTTGAGGAACTCACCCTGCTCGACGAGCTGGGTGATACGCATCTCGAGGTGTTCGGGGATCGTGAGATCTACCTTGGGCATCGGATCGGTCGATGCTTCGGGGAGGGGGTATTTAAGCCTGGCGGGGGTGATAGCCGAACCGATCACGGCACAGCGGTCGAATCGACGCGG
>ENA-ORCR01000807-ORCR01000807.1-marine-metagenome-genome-assembly--contig:-NODE-807-length-12150-cov-3.079930_pt1 | contig 12150 bp, 11 predicted proteins | sample MGYA00237782_ERZ508514 | MGnify/ENA primary metagenome ERZ508514 (study PRJEB26185, sample SAMN06268960) | marine metagenome | isolation source: Eden Landing Ponds, San Francisco, CA, USA | place...
TGGTGGAACTCCTGGACGGTCAACCACTCGATGCCCATCGCCAGCGAGTCGAAGACGACCTGCGAGGCGGGGAAGTCCACCCCCGCAGCGAGCGCGGCGGTCGTCACGACGGCGGCGATGTCCTGGTCGGCGAACATCCGCTCGACTTTCTTGCGACGGCCGTGGTCGAGGCCGGCGTGGTAGGGTGCGGAGTCGTACTCCAGTTTCCGCGAGATGTCGTGACAGCGCCGCCGCGAGTTGGTGAAGACGATCGTCTGCCCGCGGTACCCCTTCGACGACTTCGTGTCGAACGCCCGCCGGACGAGCTTGTTCTCGATCTGGACCTTCTCGCGCCCGTCCGCGAAGGTGACGTGGCGTTCGATCGGGACGGGCCGCTCCTCGAACTCGATCAGTTGCGCTTCGAGCTTCTCGGCGAGCTGGCCGGGATTCCCCACGGTCGCCGAGAGGTAGATCCACTGGGTCCCGTCCCGGCTGTCGTTGTTCGCGTACTCGCCGCAATAATACTTGAGCCGGGAGATCAGGCCGTCGAGGCGGTGGCCGCGCTCGCCCTCGCCGAGGGTGTGGACCTCGTCGATGACGACCGTGCCGATATTGCCGAGGTCCTTCCCGGTGCGCAGCGCGTGGTCGATGCCCTCGTAGGTCCCGACGATGACGTCGGCGCCGGGGTCGAAGCGGCCGCCGCCGTCGTTGATGCGGCTGGCACCCACCCTGAGAGAGACGTCGACCATGTCGCCGTAGCGGTCCTCGAAGGCCTCGTGTTTCTGGTTGGCCAGCGCCACGAGGGGGACGAGAAAGAGCATCTTCCCCTTCCCGTTGAGCACCCGGTCCAGCCCGGCCATCTCGCCGATGAGCGTCTTCCCGGTCGCGGTCGCCGACACGACGAGCTGGTCCTGCCCGTCGGTCGCGCCGTTCTCGACGGCGAGGCTCTGGACCGGCAGGAGCGTGTCGAAGCGGCCCTCCAGGTGGTCCTGGATGCCCGGGTGGAGATCGAGGGAGTCGACGGGGACGGGGTCGACCTCGTCGACGGTCGCGGAGATCTCGTCGAACTTCGTGAGGTCCGGGTCGAGGTCGCCCTTCAGGAGATTCGAGACGCGTTCCAGGTCCTGGACCTCGGTGAGCAGGTCGTAGAGTCGGTCGCGGGCGCCGGCGGTGATCTCGCCCTTGTAGGCGAGTTCGCGGTCGAGTTCGGCCTTCGCGCAGTCGGGGCAGATGTACTCGCCGTCGGCCTCGATGGCCGTCTCGGAGGTGACCGGCGAGTACTGGCCCTCGCTGGCGCAGTAGCGGCAGGTGCGGACGACCTTGGCCTCCAGCTGGTAGGCGTCGAGCAGGTCCTGTAGCCGCCGCCGGGTCGCCTTCGAGGTCTGCTCGGAGATGCGGATGCGCGAGGCCGAGCGGGCGAGTTCGACGAACAGGTCGGGCGGGCGGGGCTCCTCGCTGGCGCCCTGTTTCACGCGGAGCCGGGCCGGTCGCGGTCCGGCGTCGGTCTCCTTGAGTTCCAGTATCGCGTGGAGGCGGCGCTCGCCCTCCTTGACGACGGCGACGCGCACGTCCTCGCCGTACTCGTGGAGGAACAGCGTCCCGACCTCGCCGACCTGCTGAGACACACCACCTACTCAGCTATCGAGCTATATCAGCGATTCGGACTGTTCTGGGTCGTGCTATCGAATAGCGCGCGAGCGCGTCCCGACGGCGCTCAGTCGTCCAGCGCCTCGGGCTCGTCGTGCTGGACCGACCAGCCCTGGTTGATCCCGCAGGCCTCGCGTTCGGTGTACTCGATCTCGGTGTCCAGGTCGACCCGGGAGCCGCCTTCCACGCGTTCGACGACCAGCGGCACGTCCATCTGACTGCCACAGCAGCCCACGTCGGTGAACTCGTCCCACTCGTCGCCCTCGGCGGCGCTGTCGTGGACCTTGGTGAGGTACTTCCGGTAGTAGTCCGAGTGGATCCGGCCCCGGCCGTGCTCGCCGATGTCGGCCGGGAAGGAGAGCACGACCCGCGTGGCGAGCGGCTCGGTCGCCTCGTCCGCCCCGTTCTGACTGCTCATGGGCGCGACTTCGAGCGCGAGCGCTATTGGGCTTACGGGGTCGTGCGTCGCGGACCGACCCGCTGGCTCACAGCTCGTAGCGCTCGCCGTCGACGGCCAGCGGGTCGTCGAACGCCCGGTCGGCGTCGAGGAAATGGGAGACGTGGACGACCCGCGTCTCCGCGGCGTCGAGGTCCTCGCCCAGCGCCACCGCGCCCTCGACGGTCATGTGCTTCGTGCCGAAGGTGCGGGGCACGCCGTCGTCGTCGAAGTGGTCACCGCCGGCGGGGTGGTGCTCGCACAGGTCCGCGGTGACGAGGCCGTCGGCCAGCAACAGGTCGGGGTCGACGAGTACGTCCCGGGAATCCTCGCCGATGCCGTAGGTCGAGTCGCCCGAAATCGACAGCTTCGCCCCGGTCTCTGGGTCCTCGACCGCGAGGCCGTAACAGTAAAGCGGCGGGTGGTCGACGGGGACCAGCGTCACCTCGAACCCGCAGGTCTCGAAGGGTTCGAAGGGTGTCTGGGGGACGACTTCGACCTGGTCGAGGTAGTCGTAGCGCCGCCGCACCGTCTGAGCGACGCTCTCGCCGGTCTCGGGGTCCCGTTCGTCGGCGGCGTGGACGGGCAGGCGGTCGAACAGCCGGTAGGCGTGGCCCAGGCCGTCGAGGTGGTCGAAGTGGATGTGCGTGATCACGGCGGCGTCGGGCAGGGCCACGTCGTGGTCGAGGAACTGGTGGCGGAAGTCCGGGCTGGTGTCGACGAGCAGCGACTCGCCGGTGCGCTCGTTGCGGACGTGGACCGAGAAGCGCGACCGCTCGACGCCCTCGGCCTTCGCTCGTTCGCACGTCTTGCAGTCACAGCCGGGGGTCGGCGTCCCCGTCGTGTCGCCGGTCCCGAGGAGCGTGACCTCCATCGACCGACGGGAAGGCCGGCCGACGCCTAAAGGCCCCGGTCTCGCCGCCGTCGGCCGGATCCGACCCCGCGGTCGACGGCGGCCGCGCTCGGTCGGTCACTCCCCGTCGGTCCCGTCCCAGGGCCGGACCGCGACGCCGTAGGCGTGGGTGTGGGTGAGGATCCGGCCGGTGTCGTCGGCGAACGCACGGACCGGATCGGACAGGGGCGGTCCGGCGACGGCGGGCGCCGTCGCGTGTTTCGACCAGTCGTTCAGCGCCCCGGTGACGGCGGTTCGGACCCGCGGATCGATCTCGGGGAGGCGGACCGTCACCGGCTCCGCGGCGTCCTCGACCGGCGACAGCGAGAGCACGTACCAGACCTCGGTGCTGAAGAAGACGGCGTCGGTCGGGTGGATCTCCCGGCCCAGGTAGGCCTGCCCCTCGTACTCGACGTACTCGCCGAAGAAGCGCTCGCGCACCCACTCGCCGCGCTCGGTCTGGGGCGCGACCGGACCGGCGCTGGACCCGGTGAGCGCCGCGACGACCAGCTCGCGGTACTCCGCGGGGAACGCCGAGACGGGCGTCGGGTCGTCGGCCTCCTCGGCGGGCACCTCGTCGGCGACCAGCGTCATGTCGTGGGCGGTGCCGCCCTCGCAGTCGACCGCGTACGTGCCGCCGGCGTCGCCGACGGGGTCGACGACCTCGACCGCGTCGACGGTCGGGAGCAGCGGCTCGGGCGCGTAGACGAACGCGTCGGCCGTCGCCCGAACCGGCCCGTCGCCGGTCGCGGCCGCCCGGAGTATCGACGCGAGGTTCGGCGGATAGACGGTCAGCGGTTCCTCGCCCGAGAGGTCGACGGTATCGAGCACCAGCGACGGCGCGGGCGTTCCGGTGGCTGTCCCCGTCGCGCCGTCCGCTGTCGGCGATCCCGAGGGCGTCGGTGTCGATGTCGCTCGCGGCGTCTCCGTCGGCGCGGCGGTCGAGCCGTCGCCGCCGGCGTTGCCGGAATCGGTCGGCGTCCCGTCCCCGCCGTCCCCCAGACAGCCGGCCGCTCCCGCCAGCGCGCCGGCGAGCAGTCCCAGGCAGCGTCGTCGGTCCGAGTCCATCGTGTCCGAGCGACCGTCCCCCGCGGAGAAGTGTCTTCAGGAGGATCAAACGGACGCTGTATCGACGGCCGTGACCTCCGCGGTGCGTCCGTCGGCTCTCGCCTTCCGACCGGGCCCGCGCGACCAGCACTCGGAAGGTCGCCGAGTCCAACAGGGAGACGATGCCGACCGATGCACTCCCCCGGACCGGGCTGGGCACCTACTCCGACGACGACCGCGACCAGTGGCGCGACAACGTCGCGACCGCCCTCGACGAGGGGTATCGCCACGTCGACACCGCGCAGGACTACGACAACGAGCGGTTCGTCGGCGAGGGGCTGGCCGACGCCGCCGTCGACCGCGAGGATGTCTTCCTCGCGACGAAGCTCGCCACGGGGAACCTCGCCTACGAGGATGTACTCGAAACGACCGAAGCGAGTCTCGACCGGCTCGGCGTCGACTATCTCGACCTGCTGTACGTCCACTGGCCGGTCGACACCTACGACCCCGACGGCACTCTGCGGGCGCTCGACGAACTGTACGACGAGGGGACGATCGAACACGTCGGCCTGTCGAACTTCACCCCCGACCTGCTCGACGAGGCCCGCGAGGGGCTCGACGCGCCCGTCGCCGCCCACCAGGTGGAGTGTCACCCGCTGCTCCAGCAGGACGAACTCCGGGCGTACGCCCGCGAGCACGACCACTGGCTGGTCGCCTACTCGCCGCTCGCCCAGGGCGAGGTGTTCGACGTGCCCGCGATCCGCGCGGTGGCCGAGAAACACGACGCCACGCCCGCGCAGGTGTCGCTCGCGTGGCTCCGCTCGAAGGACAACGTCGCTGCCATCCCGAAGGCCAGCAGCCGCGACCACATGGCGCAGAACCTCGCCGCCGCGGACCTCGAACTGGACGACGCGGACATCGCACAAATCGACGCCATCGAGCGCGAACACCGCGTCATCGACCCCGAGTTCGGCCCCTGGAACGCGTGACCGCGACCGCTCCCGGTGGTCTCGACAGGTCTCAGACGAGGTCGTTCGTCCGCTCGCCCGCCCGCTCCAGCGAGGCCAGCGGGTCCGCGCCCTCGTACTCGTAGATCAGCCACTCGCTGTCGTTGTCGGCGACGGCGTCGGCGATCCCGTCCAGATCGAGGTCGCCCTCGCCGACGGGAACCGATTCGCCCGCGGCGGCGTCGTAGTCCTTGAGGTGGACCAGCCGGGAGCGGTCGCCCAGCGAGCGCAGTCGCTCGACCACGTCGTCGCCGGCCGCCAGCGCCAGCCCGAGGTCGAGTTCGATGCCGAACTCCGTCTCGTCGAGGAAGGCGTCGAAGCCGGTCTCCTCGCCCAGGTCGGTGTACTCGTGGTCGTGGTTGTGGTAGTGCAGCGTCATGCCGCGCTCGGCCAGGTCGTCGGCCAGCGTGGCGAGGCGGGCCGCGGCGGCCTCGACGGCTGCGACGGACTCGAAGTGCTCGGCGTCGAGCCACGGGACGACGACGTGCTCGACGCCCAGCTCGTCGTAGTAGGCGACGGTCTCCTCGAAGTCCTCTTCCAGCTGGTCGATGCCGACGTGGGCGCCGGCCACGTCGAGGCCGGTCGATTCGAGGGTCGCGAGCACCTCGTCGGTGTCGGCCTCGGTGACGCGGTAGGCGAACTCCACGCCCTCGAAGCCGGCGTCGGCCACGAGTTCGAGCACCTCGGTGAACGGGCGGTCGACGTTGCGGAGCGTGTACAGCTGGATGGCCGAGCGTGTCATCGGTCCGGATCACGGTTCCCGCGCCGAAAGCCGTTGGGCTCCCGGTGGCCCGCTCCGGTACTCGCCCCGACCGCCGCCGGTGGGCTCCCCCGCTCCGCGGATCGCCGCCGCCGGTGGCTTTTCGGCCCGTCGCGCCCATCGGCGGGACGATGGACACGGATCCGTCCGACCTGCCCGCTCCTTCCAGGCTCCCCGCGCGTTCCGAGCTGCCCGACCCACTCGAATTCCGCGACGGGACGCCCGTCGAGAGCGTCGCCGACTGGCGCGAGCGCCGCGCGGAGATCCGACGGCTGTGTCGCCAGTACGTCTACGGCTACGCGCCCGATCCCCCCGAGATCGAGACGACGACCGAGCGCACCCCCGGCGTGCTCGACGGCGCGGCGACGCTCGTCGAGACCGAGATCGCCTTCGCCGACCTGCCCGCCGACGCGCCGTCGATCACCCTCGCGGTCTTCCTGCCGAGCGAGGCGGTCGCCGAGGGCGGCACCGGCGGTTCGGTCCCGGTCCTGCTGGGGCTGAACTGGCGGGGCAACCACGCCGCCGTCGCCGATCCCGCGGTGACGGTCACCGACACCGCCCGCGAATACAGCGGCCCCGGCGAGGACGCCGCCGAGCGCGGCGCCGCAGCCGACTACTGGTGCGTCGAGCACGTCCTCTCGCGGGGCTACGGCTTCGCCACCTACCAGCTCGCCGATATTGACCCCGACACCGGCGACCCCGCCGACGGGATCCGCCCGTACTACGACGACGAGTTGCCGGGCCCGCCGGGCACCGAGTGGGGTGTCCTCGCCGCGTGGGCCTGGGGACTCCAGCGCTGCGTCGACGCCCTGCGCCCGATGGAGGCGGTTCGCGCCGAGGAGATCGCCGTCCTCGGCCACTCGCGCTGTGGCAAGGCCGCGCTGCTGGCGGGCGCGACCGACGAGCGGATCGGCCTCGTCGCGCCCCACCAGTCGGGCACCGGTGGGATGGCGCTCGACCGCGACAACGACCAGGAGGGCATCGGCGACATCACCGGCATGTTCCCGGGGTGGTTCGCCGACACCTACGCCGCCTTCGACGGCCAGGTCGAACGGTTGCCCGTCGACAGCCACTCGCTGGCCGCGCTCGTCGCGCCGCGCCCCCTGATCGACACCGCCGGCGCCCGCGACTACTGGACCAACCCCGGCCGCGCGCTCGATGCCGTCCGCGCCGCCGAACCCGTCTGGGACCTGCTCGGCGCCGAGGGGATCGCCGACGACCTCCCGCTGTACGAGGGCGACGAGATCAGCGCCGAGACCGTCGGCTCGCTCTGTCACTACCGCCGCGAGACCGGCCACACCCTCGACCAGGGGTATCTCGACGCCGTCCTCGACTTCGCCGACGTACACTTCGACGGCGCATGACATCCTCCACGAACCTGTCAACCGAGTCGTTCCACCCGAAACGAGGGGCGTCACCGAGTCACGAACGGCCGCTCGTACGCCGGGCCAAGCGTTTTGCCGAGACATACCATACCACACCGTATGGACAGCCGCGAGTACGCCTTCGAGGGGCAGACGCCGACCGTCGACGGTGACGCGCACGTCAGTCGGGAGGCGACGCTAGTGGGCGAGGTGGCCGTCGAGGCGAACGCGAACGTCTGGCCGGGGGCGGTCCTGCGGGGGGACGTGGGACCGGTCCGCGTCGGCCGCGAGTCGGCGGTCGGCGACAACGCGACCGTCCACGTCTCGACGATCGGCGAGCGGGTGATGGTCGGCCACAGCGCGGTGCTCAACGACGCTGTCGTCGAGGACGGCGCGCTCGTGGGGTTCAACTCCACCGTCAGCGACGCCGTCATCGGCGCGCGGAGCATCGTCGCGATGGGCACGGTCGTCCCGCCGGGCTACGAGGTCCCGGCCGAGTCGTTCGTCCGCGGCATGCCCGCCACGGGCACGCCACTCTCGGAGACCAGCATCGACCCCGAGACCGTCTTCGAGGCGTTCCACTCCGGCGACTACGCCAACCTCGCCGACCGTCACGAGGAGCTGTTCGGCGGCGCCGGGGCGGGCGCTGAGCAGTAGATCACTCCCGACCGGTCGACAGTTCCCGGTCGTCGACCCCGGATGCGTCAGCGTCGTCCAGATCGGAGCCGTCGGCGTCGAAGTCGTCCAAGCGGGGGTCGCCGGCCCCGTCCGCGTCCAGACCATCGACGCCGACCAGCCGCTCGACACGGCGTTCGAACTCGGCGTCGTCGATCTCGCCGCGCGCGTAGCGGGTCTTGAGTTGCTCTAGCGGGTCGGCGGACTGGTCGGCGGACTGGTCCGCGGACTCATCGTCGGTTCCGCGGTCGGGGAGCAGCGAGCCGATCTCCTCGGCGAACACGAACAGGACCGGCGTCAGCAGGAACCACCCGACGATGAAGACCGCGGCCGCGGGAGCGGCCCCGACGAACAGCGCGGTGAGCAGCCCGAACGGGAGCGTGAGTATCGAGACGAGGAGCCCCACGCCCGCGACGGGGTGGTGAACCATACGCCGTGTTGACAGTCAATCGAAAAAATAGTTCGGTCGTGCGGGCGTCGGCGACGCCGCCGGTCAGAGCCCGCTCGCGTTCACCGCGGTCGTCAGGTCCCGCCAGTTGCGGACGGCCCAGTAGCCCAGGCCGGAGGCGATCATCGCGGCCGACAGCAGGTAGATCGACAGGTGCGAGGCGACCACGGCGTCGGGGTGGGTCAGCCCGTAGACGACGCCCTCGGTGCCCAGCCCGATCATCACGAAGCCGACGATCCCGACGCCCGCCGCGGTGACGAGCGCGGGCCGCCCGTAGTACTCGGAGTGCTCGGCGGTCAGCAGGGCGGCGACGAAGCCGACCGACCCCGCCAGCACGTAGAGGGGCAGTCGCCCGACCAGCCCCCCGGCGTTCCCGGATGCGATCCCGACGATGCCCAAGAAAGCCGCCGTCAGCGCGAGCGTCGTCGCGCAGATGAGCGGCCCCGCCTGTACCAGTACGTCCCGTTCGAAGTACCCGTTCGCCGACGTAGCCATCACTACTAGGACGGCCGCCGCTCTACAAAAACACCCGTCAGCCGGGCGTCAGACCTTTGTGAACGCAGTGATTGGTCTCGCTCCCCAGTCCGTCGCCCCCACCGCAGCCGCCCGCTCCGAAACCTATTTGCCCGCCAGCGAGCTACCGGCTGGTGATGACGCGGTCCGCTCTCGCGTGGCGCTGGCGCTCGCCCGCCCGGAGAGCGGACAGTGTCGCGACTGCGGTCGACCGGGCCTAACCCGGCGCCCGCGGGCGCGATGCTCACTCGTTCTCCCGCTCGCTCGCCCGCCAGCCACCGCACACCCACCACACACATGCACGACGACAGCGCCACCGACGCACAGCACACCGACCATTCCGCCGACGACGCCGCCGCGACCGATCCCTCTGCCGAGAGCGACGACACCGGGCCCGACGAGTTCACCGTCACACCGTACGACGTGGCCGGGACCGTCGACTACGACCGCCTGCTGGAGCAGTTCGGCGCCGACCGGCTCACCGACGAGCAGGTCCGTCGCTTCCCCGACCACCCGATGCTCCGCCGGCGGGTCTTCTACGCCGGCCGCGACGCCGACCGCTACCTCGCCGCCGCCGAGGCCGGCGACACCCACTCCGTCGTCACCGGTATCGGACCCTCGGGCCCGATGCACCTGGGCCACGTCCTCGTCTTCTACCTCGCCAAGCGACTGCAGGACGAAACCGGCGCGTACGTCTACATCCCGCTCTCGGACGACGAGAAGTTCTACGCGAAAGACCTGCCCTTCGAGGAGATCGCCGCGGCGACCCGGTCGAACCTGCGTGACCTGCTCGCGGTCGGCTTCGACCCCGACCGCACCAGAATCGTCGTCGACCGCCTCGACGCCGACGTCCTCTACCCGCAGGCCGCCCGCCTCGCCGAGGGGATCACCCAGGCGACCGTCGACGCGACCTACGGCGAACCCGACAACGTCGGCCTCTCCTTTTACCCGGCGATGCAGGCCGCCCACCTCCTGCTCCCGCAACTCGTCCACGGCCCACATCCGACGCTCGTCCCCGTCGCCGTCGACCAGGACCCCCACGTCCGGGTCTGCCGGGACGTCGCCGCGAAAGAGCGCTTCGACGCGACCAAACCCGGCGCGCTCCTGGGGAAGTTCCTCCCCGCGCTCGACGGGCCGGGGAAGATGAGCAGTTCCGACGACGCGCCCGCCATCGAGTTGACCGACGACCCCGAGACCGTCCGCGAGAAAGTGATGCAACACGCCCACTCGGGCGGCCGCGTCGACGTCGACGAACATCGCGAACACGGCGGCGACCCCGAGGTCGACGTGGCCTACCAGTATCTCCACAGTTTCTTCGAACCCAACGACGAGCGCGTCGCCGACCTGGCCGCGCGGTACCGCTCGGGCGAGTTGCTCTCGGGCCAACTGAAGGAGGTTGCCGCCGAGCGGATCGGCGACTTCCTCGCCGGCCATCGGGAGCGACGCGCCGCGCTGGGTGACCTCGAGACGGAACTCGCGCCCTATCGTCTCCGCGAGAGCGAGCGCGAGCGATTGCGTCCGGCGGTGCTGTAGCTGCGTCTCTCCAGTCGAAATCGCTCCCCCACCCGCGACACTACGCGGACGCGGATTCGGCGAGCGCGACCAGATCTCCGCGGGGGAGGTCGGCGAGGACGGCGCGGGTGGTGCCGTCACGCTCCCAGACGACGGCCGAGCGGCCGTCCCGTTCGACGTAGGTCGCGCTCGCGCCGTCGACGGTCACGGCTTCGCCCTCGCCGACGCCGAAGGGGAGACGCCCGGTGGTTTCGACGAGCGCGACCGAGCGCTCGCCGTCGGTGTACTGCTGGACGGCGACCGTCACGCCAGCCTGGGTCGCGACGGTGGCGTTCTCGAAGGTGTAGCCGTCGTCGAGACGCCCGAGGTCGAGCGACGTGTTTGCCTGCGCGGCGTCGAAGCTGTCGTAGGTGTTGCGGCCGGCGAGCGCCAGACCGGAGTCGTCGGGCGGCCGGAACGTGCTGTCGCGGACGCTCGCGTTGATCGTCGTGTCGAGGTCGACGGTCACGCGATACTCGCGAATAGTCACCTCGGCGCGGTGGAGTCGGTAGTCTTCGGTGTCGACCCAGAGCGTGGCGTTCCACGCCGCGGCGGCGTCCGCGCGATCGACGCTGAGGACGTACGTCTCGCGCCCGTCGACCGTCTCGGTGCCGACCAGTTCGGTCGTGTAGTTTCGCTCGCCGGCGTACGCGCTCCCGTTCTCGGTCCACGAGTCTGTGCGGTTCGTCCACTCACTCGTGGAGTTCTCCCACCCGTTCGTGCGGTTGGCCCAGGCCGCTCGCGCGCGCTCGCTCCAGTTCGCCGGGACCGACCCGATCGACGCGTTCGCCGCCACCTGCTGACTCCAGTTGTGATGGGTCTGCTCGGACCAGTTGGCGGGGATCCGTTCGGACCAGTTGGCGGGGATCCGTTCGGACCAGTTGGCGGGGATCCGTTCGGACCAGTTGGTGGGGATCCGTTCGGACCAGTTGGTGGAGATCCGTTCGGACCAGTTAGCGGGGATCCGTTCGGACCAGTTAGCGGGGACGTCGTTCGCGGTCCAGTTCGCAGGGAGGTCGCCGGCCGCGGGGACGCGCTCGGACCAGTTCGCCGGCAGACCGGAGTCCGTCGCCGGAAGGCCGGATCCCGGACCGTTCAGTTCGACCAGCGTCAGGACGCGTTCGACGAGAGTCGAACGGTTCAGCCCGCGCCAGCGGTCGGCGAGAGCTTCGGTGCGGTTCGCGGCGGCGGAGCGGCCGGCCGTCGCGGCCGACCAGTTCGCGTCGGGGACCGGGGTCGAGAGGACGACGCCGTCGGCGCTGACCCACGCGACGGAGCCGTTCGTGCCGACGAGATAGCGGTCCTCGACACCGACGCGCACGCGGTCCGGGCGCGCCAGGACGTAGGAGACGTTCACCGACCGTTCGGCGGTGCCGTTGGCGACGGTGACCGTCGCGTCGCCGACGAGCGTGTCGGCGGTCGCGTAGCGCTGCTCGGCGCGGTCGAGGACCGTCTCACCGTCGGGCTGGTCGTCGCCCGCCATGCCCGGTATCGCCCCGGTAGCGGCGGCACCGACGAGCACGACGGCGACGGCTGCGAGGACCACTGCGGCCAGGGCCACCGGCGCCGTGATCGAACCGCGACCGTCAGTCATTAGCGACGGTTAGGCCTCGATCCGCTTAACCCCACGGACGGGCGGGGGAGTGATGGTTCGTGAAGAGAATGCAGCGACCGCAAACAGCGTGAACGCGACTGGCCCAGCGGCCGCAACCGCAAACAGCCTGAAAGCCTCTGCAGGAACGACTGGAACCGCAACCGCAGACAGCCTGAAAGCCCCGACGCGTTCGGCTCGCGCGCCTCGCTGCGCGCTTCCCTCCCTTCGGTCGGTCCA
>ENA-ORCR01000811-ORCR01000811.1-marine-metagenome-genome-assembly--contig:-NODE-811-length-12101-cov-2.705422_pt1 | contig 12101 bp, 11 predicted proteins | sample MGYA00237782_ERZ508514 | MGnify/ENA primary metagenome ERZ508514 (study PRJEB26185, sample SAMN06268960) | marine metagenome | isolation source: Eden Landing Ponds, San Francisco, CA, USA | place...
CGGCCTCGACGTCTGTCTGCACGCCTCCGAGACGCTCCACGAGGAGCTCGGCGACCGCTACAAGCCCGCCTACCTCCTCAAACGCAAGGTCGAAGCCGGCGACCTGGGCAAGAAGACCGGCCATGGCTTCTACGAGTACGACTGACCGGGAATCCCGTACTGCGCGACCCCCAATCGACGACGCTGATCGTCGGCGCCCTGCTGGCGCTCCCGGTCGCCTTCGCGGTCGGGCTGTGGCTTCTCGTCGCGGTCGGGCTGTGGCTTCTCGTCGCGGTCGGCGCGTCGACGCTCACCGCGGTCGTTCTGCTGGGCTGGGCCGCCGCGGCGCTCCTGCTGGGCCTCCCGTTGCTGGCGCTCGGCCACGTGCTCGCCGGCCCTGGAGAAACGGGTTCGTGAACGATCCCGAGCAGGCCGACGGTGTCGCCCCGCCGCGCCCGCGAACGCGCGGCGCAGAACCCTTCGTTTTCCGCTGGAGATCCGACCGACAGCGCGGCCGCTCGCTGGCTGTGATCTCCGCCTGAAACGGCCCTCTATAGCGGTCCCCACCGCTGCCCTGTGGACAGTATCCGAGGGGTAGTCGCGGTATGAAGAAGCTTTCGGAGTTCTCTCACGAACCCGAGCGACTCGGCGCGCTCACCAGCGGTGGTGGACGTACTCTTCGACGTGTTCCTCGTAGATATCCTGCACGGCGCCGTGAGTCTCGTGGGAGAGCGGGTCGAGGTCCGCGGCGGCGACGTTCTCCTCGACGTGGCCGGGCGAGGTCGAGCCCGGGATCACCGTCGAGACGGCGTCGAAATCGAGCACCCAGCGGAGGGTGAACTGCGCCATCGTCGCGTCCGCGGGGACGAGTCGGCGCATGTCCGCGACCGCCGCGAGGCCGTCCTCGAAGGGGACGCCGGCGAACGTCTCGCCGCCCTTGCGCCCGACGCCGGCCTCGACGCCGTCCTCGGCGGCCCGGCGCCGGTGGTCGTTCTCGCCGAAGTCGTCGGCGCCCTCGAAGGCGTCGGCCAGGAGACCGGACGCCAGCGGCACGCGGACGATGACGCCCACGTCCTCGTTCTTCGCGCGCTCGAAGAACCGCTCGGCCGGGCGCAGGCGCAGCGGGTTGAAGATGATCTGGACCGTCTCGACGACGTCGTACTCGATCGCTTTGGTCGCCTCCTCGACCTTCTCGACGCTGACGCCCGCGTGGTCGATCTCGCCCTCGGCTTTCAGCGCTTCGAGCGCGTCGAAGGTCTCGGGCTCGTAGAACGCGGCCGTCTCGGGGCAGTGCAACTGGACCAGATCGAGCGAGTCGACGCCGAGGCGCTCTTTCGAGCCGGCGCCCGACTCCCGGAGTCCCGCTTCGGAGTGGCGCTCGTCCTCGTCCGGAGCGGCCTTCGTGGGGACGAAGACGCGCTTGTCGTACTCGTCGAGGACTTCGCCGATGAGTCGCTCGGCGCGGCCGTCGCCGTACACCTCGGCGGTGTCGATCATGTTCGCGCCCGCGTCGAGCGCCGCGCGGATCGAATCGCGACACTCCTCGTCGCTGGCCTCGCCCCAGCTCGGCCCGACGTTCCACGTCCCCAGTCCGATCTCCGTCACGTCCATGCCCGTACTGCCGAGTTCGCGCGTGTCCATGTCCGAGTGGTCGCTCCGCGCCGCGAAAAAAGTGGGCAAACCGGAAGCGGGGATCGGGTCCCGACCTCCCCGCAGTCCGGTCGCTTCACGGATACTTTTATCACGCAGGCATTCCTGTCCTCTCGTATGGGACTGATTAGCGGCTTCGTCACGTTCGTCATCGGCGTGTTGGTCGGCGGTCTCGGCATCTACGTCGGCGGGCAGCTGGTCGCCGGCGAGGGCAGTTACGAGCAGGCCGTGACGGTGGCCATCGTCGGTGCGATCGTGTGGGGCCTGGTCGAGGCCTTCCTCGGCTGGATCCCGCTGCTCGGCGCCGTGGTGACGCTGCTGGTCTACCTGCTCGTGTTGCGGGCCTCGTACTCCGGCGGGTGGGCCGAGGCCGCCGCAATCGCCGTCATCGCCTGGGTGACCGTGCTGGTCGTGCAGATCGCGCTGGGCCCCGTCCTCGGCCTCGTCCCCGGCATCGGCGTTCCCTGGATCTGAGTTTCGGGTTCGGGTTTCCGTTCTTCCCTGAATCGAGGATCGATCGTCGCTCACTAGGAGCCGCCACCGCGACCGCACTCGACACTGGGTGGTGAAAGCCCTCGCCCCGCTCAGCGACTAAACTGGACGCGAGCGCGCCTCGCCCTTTCAGTCCGCCAGGAAGATCCTGATCAGCAAGTCTATGACCGGCGGGTGGTCGGGGAAGCGTGAGCCTCACGCCTCCCCAGCCTCCTGCGCGCCTCGTCGTGCCTCCTCGGTGCTCGTCCCTCGCACGAATACGTCGCGCCACAGAGGGCGCGACGGCGTGCGCCAGTGTGGGCGGTCGAGCGGTGTATCGCGGACGCGGGGACAATTTCCGGATTTCGAGTCCGGATAGCCAGGGCTTTGACGTGGGCGGGCAAACGCCGCGATATGCCCGAACTCGGTAAGATCGACCGCGAATTCTTCGACGAGTACGTCTACCCCCACCTCGGCGCCGACCGCGAGGACGTGACGCTGGGGCCCCAACACGGCGTCGACTTCGGCGTCGTCGACGTCGGCGACGAGGCCGTCGCGATGGCGACCGACCCCATCTTCATCATGCCCTCGCTCGGCTTCGAGCGCGCGGCCTGGTTCGCCATCCACATCCTCATGTCCGACGTCGCCGTCTCCGGCATCCCGCCGTCGCACCTCTCGGTCGACTTCAACCTCCCACCGCAGATCACGAACGAGGAGTTCGAGACGGTCTGGGAGACCTTCGACCGCGAGGCCTAGAAGTACGGCGTCTCCGTCGTCACCGGCCACACCGGCCGCTACGAGGGCTGTAACTACCCGATGGTCGGCGGTGGGACGGCCGTTTCGGTCGGGGAGTTCGACGACCTCGTCCGGCCGGACGGCGCCCGCCCCGGCGACCGCGTCGTCATCACGAAAGGCCCCGCCATCGAGGCGACGGGCCTGCTCTCGATCCAGTTCGAGTCGCTCATGCGCGGCGAGATGCCGGACGAGGACATCGACGCCGCGATGGACCGCTTCTACGACATGAGTCCCGTCGACGACGCGCTGACCGCGGCGGCCGCCGGACCGGTTACGGCGATGCACGACGCCACCGAATGCGGCATCTACGGCGGCCTCTACGAGATGGCTCGCGCCGCGGACGTCGGCATCGAAATCGAGCGCGACGCGGTCCCGGTCCAGCCCGGCGTCGTCGAGGCCTGCGACTTCTTCGGTATCGACCCGTGGATCTCCATCTCCGAGGGGACCGTCCTGGCGGCGGTCGACCCGTCGGGCGTCGACGACGTGCTCGACGCGCTAGCGTCCGAGGACATCCCGGCGGCGGACGTCGGCGAGATCACCGAGGGCACGGGGCTCGTGGTCGACGGCGAGCCGACCGACCACCCCGGCGCCGACCCGTTCTGGGTCGCCATGGCCGAGTACATGGAACGCCTGCAGGCGGAGTGACGGCTGCGGGGCTCCCCGATCGGACACTCGTTGTAGAAGACCGTTCGCCCGACCCGACTACTCGGCCGGGCCGCTCGCTCGTACGTCTGTGAAGTCGATGGCGTAACTGGACTGTATCCAGGCGTCTCCGTTACCGCGGTCGTAGAACACGACGTCCCCGTCCGCCGTTTCGAACGCCGCACACCCATCCGCCTCGTCCCGTTCGGTTCCGTTCTGCGTTTCTGCCATCTCTGTGTTCCACTGAATAGCATGGATTGAGCTAAATAAACTTTACCGTGGGTATGGTACACATCCACGATACAATATAAGGTGATCTAGTGAGGGTCGAAACGGGTATGGGGTCGAACTACGCCTCCGGCGTCGGCAGGTCGGCCCCGCAGCGCGGGCAGTACCGCATCGGCGCCCGTGGTCGGTCGCGGTCGATCGTTACCTTGCGTCCGCAGCTCTCGCATGCTATCTTTTGCATCGCCCTGTAGGGCAGCGCCTCGCGACGACACCCCGTCTCTCTACGCACCGCGGTGTGGTAAAGGTACGCATGCGATACCGCCTGACACCGTCCGGCACGGTCCGGTGCGCCCGCCGATTCACTCGTCGGGGAGCGGATGCAGGAACGTCTGGAACTCGACGGTGCGGCCGTCGGGGTCCGCTGCGAAGCACTGATAGATGTCGTACTGCTCGTTTACGCTCGGCGGGTCGCCGGCCCGGTCGCCGAGGCGCTCGTACGCCGCGTCGACGGCCGCCCGGTCGTCGTAGTAGAAGGTGATGATCCCGCAGTCGTCCGTCTCGCCCCGGCTGCAGAAGCCGACTTTCAGGTCGCCGTGGCGGAGGATCGTACAGCCGTCCTGTTCGAGCCACGTCTCGGCGCCGACCCGCTCGCGGTAGAACTCGACGACGCGCGCCTCGTCTTCGGTCCGGAAGAACACGATCCCGCTCACGTCCGTCGGGTGGTCCCCTCGGGACAAAGCCGTTCCGCCGACGCACCCTTGCCGCTCGAACACGTATCGGGGCCGACCGCCGATGATCCCACCGTTCGTCCGCCGCTGTCCCGACTGCGGGAAGACCGGTCTGTCGCGCTCGTTCGAACGGGTCGACACCGGCGGCGGGACTCGCTCCGTCGAGTGTCCCCGCTGCGGACACCGCTTCGAACCGATCGACCGGCCGACGCTGAACTGAGCGGGCCCGCGCCGAATCGCGGGTCGTCGAGCGGTGACCGCCGCGCTCACTCCTCGTCGAAGCGGTCGGGGTCGGCCGCCGCTTTGGCGACGCGGACGGCGGCGACGTTCTCGTGGGCGTCGTGGACGCGGATCACGTCGGCGCCGCGCTCGGCGGCCAGGGCCGTCCCGGCGACCGTCTCGTCGAGCGCACCCTCGCGACCGCCCTCGGTGAGTTCGAACATCGACTTCCGGGAGTGGCCCACGAGGACCGGACAGCCCAGCGCCGCGAGTTCGTCCAGCCGGCCCAGGAGTTCGAAGCTCTCGGCGGCGGACTTGCCGAAGCCCAGCCCGGGGTCGACCAGTATCTGCGAGCGGTCGAGGCCGGCCTTCTCGGCCAGCAGGACGCGCTCGGCGAGGTAGTCGACCACGTCCGAGACCACGTCGTCGTACTCCACGTCGGTCTCGGGGTCGACCGGCGCCTCGATGCTGTGCATGACGACCACGGGCACGTCGTGCTCGGCGGCGACCAGCCGCATCTCGGGGTCTTCGAGCCCGGACACGTCGTTGAGCAGGTCTGCCCCCGCGTCGAGCGCAGCGCGGGCCACCTCGGCTTTGCGCGTGTCGATCGAGACCATCGCGTCGAGCTCCGAGACCGCCTCGACGACGGGGACGACGCGCGCTTTCTCCTCCTCGGCGGGGCTCGCGGGCCGCTTCGACTGAGTTGTACTCGCCGCCGTCGTGGAAGCTGTCGGGGGTGATGTTGAGGATGCCCATCACCGCGGTGCCGTCGGCCCAGGGATAGCTCCGGTCGGCGGCCGTCCGCTCGGCGTCGGGCGTCGGCGTCGCGTCGTTCGGCGTCGGCGACGCGTCGATCCCCGTCCGGATCTCCGCCGCCAGCGGCGCCAGGTCGTCCTCGCGGTCGGCCAGCGCGTCGGCGAGGCGCTCGAACTGGCCGCGGGTCCCCATCGCCACGGCGTCGACCCGCTCCTCGTCCTGAGCGGCCAGCGCCGACAGCGCGACCTCCCCGCCCAGCGCGCGCAGCTCGGACTGGAGCCGCCGGGCGCGCCGCGGGCGGAGCCTGGTCCGGAGGACGCGGTGGACGGCTGCGTCGGCCGCGGCGCTCGCCTCGTCGTCCGGGACGTGCGCCCGGTCGAGCGCCGCCTCGGCGTCGGCCGCCGAGTCCACGTCGAGCGGGACTGTCGGTCGCGCCCAGCGGGTCCGCGCCTCGGCGACGGCGTACAGCGACCCGCCGACGACCACGGCGTCGTCCGGGTCCGCGGCCGCGAGCGCCCGGTCGAGCGCGCCGGCGACCGGCTCGTGGGTCGTCACGTCGGCCTCGGTCTCGGCCTCGAACGCGCTCGCGACCACCGCGGCGGACTCGGCGCGGTCGTGGTCCGGGCGACAGGCGACGACGCGACCCAGGCCCGCGTCGGCGAACGCCGCGGCGATCCCGCGGTGGTCCTTGTCGGTCATCGCGCCGACGACGAGGTGGGCCTCGTCGTAGTCGAACGTCGAGAGCACCTCGGCGGTCGTCTCGCAGCCGCCGGGGTTGTGCGCGCCGTCGAGGACGACCAGCGGCTCGCGGTCCATCACCTCGAACCGCCCCGGCCAGTGGGCGTTGCGAAAGCCCCGCTCGACGGCCTCGGTCGCCACCTCGGCGTCTAGCCGAGCGGCCACCTGTCGGACCAGCGCCGCCGCGACGCCCGCGTTGCGAGCCTGGTGGGCGCCAAGCAGCGGGAGGTACGTGTCGAGGGTCCAGGTTTCGGTGAGTCCCTCGACCGCCACTGCGCCCTCCAGCCCCTCGCGACCGCCGTACTCGACGAGCACGTCGGGGTCGTCCGGGTCGTTCCAGTCGGTGTCGGCGACCGTCAGCACGTTGTCGACCTCCTCGCGGATGGCCGCGAGCGCGTCGCCGGTGGCTGCGGTCACCAGCGGCGCGTCGGCGGGCGCGACGCCGGACTTGTCGCGGGCGATCTCCGCGACGGTGTCGCCGAGCAGGTCGGTGTGTTCCAGTGTCACCGCGGTGACGGCGCTGGCGATCGGGTCGACGACGCTCGTGGCGTCCAGCGTCCCGCCGATGCCGACTTCGAGGACGGCCACGTCCACATCCTGTCGGTCGAACTCCCACAGCGCCATCGCGGTCAGCGTCTCGAAGAAGGTGGGCGAGTCGCCGTCGGTCGCCCGCTCGGTCGCGTACGCGCGGAATGACTCGACGAACTCTGTGACCGCCGACTCGGTCATCGGGCGGCCGTCGACGCGGACCCGCTCGCGCACGTCGTCGAGGTGCGGCGAGGTGTACAGCCCGACCGACAGGCCGGCCTCCCGCAGCGCCCGCTCGACCATCCGGGCGGTGCTGCCCTTGCCGTTCGACCCCGCGACCTGGACGCATGCCAGCCGCTCGTGGGGGTCGCCGAGGTGGGCGAGCAGCTCCCGCGTCGGGTCCAGCCCCGGCCGCGGCGCGAACCGCCGCAGATCGAAGAGAAAGTCCGCCGCCTCGTGAAACTCCATGCCTCCCGGTTCCGGACGGGCGCGCTTTAGCCTGACGAACCATCTTTTTCCCAGAGGGGTTTCCTCGGTCGCTACGCTCCCTGCGGGACCCCCTCCGTCTGCTCACGGGCGGCTCCGCCGCCCGTTCGCATGGTCCGAGGGGCCTCCGGTCCCTCGCTAGCAAAAACATGGGTGAAAAAGGCCGGCTGCGTCGGTCGCTGCGCTCCCTCGCAGCCGGAGAACCGCGCGCCCTACAGCGACCGCCGCTCGACTTCGGGGTCGACACCGGCGGCCTCCAGGTCCAGCCGGATCCGCTCGCGCAGCGGCCCCGGCACCGTCTCGCGACCCACCGGCACCGCCGTCTCGCCGCCCTCGGCTGGCGGGACCTTCCAGTAGACGACGCAGTCGCTCGGGGCGTAGTATTCGACGCTGTAGCGGTCGCCCTCGCCCTCGTAGTGGACGCGGGCGGCCGACCCCTCGACGCGCCACCCCTCCCGGTCGGCGAGGCCCGCCGGCGGGTCGCCGCCGTCGGCAGCGTCGCCGCCGTCGGTGGCGTCGGTCGGCGCTCCCGGGCCGCTCGCGCCCTCCTCACTCATCGTCGCCGTCGTCGGCCGGCCCGTCGACGAGCGGGTCGTACTCGCGGTCCTCGCCGAACTTCCGGACGACGGCGGCGACCAGCGCCAGCGCGGCCAGTCCGACCAGCGCGCCCACGTCCGAGTCGGCGGTCGGCCGCCCGACGCTCTCGGGTTCCTCGTCGTCGGCCGCCTCGTCCTCGTCGCTCGCTCCCGCGTCGGCCGGCTCAGCGGGCTCGGCGCGGCCGATCGTCTCGTCGACCGGGCGGTCGCCCAAGGCCTCGCGGTCGTCGCGCTCGGGCGATTTCGCCCGGCGGCGCGCCTCGGGAGCGTCGGCGTCGACCGCGTCGGTGGTCGGGGGCGAGTCGGTCTCCTCGTCGCTCCCGAAGCGGTCGCCGGCGGCCGATTTGGCCTTCCCCAGGAAGCGATAGGCGACGAAGGCCACGACAGCGAGGACGACCAGCGCCGCGGTCGCCTTCAGCAGGATCGGCCGAAGTTTCGCCTTCCAGCCCCCCTCGTCGTCGTCGACGTCTTCGGCGCCCGGCGAGGGGATCGGCTCCGGTCCCTCCGGGCTCGGCGAGTCCCAGGTGTCGCTCGACCCGCTCGCGCTCGTCCCTACGGGGACCGATTCGGACGTGTCGCCGCCCTCGCCGTCGGACTCGACCGCGTCGTCGACGAGGTCCGTCCCGACCTCCGTGCCGGACTCGTCGTCGGTCCCGTCGCGACTCGCGTCCGTCTCGGGGTCGGCGTCCGCGTCGCGGCCGCCGTCGGTGAGCTTCTCCAGGTCCTCCTCGGAGAGGAGTCCCTCGATGAGTCCCCCCACTGGCGACTCGTCGAGGTCGATCCCCAGCAGCGTTCGTCCCATGTCTCCCCGTTGGGCCAGCCCCCGGATATAACTGCGCCATCTTTTTCCGCCGGGGGTTTCCTCGGTCGTTTGCGGCGACCTGCGGGAACCCCGGACGCAAAAACATGGGTGAAAAAGCGCGGCTCGCGCTGCGCGCTCGTCGCGTGGAACCGCGCGCCGCGGGCGCGCGGACGAGAACTGCAGGTGAGGGACTGAGCAATCCACGTCGGCGCGCGCTGGAGCGCGCTCTCGTGCGCGCGACGAAGCCGTGCGAGGGATGAGTGAGCGACCAGCGGGAGCGAACGAATCGGCTGGGGAGGCGTGTGGCGCGGCGCGGTCGCTGTGCGGTCTCGGCCCTGGTGGATTGAAAGGGCGAGGCGCGGTCGCGGGGGCTGCGCGACCCCTATCCGAGCGCAGCGAGGATATGTCGCACAGCCCCCGCGAGCGGGTCGAGGGCTTCCGTCGCTCACCGTCGAGTGCAGTCGCTTCTGACCCACTTCTTTCCACCCCGAATCGAACGGAAACAACCGCTACAACTGAGACACGAACTGACCGTCGCCGACCGACCCGATCACGACCGCGGTCGCACGCAGCTTCGCTCGGTCCCCTCGAGCTGGTCGTCGATCGCGGATGGGCGGTCGGAACAGACTCCCTCCTCGTCGAGGACGATCTCCGTCCGCTCTTCGAGTTCCCACTCCGAGAGGGCGCCGTCGACGTACCGGGCTTTCAGGCGCTCGATGCGGTCGTCGGCGCGGCGTTCGGGCGAGCGAGCGTCGAGGTCTTCGACGAGTGCGGCCACCCCGAGCAGTCGCGCGAGCGGGTGGCGCTCGATCACCGAAGCGACCTGTCCGAGACGCGTGCTCGCGGCGCGGCGTTTTGCCGCCGCGGCGGCCGAGACGTGCGCGGCCACGCCGACGGCAGCGACGACCCCGGTGGCGACGGTCAGCGGGACGCCGAGGACGGTCCCGAGGGCGAACAGCGGGAGGAGGGTCGCGAGCGTCGACGCCGCGCCGACCTCCAGCGCGGCGAGGACGAGCCATCCGGTCGCGCCGACCAGCGAGACGGTCGACAGCGCGGCGAACGCGACCGCCAGCGCCGCCGCGGTCGCGACGTGGTCGCGGGCCAGCTGCGTCGGTTCCATATCCCGTTCAGGTCGCGGGCGTACCTAAGGGTCACGGCCGGAGCGGTAGCGGGGCCGTCGACGATACCGAAACGTGCTGGCGGTCAGAGTTCGACGCTCGCCCGGGCCTCGGCGAGCAGCGCCTGCGGGTCGACGGCCTCGTCGCGCTCGCTGCTCTCGATGGCCGCCTCGACGAGCGCGACCGACTGGAGGTTCGACGCCACGTCGGTCGCCATCGGCTCTCCGGTGTCGAGCCACTCGACGAACTGCTCGATCAGCCAGGTGTTGCCCCACGACGCCTGTTCGTCCAGCGCGACCGGCTCGGGGTCGGCGTCGTCGACGCCGACGACCGTCTCGCGGGCCTGCTCGTAGGGGTAGCGTTCGATCTCGCGGTCGTCGAGGACGAGCGTCTCGTCGCGACACTCCGCGCGGAGGTAGTCGGACCCCCAGCCGTTGAGCGTCGTCGCGTTGGCCTTCGCGCCCTCCCAGGTGGCGCGGACGCCGTTCTCGAAGCGCAGCTGCACGGTGGCCTGCACGTCGTCCTCGTACTCGGCCCACTCGGGCAGCCAGGTGTCGGCGTAGAGCCGTTCGCACTTCGCGCCGGCCATATCGGCGAGGAAGTCGAGCTGGTGGACCGCGCCCTCGACGAGGAGGGGATGGTCCATGTCGTGGCGGAACGCGCCCCAGGCGCCGTAGGTCCGGGCGTTGCAGGTGAACCGGCCGACGAGGTAATCGAGCGGACCGGGTTCGCCCGACTCCAGTCGCCGCCGCATCGTGGTCTTGTCGCGGTCGAAGCGGTGGCTCATCGTCACGCCCATCTTCAGGCCCGCCCGTTTCACCTTCTCGGCGATCCGTACGGAGGCTTCGAGCGTGTCGGCGATCGGTTTCTCCGAGAGGATGTCCAGGTCGTGGGCGACGGCGGCGTCGACGACCTCCTCGTGGGTCCACGGCGGCGTGACGATGGTACAGAAGTCCGCGTCGTGCTCGGCGAAGGCGGTCTCGGTGTCCGTGTAGCAGTCGCCGGGGTCGACCCCGAGGTGTTCGACGGCGTTCTCGTGGGCGTCCTCGTTCACGTCGACGGCGGCGACGACGTCGACGAGTCCGTTCTCGACGTTCGGCGGCAGGAAGGTGTCGCACCAGCGGCCGCCCTGGCCGCCGGTTCCGACCTGGATGGCTCGGTAGGTCATGGGGTATCGGCCGCCCCAGCGGACCGTAAATCGCCCGGTCGGGGAGCGTCTGACCGGTTCGACCGCCCGTCGGACCGCCGTCGCGGCGGGGGGTTCGACCGGTCGCCGGCTCAGTAGTCGCCGGGGTCTTTCGGCGTGTAGCTCGAACAGGGCTGGCCGCCGATCGTCGGGCTGTCGCTACAGGAGACGCTCGGCGCGTAGACCTGACCGGTGACGGTGACCCCGTCGAGGTCGACCTGGTTGGCGCTCTTGACCGAGCCGTGGATCGTCGCGGTGTCGACGTCCACGTCCGGGCCGCGCACGTCGCCGTAGATCTCCGCGCCGTCGACGGCGACGTCGTCGCCGGCGGTGACCGACCCGGTGACGTCGGAGTCGTCGATGTCGACCGACCCGCCGGCGGTGACCGGTCCGTAGATCGTCAGCTCGCCGTTGTCGACGCTCACGTCGCTGCCCCCGCTCTCGATGCGGCCGATCACGACGCCACCGCTCTCCATGTCGATGTCGCCGGAGAACACCACGTCGCAGTCGAGCACGAAACCGATATCGACGGACGTTTTCCCGGCAGCCTTCTGGTCTTCGACCCAGGGGCACCCCTCGTCGGCCTCGGGCAACTGCGGGTCGACCTCGAAGGTCCGGAGGACGTAGCTGGCCTCGTGTTCGCCGAACCAGACGACCTGCAGTCGCCGGTCGGTCGGGAAGACCGTCACCGAGTCGCCGGCGAGCAGGTCCCGCGGGCCCATCGCCCGCTGGTCGGCGGCGCCGCGCAGGCGGACCTGCTCGCCGTCGAGCCGCTCGCCGTTCGTGAGTTCGAGTTCGTAGGCTGCCGGCCGCTCGCTCGGCTCCAGTTCGAGCGTTACCTCCGGCGCGGGCTCGTTTCGCTCGGTCGCACCGAAGGCGACGTAGGCCGCGACCGACGCCAGCAGGACGGCCACCGCGACCAGCAGCACCGTCCCGATCACCGGCGAGAGCCCGCGATCTCGCTCTCGACTGCGCACGTCGGCCTTCGAGGCCTCCCGATAGTTCAAAATGACGCGTCGTTTCACGCTCGCTAGACGCCGGCGAAGGAGGTCGAAACCGGACGCTCGGAGCGGCCTCAGTCGTGGCGGAACGAGCGCTGGCCCGTCATGACCATCGCGATACCCGCCTCGTCGGCGGCCTCGATAACCATGTCGTCGTTTTTCGACCCGCCGGGCTGGA